>ENA-UOWE01000037-UOWE01000037.1-activated-sludge-metagenome-genome-assembly--contig:-NODE-37-length-173714-cov-80.583696_pt1 | contig 173714 bp, 117 predicted proteins | sample MGYA00249841_ERZ761562 | MGnify/ENA primary metagenome ERZ761562 (study PRJEB28883, sample SAMN05720200) | activated sludge metagenome | isolation source: Anaerobic digester | place: Japan... | reverse complement strand
AGAATGGAGAATAGAGAAGGGAGAATGGAGAATAGAGAAGGGAGAATGGAGAATAGAGAAGGGAGAATGGAGAATAGAGAAGGGAGAATGGAGAATAGAGAAGGGAGAATGGAGAATAGAGAAGGGAGAATGGAGAATAAAGGAAGGGAGATGCCATACTGCCAGGCCAAAGGCAATCAAAGCCACAGCGGAAACGACGGTTACCCATAAGCGGGACAGGGTCATCCCAAAGCGCACATCGAGCGTGTGCCGTCCGGCAGGCACATTGAAGGTCAGCAGGCCGGTATCCTCTTCCGGCGCAGGCGCAACCGGCGCACCGTCAATCTCCACACGCCAGCCGGGGAAGTAGAAAACCAGCCAACGCGCCCGAAATGCCACCGGCGTTTCCAGAGTGACGGTCGCCCCCAGGGGACGATAATCTGCCGCAAGGACGCGCGCGCCTTCCGGCAAAGCGCCGGCATCCAGCCGTTCCGGCTCCACGCCACGCGCAAAGGCATCGGCCAGCGTCGTAGTGGAGGGTTGCACTTCCACCCAGACAGGGAAATAGCTCCCTTCGGGATCAACGCCCATCCACCCTTGCTGCTCGTAGGCGTAGAGATCGGCCATGCCAGGATGAGAACTCATCGCACAGAAGCCTTTGGGGGGATAGGCATCGGGCCAGGAGAAGAAAACGAGAAGCACCAGGGAAAGTAGACGGGAGACGGTAGACGGGAGACGGGGGGGGAGGGGCAGGGATAAGAATTTGGGGGTGGTAGATGAGGGTTGGGGGTTGGGGGCGGCGAGACGTGGGGTGAAGGCAGCAGCGGCAAGGCAGGCGACGGGAAGCAGGGCGCGCCCGACAAGGCGCCATGGGAATTGAACGAAGGCCAACATCGGGAAGGCTTCCCAAAGCCACACGGAGCCGGGCGTGCTCATCCACAGATAGGCAAATGCCACCAGCACAAAGAAAACCACAGAGAGACGCACCTCACGGGCGTGCGTGGCCGTCTCGTCACCTGCATCCTTTCCAACACGTGTATGCAGCCAGCCAACGATCACGCCGATAGCCGCCAGCGCCGTTTGGACGACACCGAGCGGCACACGCATCGGCGGATTGAGATAGTTGGGGTCGTAGGACGCGGGCAGGGTAAAAAGCATCTCGCGCCACGTAGCAAAGTTGTAGTGGAAGTCGTTGTTGCGCGTAGTCCGCGAGAGGTGTAACTGTACGGTGGATTGCTCGGTCAACGCGGGGAACCAGAACCAGGCAGTCAGCATCACCGCCAGGAGCGCCGCCGCGAAGGCCCACGGCCATGCCTTGCGGGCGCGATACACCCACGCCAGCAGAATCACATAACCACCCAAAAGCGGCGCAAAGAGCAATGAGCTGATGTTGTGGCTCAGGAACAACGCCGCCAGCAACAACACCGAGGCAATGAACGGGCCGCGTCCGCCACCGAGGATCACACGGCGGAATGTCACCATCAACCAGGGGAGCAAGGCCAGCGCGACCGACTCCGGCATATTGCCCCGGCGCAGCGCATCCAACAACAAGTAGGGTCCCAGCCCATAGGCCAGCGCCGCGATCCAGGCCGCACGTTCACCGAAAAGATCGCGCGCCCACACGTAGGCACCCCAGGCCGCAGCAACCAGGCTCGCCGCATAGAGCAAGCCGAGTACCAGGGGAAGCGCCAAACCTGTCCGGTAAAGCAGTGCGCCTACCAGATAAGGCAATGGCTCGCGAAAATTGAAAAAAGGATAGCCGTACCCCAGCGCCAGATTGGGGATCCAGCGTGAGAAAATCCACCCCTGTCGCCATGCGGCATCAATCGCGGTGATCCGATAATAGTGCAGGGCATTATCATGCGTGCAAGGCAGGCCATCGCCGCGCAACAACGGCAACAGGGCCGGAAGCAAGAAAAGCAGGAGCACCAGCACAGACCAGGGCGGTGTCAGAATCCGTTTTTCCATAGGGGGAATTGTACCACGAATTCACCGGAATCCCCATCCGGCGAACCGAAAGAGCGCATTTCAAGACAGAGGCGATTTTTCTCACCACAGAGCGCGCAGAGTTCGCGGAGATTTCTTACAGGAAATGACCAGGCGCGTAACGACGATCAGGGGGTTTTTTGCGATTCGCGGTAGACGTACCACACGCGCTGCAAAACGGTGATCCAGGTGAAGATCGCCATCACGATCAACGTCGGGCGCACCCAGCCGATGATCAAACCCACACCGAGCACCACAACGCGCTCCAGGCGCGTCAAAATGCCGACTTTGCAATCGTAACCGACCCCCTCGGCGCGGGCACGGGTATAGCTCACCATCACACTCCCCAGAAGAATGACAAAGGTAAGGTAAATTTCGACCGTCGCGCCCTGTCGCAACAGCCAGGCCAGCAAACCAAAAAGCAGGGCGCCCTCCGAAAGCCGATCCAGCGTCGAATCGAGGAACGCGCCAAAGCGACTTTTCTCGCCGGAAACGCGCGCCAACGCGCCATCCAGCGAATCCACCGAAGAAGCCAGCAACAGAAACACCCCACCCCATACCAGCCGTCCAGACGCCAGAATCGCCCCCGCGCCGAGATTGAGCAGAAATCCCAGGAGGGTCACCGTATTGGGATGCAGGCCCAATTTCTCCAAAACCCGCGCGATTGGGTGTGTAATCACGGTTGCCTGCGTGCGCAAGAAATCTGTCAACGAATCATATTGCTTAACTTTTGTGCGTTCCATCCATTCCCCTTTCAAGTTGAACATCGGGTCCGCTCAGTCCGGGTTATCCGCCAAAGAGAAGCCCAAGACGTTCTCAATCTGACCGACCAGATCCCGAAGAGCTGTCGGTTGCAGGCGATAGCGCACCTCACGCCCCACGCGCTCGGCGCTCACGAAGCCGGCTTGCCGTAGTTGCGTCAAATGCCAGGAAAGCAACGGCTGGCTGACCCGCAATTTAGCCTCTAAATCCCTGACATTCGATTCGTTCTGCGCCAGCGCCGACAGGATACGCAAGCGCAGCACGGAATGAAGCGCCCCAAAACCACGGGTCAAACGCCGCAGTTCTCTATCCGACATGCTGTTATCTGCCATCGCTCACAATCCATAAATAAAAATTTATCAATTATTCCCATCGTAACCCGAACAGAGAATTTGTCAATGGCATATTCTCAAATACAGGACTTACGCAGACGTATCCATTTTTCACCGCCGAGGCCGCTGAGAACGCCGAGAAATGAGAAAATCTCCGCGCTCTCGGCGTGCTCTGCGGTAAAGTTCCGCCAGTTTGCGTAAGTCCTGAAATATTGAACGGGGAACTGGCGTTCCCTTTGGTGCAAGAATGATAAGCCCCCCCTCAAATGCTTTGCGCTTCAAAAAAGAGAGTATAATGATTATAAAGGATGGTCGCCTATGAACACTCAAACGCGGACAAAACAGCGATTTACATTGCCTTACTGTCGTCTAGTGCAAGTTTTTATTATCGTCGCGCTAGGATTTGGCCTGCTGTGGTGGACAACCCGAGGGCAACCGACCCAGGCATCCAGTGACACAATTTATGTGCGCCCCGACGGCGACGACCATCTATGCACCGGTGAAACCGACGCCGATGTCACAGCCGCTCCTGCTTGCGCCGTCAAAACCATCGCCCAGGGGATATATTCGGTCACGACCGGCGGAGAAGTCATCGTCCGGCCCGGCGTGTATACAGAGTATGTCACCATCGGTAAGCCGCTTACGCTCAGGGCGACCGGTCTCGTCACGCTCACGGCTTCTGAGAGTGATGCCAACGCCACCCTTATCAAGGTGATTGCCGATTATGTAACTGTGGATGGCTTCACGCTCCTTCTCAATCGTCCCCATGCGGTGGCCGGGATTGTCGCCGGCATGGTCACCACCGACGATACGCACGACGTCCACGCGCTGACCGTGCGCAACTGCACCATCCGGGATAGCCTGGAGATTGTTCCGGGGATGGGCACCGGCACATTCAACAACCGTTACAATCTGCCCACCAATGCCATCGGTATTGCGATCCTTTCAGCAGACGACGCCAATATCGAGTCATTCGTCCTGACCAACAATCGTATCACGCTCAACGGTTGTTTCGAGTTCGGCAGTTTCACCCTGCTGATGGGCGGGCTGACACGTGGTATCTGGCTACGCGAAGTCTACGGGGAAGTCAGCAATAACATCGTTGAAGGATTGGCCCACGATGCGCTTATCCAATTCGCCTATGGGAGCGCGACGATCCTCGACAACAACCGCTTCAGGGGCGCCGGGGTGGAAATCGTCGAACCGCACAGCGGCCCGATGGTTGTCGAAAACAATACTTTTATGCCCTGGACGCCGGACTTTGCACAGTCTTTGTTGGTCAATCACAATTACAGGCCGCTCGGCAACCCCACCCCCGTGGCCGTTAACATTATCTCCAATACGTTTACCGGACACACGGTAGGACTCCTCAGCGCAGCCTCACGCGGCGTGATCGTCCAGCGTAACATTTTTATCCCGGCCAATGCTGCCACAGTTTTCACCCATACGCAGGTCAACACAGCCTATCCCACAGAAGGTAAACAAAGTGCGTTGGGCGGCGCGAACTCGATCGTTTTCACCAACAATACTTTTCAGGCATCCGGCGCAAGTGGCTTGAACGGCACCGCCATCGAAATCCGCAACGATAATTCCAAAGGCGCAGTGGATTTCAATTCCATTCTCATCGGCGGGGCACCCTCGGCGGCAAATACTTTCCACTACGGCCTGGCGCGAACGGTATGGTTGGGTGAAAATGTCACCCGCACCAATCCGGCGATCAACGCTTATTGGAATGATTGGGGGTACGGAACAGTCCACGAGATCGAGGCCACTTTACATCATCAGGCGGACGATAGCACGCTGGCAAAAATCAATTTCTACAATGTCACACTTGCCGCCCTGCCCACCACACAATGGGCGGATGGCGTCTCGCCCGTTCAAGCTACCGCAGTCATCACCGGCTTCTTCACACCGGGCAGCGGCAACGGCGTCGCTTTCGCGGCAAGTTCAGGGAACATTGCACCCCCGCTGGATACGACAGACGCCTCCGGTCAGGCAAGGGCCATGCTGACCTCAAGCGTCGCCGGCCCGACATGGATCACGGCTACCGCCGGGCTTACGGTCAATCATCCCGTAAGCGCTGCCATGAGCGTTATGTTCACCCCCAACGTAGACCTGGCTCTCACCAAGAGTGACGGCGGCGCTCCTGCCAGCCCCGGCAACACGTTGGTCTACATGCTCACCTTCACGAACACCGGCACACATCAGGCGACTCAAGTTGTCATCACCGAGAGTGTGCCGATCCACACCGTTTTCAGCCAGGCTGCCAGCACACCCGGTTGGACCTGCCCGGACGGCGCGTATGCCGGAAGTATCTGCACTTATCCCATCGGCGCTCTGGAGGCAGGCGCAAGCTCCACTGTCATTTTTGCCGTCAACGTTGTCTATCCATTTCCGTCCGGGGCGACGTTGATCACCAACACGGCTCTGATCGCCGATGAAGCCATCGGTGCGGACCCTACCCCCTGGAACAATAGCTACACGCTGACCACAACCGTTGATGCCGCGCCCCATCTTGAGATCGGCAAAGACGATCTGCGTTTGACCGCCCGGCCCGGCGATACGTTGGTGTACGCTATTACCATCACCAACACCGGCAACCAGGATGCTGCCGGCATCCTCGTCACCGATACCTTGCCTGTCAGCGTTACTTTTAGCATGGCCTCAAACAACGGAGAAGAGATTGAACCGGGCGTCATTGTCTGGCCTACCTTCAATCTCAGCGGCGGCGGGGCCAAAACTTCGCGTCTGCTCGTCGTCACCGTGGAGGCGCCCTTGCCCGCCGGGGTCACCGCCCTCACCAACACCGCCACGCTGCGCGATCAGCGCGGCTCCACCGCCGCGGCTCTGGATGTGGACGCCGTGGACGCCCGCCCCGTCCTCGTTCTCGCCAAGACCGGCGTCGTCACCACCACCGCCCCCGGCGACCTGCTCACCTACACCCTCACGCTCACCAACACCGGCAATCAGGCCGCCGTCGCCGTCCGCCTCACCGATACCCTCCCCGCCGAGGTCACCTTCGTCGCCGCTTCCGACGGCGGCGCGGAGAGCACGCCCGGCCTCGTCACCTGGCCCCCCTTCGACCTGCCCGGCGGCGCCAGGGTCACCCGCCAGCTCACCGTCGCCGTCAAGCCCACCATGCCCGCCGGCGTCGAATGGCTCATCAATGCCGCGCAGGCCGCCGATCGGCAGGGCAACGCCACCGTAGCGCAGCACGCGACTTTCGTGCAGGCTGCCGCAACCTTAGTCCTCGACAAATCGGACGACTTGCTCGTCGTCACGCCCGGCCAGACGCTCACCTACCGCCTGGTCATCACCAATACCGGCAATCGCACCGCCACGGGGGTGCGCCTCACCGACGCGCTCCCGGCCTACACCCTCTTCGTCGCCGCTTCCGACGGTGGTACGGAGAGCACGCCCGGCTCCGTCACCTGGCCCGCCTTCGACCTGCCCGGCGGCGCCAGGGTCACCCGCCACCTCACCGTGACCGTCGCCACCCCCTTCCCCGCCCCGACGAACGCCATCACCAACACCGCCTCGGTCACCGATGAGGCCGCCAACAGCGCCACCGCCACCGATACCGACACGGTTGACGCCGCCCCCGTCTTGCAGTTGACCAAAGACGACGGCGTGACCATCACCCGTCCCGGCGCAACGCTCATCTATCGCCTCAGTGTCACCAACACCGGCAACCAACTCGCCACCGCCCTCGTGTTGACCGACACGCTGCCTGCCCATTCCACCTTCGTCCTGGCCTCCGACGGCGGCGCGGAGAGCACGCCCGGCCTCGTCACCTGGCCGCCCTTTGACCTGCCCGCCGGCGCCAGCGCCACCCGCCTGCTCGTCGTCACCGTGGAGGCGCCCTTGCCCGCCGGGGTCACCGCCCTCACCAACACCGCCACGCTGCGCGATCAGCGCGGCTCCACCGCCGCGGCTCTGGATGTGGACGCCGTGGACGCCCGCCCCGTCCTCGTTCTCGCCAAGACCGGCGTCGTCACCACCACCGCCCCCGGCGACCTGCTCACCTACACCCTCACGCTCACCAACACCGGCAATCAGGCCGCCGTCGCCGTCCGCCTCACCGATACCCTCCCCGCCGAGGTCACCTTCGTCGCCGCTTCCGACGGCGGCGCGGAGAGCACGCCCGGCCTCGTCACCTGGCCCCCCTTCGACCTGCCCGGCGGCGCCAGGGTCACCCGCCAGCTCACCGTCGCCGTCAAGCCCACCATGCCGGACAATGTCGAGCTGTTGGTGAACACCGCGCGCGCCAGCGAAGATCGTGGTTCTACCGTTATGGCCCAACATGGGGTTCGCGTCATCGCTGCGCCGGATCTTACCATAGCCAAAACGGATCACGGCGCCATTCCACGACCCGGCGAGGTCTTGCTTTATACCCTCGCCTATACCAATGCGGGCAACCAGGAGGCTGCCGGTGTTGTCATCGCCGAAACTGTACCGGCGCACACCACTTTTGATACCGCCGCCAGCAGCCCAGGTTGGATGTGTGCGTATGGTGCGCCGGCCGGAACCCCATGTACCTATGCGGTTGGTGCATTGCCGGCGAGCGACTCCGGTGTGATCACCTTCGGCGTGCGCGTGGTCAACCCGCTGCCCGTGGGGGTCACGCAGACGGAGAACACCGCCTCGATCCACGATGACGGCAGTAACGGCGCAGATACCGATCCCACAAACAATGCCGACAGGGTTATGACACCGCTCAACGGAACGATTGATCTGCTCATCGGCAAGGATGATGGCGATGTAACAGTCGAACCCGGCGAAACCATCGTCTACACCCTGACCTACGCGAATATCGGCGATCAAGTAGCCGGCGGCGTGGTCATCACCGAGATCGTCCCTGCGCTCACTACCTTCAATCAAATTGCCAGCAGTCTGGGCTGGATGTGCGTTCACGGCGCACCCGCGGGGACAATGTGTACGTACTCGCTCGGCAATGTCATCGGGAACGGAACGCGGATTTTTGCTGTGGATGTCGTCTTGCCGTTCCCCGCGAACACAACAGAAGTCACCAATCAAGTGCACATCGGCGCCGACGCCAATAACAGGGCCGATGTCAATCCAGACAACAACACGGCCTCGACAACGACGCCCATCCTCACCAGACCCGATCTCAGCGTCAGGAAGAGCGACGGCTTCAGCGTCGTGTTGCCGGAACAGCAGCTCACTTACGTCATCACCATCACCAACGTGGGGACGCAAAACGCTACCAATGTCCAAATCACCGACAGCTTGCCCCCTTACGTCACCTTCGTCAGTGCTTCAGATGGCGGAACGCAGACTGCCCCCGGGGTGGTGACCTGGCCTCCCATCGCGCAAATAGCGCTCAACGAGACGAGCATGCGCACGCTGAATGTGAGGGTCAACAGTGCGTTGCCGGCCGGCGTGTCCCACATCACCAACACCGTCACCGTCTCTGACGACGGCACGCACGGCCCAGACCTGAACCCCGATGACAATACGGCTGCCGATGTGGACATTGTGGGCGCTATGCCCGATTTGGTGCTCTCCAAAACGGTAGACCGGGCGGTCGTCCACCCCAATGACCTGTTGGTCTACACGCTTCGGGTTGCAAACACCGGCTCGCGGGGCGCGACAGGCGTGAGCCTCGTGGACACTTTGCCCCCCGAAGCGGGCTTTGTCAGCGCGTCAGATGGGGGCAGCGAGATAGCTTCAGGCATCGTGACATGGCCGCTTTTCACGCTCGAGGTGGGTGAACAGGTGACGCGGACGCTAACCGCGCGTGTCGCAACGGCGCTGCCGGAAGGGCTTGTGTTCACCAATACCGCCAGCGTGTCCGATGACGGCACAAACGGCGAAGATCCCCTGCCGGGCAATAATACAGGGACGGCCAGTAGCCGTATCAAGTGGCCCGTCGTCTATCTGCCACTTGTGCAGCGGCGTTATGCCGTCGGGCCGGATCTCGTCGTGGATAGTGTGGTGATTGCCAACGGCGACATCACCATCACCATCAAGAACCAGGGGCAATACCCGGTCACAACAGCCATAGGATTCTGGGTTGATCTGTATGTCAATCCCTCACCTCCGCCCACGCAAGTGAATCAGACGTGGGATCTCCTCGCGCCTTACGGTGCTGTATGGGGCGTGGATCGTGAAGCCTTGCCTATCCCACCGGGCGCAACGCAAACTATACGCCTGTACGATACTTACTACAAACCCGACTACAGCCACTTGCCGGAGGCGCTCCGTGTTGGTGATGTGCTCTATGTGCAGGTGGACTCGGTCAACTCAAAGACGAATTATGGCGCAATCCTGGAAAACCATGAGATGGCCGGGACAGCGTACAACAACATCCTGCGCGTCACCGTAGACACTTACCAGCCATTGAATCCGCCGGTCACGGGACTTTATGCACCGAACGCGGCGGAGTCTTCGCACCTGCCGGAGAGGCGTTAGCGGTATGCCGATCCGTCTTCTGCCTGAAGATGTGGCCGCCCGTATCGCCGCGGGTGAGGTCGTTGAGCGTCCGGCCTCTGTGGTCAAGGAGCTGGTGGAGAACAGCTTAGACGCCGGGGCCAATCGTGTGGAAGTGGAAACGCGCGGCGGCGGGCGTGACCTGATCCGTGTCCAGGACAACGGCACAGGCATCCCGGCGGCCGAAGTCGAGCTGGCGTTCCGTCGCCATGCCACAAGCAAGCTGGAAACCGCCGATGACCTGGAGCATATTGCTACGTTAGGATTTCGCGGCGAGGCGCTCGCCAGCATTGCCTCCGTGAGCCGGGTGACGTGCATCACCCGGCATGCTGCGGAAGAAGTCGGCCTGCGAATACGTATCGAGGGTGGCAGCATCGTCTCACGCTCCGCCGTAGGGCGACCACGCGGCACCGAGCTGCTGATCGAAAACCTGTTTTATAATGTCCCCGCGCGGCGCAAGTTCCTGCAATCCGAACGCACCGAGCGCAACCACATTGACGCTTTCCTCACGCGCTACGCGGTTGCGTATCCCCACGTCGCCTTCTCACTGCGCCATGATGGCCGGGAAATCCTGTCCACATCGGGCAGCGGCAACGCCGCCGAAGCGTTGCTTCAGGTCTATGGCCTGGATTTGGGAACCAGCTTGTTGGAAATTCCAGCGGTGCTTACGGAGGGGCAGGACATCCAGGTGCAGGGGTTCGTTGGCCCTACCGATGTCCATCGGGCCAACCGGGGCTACATCACGATCTTCGTGAACGGACGTTGGGTGCAAGATTTGCGGCTGACTTATGCCGTTATCCAGGCTTATCACACCCTGCTGCCGATCAACCGCTTTCCGGTGGCCTTTATCAGCGTGACCATGCCCGCCACGGAGGTGGATGTGAATGTCCACCCGGCCAAAACGGAGGTGCGTTTCCGTGACGGCGATGCGGTCTTCCGCGCCGTGCAACGCGCCGTCCGTGCCACAGTGACTAGTGAAGCGCCGGTAGCCACCGCCTGGCAAGCTCCCCCCGCCCCTTCCGGCGAGGGCGTTGCGACCTCCGAGGCCGATTTGGCGACGCGCGCCCGTCTCGCGGCTCTGACACCGGCGGTACGACAAATCACCTTCTCGCAGGATGAAGAGCGAACTGACGCGCCACCGATCTACCTCTCCGGCGTGTCGTCCATGCCCCAGAGCGAGACGCCTGCGCCGGAGAGGCCGCGTTCCACCACGGCGCCCACACTTCCGCCACTGCGCGTCATCGGGCAGGCCTCGACGATGTTCATCATCGCCGAAGGCCCCGACGGTCTCTATCTGATTGACCAACACGCGGCCCATGAGCGGGTGCTCTACGAGCGGATGTTATCCGCATGGATGCAGGGGCAACTTGCATCACAGCCGCTGCTGGAACCGGCGACCGTTTCCTTGCCTGTCGCCGATGCCGCCTACCTGGAAGAATTGTTGCCGGCACTCCAGGCTCTGGGGATGGAGGTAGAAACGTTTGGGCCGGGCACATTCCTGGTACGCGCGTTGCCGGGGTTACTGGCCAACGTGCCTGCCGGCGATCTGCTGGCCGACATCGCGGCCAACACCGATGAGCGTTCACCCATTCACACAGGGCTGGAAGAGCTGGTCATCCGCCGTATTTGCAAGCGCGTTGCCGTCAAGGCCGGGCAGGTGCTTTCCCGTGAGGAGATGGAACGTCTGGTGCGCGACCTGGAACAGACCGCCAATCCACGCACCTGTCCTCATGGCCGCCCGACCATTGTGCAAATCTCGGTCGAACAGTTGGTCAGGCAATTTGGACGCGGGTAGTGATGCTCTTGAATGTTTTGTCGGAGAGTATATAATTGAGAATGTTGGCTTCCCCAGCACGGGGAACGTCAAACACTTGTAAATGGCGGAGGCAAGAGCGTGGCGTTATCACCCAACGATCAAAAACGCATTGAGGACCTGGCGATAAAGCTTGTAGAGCATTACGGCTTCAAACGCCCCCCCATACCGGTGGAAAAGATTCTTTCCGACCCTCCCGAAGGGTTAAACAGCGTGGATATCAGCGACCTATCGCTGGTTTTTGGGATCGGGGAACATCGCTACGAGTACCGCATGGCGATGGCGCGTTTGCTGTACCGCGAAATCTGCCGCGCCAGCGCCAATTGGGAGCAGAATTATCCCTACAGCAACGACGCTGCGCGTTATTTTGCCGCGAGTCTGCTCATCCCGGCACAATGGGTGCTCAAGGCTGCCTGGCGACCACTCGTCACGTTGCAGCAGTTGAGCGAGGATTTTCAGGTGCCGGACTATGCTATGTCCAGCCGGCTGGTGCAGTTGGGGAAGCGCGTCAAGGGGATGTGACAGGTTAGCGCAGGATGAAATGTAAGCACAGAAAAGCGATCAACGCCGGGATGGCAACGGCAGCAATCAGCACCAGCAATGTGTACAAGCTGTAATTGAAAAAATCCGCCCAGGTGAAGCCTGTTTTTTCATCCATTACGCGCGGTTGAACCCGCGCCCCACACGCCGGGCAGCGTTCCGTGCCATCGGCAACCATCGCGCCACATTTTGGACAAAACTCCGGCATGTCAAGCCCTCCATACCTCAATGATTTGACGTCCCATCCACGTCCATTGACGGCAAAATTCCTCAAACGGTTGCCATGTCATCCCAGAAGGATGTGTCGTGGCCGGATCCACAAACCCCAATCCCCGCTCAGGTTCCCAAACGCTAAGGATTTTGTAGTGCGACCAGCCAGCCCATTGACCTTTGACAAAGCGCAAAGGTTCCCCCACGATGACGATCGTAATCCGGTCGGCCCGCAGGTTATCGAACAGCCGCGCCGGGCGCACCCCCAAGCGCCAGCGCGCGCGCAGTCCCAGCCGATGGAGCACCTTCACAAGCCCCCACGGCAGCGTCAGCCACTCAGGGATGCGCTCCGGGAATCCGCGCTGATCCAATTCTTTGGCCAGCATGTTCGCGCGAACCAGCGGCATGCCGTACAGACCGTTAGCCACCATAGCGACACAATACGGGCCGCAATCATTCGTTTCCCCCTGGTGCGCGTGGAAGCGCGTCAGTGGATGCGTTAACTTAACCGTATACTCCGGCGCTATCACTTTCAAAGGGACTCTCCCGGAACGTTGGAGCGCACAACCCACGCGCTCAAAGCCAGCAACACGCCGACGTGCAAATGAACGTTATTCACCAAAAGGTTATCCACGAGGCTATGCACGGCCAGATGCGTCCATGCACCGATAAGCCCCAATGCCAGGCCACGCGGCCAGCCGGTCAAGCGCCGCGACGCACGCCATAAGGCGATCATCACGCTGCCAAACCATACCAGATAGGCCAGCAACCCCAGAATGCCGGTTTCGGCAAGCAGGTTGAGATAGTAATTGTGCGCGTGCCCCAGGGCGAGTGGCCAGTTGGCGAGCCGGTACGCCGGATAAGCCGGCTCGTAACAGCCGAAACCCACGCCAAGCCAGAAATGCGCACGCCACATCGAAAGCGCCGACTGCCAGTGCGCCATACGCTCGATCACAGCATAGTTGGCGTCGTTGATGCCCGCCCCGCGCACATCCTCAAAGCGCGTGTATTCCAGGAAGCCGGTCAACCGTGAGGCGATGGATTCCGGCAACAGACCGGTCGTATACAGTCCCAGTCCGCCGACAACCACCACGGCGACCAGCACTATCCCCCACAGGCTACGACGTGGCAACGCAATGACAATGGCCAGCAGTGCGGCGGCAAATCCCATCCATCCGCCCCGCGACCACGAAGCCAGCAAGCCCGCAACGATGGCTACCAGGGTAAACAAGAGCAAGCCAAATGAACCCGTAATTCGTAATTCGTGATTCGTAATTCGTAATCCGTGATTCGTAATTCGTAATCCGTAATTCGCCATCCAGTCCCAGACAATCCCGGCCAGCAGGCCCGCGGGAAGTGCGCCGATGAGGCCCAGGAAGCCGGCGTAAGGGTTGGGTTGCTCAAAGGTGCCGTAGGCGCGATAGAACCGCGCGTCAATGGCAAAATGTTCCGGCACATCCTCACTGATGCCAAACTGCCACAGCCCCACGAGCACCTGGAACACCGCAACGCCTAGCAGTAACGCCAACACCAGAATCACGCGCTTGCGTCCATCCGTGCCGCGCAGCCGATCATAGACTAACAGGAACATGACCAGGATTTGCCCCCACTTGCCCCACTCTAAGGTTCCTATCCACACATCGGCGGGCTGCCACAGCGACAGCAATACCATGCTCATAAACCCCAGAAGTGGCAGGAGCAGCGGTGGCAAGGGGATATGCAGCTCACGTCGTAACAGCCCACGCACAATCCAGATGCCTACCGTCAGCAAAAAAACGCTTTGCCCGATCAACGCCGGAACCTGCGGCAGCTCCATACGCAGCCACGCCCACAGCGGTCCCAGGAAAAGCGCCGCGCCGACGCCCACAAGCGGCTCCCACAGGCTGCTCACGAGAACAAAGGCCAGCGCCGTCAACAACAGGCCGTTCAATAAGGAGAGCCGCGCCAGTAATAGTCCCCACACCACGCCGATCAACGCCAGCGTCGTCGGGATACGCCACGCGGCAAATCCATCACGTCCGAGACGTTTTAGCCCGGATATTCCGTCCACGTCACCAACCTGAGCGCCGCATCGTAGACAAATTTCGCCTGGAAGACGCCTTCCTCCATCCGCAACACGCGCGGGGCGAAAATCATGTCGGCCTGCGGGATTGGCAGGTCGTTCAAATACGTATGGATTGGCATCCAGGCGAAGTCACCTTCACGTTCATCGGGACGCACAACGCCCGAAAAGGTCCTGGTAGTGTAGATAAACAACATCCAGTTCCATGCGGGCAACGGCGAGACTTCCGTACAGAAGCCCCGCAGGCGCAGATCATCCACGAGCAAACCGGTCTCTTCCAACATCTCACGGCGCGCCGTCTCGTGCGGTGACTCGCCAAGCTCGACCTTGCCCCCCGGTGCAATCCATAGCCCCAGGTTCGGCTCCTTGTTGCGACGCATCACCAGTACCTCGTCATCGCGGCGCACGTACACCAACACGCTGAGCACGTAGTCGGTCATGCCAGGCCCAGTTTCACGCGGAAGTAGTCCGCCGTCTTACGCAAGCCTTCTTCCACCGGCACACGCGGTTCCCACCCCAACAGCTTTCTCGCTTTGGTGATGTCGGGACAACGCTGCTTGGGATCGTCAGCGGTGCGTTCATCTGCGGGATTGACAAAGACGATTTGCGATTGGCTACCGGTCACTTGCAGGATCAGGCGAGCAAATTCGAGGATCGTCAACTCGACGGGATTGCCGAGGTTAACCGGCCCCTCAACATCCGCCGCCATCAAGCGCACAATGCCCTCCACCAGATCATCCACATAGCCGAAGGAGCGCGTGCGCGAGCCATCACCGTAGACCGTCAACGGCTCGCCGCGCAACGCCTGGCAGATGAAATTGGGCACCACGCGCCCATCGTCGGCGCGCATCCGTGGCCCGTAGGTATTGAAGATCCGCACGATGCGCGTATCCACACCATGATAGCGATGATAAGCCATCGTCAGGGCTTCGGCAAAGCGTTTGCTCTCGTCATAGACGCCGCGCGGGCCAACGGGATTGACGTTGCCCCAATAAGTCTCGTCCTGGGGATGGATCAGCGGATCGCCGTAAACCTCAGATGTGGAGGCCAGCAGGAATTTCGCGTTCTTGGCCAACGCCAGTCCCAATGTGTTATGCGTGCCGAGCGCGCCCACCTTAAGCGTCTGGATGGGAAAATTCAAATAGTCCACGGGGCTGGGCAACGACGCCAGATGTAACACCATATCCAGCGGCCCGGCCACATAGATGTAGTTGGTGACGTTATGCTTGATGAATGAAAAGCGCGGATGCCCTGCCAGATGCGCGATGTTATCCGTACTGCCCGTGCTGAGGTTATCCATAGCGATGACCTCATGGCCTTCCGCCAGATACCGATCGCACAGATGCGATCCAATAAACCCCGCCCCACCGGTAATAAGAATACGCATGGATGTCCTCCAGAAGTTAGAAATGAGAATTTGCATCTTTTCCCACCGGCATTATACTCCAAGCCGTAAACAGGCCAATCGGAGAAAGCATGGGAAAGACATTGTTGTTGACCGGACATCCCGGCATCGGGAAAACGACGATCATCCGCAACGTCGTGGCGCAACTGGGCAAAAAGGCCGGGGGATTCTACACCGAGGAGATCGTCGGTCCCGGCGGACGCAAGGGCTTCCGGCTGATCACGCTGGACGGTCGGGAGACGACCATCGCCCACGTAGACCTGCGCGATCCCAAAGCGCCGCGCGTGGGACGCTACGGCGTGGACCTCAAGGCACTCGAAAGCGTGGGGGTCGCCGCCCTGCAACGTGCGATGCAGGAAAAGAAACTGGTGGTTGTAGATGAAATCGGGGCGATGGAGCTATATTCACACGCCTTTTGTGAAACGGTGATGCTGGCAATCCTGGGACCGACGCCGGTTCTCGGCACCATCATGAGCCGTCCCCATCCCGAAAGTGACGCTTTCAAGACGTTGGCGCAGGTGACCCTGTGGGAGGTCAACCGTACCACCCGCGATGATTTGCCCGTTAAGGTATTAGCGTGGGTCAATAAGTATTTATAAAAACGTTATAACGCGCAAACGATCTTAATCAGGGAAAAATACTGAACCTATGACGGCAGATTCAGGAAGAAAGCAGCGTGAGCCAACACGTCGCTGGGGCACAACCACAAAGGTTATCGTATCCGTAACCCTGGTTGTGCTTTTCGGCCTGTTCTTCTACTTGTTCCGCGTCATCCTGGTTCCCTTACTCATCGCCACCATCATGGCGTTGATTTTTTATCCTATCGCGCACCGTCTGAGCATCACCACGCGCCTCTCACACAGCAGCGCCACAATGCTTGTGTATCTGATCCTTGTCGCGCTGATCATCCCCATCGTACTGCTCGTCGGACCGCAAATTGTGAATCAGATTTTACGGGTCCAGAGCGACTTGATAGACCTGATTCAATATCTCGACAAAGTCAGCATTGATGACATCGAGTTTATGGGGTATACCATCGTCATCGGTGACGTGATCGGGCAGGTGACCGCCGATTTGACTTCGTGGATCACCCGTACCGCCACCCGCGCCATCGCTTTCGTGATGGGCGTGGCGCGAACCGGCTTCCTCGGCGCATTTTCATTGGTCATCGGGTTTTACCTGACCCGCGACGCGCCGAAATTTGTCAACTGGGTTCTCAACCTCGCGCCGCCACCCTACCGGTCCGACTTTCAGCGCATCGCCATAGAAATCGGCAAGGTGTGGAGTTCATTCTTCCGTGGCCAACTCACCCTCTGCCTGATCGTCGGTGTGATTCTTGGCGTCGCCAGTGCGGCCCTGGGGTTGCCACAACCGATCCTGCTGGGCGTGTGGGGGGGCCTGCTCGAACTGCTGCCAAGCATCGGCAACACGATTTGGGGAACGACGGCGGTGCTGTTGGCGGTCTTCTACGGCTCCACTTACCTGCCCCTGCCGCGGTTTGCCTTTGCGTTGCTCGTCTTTGCCGTCTATTTCGCCTATATCCAACTCGATGCCAACATTCTCATCCCCAATATCATTGGGATGCATATCCGCCTGCACCCGGTCGTCGTGATTCTGGGCATCATCATCGGGCTAGAAATCGGCGGCGTGCTGGGAATGGCAATTGCTGCGCCGACTATCGCTTCGTTGCGGGTCATCGGGCGTTATGTATACGCCATGTTGTTCGACCTTGAGCCTTTTCCCGAAGAACCCGAGCCGGTCAGCAAACCGCACAAGAATCGCGGTAAAAGTAACGCTGCCGCACCACAACCGCCAGACCACAATACCAACACATAGACGGCCCCTGACAGGGGCCGCCTATGTGTATTGCTGCAAAGCGGGCTTTTCGGGCTGCTAGGCGCCGCTGCCGACCAGCGAGTGAAGTTGCTGCTTCAGCGCGGCGATCTGCGCGCGGGTTTTCTCGATCTTGTCGAAGATCTCCTGGCGGTTCTGCACCGATTCCTTGAGCAAGCGTGCGGCGGCCTTGCTGCGTGTCTCGGCAACACCGGCCTCGACCAGCAAATCCAACTGCGCCCGCGTGACCTTGTCCACGTGAACCACCATCAGATTCGAGATATCCTGCGAAGCCTTGATGAGCGCCTGGCCCAACGATTCCATCGCCTTTGCCGTCTCACCCACAATTTTGCTCAAAGTCGGCGACACGGTCGGCGTTGTCTTGGCGGGTTCGGCAGTCTCGACAACCTCAACATCCACAACTTTTTCCTCAGTCATTGTTTTCCCTCCTCAATTAAAAATAGTCGTTAGTCGCCAGTCCGGTAGTCGGATAGCGATATCTAAGCCTCGGGTTCCAGCTTGACCTCTTTGCGCAGTTGTTCGCGTAACTCCGAAATCTGCTGCGTGATGTTGCTGATCTTCTCGAAAAGGGTCTGATTGGCCTTGATGCCCTCGGCAATGAGGAACGCTGCGCTCTCCGAGCGGCTCTTGGTCACTTCGGCGTCCACCAGCATATCCAGATGCGCCAGCGCCTCATCGTTGACCCGTACCATGACGACGTTGCCGCGCGCCTGCAAAGCATCGCTCAACGCCTGACCGAACGATTCCACTTGCTTCAGCGCATCCTTCAAGGTCGCCGACGCGGGCTTCTTGGCCTCCGGCTTCGCAGTACCTTCTTCTGCCCCTGCCGGGGTCTCCACAACCACTTCTTCCACACATTTCTCTTCGCTCATTGTTTTGCCTCCCTGACAAAAACTCGGTCTTTTTTGATTACCTGTAATTGTATTACGTATGTCATTGTAATATGGTTTCATGGTTTTGTCAAGAGATAAAAAACTGGGCGGATTTTGATTCCGCCCAGTCGCCGTGTTCCTGCTACATCGTTAATACTTCCGCATCACCAGCGGCAGATGGATATACCAGACCACCGCCAATTGGTGCCGGGCGTACACGCCGGTACGCGCAGCGCCGGCGGGATCGGCGCGGCCGTCTTCCCAGGCAAGTAGCCATTCCCTGCGTCCTTCCCGCGAGACAATGACCGGCCAGCGACGCGATGAATCCGCGTCCACGGTGATGGGCAACACATCCATCGTCGGCGAGCCGTTGCTGTGAAGCTGCCGCGCGTAGATGTCAGGTGCAAAGCCCGCCCCACCCTGCGGCGCCCCATGCCAGGCCACCAGGAAGCTCCAGGACTGTGTGTTATAAGCCACATCCGGTGCTCCCTCATAATAGCCCGCCGTCGCTGCAATCGAAATCGGTGTCCCCTGTGGCTGACCACTGGCATTGATCATCCGCCCCAGCACGTCCGGCGCACCATCCGCGCCCGGCGACGTGTCCTGCCATACGACCAGGTAATGTCCCGCCGGGCCGGCGGCCAGGCGCGGCGCCTGCTCGAAGTGATCGGTAGCGGCTATGGGATACTCCATCGGCAGCAACGTGCCGGTGTCGCCGGCCACCCGTCGCCCGTAGATGTCCCACCGTGCATCGAGGCGGTTGTCCTGCCAGACCGCCAGGAAGCTGCGGCTGGCCGCATCGTAGGCCACATCGGGATCCCGTGCTGCATGCTGTTCGCCGGGCATCGTGATCACAAAATTCTCATCCACATTCGTCAACAACGGCGCACCGGCCGTATCAAGGAACTGCCCGTACAGATTCGTCGTCTGGGAAAGCGTGTCTGTACTCTCGAAGACCACCAGGTAACGTTCCAGCTCACGGCTGAAGGCGACCTTCGGTGTGCATTGCGGCCCCGATGCTGAAGAGACGACGAACTGTTCACCCAGCGGCTCACCTTCATTCGTCAGCAGTTGGCCGAAAATGTCAAAATCGTCAACACTCCCCGGTTGGATATCGCTCCACACAACAAGGAAACGATCATTCACAGCATCCCAGGCCGCATCCATAGCCAGATCGGGTGTCTGAATGTTCGCCGTAACGGTAAACGGACGCCAGAACAGCGTCCCATCGCCGATGGTGCTGTAGTAGTAGGTGTAGGCCATAATCCGCGCGCCACCAGGATCAAAGTGATACCAGGCTGCCAGGTAACGATCCGAGGTGGCACTGTAAGCGATCACCGGCCGCGCCTGCAGGCCATCCAGCGGCGTCAGACCGATGGGCAACCCAACCTTAAGAGCGTCACCGTTCAAGCGTTGCCCGTAAATACCGGCGGGGCCGCTCCGGTAATCCTCCCACACGGCCAGCACGACCGGTTGCGGCGCAGTCCGTCCCACCGCAATTGCCGGGCGCGATTGGGTATGCGGCTCGTCGTTCACGATGAATGTGCCGCCGATCAACTGCCCGTTTCCGGCGACACGCTGGCCGATCACGTCGCCGCGTCCGGTGCGTATCTCCCAGATGACAAAGAACACGCTGTTCCCCGCCGTTTCCCAAACGGCGAGAGTTGGCATTTCTTCATGCTCAAAGTTGGTGCCGATGAGGATGTCATCACTACCGGCGAAAGTGTTATCGGATTTAAGATACTGGCCGTAAATGTCACGTTGGTCGTCGCGCCAGTCCTCCCAGACGACGAGCGCCGCGTCATCCGCCCCACCTGCCGCAACGGCCGGCCACTCCTGGGACCGTGGAGCCTCGGTCACGGGAATGTTACCGCCGTCCAACGTGCCGTCCGGCAACACATGCTGAGCATAGATGTTCTGGCTCCCTATGACCCGCACGTCGGCCCAGACAACCAGGTAGCGGTCGGCAGCCGGACGATAAGCCACATCTGCCTGTCCGGCCCAACCGACGCCGTCGGAAATGTCGAAGCGCGAGCCGAGCAGCGCACCGTCGCCGCCGACCAATTGCCCTTGAACGCGCGAGGTAGTGGCGTCGGCGTTGCCCCACACCACCAGAAAGGCGTTCGCGCCCGCAGCAACGCGCGGTGTGACCTGTCCGCCTGAGTAAACGGCAATGGGGAAAATGTCGCCGTCAAGCGTGCCGTCGCGCCGCACCAGTTGGCCGTACACATCGGGCGTGTCGGTGATGTTGCGCGAGTCCTGCCAGACGACCAGGTAGCGGTCCGCAGCCGGGAGGTAGGCGACGCGCGCATAGTCCTGGATGGTGTCATCGCTTGTCACAGCCACGGCGTTCCCCAACAAGCGCCCATCACTGCTCACCCGTTGGATGTAGATGTCGGGCAGGCTGTGGACACGGGAATCACGGTAAGCCAACAGGAATTCGTTATCCTCAGGGTTGAAGGCCACCGCCGGCGTGCTCTGATAGCTACCGGCATCGGTGAGGAGGAAATCCTCGCCGATGGCGCCAGGATTGGCGGGCGGCGAAACCGGCGGGGAAACCGGCTCACGTGCCGTCAACGAGACATCGTCCACGTACATGCCGGTTATTCCCCCACTCCCATCGTTGTAGACGCCAAAATGCACCCAGATACTCCGGCCGATGTAGGCACTCAAGTCAAAAGTGTACGCCTTCCACATCCGGCTGTTGTCCAGCGTCCACAACAGACGTTGAAGGATTTTTTCATTGTCATCCATAATCAGGATGTACTGCGCGTCGCCGGCCGCCGGCGCAGCCGGCATCGCGCCACTCAACGCAGTCGCCATTTCCGAGGAGAATGTCGCCTGGCGTTTTTCCGTCGAAACCGGATAGAGCCACACGCTCAACTGTGCGGAAGTCGCCGTCGCGGGCAAGGTCACCCGCTGCCGTGCAGAGGAATACGCATACGTGTTCGCCGTGCCCACAATGCCCAGGCGGATGGAACGTGCACCGCCGTGCGCCTGCGTGGTCGTGTAAATTGCCGTCGCCGGGGTGATGGGGAAGGACCAGCCCTCGTCAAGCTCGGCGTTGCCGTTGACGATCCATTCCCAGGCGTCGTTACGCAATCGGTACAAGCCTTCAATCGTGGGGAGGAAAAACAGATTGCGCGAGGCAACCAACAGCCCCTGTGGTGTGGGGTCAGGCGCGCGCCCCTGCATCCACCAACGATCGCTGCCGTTGGGTGAGCGGTAGAACATCCACGGCGTCGCGTCATATTGCAAGGTACGTTGGATCGCATACAACGACCGATCGGCGGGGTAATCCGGCGAAACGGCCAGTCCCAGAATCCAACCGTCCAGATAATCCACGTGCAGACCGGTGTTGACCTTCTGCCACGTCACGCCGAAATCGGTGGAACGCACGACGCCGTTGGGTGGTATATCCCCCTCCCCACTGCCCTCGACAAAGAAGTAGCTCATCCACAGCGTTCCATCGGTGACGTAGTTGGGCGAGAAGACGATCTCGCGGGCAATGTCTACCCATTGAATCCTGAGGGTTTGCCAGGTCTGGCCACCGTCGGTCGAACGCAGGGGCGGTCCGTAGCCGGTGATATAAACGGTATGATCGGCAACAAAATTCGGCGAGGGATAGATGCGATAGAAGTTTGTGTAATCCTGCAAACCGGTGTTCGCCAGCACCCAGGTATCGCCGCCATCGGTAGAGCGCCATACAGACGGCACATCAGGCGAGAAGCCCACGGCAAAAACGACCAGGTTGCCGTCCGCAGCCCGCGCGGCGGCAACGTCATAGAACAACGTACCCGATGGCGCAAGCACACTTTCCCAGGTCAACCCATCGTCGGTAGAGCGAAAGACTTCCCCATGGTCATAACCCACATTGCGCGTGACGAACAACGTCGGCATCGAGGCCGCGCCGGGGGCCACGGCCAGGGCGCTGATGTGAAGGGACTCGGAGTACGGGGTTGTGGCGAAGATCGTCGTCCAGGTATCCCCGTCATCGGTGGAGCGGCGCACCGCCTGGTCGGTGACGATGTAAAGGGCATGATCGGTCGCGTAGTTGGGCGAACGCAACACGCGAATGACGGCTTCATGGACAATCAATTCCCAGTTGAAGATGGCGTCCGGCGCAGTGGATGCCGGTGTCACGGGCGCCGCCAGCAAGGTTATGCGGGAACCATAGCCGGCGGAAAGTGCCAATAAAGCCAATGTCCCCATCAAACGCAGGAAATTCAGCCCGGTTTTCATAACTTACCCTCCTTCAAAAATCTTTACAGTTACCACATAACTACATTCAGTATACATCGGAACACATCCTTGAAGTATTTCATTTAGGTGCGAAATGTGTTTCAGTTGAAATTCTTCGTTTTCTGAAGTGATGGGGGTTTAGAGCTACCGCATTTGGGGGACTTTGTCCCGTCGTGCTGTCTGTCGTGCCGCTAAAGCGACATCTTTAGGAAGGTTTCACTTGTTCATTTTCTGTGTATGACTATAATGGGGATGTGGTGTAAACTATTCACTTATGCCTGCGGCAAAAACAAACTGACAATTTATCCCACACAGTTACTTTAACTTGTACATTTAGTAAGAAAGTTCGGGATCGGGGAACAGGCTACACCATTCCTGACCTCCTAATCCCCAATCCCTAACCCCGAATTCCTAATCACTACCAGGAGGAAAGACGATGAACCTGCACGGAAAATTGATTGCAGAATCTCCGATCTATCGCGGCAACGCGCGCAAGACACTCTTCACGCGCGATGGCGACGGGACACAGCGGTTGGTCTCGCTGGCCGGCGAAATCTCCGGCACGGCCGAAGCGTTGATGGATGCCTTCATTGGCACCGACCGCAGCGGGCGCAACACCGGGCTGCTGGAACGCCTGTGGCGTCGTCTGTACGGAACTGCCATGCCGCGTGGCCTGCTCACACAGGTGACATGTGAATTGCAGGCAGGGAGCTATACACGCGATCATTTCTTCGACCTGCGCATGGGGCTGCGTCTGGATGAGGACCGTTGGGCCTCCGAGGCCAACGCCAACTACAAAATGGAAACCGTTTTCCGCAACGCCGTCTTCGATTTTGCGATGCGCGTGAACGACAACGTGTTGAAGGAGGGAGACAACGCCGCGTGCCTCTATTACCTGCTCGAAGAGCTGCGCGCCGGCCGTTTCTGGTTCGGCGCGGGCAAGAGCAAGGGTCTGGGCCGCCTGCGGCTGGAACTGGATAAACCATTGCCGACACCTGAAAAGACGCCATCCGTTTCTCCTCAGGCCAATCACCTCAAAATCACGCTGACCTTCGACGCGCTCAATCCGCTCCTGGTAGGCTGGAACTGGGGCAAAGTGGACCCCGGGCAATCTTCGTTTACCGCCGTCGAAGGGCAGGTGCTCATCGCCGCAATGCGCGATCTGCCCACGCCGATCCGTCAACGCCTGGAAATGGTCATCGGCGGGCCGATTCTGAACACGGCGGACTGGAAGCGCAAACTGGCGGGCTATCTGCCGCGCATTCTGGCAGTCTGGCTGCGCGAGCAGTCCATCGGCGAGGCGGAAAGCTGGGTGCTGACCGACAAAGCCCTGGATAAATTGAGCAAGGGCAAATACGCGCTTGCCAAGAAGGTCGTGGAGGCCGCTGCCCCGCTGTGCAACACCCTCTTCCCCAGTCAGGAGGCCGCACAGCAAGCGTTTGAGGCGGCACTGGGCGACAAGGCGAACATGGCCGGGCGGCTGGTCAAGGCGATGGAAGTCCATACCGAGACGCGCACCGAGTTGAATCCACAGGTCTGGGCCGGAGTGGCCGAAGCGTTCGGGTGGGACGACGCCATCAAGGGCGAGGTCGCGCAACGGATTCACGACGAGAGCCTGCTCACCGATTATCTGACGGAAGCCTGCCAGGTTGTCCTGCCGCGCCTTTACGAACAGGTGGATCAACAGGTCAAGCTGCTGCAGAGCGATGCCTGGGTAGACGCCGAAATCAACAACCGCGAGGCGCATCTGGCGATCAAAACCCTGTTGCTCGAAGGCAAACTCAGTGAGGCGCAATGGAACAGCCGCACGCCACCGGAAGGCATAAACGCCACGGCATGGCGCACCTTCCAGGAGGAACATCGCCGCGTACGCTACCAGCACATGCTGCACCCCGGCAACCTGCGCAAGAGTATCGCCAACGACCGCAACTTTATCGCCTTCCTCGAAAGCTACCGCGATCGCACCCGGCAAGAGCTGGCGCAGTCCTACAACGTGGATTTTCGCACCGGCGGCCCCGCCAACCGCGAAGTGGCGCGCAAATACGGCAAGCCCTACGACACCGTCTTTATGCGCATGCTCACCTGGTCGCCTTCGACGCAGGAGGCGGGCGCGTGGGAAATCTACATCCCCGGCAGCACGCTCAAGGGCGCGTTCCGTCGCCGCGCCTCACAGGTGCTCAAAACGCTGTGGGGCGAGTCGGCCCAGACGGAAAAGGTGCTCAGCCGACTCTTTGGCGAACAGGGACGCATCGGCATGGTGTACTTCTCCGACGCCTATCTCGCCGACCCGCTGGATCCCAATCGCGCCTGGTGTTCGATGGACGGCGTGCGTATGGATCCCGCGACCGGTCAGCCGATCGAAAGCTCCAAAACCGACTACCTTTTTGCCTACGGCAACCAACTGGTCTTTCAAATGCAGTTGGACATTCAAGACCTGGCGGAAGATGATTTGCCCGCTTTTGCCTTGCTTTGTCACCTGCTGGACGATTTCCAGCGGGGCGACATCCCCCTGGGCGGCGAGAAAACCAGCGGGTTCGGGTGGGTGCAGGCCGACATCGCCGCCGTGGATTGGTACACCGGCGATCCGCAGGATGTCATCACCACACAATTTCTGAAAACGCCGGCCCTCTCTCAGGAAGGATTGTGGCAGCATGTCACGTTGACCGGCGAGGCAGCCGCGGCGGCGCTGCAGGGAACACAACCGCTCACGTTGCAACAGTCCATTCAGGTGCCGCCGGTGGCACAGGCAGGCTTTATCTCACACCGCGCTTTTGGCGGCAATTGCGGCATGCTGTTCCTGGAAGCCGAAGTGCTCACCCCGCTGCATATTCATGAGAGCGGCGCGCCTTCATTCCAGGCGCAACTGAACGATGGTCCGGTAAACGGCTGGGACTTTTTCTCCATGTCGCCGCCGGACGCGGCCTATCGCCCTGAAACGCGGGTGTATGCACTGCCGAGTCGCAGTCTCAAGGGCATGGTGCGTCACATTTACGCCATCGCCAGCGATGCGCGCACACCCAGCAGTGACCTCAGCCGCCTGAATCCTGCCGATAGCCTCTTCGGCTGGGTGGGCGCGGGGACCAATCAGGCGATTATGGGGCGTCTGTCCATCAGCTTCGCGCTCTTCGAACAGCCGGAACTGGCGTGGTTCAAGGTGCCCTATCCCTATTCGGGTTGGCTCTACGCCCCCGCCGAACGCACCTGGATACACACGGCCGGCAAGAGTGTGCCCAAACACCGCATTGCTCAGACCTGGCGACTGTTCCCTCACGCGCCCCTCGCGCCGATCGTGAAGCCACTGGAGACCTTCACGCCGGACACGGTGCAGGCCAACTATTTCCGCGCCATCCTGCCCGGCGCGCGGGCGCGCTTCAGCGTGCGCTTCTGGAATCTGGAGGACGAGGAATTGCAGCGTCTGCTGTGGTGTCTGACCCTGGAACCCAACCTGGCCCACAAGCTGGGACTGCACCGTTACCTCGGCTTTGGCAGTCTGCGGTTGCGGCTTTTGCCCGAAAGCTACATCATTGACTGGTCACACCGCTACAGCAGCGACGAATCAGCCTGGCAACGGCCATTGGACGCCGGGCAATGGCACAATCCGCGCATCATCGCCAATTACGTCAACCTGTGTCAATTGCTCAATGCTGACACCCTATGATTGGCTGCGCCAGAGTCGCACCGGTAGCGAACTCCTGGCGACACTGGAATTGCTGACGACGTGTCCCGACCTGTTTGCGGCTACGGAGGCCGAGGTCGGGACGCCGTCTTCGGCATTGCACGGGCTGTGTGAGCGTTGTGGCGTCTATCCGCGCCGCACACCGAAGCAGCCCTACTGCGATACGTGCGGTACCATTATCAACAGTGCCAAAAGTCTGGGGCAGACTTCGCGTTACGCCACCGTCATCTGGGGATATGTGAACAAGCTCCCCCGACAATTGCGCGCCGGCCAGGGATTCACGGATAGCCATGTGCTCGGCGCGTATGCCCACGATGCCAACCACTTTCTGCTGGTCATCCCGCGCCGCGAGTTGAAGACCTGGCTTCAGGAATTGCTCATTTACCACGGGACGGATCTCAAAGGGTTGCTGCAAATCTTCCCCACAACCGGCGGGAAATTCGTCGCCATGCACGACCTGTTGCGGCGGATGCACTACTACGAGGCGCGCTTCCCGATGGACTGCCTGCGGGTGCGCTTCATCTTCGCCCCCCATCAAATCTTCCACCTGCGCGAGTACGACCGCGCCGGCGTGTTGACCTTCGAGGTCGCCGAATTCGTCAACGTCCTGGAAATGGCCGCCGTCTTCCGCGCGGTTTTGCGCCCCGAAGAACAGGTCGCCCTCCGCCAGTTGCTGCAAATTGAAGATGAACAAGAGGCACAATTCCTCTGGGGACGATTCGTGGGCCAGCTCAGCGCCGAAGCCAAAGATATGCTGAATGCCTGGAAAATCCGGCGCTGGCCACAAGCTCAAATCAGACTTCTTTACGCATTGACCGATTATGTCACCTATTATTGAGGCCCTACCACTGATCCGCTACCTGATTGTCTGGCGGATCAATCACACGCTGGTACAACCGCCGGACGACCTGGCAAGCGCGCTTTCGACGGTGCTGGGCACGTTGATCGCCGAACGCTTGCCTTCGGCGGAGGCGCGCGAGTGGCAGAAAACACGCAGTGTGTGGGAAAAGGCTTACGGCGCAGCCGATGCCGCGCCAGAAGACGCCTTCGCGCTCACCGCCGTCCCGGCGTCTCCCTGGCCGTTGGATGTGGTGTTGTACCCCTATCCCCTCAAATCCTCCTACGGCGAAGGCGAAAAGTTGGTCTGGGAACTGAAGCTGTGTGGGACGAGCGCCGAGCACGGCGTGTTCCTGGAGTACCTTCTGCCGGCGTTCGAGGCCGCCGCACTGACGACCGACAGCCGTTGGAAGGTCACCAACGGGTTATGGGGACATTTCGACATCCAGGCGGTGTATGTGGCGCGTGGCCTACAATGGGAGCCGCTCGTCACGGATGGCAAATTAGACCTTAACTATCGCGCCACCCCCACGCAATGGGCTGAGGGGCGGACATTCGAGGCAAGTGGCCAATCGTTCCGCCGTCTTACCTGGGTGACGCCGTTTGATTTCGCTGCTCCGGCCACGGCCCTCTACCTGCGTCGGGAGCAGCAAAAACAAGAACAACGGAGAAAACGGCAGCACCAACAAACCAAAATTTCCGAGAGCGATATGCCCACCCTTGAAGGCATCATCCATGCCCTGATGTTACGCCTGACAACCCTCTTGCCGGGCCAATATGCCACAGAAGAAGCAGTGTGGGCGTTGTTACCGAACGAGATGCAAGCACCGCTCTGGGAGGCTTTTAATGCCTTACAGCAGGCCGGTCAACACCGGCAACACGAGATGCATGCCGTGCCCAAAGGGCACTGGGGACGCTGGATCGGTTGGCAGACCTTCGCCACGCCGATCCCCGAGGCTCTCATCCCTTATCTGGAACTGGCTTCGATCCTCCACGTGGGGAACTACACACATTTTGGATGTGGAACATTCACGCTCGGATGAGGATATAGTCACTACTCACATATTCCGCGTCGTAGCCAGTTTCATGGCTTTCTCATACGCCGCAAACGTCTCCCGCGCCGTCGTCTCCCAGGTGAAACGCGCAGCCCGCTGTAGGGCGCGGCGGCGCAGTTCGGCGTGGAAGGCGTCATCGGTCAGCAAGCGGACAAGGGCAGCCGCCATGCCTTCGATGTCGGCGGGATCGAGCAGGATGCCGCCATCACGCACGACTTCCGGCAGGCTGGCGGTGCGGCTACCGACGACGGGTGTACCACACGCCAGCGACTCCAACGGCGGCAAGCCAAATCCCTCATAAAGCGAGGGGAAGAGGAAAACTCGCGCCTGCCGATAAAGCGCCGGTTTGACGGTTTCGGGTACGAATCCCACGAAATGGACTCGCCCCTCAGGGATACCGGCTTCTTGCGCCAAACGGCGCGGATCAGGCGTGAACGCTGAATCTTCCGCCGGCAGTTTCCCCGCGATCACCAGATGCGCATCCGGCACAGTTTGAACGACACGCGCAAACGCGGCGCACATCCCACGCACATTCTTGCGCACATCGAAGCCTCCCAGATAGAGCACATATCCCGGCTGTACCCCCAACTGCGCCAGGACAGCAGCGTCTTTTGCGGCAGCAATTTCAAAGCAGAATGAGTGGGCTTTGGGATCATCTCCATCCGTTTCATCCGTTGACCTAACCGGCACATAGATACGATCCACTGCCAGATAAACCGTCTGCACACGGGTCGGCGAGACGCGCAGATGGGCCACAATGTCCCGCCGCGAGGCTTCCGAATCCGTCAACAGCAATGTCGCACGGGAGGCGGTGGCGCTAACAAAAGCCGTGTACATGCGCACCGGCAGCGTCCCACGATAGGGCTTCAGCAACAACGGGATGAGGTCGTGAATGGTAACCACGGCAGGTAAACCTGCGTACAGCGGCGGCGCCCAATACGGCACGTGCAACACGTCCACACCGAACCGATGCACCGCCCTGGGAAGCGTCACTTGCTCCCACCACACTTTGCCGACATTCGTGCGTTTTCCGGGAACGGTAATGAATTCAACATTCGGCGCACAGACGGTTTCAGGCGGCGGTGTTGGCGTCAGCACCGTAAAACGCGAGGCAGGTGCCACGTCGGCCAACGCCGCCGTAAGATAACGCAGGTATTGCCCTGTTCCGGTCTCCGGGTAATCCCAGAACCAACCGCTCAAAGCTACGCGCATTTACAATCCACACCCCCTGATCACCAAGACGATTTACTCGCGCAGATGGACGTTGACGGCCTGCGGGCCGCGGTCGGTGCTGATCACCTCATACCAGACCGGCGCATTTTCGCGCATCACCTGCTCCGGGTCCCCAACAACGCCGGTATGGTGAAAAAAGATTTTGCTACCATCGCGTTGCATAATAAAGCCGAAATGCTTATCCTCACGCACCCATTTAACAACGCCGGCCCGTAACCCCGGTGCGGAGGCCGTCTGCTTGCGACATTCAGGGCAGAGGTCGGGCATTTCCACAGGAAAGCCCAGTTCTGCCTGGTAACGCTGTTCTTCAATACGATAAATGAACGTTTTACCACAGGCTGCACACGTCAAAAGTTGATCTTGAAAAGTCATTGTGTTACTCCTCAGAAAATCTAAAAATCAGCAAGTCAACGGATCGGCAATGGCAAGTCAGGCAATCGGCGAGTCAACCAATCAGGATGAGGACTCGATACGCTCAATTTGGAAAACGACATCCACAACCACATCCTTGCCCTGCAAAGCGATGATGGACTCCCCGCGTGTCGCCCGCCCTTGCTCCGGGATACTTTTTCCCGTCACAGTCTTGGATGCGCCGCGCTGCGTCACCGGCATCAGACGACTCGCGCCGGTAATTATGCCTATCGTCGCCACTTTCTCGCCGGCCGCCAGTTTGGCGATCTGCACGCCCTTACCACTGCGTTTCTGGATCGGGAAATCGTTCACGGGCGTGCGCTTGGCAAAGCCCTGATTGGTGATAGTGAAGAAGGCCGCACGCGGCTGCACCACGGCTATCCCTACGACCGCATCGCCCGCCTCGAGGCGCATCCCGCTCATCCCCCCGGCCTTCGCTCCTGTTGGCCGTACCTCGCTCACGTCAAAGCGGATTCCCTGGCCCTGGGCCGTCCCCAAAATCACCTGATCGGATTCCTTCACCCAGGCCACGCCAACCAGGGCGTCGCCATCATCCAAACGCATCACCTGCATCAGCTCACGTCCCACGCCGGGGAGGTCCTCTGGTGACAAACGCTTCACCTGACCGGTGGTGGTGGCAAAAAACAGCGTGTGACCCTCCGGAAGGCTCGTCGGCAAGGCCAGCGCCGCCATCAGACGATGCCCGTTATCAACGCGCAACAGCGTAGACCAGAGCGCACCGCCGCCGTCCCAGGCCACGCCCTCCGGGATCTGATGCACCGGCAACGCAATTGCCTCCCCACTCGTGGTGAACAGGTAGAGCACATTGCGCGTCGAAGCCCCCAGCAATGCCAGCGGCGCTTCGGCCGGCCGCGCGACAACCCGTGGCGGCGACTTGCCATCGTCGGGGATGCGTCCGATGCGCCCTTCACGGCTCACCGTCACCCAGACCGGCTGATCGGGGGTCAAAGCTTCGGCCTCGACCTTTGCGCCCCGCACATCCAGAATGTGCGTGCGTCGCGCGTCCGCATAGCGGGTGCGGATGTCCGCCAGTTCGGCGCGGATTGCCGCGCGCTGTTTCTCCGGCGATTTGAGCAGAGCTTCCAGCTCCTTGATGGTAGCCAGGAGTTCCTGATATTCGTCCTGAAGTTTTTTGCGCTCCAGGGCTGCCAGACGCCGTAACTGCATTTCCAAAATAGCCTGGGCCTGGATTTCGGTGAGCTTGAAGTTCTTCATCAGGTTCTGGCGCGCGGTATCCACGGTGCGCGAACGGCGGATAGTGTCAATGACGGCGTCAAGGTTGTCCAGAGCAATCAGCAACCCGGCGACGATATGCGCGCGTTGGCGGGCATGCTCCAAATCGAAGCGCGCGCGGCGTTGGAGCACCTCCAGCCGGTGATCGAGGAACAGTGTGAGCGCGCGCTTGAGCGACAAACGGCGCGGTTCACCGTCCACCAACGCCAGCAGGATAATGCTGTAGCGCGTTTCCAACGCTGTGCCGCGGTAGAGGTCGTTCAGCACCTTGTCGGGATCGGCGCCCTGCGTCAGCTCGATGACAATACGCATGCCCTGACGATCCGACTCATCCCGCAAATCGGAGATGCCCTCCAGGTGTCCGGCACGCACATCTTCGGCGATGCCTTCGATAAGCGTGGTCTTGTTCACCTGATAGGGAATTTCGGTGATGATGAGACGCTGTCGCCCACGTGTGGCTTCTTCGACGTGGGCGCGTGCGCGGATGGTGATGCGCCCGCGTCCGGTGGCATAGGCTTTGACCAGCAGGTCTTCGCCATCCGCGCTGTCCTTCCGATAGACCAGCCCGCCCGTGGGGAAATCCGGCCCCTGGATGAATTTCAGCAATTCGGCGATCTCTACATCGTCAATTTTTTTCCAGTTATCGAGCAGGTAGATGAGCGCGTCCACCACTTCGCCCAGGTTGTGCGGGGGGATGTTGGTGGACATGCCCACCGCAATCCCCGATGCGCCGTTCACCAGCAGATTGGGCAACCGCGAGGGCAGGATCAACGGCTCTTTGAGCGTGCCATCGAAATTGTCGGTCCAGTCCACCGTGTCCTTTTCGATGTCCGCCAACAGCTCCAGCGCCAACGGCATCAGGCGCGCCTCGGTATAACGCATCGCGGCAGGCGCGTCACCATCCACGGAGCCGAAGTTACCCTGCCCATCCACCAGGGGATAGCGCACCGAAAAGTCCTGCGCCATGCGCGCCATCGCCTCGTAGACCGCCGAATCGCCGTGCGGATGGTACTTACCGAGCACTTCACCGACGATACGCGCCGATTTTTTGTACGGCTGATCGGGTTTCAGTCCCATATCGTGCATCGCGTACAGGATACGGCGCTGCACAGGTTTAAGGCCATCACGGGCATCGGGCAGTGCCCGCGCGACGATCACGCTCATCGCATAATCGAGATAAGCCCGTTGGACCTCGGCGTTAATATCTATTTGTCTGACAATTCCGACTTCCATGCGCACTCCTTGAAGATCGTTTGAACGTAGGCCCATTGGCACATTCATTTCTCACTAACTATAAAGGAGGAGTGCAGTTTTAGCAAGTGGGGAGAAAGGCCGGTTGAAAGACAACTTGATTTTTCTTTTCTTGTGGCTAAACTTAGGGTAATGCGCACCATAACCACCGTTCAATGGATTAACAGAATAAGCGTCGCCATAGTGTTGGTGGCGCTGGCTTTGCTCTTGAAGTATGAAGGGCCGCCCCCGCAAGATCTGCAATTTCGCCTGAATGTAGCGACGGCGCGGCAGGCCTTCGATTTCACGTCGTGGGAGATAGAAACGCTCGCCCGGAAAATTGCGTTCGGCATCCTGTCGCCCCAACGCTGGATGGACGATGCGGAACGCAGCCGCTTTGTGTTGGCGTATCTGGATCAGGTACGCGAAGCCTCCCGCCTCAGTGATGAGATCAGCCGCGCGTACAGCGACCCGGAGGTCAACGATCCGGCACAAACAACCCATGAGCAGCAAACGACGTTGACCGACTTGCGCGCACGGATGTGGCGCACCGGCCTGGTCGCCGAAGCCATCCTGGGTGAACAGGTGAGCGCCGTCCTGCGCCAAGGGGGCTTCGGGGTGCTGGCGCAAATCCTTCCACCGGTCAGCGGCACGTTCACCCCCCTGCCCTATATGCTGATCGTCTCACCGCGCGAGACGATCCAGACCGTCTATCAGCGCTCTCTGGTCGCCGGGTTGACAGCAGCAGAACAAGACGCCATCGAGCAAGACCTTGAGGCCCGCTTCCCCGACAAATCCTGCTATGTCACCGCCATCGGGGGGCTGGCAGCTTATCCCGCGATGTTACTCGAAAGCAGCGACATTGACTGGGTCAGCGAGGTCATCGCGCACGAATGGACGCATCACTACCTGGTTTTCTATCCGCTGGGTTTTTACTACGACAAATCCAGCGAAACGCGCACGCTCAATGAAACAGCGGCATCCCTGCTGGGCGAGTGGGCCGGGCAGGAAGTGATTCTGCGTTTTTACGCCGCACAACTTCAGCGCGTCAAGCCGCTCCCGGAGGCACTCACTGCCATCAAGCCCACCGAGCCTCCCCCCATAAGCCCGCCCCGTTTTGATTTCAACGCGGTGATGCATCACACACGCATCACTGTGGACCGCATGCTGGCGGAAGGGAAAATCAAAGAGGCCGAATGGTACATGGAGGCGCAACGCCGCTATATCGTCGCCAATGGCTATCGGCTGCGCCGACTGAACCAGGCATATTTCGCCTTCCACGGGGCCTATGCCAGCTCACCGGGCGGTGGCGCCGCCGGCGAAGATCCCATTGGTCCCGCCGTGCGTCAAGTCTGGGCAATGAGTGAAACACCGCGCGATTTCCTGCGCACTCTTAGCCCCGTCACCACATTGGCGGCGCTGGGAGTAGGGAGCAGGAAGTAGGGAATCCGCCATTCGCCATTGCGACAGCACGGGGCTATGGTATAATCAATAGGGTGGGTTTGATTCGATAGATAAGAACATAGAGCGAGGAAACGCTTGTTTAATCCTATAGACTGGCTGCTAGGGTTATTTTCCCTGGACATAGGCATTGACCTGGGCACGGCCAACACATTGGTGTACGTGCGGGGCAGGGGCATTATCAGCAACGAACCTTCCTGGGTGGCCGTAGACAGCAATCGGCGGGACTACGTGCTCGCCGTGGGTGCCGAAGCTAAGGAAATGGTAGGCAAAACGCCCCCCAACATCATCGCCATTCGTCCTCTTCGTGACGGCGTGATCTCCGAATTCGACATCACCGAAGCCATGCTGCGCCATTTCATCAGGCAGGCGCACAAGCAGCTCTTCATCCCCTTCCCCCGGCCGCGGGTAGTGATCGGCATCCCCAGTGGGGTCACCGAGGTGGAGAAGCGCGCCGTGCACGATGCGGCCATTGAGGCTGGCGCGCGTGAAGCCTACCTCATCGAGGAACCAATAGCCGCCGCAATTGGCGCCGGGTTACCCGTCACCGAAGCACAAGGCAGTATGGTCGTGGATATCGGCGGCGGGACGACGGAAGTTGCCGTCTTCGCCCTGAAAGGCATCGTCGTCAGCAAGAGTTTGCGCATCGCCGGCGATGAGATGGACGAAGACATCGTGCAGTACGCGCGCCAGAAGTACAACCTCGCCATCAGCGAGCGCACCGCCGAGCGCATCAAGATCAACATCGGCTCGGCTTATCCTTTGCCCGAAGAGCGCACCATGGCAATGCGGGGGCGCAACCTCATCACCGGCCTGCCGGAAGAAATCGAGATCAGCAGTATCGAAATCCGCGAAGCCTTGAGCCGCTCAACCAACATCATCGTTGACCTGGTACGCGACACGCTAGATGAAACGCCTCCCGAACTGGTAGCGGATCTGATGGAGACCGGCATCTGTCTCACCGGCGGCGGCGGATTGCTCAAGGGTATGGCCGAACGGATCGCCGAAGAAACCCACATCCGGGCATGGGTCGCTCAGGACGCGCTGACATGTGTGGCACGTGGCGCGGGCATGGTATTGGAGAACTTTGAAGTCCTTAAGGCCACCCTGTCGAGCGATGACCGTCGCCATCCGGGCGGTTCGGCGTCATAACCGGTGGCGTGGTCAGAGGCCGGCCACTGCTAAGCAGTGTGGCACGGTCAGAGACCAACCACAGTTAAGAGCGTAACCACAGTCAAAACACTAACTGACAACTGACGCCTGACAACTGATAACTGACAACTGACGACTAAAAATGAGACGGGAAAGTGGGCCATGGCTGCCCTGGGTGTTGCTCGGCGTGGCGTTGCTCTTCCTGGCCTTGATTGAAGCCGGCGTGTTTAGCCCTCTGGAAAGCCTGTTGGGCTACATCATTTCCCCTGTCGAACGCGGCATCTCGACGATTATCGAGAGACTCGGCGGCCTCGGACAGACAACACGCGAGGTCCGGCAACTCCAACAACAAGTCGAAGAGCTACAGCAGGTCAACGCCACCCTCATCCAGGAGAACTTCCGCCTGCGCGAGTTCAAGGCCGAAAACGAAGAACTGCGCCGCAAGCTCAACTTTGTCCAGGATAACCCCACCTACAGCTACGTCGGCGCCGACGTCGTTGAATATGGATGTGGCATCTTCTCCTGCGCTACGGTCGTCGGCAAAGACACCAACCCTTATTTGCAATACATCATCATCAACGCCGGTTCGCGCGATGGGGTGGCCGTGGGTATGCCGGTCGTCACCAGCGGCGCGGCGATGGTCGGACGCATCGCCCGCGTCTCCCGCAACCTGGCTTACGTGCAGCTCATCAACAACCCCCAGAGTCAGGTTGCAGCCATGCTTCAGGAATCTCGCGTCAGCGGCGTGCTGATCGGGACCCCAGAAGGCGGACTGAGTATGATAGACATTCTCCCCGACGAAAAAGTCGAGGGCGGCGAAACGGTGATGACCTCGGCGGTGGGCGGATTGTTGCCGCGCGGCCTGATCCTGGGACAGGTGGAGAGTGTCACGTATCTGGAGTCCGACCTCTTCCAGCGCGCCGTCGTCCGCCCGGCGATTGACTTCCGACGTCTGGAAACGGTTTTGGTCATCACCGACTTCCCGCGCGTCAACCTCGAAGAAATCGAGCAGGGGCCGTAACCGTATGAGCCTGTACTTCGGCATCCCCATCCTGTTGCTGGCAGCGGTGCTGCAGAGCGTCTGGTTGGAAAACATCCAGGTTCTCGGCGGACGGCCGGATCTGGTGTTGCTGCTGGCGGTGACGTGGGGCATCATTCGGGGCGCGAACGAGGGTGCAGTCTGGGGCTTTGTGGGCGGCATCTTCTGTGACTTGCTCTCCGGCGGAGAGTTCGGGATGTGGACATTTGCACTGACGGCGGTGGGGTTCCTCGCCGGGCAGACGTGGGTTCACGCACTTGGGCCGACACTCATCCGGCTGGCGCTGATGTCGGCGTTGGGCACACTCATAGGACACGGCATACTTTTAGGGACGATGGCGGTACTCGGCTATAGCGTCAATGTAGGGCAAAGTGTGCAGAAGGTTGCCGGGCCGGCAGCCCTGCTGAACTTCTTGCTTTCGCCGTTCGCCTTCACCTTCCTGGTTTGGTTTCACAGACGCTCCCAACCACGTTGGGGAGGGGCGGGCTTATGAACTTCCTGGATGGCAACCGCGCACGTCTCCCACGCACGCGGGGACTGATCGAGACGGAGGCCGCACGACCTCCGTGGATTCAGCGCGCCCCACGTATGGCAGTCATAGGATGGATCATCTTATTGGTTTTAGGACTCTACCTCATCCGTCTGTGGCAATTGCAGTTTCTCGAGGGTGGCGCATGGAAAACGCGCGCTGAGCAGCAACAAAACCGCCTGGTCATGGTCTCGCCGCCGCGCGGCGTCATCTACGACCGCGAGGGCAAAATTCTGGTGCGTAACGTTCCCGCGTATAACGTCACCATCACGCCGGGCAATCTTCCCGAAGACCCGGAGCGCGAACGTGCCGTACTCATGCGCCTGGCACAGCTCATTGACATCCCCTACAGCACCACGCAAGGGCTGGACATCCCCAAATATCGGGGCGACCTGCGCATCGCGGGGCGGGCGGCATTTCCGCCGTATGGCAAAACACCCGAACCGGGGCTGCTGGAGATGGTGAATGAAGTGCGCTGGCTGGAACCGTACAAGCCGATCGTGGTCGCGCAAAATATTGAGCGCGAGCTGGCATTGCTCATTGCACAAGAGGGCAGTGTCACCATGCCCGGTGTGGGGATCGAAATCATCCCTCGACGGAACTATGCCCACGGCGAGCTGACCGCGCAAATCCTGGGATTCCTGGGGCCAATCCCCTCCGAGCAGGTGGCCGATTACGAAAGCAAAGGCTACGATCCCAGCGTTGACCGCATCGGCTATGCCGGTGTGGAAGCCCAAATGGAAGAATACTTGCGCGGCACGTCCGGGCAGCGTCTCGTCGCCAAAGACGTGTTGGGACAGGAACTACAGGTCCTCAGCGAAACGCCTCCAAGCTCCGGCGACAATGTCTTTTTGACGTTGGACACAGAACTACAGCAAGTCACCCAAGACGCCCTCCGCGCCGGCCTGGAGGCTGCCAATTCCAAACGCGGCGTCGCCATCGTGCTGGATCCACGGGATGGGCAGGTGCTCTCGATGGTGAGCCTGCCGACCTACGATAACAACATGTTCAGCAAAAAACTGGATATGACGGCCTACCGTGCGCTGCTCAACGATCCCCATCGCCCGCTGATCAACCACGCCATCGCCGATCAGGTCCCGCCCGGCTCCACCTTCAAGATCATCCCGGCGACAGCGGCGCTGCAAGAAGGCGTCATCAACCGCTACACCATCATCAACGATCCGGGCATCATCCGTCTGCCGAACAAATTCGCGCCCGACGATCCCAAGCTGGCACAGCCCTTTTATTGCTGGATCCAACTGCAAAATGGCATCGGGCATGGGCCGATGAACGTAGTGGACGCGCTGGCGCAATCGTGCGATGTATTTTTCTACGAGATCGCCGGCGGGTTCGAGGAAACCAAATTTGAGGGCCTGGGCATCGAACGATTGGCCGCGTATGCACGGAAGTTCGGCCTCGGCGCGCCCACAGGGATTGACATCCCCGGGGAAGCCGCGGGCCTGGTTCCCACGCCCGCGTGGAAGCGCAAAATGTATCAGGAAACCTGGACCACCGGCGATACCTATATCACCGGCATCGGCCAGGGCAATTTGCTGGTCACGCCGCTGCAAATGACCAATGCTTTCGCCGCCGTCGCCAACGGCGGCACCCTGTACGTTCCACAGATCATCCACCACGTCGAAGACGCAGAGGGCAATGTCATTCGTCCCTTCACCCCGATTGTCAGCAGCACCCTCAACATCGCCGAATCGGTCTGGCAGATCGTGCGCGAAGGGCTGGACCTGGCCGTCTCCGAAAAAGGCACCGGCAAGCGCGCCGATCTGGTCGAATTGGGCATTAACGTTGCGGGGAAGACGGGTACCGCCGAATACTGCGACGACATCGCGCTCAAGGCCGGGCGCTGCGATGTTGCGGAAGGGAAGACGCTGCCCACGCATGCCTGGTTTGCCGCCTATGCTCCCTTTGAGGCGCCGGAGATTGTGGTTGTGATATGGATTTACGATGGTGGCGAAGGCTCTGTCACCGCTGCGCCCGTGGCGAAAGAGATTATGGAGTTCTACTTCAAGCGCAAGCTCGGCCTGCTGGAGACGCCGGAAGGAGAAACGCCGCCGGAGGGGACGCCCTGAACGCTCGGCAGGATGGCGAACAAGCCCGGCAACACACCGCGGCGTGGCTCCTCATCGGGCTGTGCGGGTTGACGTGGGGAACAGGCCTGGCACGGGCGCTGGCATTGGAATTGCACAGCCCGTTTTTCTTTGGGATCGTCGGCACCGGGGCAAGCGGAATTCTTGCCGCAGTCCTGGCGTTCCTCATAGCCACCACAGTGCGGCGTCACATGCCTGCGGTTGGGGATGTGGCGTTCCGTATGACGCCGTTGCTCCTCCCCGCGATAGACATCCTCAGCGGGACATTTCAGCCGTGGCGCGGACCGGCCTTGTTGATCGGTGGCCTGGCCCTGACCGGGTACCTGATGCTGCGGCGAACTCTATCGCGGCGGGTGGGCTTCGTCATTGCCGTTCTGCTGCCGCTGGCCATTTATCTTCCCGATCTCTCCCCTTATGTGGGGCGGGCCGACACCTTCGAGTTTCAAGTGGTCGCGCCGCGCCTGGGGATCGCCCATCCAAGTGGCTATCCACTCTACATCCTCATCGGCAAGCTCTTCTCACTGCTGCCGTTCGGTACACCGGCCTGGCGGGTCAACCTCTCGTCGGCGGTATGCGCCGCCCTGGCCTCCGGCGTGCTGTTTCTGGCGATAAGCGAGTGGGGAATGGGGAATTACGAATTACGAATTACGAATGGGGAATTACGGATGGCGAATCCCCAATTCCTAATCCCACTTTTAGCAGCATTGACATTGGCGTTCTCGCCTACGTTGTGGTCGCGTGCGATCGAGGCGGAGGTGTACGCCCTCAACGCGCTGTTGACGGCGCTCGGTGTGTGGCTGGCCGTGCGCCGGGCAACCGGGAAAGTGTCCTCATCCCGCGCGCTACTCTTGTTCGGCCTGCTGACGGGAGTAGCGATGGCTTCACATGTGACGTTGGGGGCGCTGGCGTTCCTGGCATTGCCGCTCCTGCTCACCCACCCCCGGCCTGATATGCGTACGCTTGTCAAGGCGGTGGCGTTGGGATGTGCAGGGTTGGCGCTGTACGCCTACATTCCACTGCGCTGGCCCGCCGTCAACCACGGTGAAGTGATGAGCCTGGCGCACTTTCTGCGCTTCGTCACCAATGCGGATTCCGGCGGTGCCCTGCGCCCCCTGGCGTTCATCCACGATCCGACGCGCTGGCCGTTGGTCCTCCGGCTGCTACGGATACAGGTGGGCTGGCCGGGGCTGGCGCTGGCAGCGGTGGGACTGATCCGGCTGCTGCGTCGCCAATGGCCGCTGGCGGTCGGCACCCTGTTGGCTTTCAGTGCCTGGGTGTGGTTCAACCTCAGCTTCTACGTCGCCGACCCCGATTACTCCGCGTTCCTCATCCCCGCGCACGTGATGCTCGTTTTTTGGATGGGAGGAGCAAATGGCGAATGGCGAATTACGAATAACGAGTGGCGAATTACGAATGGCGAATCCCTAATCACCGCTTTTTTTGTTCTCCTGGCCCTGAGCCGGCTATGGATCACCGGGCCGACGTTGGATACGCGCTCCATAGGGCACAGCGACGAAGCATGGGCGCGCTATGTGTTGCGCCAGCCGCTGGCCGAAGGCGCGGCCATCCTCGCCGACAGTGAGAAGTTCCCACCGTTGTACTATCTGCAACAAGTCGAGGGCTTGCGTCCCGATCTGGAGCTTATTATGCGCTTCGATGAAACGCAGTACCGCGAGGCGCTGACAAGTCGCCTGGCTGCCGGACGGCGTGTTTATCTGGCGCGTTATCTGCCCGGCCTGGATGCCTACGGCGTGAGCGCCGTCGGCCCGCTGGTCGAAGTCGCGCCGCCGATCTCCCCCACCCTCGCGCCAACGCCGGTAGCCCGCTTTGGCGACGCGCTTGAATTGAACAACTTCCGCGTCGAGCCAGACCCTGAAGGGCGCGCCATGCACCATCTGACGCTGGTATGGTACGCGCGCGCCGCCATCGGTGCGGACCTGGAGGTGCGCCTGCGCCTGACCGACGCCGGACATCCCCTCTGGGAAAGTGCCGCGACGCGCCCGGTCAACGGCTACACCACCACGCAAGCCTGGCAAGCCGGTATGGTCGTCACAGATTATAATGCGTTGTCCTGGCCCACGTGGATCGCCCCCGGCGAATACAGCCTGGAGATCGGCGTGTTCCCCCGTTTCGGGCAGACAGGGCTGGCGGTGAACGGAACGGACCTGATGTGGTATACACTCGGAACAGTCACGATTGACAGGCGCGCTCCGGCGTCCCTGCCGCGCCGCAGCCACGCGCAATTCGGCGACTGCTGGCTGACAGGGATGGACTTTCCCGAAGAGACCCACGCCGGCAGCGTCATGAACATTGATCTGAGCTGGCAATGCAGCACGACGGCACCCGACACACTGGAAATCCACTGGGTTCGTGAAGGTACCGTCATTCAACGCGCCCCACTCCACAACAACGGCGCCTTCACCTGGACGCCGGGTATTGCCCAAATCGTCCGTTACACCGTCAGCGCGCCCCAGGAAACCGGATGGTACGAGTTAGCCCTCAGCCGTCAACCATCAGCCATCAGCGATCGGCCGTCAGCCGTCAGCGATCAAACAACAACCGGTAGCCACAATCTAACGCAGTGCGGGTGGCTGGAAAGCCGGCGCGCGGCCTGCGTCCTCGGCGAAGTCAACGTGCAACCGTCCAATGTGGGATTAGCCAACTTCGGTGACCGGATCGTGCTTCTGGATGCCGTGCTCGATGCCAACGCCGCGCCGGCCGGCGGGCAGGTCTATGTCACCCTGCGCTGGCGCAGCCTGCGGAAGCTGGACCGCGATTACACCGTCTTCGTGCAAGCCGTCGGTCCTGACGGGCAGCTTTATGGGCAGGCCGATAGTTGGCCGGTGCAAGGCACACGTCCCACAAGCGGTTGGGCCGCGGGTGAAGAACTCAGCGACCCTTACGGCTTTTATCTGAAACCCAATGCGCCGGCGGGCCAATATCAAGTCATCGTGGGATGGTATCTGCTGGCCGATATGAGCCGTTTACCCGTCATCAACGAGAGCGGGCAGGCTATCGGGGATTTCTACACGGTGGGAACATTCGAGATGCCGTAAGGGTGTCAACGGATTCAACGGATGAAACGGATTTTTCTCGTGCCATCCGCCAGGTCATCGAAGCCGGCATCGCCATCGTTTACCAGGGTGTCAACGGATTTAACGGATGAAACGGATTTTTCTCTCTAATCCGTTAAAATCTGTTGACATTGAACTGCTATTTTCTCAACAATCCGGCGATGCCTTCAATCAAATAAATGGCAAAGCCGATGAGGCCCACGGCGAGCGTCACGGCGTAGACCGAAAGCGTCATCCCGGCGGCAACGGCGTCGGGCACACCGACCGAGCCGAAAAGGGGCTGCGCCACCCAATCCCGCGCCCCAAGCCCTCCGACAGAGATAGGGATCAACAAGGTAAGCGAGAGTAGCGGCACGAAGACGAAATAAAAGCCCAGTTTCACCGTCATACCGACGGCCAGGCCACAAAGCCAGTAGACGGCAATGTTGACCAGGTTGAACAACGTCGAGAGCAGCAACGCCAGCCACACAGCACGCGCGCCGGATCCGGTCACGGCAGCGTAAATGGCCGCGAGCTTGCCTTCACCGGCGAGCGAGAGCGCCCGTGGCAATCGCGCCGTGACCCGCCGCAGCAGCTTCCCTTCCAATAGCAGCGCCCCACCTGCCAGCCCACCGACCGCGATGGCGATGAACATCCACACCAGCCACGGCGCCAATCCACGGGTAAACGGCAGGACCAGCAGCCCCAATGCCATCAGGGAGAGGATGCCCGTCAGCCGGTCCACCACCACGGTACCTACAGCCGCCGCTTGCCGGTCCTGCTGCGCCAGTTCCAGCACGCGCACCACGTCCCCGCCAAAGCCGGAGGGCAGAATGGTATTGAAGAAGTTGCCCACCAGATAGAGCTTGCACAGCAACCAGAACGGCGGGCGCACGCCCAGGCCGTGGAGCAGCGCCCGCCACCGGAAAACGCGGATGACAATGCCGACGAGGAACAGCAAAGCCGCCAGGCCAAGCCAGCGCAAGTCGGCGCACCGCAGAACGCGCGCGACCTCATCTCCGCCGACCTGATGCAATAACAAGGCCAGGGTGCCCAGGCTCAAGGCGATACGTGCCAGGTTGAGCCAGCGTTGTCGGGCCTTCTTCACTGCGCTTCCGGGCATGTGGCATCGTAGCGGAAATAATCGAACCACAGGTCAACCGGCGTCACTTCCCACGAACCGCCGATCAGGCCGACCCTGTCGCGGGGCATACCCGGAATATCGCCGGTCGCCAGCTTCACCCCGTTGACGTACACATCCACCACGGGGCCACGCACGACTACCTTGACGGTGTTATACCCACTGGTGGGAATGAGCGATAAATCGCAGGGGTATCCTTGTTTATCCTCACACCACGGAATAATAGGAATCTCAACGTTGACCTGGGTGCCATCCAGGGGCTGATGATTGCCCGGATACTGGTAATTGTGATAGCGTACCGCGCCGTAGTTGTGATTGGCGTTGACCTGGAAAGTGTACAACTCGGTCATACTCTCGTTCGCGCCGAAAATGACGCCCCAATGTGCCCACCACGGCTGATAATTCTCCCATGTGTTGGCGATTTTAGCCCGCGCCTCGACGCAGTAACGCTCCGGCAGCGTCCCAACGTAACCGGGCAACGGCGCAGCCTGCGCCGGCCATACAAACCAGGTATCCACATTTCCTTCACCACCCTGCCATGAGACCGGAACGTAAATGCGATAATTGCCGGAATGGTAGCTCATATAAGCCACTTCCTCATAGCCCGCATGACAATCCCATCCCCAACGACACCATTCGTTGTAACGCAAGGCGACACCGGTGTTCCAGCCGCTCGCGGGATCGTTGAAATCATCCACATAGACCGGTAATGGAGTTGGCGTAGGGGTTGGCGTCGGCGTGGGATCGAGACGCACAAGCGGCAAATAGGTCTTCGAGCCGTAGTTGAATTCGAGAACCAGGTTGTCTACCAACGATCCGGCGGCGACCTCTTGTCCATCGCTGACAAAGCGCAATCCGATCCACACCGGGCCGTCGAGATACTCTTTCGTGGACCAGCTTATCTGTTGCCATTCGGTAAAGGGCACGGACAAAAAAAGCCCACCGAAGGCTTGATGCGGATCATCAGATAGTCCCACAAACAAGCTATCGCCGGCCGCCACGCGGTTCTGCACGTCCAAACGCAAGCGCATATCCCACACCCGCCCGGTCGGTGTGAACGGCCCGGCGATGGCCCAAACCTCGATGTTGTTCGTGTAGGTTCCCGTAGGCCAGGATTGTGTGCTTCCCACGGTGCCGCCGCCGGCACTCCAAAATCCCTGATCCATAACAACCGACAACCCGACGCTCCGTGTATACGGTTCAACACCCCATCCATAGCGGTCGGTCAAATCGTTATACAACGTCCATGCCGGTGATAAACTATCGAACGTGTCGGTGAAAACCGGTTGCCACAATGCAGCTTGTGTTGAAGCCGCAGAGACGCCGCTCCATGCGCTCATCGTGGCGACCAGTAATAACAAGCCACACAGTCCACTAAAACCGACCAGCAGGAACGAACGTCTTTTCACAATATCCTTCATTTTACTCCTTAATTCTGTCCGATTAAGGGACGCAGTTAGGTTCGTAATGGAAATAATCAATCTGGAGGTCAACCGGCGTCACTTCCCAGGACCCGCCGATCAAGCCTACGCGCTCATGCGGCATGTTGGGTATATAGACCTGGTTAAGAAGACGACGATTTGCATAGACGGCCACATTACTGCCATCTACAACGACTTTGAGAGTATTGTATTGATGGGTCGGCAGCAAATCAGCCATATCGCCATTCGACCACGGCACAATGGGAATCTCGACATTGATATCTATACCACCGCCAAGCGGTTGCCGGTTGCCGGGGAAAACATAATTGTGGTGATGTAAAACGGCTGCGTCGTGGTTCGCATTGACCTGGAAACTGTAAATCTCGCTCATAGCGGCGTTCGCGCTAAAGACAATGCCCCAGTGCGCCCACCACGGTTGATAATCTTGATCAAGGAAGTTAGCAAAGACGCCTCGCGCTTCAATACAATACCGCTGCGGGAGCGGATAATAGGAGTCCGGCAGCGGCGCAAATAACACCGGCCACACGAACCAGGTATCCACCTTACCATCTTCGTTCCCGTGCCAGGTTAAAGGAACTTCAATCCGATAATTTCCGTTGAAATAACTCATTGTGGCGACGACTTCCCAGCCCTCGTGACAATCTATATCCCCATAACGACACCATTTGTTATAGCGCAACGCCGGCCCGGTATACCAGCCAGAAGTCGGAGCGTCGAATGTGTCAAAGTAAACCGACGAAGGCGGCAAAGTGGGGGTAGGCGTGGGAGTAGGGTCACGTCTGACCAGAGGGAGATAGACCGCAGTGCCGTAATTGAAAGCCAACGTCAGGTCGTCCACCAGTGGCCCTGCCGCAACATCCTGCGCGTCGCTGGTGAAGCGCAAGCCGACCCACACCGCCGCGCTGTTCGTGTAAGCCCGCGTGGACCAGGTGATGTTCTGCAAAGCCAAAGTACTGACAGTCACGGTTATCCCCTCAAAATGGACACCGTCGTCAGACAAACCCACAAACAGTCCATCACCAGGGGCAATATCGTTATAGACTGCCAGGCTAAGCCGCATATCCCATACACGTTGGGTAGGTGTGAACGGTCCGGCGATGGCCCATGTCGTCATCGAATTCGTATACGTACCTGTTGGCCAGGTCTGCGTTTGCCCAAGTGTACCGCCGCCGGCCGCCCACAGACCATGCTCCTCTACACGCACCGTCTCCATCTCCGCCACATAAGGGGTGACGCCCCATTGATATGTCCCGCTCACGTTATCGGTGATCGTCCATACTGTTGATGGCATCTCGAAAGTGTCGGTAAACACCGGCGTCCACGACACCGCCGCTGCCGTTAATTGCCGGGCCTGAACATACAGCGGTCCTAAAAATACCCCCCCTAAAAGTAACATCGTCCCGCCGACCAGAGCAAGCGAAAGCCACACCCGATGTCTTATGATCACATTCCACCCCCATAAACTAGAGACACAACTCTTATTAAATTGAGGGGGCAATCTTACAGCCCCCTCAATTGTCAGGACAACATGTTCTTATTTCGGCGTAACCCTGAAGTCATCAAACCGCGACTCTACCGGCGTGCGCTCCCACGAACCGGTCATCAGCCCGATATTGTGATAACTGGCAAGGTCGTTGTCGGTGAAGGTGCCGATGCTCGTCCCGTTGATGTACACGGTCGCCTTGTTGCCGATCACCACCACCTTCACCAGATTGTGCTTGTCGTATCCTGTCGTGAGATTACACCCACCCCCCCAATTCCGCAGATAAACCACATTTTTGAACGGATCAACGATCATAGTGGGGAAGGTCACATTACTGTACTTGGATACCGCACAGCTACCCTCAAAGTTCCATTCGATGACGTAGACCACCGAATAATTGCCGTTCGCTCCGAAAACCAGGCCGGCTTTTCCGGCTTCGGGCGGCACAACCTGATCTTCGGCCTTTGCAAACCGGTGATCCACTTCGATCTCATAGTTGGTGAAGGGATTGACGTAAGGCGACTTCACCACGCCCATGCGTTTGTTGTTCCAGCTATCTTTATTCAACATAATCTTGGCACGGTACGAGCCGTTCTCATAGTTCACGTCGAACACCGGCCCATCCACCGGTTGCGTGCCACGCCAGTATACTGCGCGCGGCCAGCCACTGGCGGTGTTCGAGAAATTGTCATAGAAGCCCCGCAAGTTCACCACAACAGTTTGCACGTTGCTCCACGGGCCGGCGCCATAAGAGTTGTTGCCCCGCACACGATAATAATAGGTACCCACAGCCTTGCTCGTATAAGCCCGCGTGAAGGTCGTAGATGACCAGGTCTCATTCGTGGGACTGGTAAAGTTGGCATCCGTCGCTTCCTGGAGCGTATAGCTTGTCGGCGCAAAGGGATCGGTGGACGGGGTGTAGCTCCATCTCAACTGATAGTTGCCGTAAGTATCGTTGCTCTCCACATTAAGAGCAGGCGCGTAAGGCACCGGCGGATAGCGTTTAATGATCCCCGGCAAATAAACATAGCGGATGCCGTTGCGGATGTTCACCGTGATGGTATCAATCCTGGTCGGATCCCAGGCGCCACCGGCCCCCTTGGCCCGCACCTGAATAACATATTGCGCATTGTCCTCGATAGGTAAAGTCCAGTTGTATGTCCAGTCCCACCAGCCACCACTGGAGGAAGTCATATCTGTCACCCGTACCCAATTATCCGGCACCGTCGCCCCGACCTTCTTGATGTTGATCTCTACAGTGGGGGGCGTCGTCGCGGTTAGCAGTGGAACAGAATCGGCCTCCGAGAGCACGGCCGGTAGCTCAGATGACACACCGGTTGGGTTAACGGTGACCGATTGGATGATGCTCCAACGACTCTCGTAGACATCTTTCAATGCTTTAACCCGATAGTAGTAGGTCTTGCCGCGCGCCTGTCCGGTGATGAGTTGCTGAACGGTGGGGCTAACCACGGGACTGAATTCCTTGATCTGTGCGAAATACGGGTCACTCGATTCTTGCAAGATGTAAGCAATCGCGCCGCCGACAGGCTCCCATTGCACCGTATACCAGTTATTGGCGCCACTGTTGTTATTGATCGGCTTCAAAAGCGGCGGTTCGGGGAACGCCGGATGCTCACCGGTCCACGCGCGGCCTTTGATCGCAACCGTTCCCCGCCCGGTGAACAATTGATTGTTCCACGGCTCGTTGATCTGTGCGCTTGGATAATCCTCAATCGTAATGGCCACAGAGCGGGTGAAGGCTACGCCGCCTTCGGTAATCGTCGCGGTATTGGTGATGATGTTACCGGGCAAAACTGTGTTCGCAACTATCGCCTGAAATGACAATGTTACTGTGCCACCGGCAGCAATCGGGTCAACTGAAAACCGCACGTGACCACCGGAAAATCCGCCCATACCTCCGCCACCGATGACCACTGCACTCCCTGTAACATACGTCAGTTGCGGCACCAGGGGATCGGTGGCCTCAATGCCGCCGGTTGTACTGACCGTGCTGCTATTGCGCAGCACGATGGTGTACAACAGCGTTCCGCCTGCCCCAATCTTTTTGGGTGTTACATCCTTGTACGAAGTCTCAAGTAGCTGTGTCTCCTGCGCGCGCGCATGCTCAGAGACGCCCATCAGCCAGGCCATTCCGATAAGGATGGCCCCGAGGAACGTCAGCAATACCAACATCTTCTTCCGGGGTGCAAGTAACTGTTTCATCATAAACTCCTTTTGGTTTGATTTAACTTTCGGGGACATCGCCGCCCTCACAGCCCCGCCCGGCTCACTGTCCCCACACAACCCACGCGGGTCATATATACCATAAGCGATACAATCCGCAACCTGAAGGGCAACTTCAATCGCTAAAGTACCACCAATGTAATCCGGTTATACAAATCCTCCTCCGACTGCATCATGACCTCAAGATAGTTATCCGTCAGCCCGTGCCAGTAGCCGGCATCGTCGCGGCGCTCCCAGAGCACAGGAAGCGACTGACCGATAAAGCATAGACGGTAGTTCGCCGCCAATTGTTCCCCTAAGGCGCGCATTTGTGCCGCACGTTCAAGCCGCACCGCTTGCGGAACGACATCCGGCAGGCGAACGGCCGGTGTCCCGGGACGCTCAGAATAGGGGAAGACGTGCAAGCGGGCAAAGGCCATCTGTGCGACAAAGTCAAGGCTGGCGGCAAAGTCGTCTTCGGTCTCGCCGGGGAAGCCCACCATCACGTCGGTGGTGATGGCAATGTCGGGCGACACGGCACGCACGGCCTCTACCAGTGCGGCGAATTGAGCAGCGGTGTGGCGGCGCCCCATGCGCTTGAGGACAGGATCGGCGCCGGATTGCAAGGGGATGTGCAGTTGACGGCAAAGACGCGGGTTTTCCCACAGGGCGATCAAGGCGGCGTCCACGTCCCACGGTTCGACCGAAGAAAGGCGCAGACGCGGAAGGTCGGTCGCCCGCAAAATGGCCGACGCCAGCGTCGCCAGGCCGTGCTCCAGCCCAAGGTCGTGGCCATAGGCGCCCAGGCTCACGCCGGTCAACACGATTTCCTGTGCCCCCTGCGCCACCAGGTCGCGTGCGGCCTGTACGGCGTCATCTAGCGGGCGACTGCGCGCCGGTCCACGCAATATGCGGGTGATGCAATAGGTGCAGGCGTGATCGCAACCATCCTGCACGGCAAGGAATGCGCGCGTGTGCCCCCACCGTCCCGGCAACCAGGCCGCAGGAGTCACTTCTGCGCCGGTGATAATCTCCACCGCACGTGCCTTGTCTATATTGGGAATCACCCATGTTACACCGGGAATCCGCGCGGCGACCCCGGCCTCTGCCGTGGCCCAGCAGCCGACCACGGCGAGACGCGCCTGTGGATACCGGTGATGGAGGGTGTGCAACCGATGACGGCTCTTGCGCGCGGCTTGCGCCGTGACCGCACATGAATTCAACACGATGATGTCGGCGCGATCTGGGGTATCTAACACGCCATAACCCGCTCCGGCAAAGCGGCGGGCCAGGGTTTCAATTTCGGCAGCATTGAGGCGGCAGCCGAGGGATTCAAGGTAAACTTGCATCAATGGGCACTACGAACGGCGATACCGGCCTTCTTCAAACGGGTGCGGATTTCATGCAAAATGTAATCGGCCTCCTCTTCATCATCATCTGTGACCATGATGATGCCAGAGCGCGCATCCGCCGCGATAATACAATCAGGATTCAGTTCGCCTTCAAGATCATAGAGAATGTCCCACACCCGAGCTTCAACATCCGCATTTTTGAAGGAGGGGACCAGGAGTGTGCGCGCGGAGTAAATGCCGCCTTCCCCTTCCTCCTCGTCAAAATCCTCATCTTCTTCAGTGTCAACATTTTGATCAGCCGAAGCTCGTTGCGGGGGCAGTGGAAAAAACAAAAAAAAGATAAAGGTGACAATCACCAGCGCCAAACCCGCAAGGATATACAAAAATCCCCGAAACAGGGATTGGAAAAAGGCCCGTCCGCCGGGGGTGGGGAAATGCCACAGGAACACAAGCAGCGCGCCGTACAGCACGATGATCATCAATGCCCGCGCCCACGGGTAACGATAAGTTTTTTCTTCCGCCGTCGAATTCTTTTCCATCGCTCTTTCACCGCACCTCACGGCAACGGCTTTACCTCCAAGTTATCAAAAGTGATCACCGTATCCCCTTCGCTAAACGTGCCGGCATAGAGGCCAATGTCTCCCTTAGCGTAGGTCGTGTCTTCAACCTGTAAAACCTGCACACCGTTTACCCGGAAGGTCAACGTTGCGCCGGATGCTTCAACTTCCAGCACATTCGTCGCTGCGCCTTGATGAATGGCTTCACTGGGCGACCAATCAGGTCCCAGGACGAGCCACGCAGAGCCATTGTAGCGGGCAGCACGCACGTAGCCATCGCCGCTGATCGAAAAAGCGTAGAAATGCTGGTCATCTTGCATGCGCACCAACACGCCGTACTCGTTATCATCCGGGCCGGAAATCTGCGTCGCCTCCACGGTAAGCCGAAAATCGCCATAGGTGCGCCCCGCCGAAGCCCATGCGATCTGTTCCGCTTCAAAGATATGAACGCGCAGGCAGCCGTCCTGTACGACGGTCTCCGCGGTGGCATCGCTGCTCAAACGCCAGTCGCCGGGTGCGTCAAAAGTCTCCGTCCAGGCAGACGATGCGCGCCCGGTGCACGCCGCGATTACCAACAGAATCAGCAATGTCAGCCCTTGCCCCATCATCCGCTTCAACATTATGGTTTGTCCACCTTCAGATCATCAAACCAGACAATCGTGCCCCCCTGCCGCAATGTCCCCGCAGCCATACCGATGTCGCCGCGTTCCAGCCGTTCGTCTTCGACTTCCGCGAGCTGCTCGCCGTTGACATAAAGGGTGAGGCGTGTGCCTTCGCACACCGCAGATAGGCGATTCTCACTGCCATCGGTGTGGATGAGCGCCGAACGCAACATCGCCTTACCGGTTAAGGGGAGCAATTCTCCATCCTTGTTATGGTAAAAAATGGCATAGTAACCATCGGAGCTGATCGCAAAGTAGTAAAACTGCCCATCGGTATAACGACAGAACACACCGTAGTGATTGTCGGCCACCATCTCAGAACGCACCTTAATCTCTACCGCGACATCCTCGTAGGTGCGCCCGGCAGTCACCCATACGAACCAATCAGGGATGTCAATCTGCATCAAGTAGCGTCCCTGCTGGTAGCCGCGCACATACGTCTCGTGCGAAGATGCACCCCATCCACTTGCCGGATCGGAGAAATCATCCTCGAAAGGCGGTGAGAGCCTCGAACAGCCCATCAGTATGGCAACGCATAACACGAAAAGCAGAGTCAATCTCGTTCGCACTGCGCACCTCCGCCTTTAGTCAGATAGTCGGGTCGTCTTTAGTTTTCGTCGTTAGTCGAATCATCAGCCTGTACACGGACATTATACAACATAATAGGGAATAGGGAATAGGGAATGGAGAAGAGGTTCGAGGTAGGGCCTGATCATTCTTGCTCCGAGGGGGACGCCGGTTTCCCTTGAGAAACGCGGATCTGGCGATCAACGCGGATCTGACGATCAACGCGGATCTGGCGATCAACGCGGATCTGGCGATCCGCTTAAAGCGGTTGAGAAACGCGGAGCTGGAAACGCGGATCTGGCGAGCAACGCGGATCTGGCGATCAACGCGGATCTGACGATCAACGCGGATCTGACGATCAACGCGGATCTGACGATCCGCTTAAAGCGGTTGAGAAACGCGGACCTGGCGATCCGCTCGAAGCCAGATGAAGTTGCTGTAACAAGAATGATAAAGCCCTGGGTTCGAGGTTCCGGTCTTGTGATTCAGCCTTTTTGTGGTAAAATGCGTTTTAGTTCTCATGCCCCTGTAGCTCAGTTGGATAGAGCATCGGCCTCCGAAGCCGGCGGCCCGCGTTCAAATCGCGGCAGGGGTACTTGTGTTACCGATGGCCCGATCAAGAGATCGGGCTTTTTTTGTGATCCGTAACCCTTGATTGTGATGGGGGAGCGAGGGGGGGCGAATTACGAATTACGAATGGCGAATGGCGAATTACGAGTCATTGAGCATACTGGAACGGGCAATCTGCACCGAGGCGGTCGCCAGGCCCACAATCAGCCAGAACAGCGTCACCGAGTGGTGAAAATCCAGGCTAAAAAAGTAGTGATCCGATACCCCCGCAATCAGCCCAGCGATAATTGCGGCGTGAATCCCATACCACAACGGCTCCAGGTCCGGTAACGTCTCGGCGACTTTGCGCCAACGCCAGAACCGCGCGAGCAATACCCCGGCGATCGCCAGGAAGACCACCAGACCGATCAACCCCATTCGCTCGGCGATGGTCAAATAGACGCTGGCGACGGCGGTGTAAATATCAATGTCCGGCGCGCCCGCAAATCCCACACCCAGCAGGGGATAGCGGCGGATGAGGATGAACGCATCTTTGTATTCCCCCAAACGCATCTTCATGGACAAGTCCTGAAGCTGAATCCCCTCGACAAAATGCCGGATGTACCCCTGTGTCCAGGGCAAAATCAACACCAGGAGCAGCGCCACCGCAAACCAGGGCAACAGCTTGCGGTAGCGCAGGACACTGATCGCCAGGACGGCCAAAACCGCTGCCGCCATTGAACCACGCGAAATGGTCAGCCCCAGGCACACGCCGAGCAGGCCGAGACAGGTGATGAGCACCCAGCGCGGCAGCAGTGGACGTCGGGCGAAGAGTTGCGGAACCGTCATCACCAGAGCGAGGTTGAGGAGGCTACCGAGTACGTTCGGATCAACGGATGTGGATGTGGCACGTTGCATCAAGGAAGGATCATCACGGATGTAACGCAGCACGCCCACGCCGGTAGGGTAGCCGAGTCGTCCCAATGCAGATAGGATGCGCACTGTCAACAAATCCGGCAAAAAGTACAGGATGATCCCCAAAGCTGCGGCTGCTGTAGCGCCCAAAATCAGCCAGCGCATCAGTCGCCCCAGGCGTCCGACATCGCGCACCGTGTTGACGACGAGATAAAAAAGGGCGATGCTCAACAGGGTCTCTGCAAAACGGCGGATCAAGGTCACAGTCAGCGCGGCGTGGCCCAAACCGGCGACAAACGTGCCGATGGCGAGAAACGCAAAGACAAGCACCAACGCCCCCAACGGTGTGGCGTCGAAACGCTGCTCTTCACCCAACAGATAGGGCAACAGCCAGACAAGGAACAAGCCACCCAGTGCAAGGTCCAGAAACGTCGGTTTGAAGCCGATGCTGAAGGGCAACGAGGCAAAGGGCAAGAGGGTGATAACGCCGATCACGCCCGCATAGGCGATTTCGATGTCCCGCAGGATCCAGACGAACAGCCCCATGGCCACCAACAGGACAATAACCGGCAATGCGCCGAGTTCCGCAATCAGCCAGCCTCCGCCGATGCTCAACGCTGCCGCCAACAATACGGCCATAGCGACCAACAGCCAGCGGCGTCGGCTAAAAAACAGCGGTCGCAGTGGGCTACTCTCCAGCAGGTCTTGAACGGTCGTGCGCCAGTTTATCATCTCACCTCTGGCGGGATTATACCTGTCCGTGAGTGTGCGTCAAGAAGGCACATTTCAACTCCAGGGCTTTATCCTTCTCGTTACAGCAACTTCATTTGGCTGCAAGCGGATCGCCAGATCCGCGTTTCTCAGCCGCTGCGAGCGGATCGCCAGATCCGCGTTTCTCAGCCGCTATCAGCTAAAACGGGGAACTGGCGTTCCCCTCGGAGCAAGAATGGAGCAAGAATGATAAGGCCCTGTTTCAACTCATTGACTTACATAACAGGGAGCTATATAATCCCCATAAGCTCTTTCGGAATTCCTGTGTCGGTGTATTGAAGGGCCGAACCCGGCCAAAGTTTACATGCAGATACTTCAGCGAGGGGGAGTTACAATGAAAATCTCCACGCGGTTGATTCTATCTTTTTTGCTGGTGTCCTTGCTGCCACTGGCCGCCATAGGCTATGCGGGACTGCGGGCTATGGAGCGTATCCGCAGCCTGGCAATAGAAGAAAGCACCGCCGCGCTCAAGCACCTGGGCGAAGAAGCCATCCGTCAGAAAGCAGAGGACGTAAGCCGCCAGGTATCCATCTATTTACAGGCGCATCCCCAGGCAACACTAGAGGATCTGCAAACCAATGAAACCTTTCGGAATATCGCCATGCAAAAAGTAGGTGAGACCGGCTACACCGTGCTTTACGAAGCCGGTACAGGGATGGTGCGCCTGCATCCCAACGCCACCTTGATTGATCACCCAATGCGTGAACTGGCCGAGAAACTTCCTTCCTTCTGGGCCGTCTTTGAACCCAGCCTTGTCGGTGCAGAAACGGCCGGTTATTACGATTGGTTGGACCCTGACAATTCTATCCGCGAAAAGTACATGGTCATGACGCCGGTAGCCACACCGTTCCACGATGTCACCTTTATGATTGCCGCCACCACATACATTGACGAATTCTCCCGACCCATTCAGGTCACCAACGCCAAAATCACCTCGCTCACCCAACAGATCCACACACAGCTAATCCTTATCCTCATTGTCGTGGCCGGGCTGGCAATCAGCATTGCCGTTGGACTGGCACGCAGCATCGGGCAACCGCTGCGGCAGTTGACCTTCGCGGCAGAAATGTTGGAACGCGGTGATTATCACATGGGCCTGTTACTCTCGGAAATCCGGCGACACGACGACCTGGGCCATCTGGCACGCATCTTCGACCGCATGGCGCAAGAAGTCATCGCGCGCGAGACCCGCCTGAAAATCCAGGTTATGGAACTCCACATTGAGATTGATGAAGTCAAAAAGGCCCGCCAGGTGACGGCCATTACCGAGACTGAATACTTCCAACAATTGCAGCAGAAAGCCGAGCAACTGCGCGCACGCAGCCAGGCAACGAACAAAAAGCTCAAAGCGTAGACTTTTCGATTTTGAGGTTTTGAGGTATCATCGAAAGTTATACGGTGCATCATTCTCTGACAAGATGAACACACTAAATTATCCTTTCAGGAGGGGGATTTCTTATGCAATACGGCTACTTCGACGACAACGCAAAAGAATACGTGATTACCCGGCCCGATACACCGTTATCGTGGAGCAATTATCTCGGCTCGACCGAATACGGCGCCATCATCACCAACAACGCCGGTGGCTATGGGTTTTACAAATCCGGCGCACGCGGGCGTTTCCTGCGCCTGTTCTTCAACAGTATCCCTATGGATCAACCGGGGCGCTACTTCTATCTGCGTGACTGTGAAAGCGGCGATTACTGGTCGGCCTCATGGCAGCCGGTCGGCAAACCGCTCGAACAGTACCAAAACATCTGCCGCCACGGCACGGCCTATTCGGTGTTTGAATCGCACTATGCCGGCATCGCCACCGAGACCACGTACTTCGTCCCCCTCGGACAAACCTTTGAATACTGGCGGCTCAAAGTGACCAACGAGAGCGACCGCCCGCGGCAGGTAGCCGTGTTTACGTATTGCGAGTTCACCAATCAGTGGATGACCTTCCAGGATCAGGTGAACCTGCAATACTCGCTGTTCATCGTACGCGGCACCCTGACGGATGAGGGACTGTTGCGCATTGCCATCGAAGATCACCTGCGCCCTCGTGATGAGGCAGCGCTGCTCCAATACAAGTTCCATCAAAGCTGGATGGCGTTGATCGGCGCGCCGTTGGAAGGCTACGACACCAGCCGTGAAGCGTTCATCGGTCCCTATCGCAGTTATCACAACCCGCTGGTGGTGGAACGTGGCCAATGCACCAACAGCCTCGCCTACGGCGACAACGCCTGCGGGACTATGCAAACCACGCTCACCCTTCAGCCGGGCGAAAGCCGCGAAGTGCTGGTGATGCTCGGCATTGGCGATGCACGGGCGGTGGGCAAACGCACGGTGGCGGAATTCGGCTCACTGGAACGCGCCGCCGTCGAACTGCAAAAGCTCAAGGAAGCCTGGCATGCCAAACTCGGCAGCCTGGTCGTCGAGACGCCGGACGAAGAACTCAACCACACGATCAATGTGTGGGGCCTCTACAACTGTCTCATCACCTTCGCCTGGTCACGGGCCGCCAGCCTGGTCTATAACGGCGAGCGCGACGGCTTGGGCTTCCGTGACTCGGTGCAAGACATCCTGGGCGTCGCTGCGGCCATCCCCGAAGAGGCCCAGGCGCGCCTTGAACTAATGCTCACCGGTCAGGTATCCAGCGGCGGGGCCATCCCGGTCATCCGTCCCTTCGAGCACAATCCGGGCCACGAGTCCCCACCCCCCGATGAAGATTATCGCTCCGACGACTGCCTGTGGTTCTTCAATGCCGTCCCGGCGGTCGTGGGGGAAACCGGTGACCTGTCGTTCTACGACAAGGTGCTGCCTTACGCCGACAAGGGCGAAGCGACCGTCCTGGGGCACCTGCGCCGCGCTCTGGAATTCAACCTGGAGCGCACCGGCAAGCACGGCTTGCCCTGCGGTCTGCACGCCGACTGGAACGATTGCTTGAAGCTCGGCTACTACGGCGAGAGCCTGTTCGTGGCCTTCCAGGTGTACTTCGGGCTGAAGGTGTACGCCGACATTGCAGAGCGGCTCGGCAGGCCGGAAGAGACCGCGTGGGCTATGGCGCAACGCGAGAAGCTGGAAGCCAGCATCCAGGCCTGTGCCTGGGACGAGGATCGCTTCATCTGGGCCATCACCGAGGATGGGACGGTCTATGGCACCCGCAAGTACAAGGAAGGGCAAATCTACCTCAACACCCAGCTCTGGGCCATCATCAGCGGCAGCGCCACGCCCGAACAAGCCGTCCGCTGTATGCAGACTGTCAAGGAGCATCTGGCGACGCCCTACGGACTGATGCTTTCTGCGCCACCGTTCGTGGATACGCCGATTGATGTGATGCGCGCGGTCGTCTTCAATCCCGGCATCAAGGAAAACGCCGGCATCTTCAATCACACACAGGGCTGGGGGGTGATGGCGGAATGTCTGCTAGGGCACGGTGACCAGGCGTATGCTTACTACCGCGCCGCCATGCCGGCGGCCTACAACGACCGCGCCGAAATCCGCCAAAGTGAGCCTTACGTGCAAGCGCAGACGACCTATTCCATCTACTCGCCGCGTCCGGGCAACACGCGCACTTCGTGGCTCACCGGTGCGGCGGCATGGGCTTACTTCAGCGCCACGCAGTACATCCTGGGGCTGCGCCCCGAAGTGGACGGCTTGCGCGTGGATCCGTGCATCCCCAGCACGTGGCCGGGCTTCAAGGCCACCCGGCGATTCCGAGGGTGCACCATCCACATCGAAGTCAAGAACCCTCACGGCCTCTGCCGTGGCGTTCACGCGCTCACGCTGAACGGCGAGGTCATCCCCGGTAGCCTCATTCCGGCGGAGCGGCTCAAGGCGGAGAACCACGTCGAAATCGTCCTTAGCGATTGAAATCGCCTTCTTTGGACGCTTCGCGTCGCGGGTCGGCCTACGCCAATACTTCTCACGGGCGATGGCATCGGGGGGATCGGCGAAGGCCGACCACGTCAAGCAAGGTCAACCCGGATTCGTATCACTTCCGGTGGCTTTCCTGGCTCCAAAATCAAATGGGCCAGCGAGGGAACATGGGGGGCGTTGAAATACGCAGTGCGCAATGCAGCGCCGGGATTGATCAACAGGGTTTTGCCCCAATACGCTTGATAAAAACGGTGGGTGTGACCGAAAACGATGATGTCGGCTTGCGGGAAACGCCGCACGAGGGTACGGGAAAGCACGCGATCGTAAGTCGGCAACGTCCAACGGCCACGGATGTTTTGCAGCAGCATATAGACCTTCCAGAACCAGGTGGTCAGCCCGATTTTGTGGCCGTGAGTCATGCCGATATGGAAACCGGCAACATCCAGTTCAACAGACTCGGGCAGCGAGGCGCCGCCGGAGGAACGGTCAAACACGTGGTAGTTGCCGCGAACCGCATAGACGGGCGCCAGTTCCCGCAACACATCCAACGCCCAGGGTTCATCCACATCGCCCGCATGAAGGATGAGGTCAACTCCCGCAAGGGCCTGTAAAACCGGCGCCGGGATTTCAGAGGCCCGATAGGGAATGTGGGTATCGGCGATTAAACCGAGACGCATACGAAAAGGCCACCGTCTTGCCGGTGGCCTTTGGGGAAAACAAAATGAGAGTTACTTGCCGGCGGCCATACGTTTCTCAACGTAATCCACGGCCGCCTGAACGGTGGTGATGCTGCGGGCATCCTCGTCGGAAATGCGCCCACCGAATTCATCCTCAAAAGCCATGATCAATTCGACCAGGTCCAGGGAATCGGCCTTCAGATCGTCACGGAAGCTCGCTTCCGGCGTCACTTTATCGGGGTCGGTCGCCAAAATCTCGACGATAATTTTCTTCACGCGGTCAAATACATCGCTCATTGTCAATTCCTCCTCAAGGTTGTTGTTCTGCTTGATGATAAATCCGGTTTTGGAACAGTGCCGCTTATTTTATCCCGTGCATCCTAAAAGTCAAGAATGAACACTTGAATTGACGTGTTGCGACTTTACGATATAGTGTCACGCAACAAGCAATCAAAGCAAGGGAAATCCAATGTCCAACCGCCAAACCGGCTTACGCAAAGACGAGCACGTGCGCATCAATCTCGAAAAGGATGTTTCCTTTGATCGTGTGACGACGGGCCTGGAACGGTACCAGTTTGTCCATCAAGCCGTGCCGGAATGTGATCTCGCCGATGTGAACCCACAGACCACTTTTCTGGGCCATCGTCTGACGTTTCCTCTGTTGATCGCTTCTATGACCGGCGGAACACAATGGACAGGCAACTTCAATCGGATGCTGGCAGAAGCAGCCCAGGCGATGGGCATCGGCATGGGACTTGGCTCGATGCGGGTGCTCCTGGAAGAACCGGAAACGGCAGTGACGTTCCAGGTGCGCCGTTACGCCCCCGACATTTTGCTTCTGGCGAATTTGGGCGCCGTGCAACTGAATTACGGTTATGGGGCCGAAGAGTGTCGTCGCATAGTGGAAGTTGTGGAGGCCGATGGGCTGTTCCTGCACCTCAATCCGCTTCAGGAAGCCCTGCAACCCGAAGGCAATACCCGTTTCAGTGGGCTGTTGCGGCGGATCGAAGCGGTATGCCGTGCGCTGGAGGTTCCGGTCATCGTCAAAGAGGTTGGCGCGGGACTGTCGGAACATGCAGCGCGTCAGCTCATCAACGTCGGGGTCGCCGGTTTGGATGTTTCGGGAGCCGGCGGGACTTCGTGGAGCCAGGTGGAAATGCATCGGGGACAGGATCCCTTACAACGTGAAGTCGCCGCAGCCTTCCGTGACTGGGGCATCCCCACCGCCCAATCGCTGCAGATGGTGCGCCGGGTCGCACCGGACATTCCGTTGATCGCCAGCGGGGGTCTGCAGACCGGCCTGGATATTGCCAAGAGCCTCGCCCTCGGCGCCGATGTAACGACAATGGCCGGCGTGCTGCTTCAAGCCGCAGCGCAATCATCGCAGGCGCTCTGGGAGCGATTGGAGATCATCCGCCGCCAACTAACCGTCGCCATGTTTGCAGTCGGCGCGCCCGACATATCACGTCTCAAGCATGCGCCGCTGTTGCACATTTGAACTATCCCCTGCTCCGGAGGTAATCATGGACCCCTTTACTCGTTATTTACCGGCATTGGAAGAAACCATGCAAAGTGTTATCGGCATCCGACCACCGGAGTTGCTGTATGGCATGCTCCACTACCATTTAGGATGGGCCGATGCGGATTTCAAACCCGTCACACAGAAAACCGGGAAACGGCTGCGCCCCATCTTTCTATTACTGGCGTGCGAGGCGCACGGCGGTGACTGGCAAGCGGCACTTCCGGCCGCCGCGGCCATCGAGTTGTTGCACAACTTCACGCTGATCCACGACGATATTGAGGACCGCGACCGCACCCGTCGTGGACGCCCGACGTTGTGGGCGGTGTGGGGTGAACCGCAGGCCATCAATGCCGGAGACGCACTCTTCGCGCTCGCCTACCACAGCATTATCAATTTACAGGCAAGCGCATTGCCATCAGACTTGATTGTACGGATCATCAGCCATTACTCAAGGGCCATTTTGAAAATCACCGAAGGGCAATGCCTCGATCTCTCTTTCGAGACATGTCAAGAAATCACCGAGACCGCGTATCTGGCAATGATCCACAACAAGACAGCCGTGCTGATCGGGCTGGCCTGCGAACTTGGGGGGATGATCGCCGGAGCGTCAGAGGAACAGGTCATCGCTCTGCGCGAATTCGGCGAACATCTGGGGATGGCTTTCCAAATGCAAGATGACCTCCTCGGTCTATGGGGCAATCCTGAAAAGACCGGCAAACCGGTGGGGTCCGATCTGCGCAATCACAAAAAGACGCTGCCCATCCTCTACGGTATGGCGCACAGCGCCGATTTCGCAGCGTTGGTGACGACTTGTGATACGTCGGACGATGCTGCTATTGCCAGGGGACTGGCATTGCTAGAAGCCACCGGGAGTCGGGAATATGTCCAGGCCCAGGCGTACCGCTACCACCAGGCCGCGCTTGACGCACTGGCGCGCTCCGGTGGCAGCGGTGAAGCGCAAGCCGCCCTCTATGAGCTGGCCGGGCAATTGCTGGGACGTAACGCTTGAATTGATACGGTCGTCGGATGGCCGTCAGTCCATAGCCTCGGCCAGATTCAGCAGTGCCAGGTTCAGCGGTTTGAGTGTCTTCACGGCTTCCGCAAGGGGATAAGATTCCAACTCGTTGCCACGTATGGCCACCATTTGGCCACTTTCGCCGTTGATCAAGCGATCGGCGGCATACGCCCCCATCCGCGTTGCCAGAAGGCGATCATACGCCGAAGGACTGCCGCCGCGTTGCACATGCCCCAGCACCGTCACGCGCACATCGAATCCCAGTTCATCTCTGCGTGCGCGCAGATATTCGGCCACGGCCTGAGTTCCGGGCTTCCAACCCTCTGCGATCACCAGAATACAGTGAGACTTGCCCCGCGTGTACGCATCCACGACGTCCCCGGCAATCTCCTCGAAAGTAGGGCCTTCCTTTTCAGGGATCAGAATCATCTCGGCGCCGCCGGCGAGGCCGCTTGCCAAAGCCAGGTAGCCACAGTCGCGCCCCATCACTTCAACGAGGAAGGCGCGCTGGTGCGAAGCCGCCGTATCTTTGATGCGATCAATGGCATCCAGAATCGTATTCAAGGTCGTGTCCACGCCGACGGCCATATCGGTACCGTTGATGTCGTTGTCAATAGATGCGGGGATGCCAAATGTGGGGAAACCCATCTCATGCAGGGCCAGGGCACCCGTCAGTGAGCCGTTGCCGCCGATTACCACCAGCCCCTCGATGCCAAACTGGTTGAGTTGGCGCAGCGCGGTGCGACGCACTTGCAATTCCTTAAACTCGGGACAGCGCGCCGTCCCCAGGAAAGTGCCTCCACGATTCATGATGCCCCCCACATCACGACTGGTCAATTCGTCAATTTCACCGTTGATCAGCCCCCTGTAGCCCCAGCGTACACCGTAAACCTTCACGTCATGCCGCAAAGCCTCACGGGTGACTGCGCGGATACACGCATTCAGGCCCGGCCCATCTCCACCACTTGTCAGAACAGCTATTCTACGCATACGCAACCTCCTGGATAGTTTTCAGTTGTCAGTGGTCTCATAAGATAGCAATTCCTTCACTCGTTACTCGTTACTCGTTACTCGTTACTCGTATCCATCACTCAGATTTTCCGCTCACCGTCATCCGGTAAGGGTCAAGCAAGGTTGTCAGGGTCTCCTCAGGCAAGACGCCCCACGCCAGGGCAACTTCGCGGACGGTTTTGCCGGTGCGCTGGGCCTCCTGGGCAATTGCGGCGGCTTTGTCGTAACCAAGCACGGGCGTCAACGCCGTCGCTAACGCCAGATTGCGTTCAACGGTCTCACGGCAGCGTTCAACATCGGCTTCCAGGCCGGCAATACAACGGTCGGCAAGCGTCTGTGTGGCGTTGGTCAACAGGGATATCGCGCTCAGGATGTTATGGGCGATGAGTGGCATCATCAAGTTCAGCTCAAAGTAGCTGCCCAGGCCGCCTAAGGTGATGGCAGCGTCATGGCCGATGACCTGCGCACAGGCCATAATCACAGCCTCAGGGATCACCGGGTTGACTTTCCCCGGCATGATGGATGAACCGGGTTGCACGGCTGGCAGGCGCAACTCGCCCAGGCCGTTGCGCGGCCCCGATGCCAGCCAGCGGATGTCGTTGGCGACTTTGTGCAGGCTCACGGCAACCGTCTTGAGCGCGCCGGAGGCTTCGACCAGAGCGTCGCGGGCGGCGTTGGCTTCCACGTGGTTGCGCGCTTCGACAAAGTCCGTCCCCAACGCCGTGTTAAGATGGGCGATCGCGCGTTCCGCAAACCCTTCGGGGCAGTTGATGCCCGTCCCCACGGCCGTTCCGCCCAACGGCAGCTCGCGCAACGCCGCCATTGCCCGTTGCACCCGCGACAGGGATTGCTCGATCTGTGCCGCGTAACCGCCGAAGACTTGCCCCATGCGGATGGGGGTTGCGTCCTGCAAATGTGTGCGCCCGGTCTTGACGATGGCGTCGAAGGCCGTAGCCTTGTCCAACAGCAGCGTGTGGAGGTGCGTCAATGCCGGGAGCAGATCATCGCGCAGCGCCAATGTCGCCGCCACGTGGATCACGGTGGGGATCACATCGTTGCTGGACTGGCTCATGTTCACGTGGTCGTTGGGGTGCACCGGTGATTTGCTGCCCACTTCACCGCCAAGAAGCTGGATGGCGCGGTTGGCAATGACTTCGTTGGCGTTCATATTCGTCGAGGTGCCGGAACCGGTCTGGAACACGTCAAGCGGGAAATGGGCATCGAGGGTGCCGACAATGATTTCAGCACAGGCTTGCAGAATTGTCGCACCCAGACGCGGATCGAGGCGTCCCAGGTCCAGGTTGGTGCGCGTGCAGGCAGATTTCACCTGCCCCAGCGCAGCGATAAACCGCCGATCAAATCGTTGGCCGGAGATGGTAAAGTTTTCGACGGCGCGTTGGGTCTGCGCGCCCCATAACGCCCAGGCCGGCACACGGACTTCACCCAGGGCATCGCGTTCAATACGGTATGGTTCTGATAACATTGGGTATCTTCCTTAAAAAAATCAAAAAATCCGTTGAAACGTTACTTCAGGTTTGAGGGAGAGCATCCTTGTCACGAAAGCGATTTTGTTTCAACTCGCGGAAAAGAAAAACAAGAAAGACGATCAACGCAAGGCCGAGAAGGATCAGGACCGGCGTCAACGGAATCCAGATTAGAAGAATACCGGCGTCAAGAAGCGCCAAACCGGCTAACAAGAAACCATCCGCACGTGCGGTCCCCTTTTCAAGGATGGCCTCCTCGGGGTGCAGCGGATCATAGTAGACAACAACTTCCTGTCCTTTGGGATACTTCGCCGCCAGCCTGTCCAGGTTGCCGAAGAACCAGGCGAAGCTTTTGAACCCCACCCGATTCCCCTCATAATCAACGCCATCCACGCGGTAGGCATAGGAAAGCTGAAGTACTTCTTTAACGACTTCTTTGCCGCGATAAAGCTGTGCCACATTTGAAAGCAGAATCACGCCGGGCGTCTCGCGCCAGTCGGCGGTGCGCAGCCCACGCAGAATTCCCCGCGCCACGTAATACGTGCCGTAAAGGAATAGCGGCAAAGCCAGGGTCAGCAAAACCAGAAAGACAACCAGCATAAAGAATCGGCCAATCGGCGAATGAGCAAATCAGCGAATCAAAGAATGAGCGAATCGGTGAGTTCCACCATTCACTCTCAACCCACAACCCTATTATAGCCGAAAGTTGCCAACAGACACGTTGCGAATTCATCCATCAACGGTATGATAGCAGGTATGTCCAAACAGCATGAGACTCTGAGGGCCGTGGGGCGGCGCGCGGTCGGTGTGGCGTTCCTGCTGGCATTGCTTGTGGCGCAGATGGCGTTGAGCAGCGCGCGCCAGTCCGCCGCCTTCGATGAGACCTATCATCTCGTCTCCGGTTATGCGTACCTGCACACCGGTAGCCCGCGCCTCAGTTGGGAACATCCACCTGTGCCGCAAGTGTTGGCGGCGCTTCCCTTGCTGCGTAAAGCGCTGGCCCCCTTCCCTACCGGACATCCGGGCTGGCAGGCAGGCAACGCCGAGGCTTTCGTGGACGATTATCTGTGGGTGGACAATGCCGCCATCGCCCCCGCTTTGATCCAGGCCGGGCGGGTTCCGTTGATGGTGTTGACGGCGGCTTTTGGGCTTGCGCTCTTTGTCGCCCTTTTCACGCTGGTCGGCGAACCGGCAGCCTGGATAGGTCTGACGTTGTTTGCGTTCGATCCCAACATCATCGCCAACGGACGCATCATCGGCAACGATTTGGCCGTGGCCGGCTTTATGTTCGTCGCCGTGTGGCGTCTGGGCGCGTATTTTCGGCGCCCTACCCCGCTGAACTTGTTGCTCACCGGCGTCGCCGTCGGTTTAGCCATCGCCAGCAAACTCACCGCGGCTTTCCTCGTCCCCGTTTTCCTGCTGCTCACGTTCACCTCACGGATGACGAATCACGCATCACGAATGACGAATTACGGATCACACATTCTGGCGCTGGTAGGGATGGCATTGGTGGCAACCTTCACGGTCTGGGCGGTCTTCGGCTTTGAGGTCGGGCCATTATACGAAGGCGGTTTCCCCGTGCCTGCCCCGACTTATCTGCGTGGGCTGCCGCGCATGTTTCAGCGCGTCGCGCGGGGCACCCCCACCTTTCTGCTGGGACGCACCAGCGATACCGGCTGGTGGTACTATTTCATTCTCACCTTCTTGCTCAAAACACCGCTGCCGACGCTGCTGCTGATGGGCATCGGTCTGGTGCGCGCGGTCCGCAACTGGCGCGAGACGGCACTGTGGTGGCTACCCGCCGGACTGTACCTGCTGATCGCTTCGGGGAGTACGCTGCAAATCGGCTATCGCTACATCCTCCCGACGCTGATCTTCGGCATCGCGCTCGCTGCAAGTGGCTTCCCCACGTGGCCACGTGTACGCCGCCAACAGATAGCTATGGCACTACTCGGCCTATGGCTCGTCGCAGATGCCGTGTATGTCTTCCCCGATCACCTGGCGTACAGCAACGCCCTTGCCGGCGGCCCCGATAACACCTGGCGTCACTTCGCCGATATGAACGTGGATTGGGGGATGGATCTGGTGGCTTTGCGGGAGTACATCGCGGCGCACCCGACGGAGAATGTCTATCTGGCCTACTTCGGCAGCGCATACCCTTCGGCCTACGGGGTGACGGCGCGGCTGCTGCCGGGCTTTTCGCGATTGCTCAGCGGGCCGGAATACGCGGGGTTCAATCCCTACACGCCGGAGCCGGGGACGTATGCCATCAGCGTCACCAGTCTGCATCTGGGCCTGCTCTACGAAGGCCGGGAGCTATATGCTTTCTTCCGCAACCGCGAGCCGGACGCCCGCGCCGGACGTTCGATCCTCATTTACCGGGTGAGCTATCCGCCGGAGATGCCCGTTGTCCGCGCCGTCGTTACCGGCACGCCGATCTGGCAACAGCCGCCGGAAACGCTGGGGGTGAGCGCTGGACGGCGGTTGATCGCCAGTTGGGCCGGCGCGGGGGCTGTCGTACTGCCCGTCAACGGGCCGACGCGCTTCATTGTGCAGGCCGCCATCCCAGAGACGGAACCGGTGCGCGTCGCCATCGCAAGCGGAGACGTGCGCGCTGCGTTGGCGAACATTCCCGTCGGTACAGCCACGACGCCGGGAAGTCAATCGGTCACACTGCCGGTGCGTTTTGAGGGGGGGCCGTCGCTTGCCGGATGGGAACTGAACACCACAGAGGTCGCGCCGGGCGAGACTTTGCGGCTGATCACATACTGGCAGGTCAAGGGGCCACTCACGCCGCCGCTGTCGGTGTTTGTGCACATCATAGACACGCAGGGCCGTCCGATCGCGCAATGGGATGGTTGGCCCGTTGCCACATCAGGCTTAGAACAAGGGGACATCGTGGTGCTGGAACACCCAATCACGCTGCCCGCGGCTACACCGCCAGGCGATTATCCGCTCCAAATCGGCCTCTACCGTCCTCCCAACGGCGCACGCCTCTCTGTTCTGGGAGAAGATAGGCTGATATTAACTCAGATCAGGCTTCATTGATCAAAAACACAAATCTATGCTATACTTAAGTTGTGGTACGAAAGGAGCAAATCATGCCATCTCTTCCCAGTTAAGACCGACTTCCACATCCACTTTGAGGGGAACGACCATCTCAAAGGCTTCGCCCATAGCCTCACGTAACAGTGCAATGACGGCCTCACGCTCGTCCTCGGGCGCTTCAAGCACCAACTCATCGTGCACCTGAAGGATCATCCGTGCACGGAGCCGACGCTCCCGCAGCATGCGATGGGTACGCAGCATCGCCAGCTTGATAATATCCGCCGCGCTTCCCTGAATCGGCGTGTTGATCGCCATCCGCTGGGCAGCCTGACGGGCTTGCGCCGAAAGCTGATTATTGGGGGCAAGCTCCGGGAAGTAGCGCCGCCGATGAAGCAGCGTTTCCACATACCCCTGCGCCACGACTTCCCGCTGCACACGCTCCATGTAGTCACGCACGCGCGGGAAACGTTCGAAGTAACGCTTGATGAACGCCTCTGCCTCCTCTACGGTGATACCGACTTGCCGCGAGAGGCCATAGGCACTCTGACCGTAGATCAAGCCAAAGTTGACAGCTTTGGCAATGCGCCGCTGTTCGTAGGTGACGGCATCCAGTGGAATGCCATAAACTGCCGCAGCCGTTGTAGCGTGGATGTCTTCGCCGCGCTCGAAGGCCGCGATCAACCCTTCATCCCTGGAGACGTGCGCCATCACCCGCAATTCGACCTGCGAATAGTCCGCACCGATCAAAAGGCACCCCTTTTCGGCGACAAAAGCGCGCCGCACGCGCCGCCCTTCCTGCGAACGAATGGGGATGTTCTGCAAATTGGGATTTGACGACGAGAGCCGTCCGGTAACCGTACCGGTCTGATTGTAGGAGGTGTGCACGCGACCGGTACGCGGGTTAACCAGCGACGGCAGCGCCTCCACATACGTTGATTTGAGCTTGGACAGCTCGCGGTGCGTCAGAATCGCGTCCACAATGGGGTGCGTGCCCTGTAAATCCTCCAGCACGCCCGCGCGCGTGGAATAGTGTCCCGATTTGGTCTTGCCGATCCCGCGCGTCGGCAAACCCAAACGCTTGAAAAGCACATCGGAAAGCTGCTGGGTCGAGTTGATGTTGAATTCAACGCCCGCGTGATGGTAGATCTGTTGTTCCAGGTCTAAAAGGCGCGTCGTCAGTTCAGCGGAGAGGGTTGTCAGCCAGTCTACATCCAGCTTCACCCCGGTCATTTCCATATCCACCAGCACCGGCAACAAAGGCATTTCCAAATCCTCGAAGAGTTGTGCCTGTTGACGGGCTGCCAGTTCGGGACGCAACACGCCCGCAAGACGCAACGCCACGTCGGCATCGGCGCCGGCGTAAGAAACGACTTGCGCCAGAGACACCTGATCCATCGTTTTCTGCTCGCGCCCGGTACCGATCAAGGCACTGATCTCGGTCATTTGCAGGCCCAGACGCGCCCAGGCCTGATTTTTGAGGCCCAGGTTGCCCGAATCGGGGTTGAGCACCCATTCGGCAACCATCGTGTCGAAGAGTGGGCCGGCGACATCCAGGCCGTGGCGTTTGAGCAATTCAATATCGTATTTGAGATTATGGCCCACTTTGGCAATCGCCGGGTTCGCCAACAGCCCGCCGAGATGACGCGCCACAGTTTCCACGCCGAGGGTGGGTTCACCGGCAGGCGCGCGCAGGGGAATATACCACGCCGTCCCCTCACGATCGGTGATGGAGATTCCCACCAGATCGGCGAGCATCGCATCGGTGCCGGTCGCCTCGGTATCTACGGCAACGACGGCAGCCGCGCCAAGCTGCGTCGTCAGCTGCGCAAGCGCGCTTTCATCGGCAACCAACCGGTAATCGCCCAATCCGGGGACAGGCGCAGGCGATGTCGGCTGTGGTGCCTCCGGTTCACCGAAGAGCGAGAGCTGCTGGCCTTCTGCCGGCGCAGATGCCTGGACAGGCGATGGCGCTTCGCCGCCGGGTAAGCGTCCCAGCAGTGAGCGGAATTCGAGCTGGCGCAGCAATGCCAGCAGTCGCTCACGGTCATAATTCCAGGTGGCGCGTGCTGCCTGCAAGTCCAAGTTGACCGGTGCATCGCGCACAATGCGGCCCAGGCGCTGGCTGAGATAAGCCAGTTCGCGGTTCTCGGCCAGCGCGCTCTGATAGCGTGCCGCCAGCTCGTCAAGGTGAGCGTAAATGCCATCCAACGAGCCATACTTTTGCAGCAGGGCAATGCCGCCCTTTTCCCCTACCCCACGCACACCGGGGATGTTGTCGGAAGTATCCCCCGTGAGCGCCTTGAGGTCAACAAGCTGCTGCGGTTCCAGACCGTACTTTTCGCGCACGGTTTCCGGGGTATAGCGCAACGTGTCCGAAAAGCGCCGCCCCGACGTCAAGACGGTCGTGTGTTCATCCACCAACTGCAAGGCATCGCGGTCGCCGGTGACGATAAGCACATCCAGACCCGCTTCAGCGGCTTGACGGGCAAGCGTCCCCAGAAGGTCATCGGCTTCATAGTCATCAAGCTCCACAACGGGGATGCCGAGTGCGGCCACGATGTCGCGGATACGGCCCATCTGCACCTGCATCTCAGGAGGCATTTTGACGCGATGGGCTTTGTATTCGGCGTACTCACGCACGCGGAATGACGGCCCTTTGTCGAAGGTGACGATGACGTAGTCGGGCTTCTCGTCTGCCAGCACGCCGAGCAACATTGAGGTGAACCCATAAGAGGCGTTGGTTGGTTCACCCGTCGAGGTTTTCATATCCTCCGGCAAGGCGTGAAAAGCGCGATATGCCAGCGAATGGCCATCTACCAGGACAAGTTTTTGCGCCATAACTTCCTCCAGAGGAAAGAATCAGGGATGATTCCCACTCCTTATCTAACGCTTGGCAATGATCAGCCCCGAGGGTGTGCGATTTTCCGCCGGTGGCGGTGGAGGTGGGGTTTGTGGAGTCTGCGCCGGCTTCGGGGGCTGCGGCTCGGCCTCAGCTTGCGGTGCCTGAGCCTGCGGTGCATAACGCTGCGCCAGGACGCGAATGTGCGCCAATTGCTCGGCCGTCTGCGTGTCGCCCTGCTCCCGTGTGGTGGCTTCGAGGCCCTCAAGGAACTGGAAGAACTGCGGATGCAACAAATGCTGGTTGTTCTGCAACAGGGCTTGCGCCTGCTCGTCGGTCGCCATCAAAAGCCGCCGCACCAGGACCACTTCGCCGGGCATATTCTCTTCGGCCACCTGGCTGACAACGTTGGCGATCCGTTGCAAGGCTTCTACACGTTGCTTGTCCCCGCGATTGCGGGCGGCCATCATTTCGGAGCGCAAAACCAGCGCGAAGGTATCATCCAGCTCCGAAAGGTAACTGCGTGCCATCTTGAGTGGGTCTTCGGTGTTGACGAGTTTTTCAAGGAGTTCCGCACGCGAACGGGCGATATCCTCGCTGGCTTCAGCCAAAGTATCGCGGATTTCGAGGATTTTGCGACGCAGTTCGACCAGGCGCGCTTTCTCCAACGGGTCTTCTGTGGACTCGATACGGTTGACCAGCAACTGGAAGAAGGTGTAGTTCATCAGCGAAATGCCCGATTGCACCAAAACCATAAGCGTTTCGTCATCGGGTGCGGCAATCATGGCCTCAAGCAACGAGTTCTGGTCGGGGTTATCGGCAAAGGTGCGCAACACCTCACTGCGCTTGTTGAGTCGTCGTCCAAAGGCAGTATTTTCGACAAGATAATCGAAAGCCTTTTGTACTCTACCGTAATCGCCACTTTCCGTCCCGGCCATCGCCACGATCTGCATCGTGTACTGCAACAGACCGAAGAAGTTCTCATCAATCAGGGCCTCGTTTTCGGCAATGAGTTGTGGCCAGTCTTCTTCCAACGCCGAGAGGAATTTATCCAGAAATACACGTTGTTGTTGATTGCGCGCCAGGTCCTCTTCGGTCACCCCCTCCAGCTCCAGGACACGCTTGATGAGATTTTCTATCGTCAGGAAGACTTCCGGTTGGAAAAGATAACCCTTGCGCTCCTCCTGGGGCATGGCATCCATCAACTGGCGGGTCAGCCGCCCGGCCGCCTGCTGACGCTGGACTTCGGTGTTTCCGATTTCCGCCGGCAGGTAAAGCAAGGCCACTTCCTTCTCCGGGTCATGGTAAATAAACGGCAGATTGAGCATGCCGCCGGTGCCGCAAGCAGGGCATAGAGCGACATTGACGCTCCCGCTCAACAAGCGGTTTTTCACTTCAGGATTCACCCGCACGTCCAAAATTTGTTCAATAGGCGTCTGGAAACGAGTTCCGCAGGTCGGACACGCGACCGTAGCATAGTACCTTTGTGGCATTGTATTCACTCCTTTAGTCTGATAGTCTTTAGTCTAATAGTCTTTAGTCTGATAGTCTTTAGTCTAATAGTCTTTAGTCTGATAGTCTTTAGTCTGTAGTCTTTAGTCTGTAGTCTGGTAGTCTACAGCTCAATAACTTTGGATCTGATCGCAATAGTTACGAGGGGGATTGGGATGAAGTCTCCCCCTGCCATAACGCCAAGCCGGTTTCGCGGGGCAAAGCGATATAGAAGGTCGCGCCCTGTCCGGGGATACTATCCACCCAACAGCGCCCGCCGTGAGCACGCACAATGGCGCGGGTGAGGTACAGCCCCAACCCCGTCCCGGAAACGGCGCGCGTCTCCGGGTTCTCCACGCGATAGAAACGATCGAAAATGCGCTCCTGGTCTTCCAGTGGAATTCCCACACCCTGATCGCTCACAGAGAGGATGACCTCAACCGGCGTGGCTTCACCTTTGATGCGCACCTCGCCCCCGCGCGGCGAATATTTGATGGCATTGGAAACCAGGTTATCGAGCACCTGTTCCAGGCGTTGGGGGTCGCCGCGAATGGTGGGGAATTCGCCGGAAGGGCCTTCGGCAAAATCCAGGATCAAGGTGTGCTTCGGCGACTGCGGGCCATAACGCTCGATCACCCGCCGGGCAATGAAGCGCAAATCCACGTCCTCCACATCGCGGAAAGGCAAGCCGCCGGCTTGCAAGCGCGAAGCATCCAGCAGATCATCCACCAGGCGCGCCAGGCGGTCGGCTTCTTCGGTAATGGAAGTCAACATTTCTTCGACCAGGGCGGGGTTGCGACGCGCCTCCGGGCGGCGCAACGTTTCGGCGTAGCCTTTGATGATGGAGACCGGCGTCTTCAACTCGTGCGAGACGACCGAGATGAAGGTATCCTTAAGCACATCGGCCTCGCGGAAACGGGTAATATCGCGCACGGTGCTGATGATATTGATCATCCGCCCATTGCGCGCGAGCAACGGCGCGTAGGTGATCCCCACCGAGACCACACTGCCGTTGCGCCGACGCATTTCGCCCTCGACGTAGAGGGTGCGGCTCTCGCGCGTCGGCCATCCCTGCGCAATCGCCTGGCTCAACGTGACATCGGAGCTTTGCCGCGCCCACACAATGACCTCATCGTGCTGCCGTCCCGCGGCCTCCTGGGCAGACCAGCCGGTGAGTGAGGCCAGCGCGCGGTTGAGACGCTCGATACTCAGGTCAGGGCGCAAGACCATAATGCCGTCGGCGCTGGATTCGAGCAGCGCATCCAGCCGCCCCCGCTCGGTAACCGCTGCTTCGTACAATTGCGCGTTGTTGACCGCGATCGCAGCATAGTCGGCAAAACTCTTGAGAATCTGATAATCGTCCTGGGAGAAACTGAGGCTATGGGAGCGAAAGATAAACAGTACTCCCAGGAAATCCTGTTCGACGAACATCGGCAAGGCTACCACCTGCCGCAACAGCAGCCCGGTTTCTTCGGCGATCTGGGCGAGTTTGTCCGAGAGATCGGGGATTGTGAAATCTTCCACTTTCTCCACAATGGGAACATCCTCAACCAGGGGCTGAAAAGCATCCACCAGCGCAGGCGGCAAGCCGTAACTGGCCCAAAATGTAAAGGGCGCGCCTTCATTGTGCAACGCGATTAGACCAGATTGACCTTGCAACATATCTACTGCGGCCTGCAAAATCAAACGCAACACCGCACGCACGTTCAGGCGTGAGACCATCGCCTGGGCAATGCTCAACAGATAATCACGCTGTCGGATTCGATAATCCAAAAAGTTAAGTGCCATAGTCTCGTCTTCTAGGAGGTGAAGAAAGTAAAGCCCTCGGCCATTTGCAGTACCAGGTGGCTAACCGATTGCGGGAAAACCCCTAATAGCAATGCGACGCCCATCAGCACGATAATCAAGACCAAAACAACAGGGTCTTCTCGAGAACGCACCTGAGTCGCAGATTTAGGAAGGGGGGCCAGCAACACGCGCACTACCCCGATCACCCCCATCATCACCCCGGCGCAACCGGCCAGGGCCACGACCGCCTGGAATATGTTCGTCGCGGAGATCACACGGTAAAGTCCCCAGTGAGCGGCAAAGTTCAATGAAAACGGGAACCCGGCCATAGCCATCCCCCCGACGAGCAACGCCAGCGCACGCCAGGGTGCCCGTCGGGCTGCGCCTGCCAGGGTCTCTACGGTGTCATCGCCACTGCCCAGACGCCGCAGTCCATCCACCCCCAACGTCATCAGCCCCAACGCCAAAGGGCGAGCCAGTAACAGCATCACGGCAAGTGCCACACCGGAAACATGCCGCGTCCCCAGTGCGACCAACATCGCTCCATTGTCCACCAGCGTCGCATAGCCCGCCAGACGTCCCAAACGCCGCTGCGAGGCCGCCAGCAGCCCCCCGCCGACCATCATCAATAATCCTATGGTAGTGAAAAGTGTGCCGAACGACGCCTGCGCGCCCAGCCAGCTATAGGACTCCAGGAAAGCCAACAGCACAAACCACACCGTCCCCAGGTTCACGGTGAAGAGAAAGGTGACCACCGGCGGCGAGCCATCGGTGGCAACCGTCGAAAGCCAGGCCTGAAAAGGCACCGCGCCCAGCAGTATCGCAAAAGACAATCCCAACAATACCGTGGCCGCTTGTAACAAACCTGTATCATTTGGAAAGATGGCGAAAAGCTCCAAGAGTAACTGCGTCACCATCAAACCGGGCAGTGACAGGGTCACGTAGGCGATATACTGCGCTCCCCCTTTCGCATGTCGGACACCCTGATCTCCGACCGGTTCGTATAAGGGAATAATGGCAAGGACGGCAGCCAGCTCAAGCAACAGAGCCGTATAGACAACCTGCTTGACCAACAAGGCGCCGGCAAGCAAGGCGACCATCGCCAGGCCCGTTGGGAAAAAGTTAGAATGGGGCAGCAAGCGCCAGGCGATGACGAATAACATGGCTGCCGTGAGAAAGATGAAGGTCAACGGTAACCTGTCTACCGGCTCGATCACCAACACGCGCCCCAGGATATTCAGCGGCTGCTCCATAGCAATCCGCAATGTGTCGGAGGGGATGGTCTCGTGCAAGGGAACAAACGATACCAGCAGCCCACAAAACAAAGCCGTCAGCATCGCCAGCAACGCCATCAGTGCCGTCCAGCGACGCAGCAATTGTAACACTGCCGCCATCGCCAACGGTACGCCGATCAATACCAGCGGGCCGGGGATCGTCATTCCGTTACCTCAACCACGGCAAGATATGATGTTGCCAGAGCGATGAGCAGGCTGACCATCACCAGAAGTCCCGTAACCAGCAAGCCCGGGTCCTGCGACGAATAGAAAATATCCAGCGCCGCCACCAGGTTGAGCACCCCTACGCCCGTAGCCATCACGTCGGTTTCCTCGGTGCCGATGAAAAGAATCGCCAGGGCCATTAAAATGAAACAGGCCAGGGTCAGATCGGCAGAGACAAAGGGCAACGGATAGCGCTGCGAAGCCAGATACGCCACGACTGTCATCCCCATAAGCGAAAGAAGGCGAAAAGGCAAACGGGAGGACCAGCGTAAGTGCAAACCGGTGCGGCTGATGACCTGTCCACGCACGCGCGCACTGATCAGAAAGGTGCCGCAGATCAACCAGCCGACCAGGATTTTCAACAAAGCCATCTCCGGGCGGGTGTCGAAGATCCGCGCAAATAGAATCCCGACGAAGAAATACTGCACCACCAAAATCAGGAAGCGAATACGCCATTCATTGATGAGATAGATGAGCGCGCCGGTCAAAAATATCCCCCATGCTGCCGGTCCGGCAGCAAACGAGGAGATGCGGCTCAACCAGAGATTAAAAGGATTCATCGCTTTACAATCACCAGTAGAATTAAGAACAAGATCAACAGGGACCACAACAACGCACCGCTCCCCTCGATCACCTCGGCGGAGAGGCGCAAAATGCCCAACAAATGCTCTCCACCGCGCCACATGGAGCGGTAAAGCCACTGCATATCCAGGAACTCCAGCAACGGCTGACTGTAGCTCAACCACTTGCGCAACGGTTTTCCCCAACGCGCCAATGCGACGGCGCCGAGCATCGCTAAAAACCACAGGCCGAATCCCGACCACGAAAAGGGATGCACTTTGACCCAAGCCGCCGTGAGGCACAACATCACGCCGAGCACGACAAGGCCGACGCTCAATGCAACGCGCTGCTCAACGGTTGGCGGCGTCCCCGCGCCAAGCGGGCGGCGGGCCACGTGCCGGAGCAAAACCGCGCCGACCAAAATCATGGCCAACCACAGCGCCAGGCGTAGCGTCCACGGCAAAACATCAAACAGCGTCCACAGCACCGTCCCCACAGGAGAAGGTGACGTTCCCAGAAGAAACAGCACGGCCAACCACACCGGCCAGCTCCATCCCGGCGCGCGCCGGTCATAGCCACGCGCCAGCGCCAGCAGTGCGCCGGCCGCAGCCCACATCCCGGCAAGGAACAACAGCGATGCCGCAGAGCGCGTCACCCAGGCAGCCGCCACCAGCCCGACGAACAAAGCGTGACAGGCACCAACGCCACTCTGCTGCCGATGACCGGCCCAGGCCATGCCCGCACCCCATAGCAGCGACAGAATCCCCCAGCCCGTCACCCAGGCAGGAGGAGATGACAATCCCGGCAACAACAGGAGGCGGTAAAGCAGCGCCACACCCGTCACCGGCCCCATAAAGTAAAGCAGACTTAACGAGCGTGTACTGCCGATGGTTTCAGGGAAAGCAACTTGAAATGGATAGAAGCCCATCCGTATCAACGCCGCGATCAGGAGCAAGGTCAACATTGGCGTGCTTGGCCACATGAGCCACCACAACTCACTGACCCCGCCCTGCAACAAAAACAGCGACACCACCCACAACAGTATGGATGAGATGCCGTGCAGCGTCAGGCCGAAAATCACCCGGTCGGTGTTCGCGCCAGACATCAAGCCCGCGATGCTCCACCCCACGTCGAAGACTGCCCACATCGCCAGCATGGTGAGCACCGAACCACTGGCCAGCATCATCCACGTCACCAACACCAACAGCAGCACCAGCATGCCCGATAACGGTGGTGTCTCCCGACGCTGCGCTACCTCTACCCAGGCCACACCGCAGAAAATTGTCACCAGGCTCAAGCTCAACCACCACGTCGCCGGCGTCATATCCAGCAGAATTTGACCATCTAATACAGAGCCGGGTGACCATAAGGAAAGCAGCCAGCGTCCTTCTTGAGGCAGCATGAGCCACAGAAAAACCAGCCATGTCAGCCAGGCGGCAGTTACCGGCTTATGCAAGGGGCGCAAGCGCGGACTTGCCGCCAGAACGAGCAACAGCAATCCTCCCGCCAGGCCGGTATACAGTAAAAGCGAGAACATTGTCGCCATAGATTAGAACTCCAAAAGGTGATTCTAACACACAAAATCCCACTGACAAGCCTTGTAAACCTGGCTCTATAAATCCGATCGTGCCATTGACTCGAGCATAAAAGCAAGCTATAATCATTTCAGGATTTGACCATGAAAGCCATGCTTTTGCCTAAACTTTGCAATCTTGCCGAGGAGCATGCTCCTTTGACGCTGACGGAATTAGCTGACCCTGTCCCGGCAGCAGGCGAAATCCTCGTGCAGGTCTCGGCCTGCGGGGTATGTCACACCGAGTTGGATGAAATCGAAGGGCGCACGCCGCCACCACGCTTGCCCATTGTGCCCGGCCATCAGGTCGTGGGACGAGTTGTGGCGTGTGGCCCGGGTGCCCATATGTTCGAGAACGGTGCGCGGGTCGGTATCGCGTGGATTTATTCGGCGTGCGGGACATGCAAATTCTGCCTCTCCGGCAATGAAAATCTGTGCGCGGACTTCAAGGCCACGGGGCGCGACGCCAACGGGGGCTATGCCGAGTACATGACCGTTCCTGAGGCGTTCGCTTATCCCATTCCCGACGATTTCAGCGACGTGGAGGCGGCGCCGCTGCTGTGCGCGGGCGCGATCGGTTATCGCTCGCTGCGCCTGACCAGTCTCCGTGACGGACAAAATCTCGGTCTGGTTGGATTTGGCGCCTCGGCGCACCTTGTTTTGAAGATGGCGCGATATCGCTATCCCCATGTCGCCGTTTTCGTCTTTGCCAGGAGTGCACAGGAACGCGCGTTCGCCAAAGAATTGGGGGCCGTCTGGGCAGGAGACACCGCAGACGTGCCACCGGTGAAGTTGGATTGTATGATTGATACCACACCGGTATGGACCCCCATCGTTGAGGCACTGCGGCATTTGGAACCCGGCGGGAGACTGGTCATCAATGCAATCCGCAAGGAAGAACTCGACAAAGAGGCACTCCTGCGGCTGGACTACCCGTTGCATCTGTGGATGGAGAAAGAAATCAAGAGCGTCGCCAATGTCAGCCGCAGAGACGTATCGGAATTTCTGAGCCTAGCGGCGGAGATGCACATCCGGCCAGAAGTGCAAGTATTTGCTCTGGAAGAGGCCAACACAGCTCTGCTCGAACTCAAAATGCGCAAGATTCGCGGGGCAAAGGTTCTGAAAATCGGCTGATCCCTCTTAATGCTGGACGGCGTTGGTCGTTTCCCAACATTCGCAAGCGGTGCGCGTCTCCCCGGCTTTGGAGAGTACGCCGTCGTAGGCCTCGCCCGTCGAAGCCGGCACCCATCCTGAAAGGGTCATCGGCCAGCGCGGATCGTCCGCTGCGATCCAGATGCCATTGTAGCGGCGCGCGACGTGCAAATGCGTGGCATTGGAAACACCGCCCTCGCACGAGGGATGTCCGATTTTGTCCCCCACCTTGAGCATTGTCCCCGTCTGTACCCGGCCTTCGGCGGCCACGTGCATGTAGAGCAACACCCATCCCGTGCCCACAAAGCCATCGTTGTCGAGGTCTTGTAACACCAGACCTTCCCGGCTATGGACGACGAGGCCGGCTGCCATCGCTGTAGCCCACTGAGTGCTCACAGCACAGCCGATGTTGCGTTCAGCAGTGGTGAAGTCCAATGCCGCAAGCGCCCCCTGTGAACCATACCCCGGATGCGGACCGCCCGTGTAGTACCAGGTTACGCCCACGGGCCAGGGCAGGCGCAACTCCGGCGCCCGCAGATCGGGCGGCATCAGCGGCTCAACCGCCAATGCAAAAGGGTCGCCGAAAAGCCGCCGGTACACCTCTGCAAACCGGGTCAGATCTGTAAGCCAGGTATGGTAATCTGCGGAAGCCGGTGCCAGCGCCCGCTGCACGCCTGCCGTTCCGGCGTTAAGCTGTGTGGAGAACTGAATATACGTGCCATCGCGCGTCCGCACCAGCCAGAGGGTGTCCATCCACCAGCCGTAAAACCCCACATTGAGCGCATCGGCGGCCAGACTCAGTTGTTGGAAAAGGCCGGTTCGGTAAGTAATGTCTGTGTAACCGAGCGGGTAGGTCAGTTGTTCGGCGGACAAATTGGCGCCGGTCAGCCAACCGCTGCGCAGCTCTAAAAGCGCCAACAGCACCCGCGGCCCGACGCTGTAACGTTCGGCGACCAGGGTGACGATCTCCGGCGCGGTCATCCTCACGCCCTCGACCTCTTCACTGTAACTCTTAAACAGCTCCGAAAAGGCCGCCGTAGCCCGTGCCACGTCGAAATCTTTGTAGGCGGGGCCGTAGATCAGCTCACTGTCGGGGATCAAGAGTGTGCCCGGTCCGGTGTATTGCGCATTCAGGGAAATCTGCAAAACCTGTCCAATGGCCAGTTGATCGGCGTTCGCCATGCCATTGAGGCGGATCAACGCTTCAACCGTCGTCCCGTAGGCAGCGGCAATACCGGAGAGTGTATCACCTGGACGAACGGTATAGGAGACAGCCGTAGTTGTCGGAGCGGCGCGGGTGGGTGTGGGTGTTGGTGTATTCACGACGACGGTCGGGGTAGCGGTTCCGGCAGCTCTCGCCGTGGCGGTGAGCATGGCAGGTTTGGGCGTGCGCGTTGGGCGCATCGCAATGCTGCCATCTTCATTGAAACCGACCTCGCGGCGGCAGGCGGCTAAGATAAAGAGCAAGAACAGGCCACGCAACAACAGGATTGATCTTTTCAAAATGTGCCCTCGAAAAATAGAATCAGGGATTTGAGATTGGGGTATTGTACCAAAATATTCCCACAGGCAAAGGCACAATAAAAAGCCCAGGCGTTGGGAGATGCCGCCCTCACAACACCTGGGCCTGAGAAAACAGCGTTGTAACGTAACTACGGAATGATCAACTCTTGCCCCGCCTGGATTTTGTTGGGGTCTTTGATGACCGCTTTGTTGGCTTCGAGGATTTCCTTCCAGCGGGCGGCGTCGCCGTAGAACTTCTTCGCAATCGCGCTCAACGTATCTCCGGCAACTACAACGTACTTCTGCGGCTGTGGCTCTTCTCGCTTTGCCGGTTTGGCATCCTTACGCGCCATCAATTCAGGTTCAATCTCACTGCCTGACATCATCTTGCTCATAATCACACCTCCCTGTCAGAATGATTCGCTGACCATCCCGATAATGGTCATACTGATCTCATTGTACACACCTCAGGTTAAAGTGTCAACAATCACCCACCCTGCCTTATGCCATTCTGCCAACAGCCAGCATGTAGACTGCGGCTTCCTCCTGACCATCCACGCCCACAAGTGCATTGAGCGCGTCATCGTCAAACGCGCCGACCGCACACGCGCCCATCCCCAACGCCGTCGCTGCCAGGTAGATGTTTTGTCCGATGTGACCGGCCTCCAACAAGGCATAGCGATACGTGCGCTCGCGGTATTTCCAACGCAGGCGCTGGAAGATGGCAGTCACAATCAACACCACGTTCGCTTCTCCCAGAAAACGCTGCAACAATCCGGCGCGCATCACCTCGTCACGCATATCACCCGTACGGAGCTGCATCAGCGCGTGATCTTGCACGGCGTAATGATACACGCCCGCTTCCAATCCCTCGACGCGGTGAACCACAACGTAGATTTCGAGCGGATAGAGAGCACCGGCGGAAGGTGCAGCCCGCAGGCGTGTGCCCCATTGTTCGGCGTTGATGCCATCGGCATAAAAGAGCAGCCGCGAGAGCGTCTCCTGAGATATGGACGTCGCAGCATAGGAACGTATCGAACGCCGTTGCCGGATCGCCTCGTCGAGAGACAGACCCTGTGCGTCCCCGGGCGCGGGCAACGAGAGGCGCGGCGCCTGAGGGTAGACTTTGTACTGGGCGGGACGCTTCCCCCAATCAAGAATCGGCGAGAGGAAGTTGGAAAACCCCGGCTTGCTCCAGGCATGATACTGTATGCCCCAATCGGTCTCACCCTGCATACGTTGCGGCGAAGATGAGCGCCATCCGCCCGCAAACCCTATCGCACCGCCGACAAGTACGCCGATCAGCTCGCGGCGCGTGATGAGGGGCGGCGTGGTGCGAGATCGAGCCGGGGCGGGGGCAGGGGTTAGCACCGGCACAGGGGGAGGAGACGTCTCCAGGGGAGTTCGTCGGCGTAACCGCACCCGCACATAAGCCCACAGGCGGGGCCATTCCAAAAGCGTATGGACAAGCGCCAGCAAGGCCATCGTGTAGCCACTCCAGGTGTGGATGATGAAGGTGTTTATCCCCCACACATCGGCCAGCCAACCGCTGAAGCAAGCTACCGTAGCGGCGATAAGCAGCAGGACAGAAATCAGATAACGCATATCGTGTTTCAGCGACTTCTTCATTTCTGTTTCCTTGAGAATCGTTGGAAGGTTGGCATGTTAAAACGTTGTAACGTTACAACGTCATCCCACCCGCGTCAACGTCTCACCGCCAAAGGGGATAATGCCTACCGTCGCATCGCATCCCATAAAGTCATAGGCATACTCCAACGCGGTTTGCACATCCGGCGCACGATCGAAGGCCAGCAGCCGCACGTCCTCCGCGGTAAGGTGATTGGTCACGCAGATCGTCCGCTGCACGCGATTCCGCACCATAGCGTGATAAAGCGGCACGTTCAACGCCACAATGTCCGTTACGGCGCCACGCTCCACTGCCGCGATTTGTTCTTCGACCGACAGCGGCAGGTAGGCGCGCACGACTTCATCGTGCGAAGGTGCGTCTCCACACAACCTCTCCGATCCGTCAAGCAAGAAGATCAGCACACCGCCTTCACGCACCGCAAGATGGGCAAAAATGTACGGTTTGATCGCCTGCCAGTAATCGAAATGGCACGGATAGGCCGAAGCGATCACGATGTCCGCCGGTTTAGGGATAGGGACGACCATCACCCGTTCGGCCAATGCCACAGCCGCACGATGAGCCTCGATGTAATGTCCGGCAAATACGCCCACCATACGCTGATGTTCATCCAAAACCGTGTTCACGATGAAGTTCAAACCGATCTTCCCAGCGATGTCATCCATTTCCGCACGCGCGCGGTTATCCCGCACGCCGATGACTTCCAGCACCGGCTGCCCCAGGCAGGCCGCATAGTGCATCCGCGCCACCGTTTTCTGGCTGCACACGCCCGGCAAGATGATTTTCGAGCCGCCCCCCCACCCTGACGTGATGTGCGGAACGATGTTGCCGATGGCAAGGCGGAAATCGGCCTCAACGATCTCGCGGTTGACCTCGATGGGCACACCGCTTGCGGTCGTCCCCAGGTCAATGTAATCCCCATTGCGGTAATCGCGGTTGATGACGCGATAGCGCGCCAAAACCTCGTCGCCCAATTTGACGCGCAGTTCTTCATCTGCCATCGGACGGTGCGTGCCAAGCGCTATGAAAATGAGGATGTCCGCGTCGGAAATACCGGCCCGCGCTAACCGTTTGAGAATCGGCGGCAGGATTTGCGTCGTAGGCGTAGGGCGGGTGATGTCATCTACGATGATGACGACGCGGTCGCCCGGCGCAAGGGTGTCCTCCAACCTAGCGGCCCCGATGGGATGATCCAGTGCGTTCTCGACAACCGCACGTTGATCGGGCAAGGTTTCTGACCTGCGTTGTACGGCATAAAAGAGCAAATTGCGATCATCCACTTCAACGTGTGTGGTCAAGCCGGGTTTGAAAGGCAGTTCAAAGGTCGGCATGAGATCTCCTCCAAACGATAATGAGTGATTGGCTTTTCCCGGTCTAAATCCGTGGTATAACTTTTATCGGTATAGGCCGTCTCGGGTGAACGCGTGTTTTCCCTCCAGGCCCATTGACATTATCGCATAGGACTATTATATCCCAAATACACACTAAAACTACCATAAACGTCTGGGGCTTTATCATTCTCGTTACGGTGACTTCAGCTGGTTATGAGCGGATCGCCAGCTCCGCGTTTCTTTTCTCAACTCTATCAGCTAAAAACGGGGAACTGGCGTTCCCCCCGGAGCAAGCATGATAAGGCCCTGCATAAACGTCCAAACGCGCCAACGTTTCAACGTTCCAACGACTTTCAGGGAGGAAATGACAATGCTGAACGAACAATCCATCATCAAGATCATACAAATGCGTTCTTCGTGTCGCACTTACCAGGAAACGCCGATTGCGCCAGCGGTGCAACAACAACTAACGGATTTCATGGCCGCGCATGCCGTCGGGCCGATGGGGACGCCGGTGCGCCTGTTGCTCATCGCCGCGACGGAAGAAGACCGTCAGGCTTTGCGCGGGTTGGGCACGTATGGCTTCATCAAGGGCGCGACCGGCTTCATGCTTGGAGCGGTTCCACGCGGCAAATTCAACCAGGAAGACTTCGGCTACGTGATGGAGCACATCGTCCTCTACGCCACCGCCCTCGGCCTGGGCACATGCTGGCTCGGCGGCACGTTCACCAAAAGCCGCTTCGCCGCCAAACTCGACGTGCGCGAGGGCGAGCTGCTGCCGGCGGTCATCGCCACAGGCTACTGCGCCGCCAAACGCCGTCCGCTGGAGTCATTCATCCGCCGCCAGGCGAACGCCGACTTGCGCTTGCCCTGGGAGCGACTGTTCTTTGAGGGGGAATTCGGCGTTCCGCTCAGCCGTGAGGCCGCCGGCCCTTTCGCCACGGTCCTGGACATGGTGCGCATCGGGCCGTCGGCATCGAACAAACAACCGTGGCGCATCATCAAGGATGGCGAGATGTGGCATCTCTATTTGCAACGGACGCCCGGCTACGCAAAACGCAATCAGCTACTGCTGGATATTGCCGATATGCAGCGCCTCGATATGGGGATTGCGATGTGTCACTTTGCGTTGAGTGCGGAGGAACTGGGACTTCCCGGCGTTTGGAGGGTGTGTGAACCTGCCCCGCCCATCGAAAAACCCGACGCGCTGACGGAGTACGTCGCCAGTTGGGTATCGCCGACCTGCGTAATGGCATCGCCGAAGACGGCCTGCGCGTAACGGAACATCTGCTCTGCATCCAAAGGACGCAACGGATGGAGCATCACGTGCATCGGCAGCGGTAACTGGTGTGGCCCGACCGACTGAACGTAATGCACGCCTTCCAGAAGCCGCGCCCCCTGCCGCCGATAGAAGGCGATACGCCGTTCGGCCAGCCGGCGCTCGGCTTCTGTGGATGCCAGGTCTGGGCGCTCTACCTCAAGCAGCATGGCCACCGTCCCCACAGGTAGACGCCCGACAATTTCGCCGTAGAATGTCGTGCCGACGCCGCGATTGCGCACTTCCGGCATCACCGCGAACATCCACAGCCAGGCCAGATGGTGCTCCGGGATGAGGACGTAATGCGCCAGGCCCACGAAATGGCCCTCTTGTTGCGCGGCCAGCAAATGATGGTCAGCCCACAAACCCAAAGGTTTTTCACGCAGCATCCGCAGGTAAAAGGAAACCAGCATCCGCTCGGCAGGCGGGAAGGCCGTCTCGTAGAGATCAAGCCAGGGGAGCAGCCGATCGTCATGGAGATGAGTAATCTCGGTGATGTCCAGTTTCATTGTTAGATGGCAAAATCGGCCAATCAGCCAATACAGTCCGTTGAAAAATGTCTGTCTGCGGTGCGGAAAACAAAGATGTTTGCCGAAAATACTTGTGGGTCGAAGGGAGCACCGGCATAGTTGCCGAAGTGCGCCAGGCTCACGAAGCCACGTTCGCGGTGCAACCGTGCGATTTCTGCCGCGCGCAGTGGATACAGCGGCGTGACATCCTCAAAGATGATCTCTGCCCCGGCTTGCAGGCGCGTATGGAACATGACCTGCGCCTCCGAGACCAGCCGGTACGTGCGATGAAAGGTCAAACCTTGCGAGGTTTCGATGATGGGGAAGACGAAAGTCTCACGCTCCAACACATAATCCCAATTCATCACCTGAAGAATCCACGGCGCGTTGGGTTGGAGCACATCTCTCAAAGCGTCAAGGAATTGCGCAAACTGCGCCGGCGCAAGATGGGCAGCGGTATTCCCGATACAAAAGGCAGCCTCAAACCGCCCCGATTTTTCCACTGCCCCCGTCTGAGTCGTTGAGAGCAACGCTGCAATATCCAGCATGTTCAGAACATGAAAGGTCGCCTGCGGGTAACGACGGCGCGCCTGAGCGATCATCGCCGGGTCCAAATCAATGCCCACGGCCTCAAAGCCATCCGCCGCCAGCCGGCCGCAATAGTGGCCGGTGCCGCAACCTACATCCAGGCAGCGGTGATGCTCCGGCGCAATGTAACGGCGCAGCAAAGTGTAGACCGTCGCATCAAACGGGAAAATCGCCTCATAGTATTCGGCAAATGCCGCATAGAAAGACATCAAACCTCCAAAAGTGCCCGGCGAACATCCTCGATATGTCGGATATTACGGCGGCGCAGGTCGGTAAGGAAGCGCGCATAGAAATGTTCATCGGCTGGGGAAACGATGGCACTCTCAACCGGTCGGCGTTCAAACGTCCCCCGCCGATCCCAACGCCAAAGCAGATGATCTTCTGTCCCGTTGCTCTCGTAGACGAGGCTGACACGCCGCCTCACCGTCCACCTATCGGCAAAATCCACGTGCAGATACACCTTGAGCGTGACCGCCGCCAGGTGTGCCGGCGCGACGCCGTTTTCCAAACAGAGCTGGTCGCGGGTCTCCTCAAGGGTATCGGCGTGCAGGTTACCCGCGATAACATGCCCGCGCGCGGCCAGGGCAAAAAAATCGCGGGCTTCTTCACCCCAGAGATAGGCGTAGTAGAAGCCATCGCCGATTTCATGCGCCAGATAACAGGTGGCGCCGGGCGTCGGGTCTTGCACGGCCAGGTCCAGCACCGCACGGCTACCGACGGCGCGAATCGTCATCCCATTGGGCAGGAAGTTGAGCAGCGCGCCCATCACCGCCGTCTTGCCTGCACCGCCGGGGCGCGCGCCAACCAGCAACGACGCGCCCCGGCGCATGGCTGCGGCAAGATAGGCGGCCAACGGCAAATCTACCGTGCCAGCATCGAGCAAGTCAACCAGCGAGAGCATCCGCCCGCCGCGCTGATTGCAGGCGTCCAGGGCGTAGACGTGCTCGATGATGGCGGTTTCATCCATAGAGATTATTGCGGCTGATTGACGTTCACCGTGGGCGCAATGCCGGGGCCGGGTAGGACAATGGTCGGCGTACTGCCTTCGACGGTGAAGATGATCTTGTCGGTGGCCGAAAGTGCAGAGGCATTCAGCTCGGCAATCGTCACCATTTGGAATTCCGGGTGTTCAGCGTAGAGCTGCGCCAGGGCTTTACGCAAAGCCACTTCACCACGGGCGGCAGCTTCCATCGCATCGGCTTCCAGCTTGCGGATCTGCAGGTTGCGCTCGGCGGCCAGGATTTCGTTGGCTTTTTCCGCCTCGATCCGCTGCCGCTCGGTCTCCAGTTCGGCCAATGTGTTGGCGCGTTGCGCTTCGATGACGGCCAGTTGCGCCGCCACACGCTGCCGTTCGAGTTCGGCCAGAACGGTCTGTTGGCGCGTGGTCTCCTGAATGCGCGACTGCTCCACGCGGATTTCCCCCTCGACGCGGGCTTGCTCGGCCTCGGCCTGAGCGATGGCTTTCAGCTCATCCTGAGCCGCTTTCTCGGTTTCCAGACGGCTGCGCACGATGGCATCCAGGCCGGCCTGCACATCCGGCGAAAGGATGATGTTCGGCACGACAACATTGCGGACGACCAGGCCCACCGATTTAGCCAGATCGTTCAGCTCGTCGTCAATGCAGGCGCGCAATTCATCACGGGCGCTGCCGATGGTGTTGTCGTCAAAGGTACGTCCGCCAATGCAGACCTTCATGGCCTGCCGGGCAAAATCTTGCACTCTGGCGACCAGGATCGCATCATCGGTATACAGGCCGCGGTACTTGGACCAGTTCTCACGCAGGATGTCCTTTTCCGTCTCGCCGGGGCGGAAGATGTCGCCGCTGACGACCGCGCCCATCCGTTGCTTATCTTTGGTGATGATTTCGGCATCCTCAACCGAGAACGGTATGGCCTGGCTGGAAACCTTGACCATGCTGACGAAAAGGCCAAAGTCGCTGTAGACGCCGGGGCCGACCACATTCTTGATGCGCCCACTGGAAAACTGAATGCCGACTTCCTGGGCATCCACTTTTTTGAAGAGGTAGAAGAACTGTCGGCTAAAGCCGAGGAGCGCGAAGACCACGATGGCAACCACCACAACAAGAATGACGCGAGATACATTTCTGGTACTTGGTCTATAGTTTTGCATGGTTATATCCTCCTTTTTGAAAACCTATTGATCCAAAAAATGTTCACCGTTAAAGTGAATCAGGTGATCGGGAGTTTCTGCAATCCAGACCTCGGTTTCCCAAGCAATAACATCAGCAAAACTCTTGTATGTCGCAAAGTCCGGAAATGCTGTTATATAAATGATAATGGAGGCACAATTCGCAAACATTTCTTCAAGCTCAAGACGGCGTTTAGGCGAAATGGGGCCGTGCGAAGTTACAGCCTCGATGAGAAAAACCCGATCTCGTTCCTCATCATAGAGGACAATATCGGGCAGTTTGTCATGATTGGTTATCAAAACACCCAAGTTTGCAAATTTTGCCTCATCAAGGATCAGGATTTTGTTAGTGGTATCGCCCAAATACAGCAATAAAGCACCGGGCGCAAAACGCGGTCCAAATTCCTCAACAATCGCAGCCTGCAAAGCATTATGCCGACCCGGCGAGAGATGATAGACTTCCCCTTCAGCCAAACGTAAAGGGACTTTGTGAAAGTCGCGCGACCTTTGATAAACATCCAAGAGTGTTCCTTTCGAGACCACAAAGGTTTCTAGAGCCTGTCTCCATTGAGGAGATCCGTAAGCGCGTAACGTATCAAGAGTGAGTTCATTGAGGGCATAGTGCGTTCTTGGGCTATTGGTGGGCAATCCAGGGTCATCGGGATTCCGGACAATCAAACCTGCCTGCTCAAACTGATGAATAACCTGTCGGCGAATTGTTTCACGCGTATTCTCAGCATATTCGCGGCCATAGAGTTCGCCGATCGCAACAAGGATGTCATGAATTCGCAAGCTTGGGTTCCGCGCTTCATTCCACGGAGTATTTTCTGAAAGGTGCGCCAATGCTAAAAGAGTCAAGGCGGAGATTTCGTTCTGTTGTGCAGCAGGTAAGCCAAATAAGCGTAAAATTTCTTGAGCTTCCTGTATCTTGTTCATCGTTATACGCGTCTCCTTAATCGTTGGAAAAGTCTTTGATAAATAGCCTGTCTTCCGTAGTAAGGTGAAAACGATCTGGTCAATGTCTGGATTAGAGTCACTTGCGGCTATGGTTTGGCCTATCTGTTGAATGACTTCCCAGGGAGGCAAAGGCAAGGCGCGTAACTCAGCAGCATTAACCTGAGTATTGCCGTTCACAATGCGGAAATAGCGATCCATAAGGGCACTGTTTAACAACGCACTCAGTCCAATGGTTTCCTCTACCGTTAATTCTCCCTGTTTTCGATAAATATAGTTCAGATGATTCTCCAAACCAATCCATTGACATCCCAAACCCGAGCTAAATTGCCGGGCAATCAATGGAGCAGCAGTCAAACGGCGACGTTCTTCTTTTGCGCTAAAACGACGTAGCAGAACGTAATTCCGCACAGGCACAAGCAGCTTCTTATCCATGGCCGCAAGCAAAATACTCTGAGGTTTATTTCCTCTGCACACCGGCCATTCTATTTGTTGTTTATGAACATTATGTATCCAGAGTAAAGGAACTGCTTCTGTGACTTTGAGATCTGTCCTTTCCACAAGAAAAGCCTTAGCACGAAAAGCAACCACCGGACCGGTAGAAACGGCAAGACCGAATTTTTGCAGAGAGCCAGACCATAGATCAACAGTATCAATGATATGTCTATCAAGCTCATTTACAGGAAGACGAAAAAAAGTCGCGCCATCGCGTTTGCCCAAGAAATATGTTGAGGCAACCTTATGCTTTGTTAGCCTGTCAATGAAATCTACACCATCCTGCGAGGTCGAGATATTGACGTGAAAGACTCGGGTTGCCGATCTGGAAACAGTAGCTTGTTTTTGAAAAGTCAAAATGATGTTTTCCTGCAAGACCTCGTAATGTTTGAACACTGTATTCCGTGATTCAAAAAGGTGAATAGAAACAGGTAAAGCCTGGTGGATAAAATCTTTTCTGAATGTAGCAAAATACGCTCCAGAACAAAAGCTACGAGGCACTATAAAACAGGCCCACCCCCAAGATACCAATAAGTTAAGTGATAACGCCATAAACAGAGTATAAATGTTGGTATGCCCCGGAACCTGTCGTCCCGCAATTTGAATGCGATGGTCTTCTTTATTCAGCTTAAAATATGGTGGATTGGCAATAACATGATCATACGTTCTTGAAAAACCGCCCGCCGAATCAAACAATGGCCCCAGAGAAGTGCCCTCACTGGTGAAGTCCCTATTCAGAATTCTCATACGAATGTTAATACCGGCTTCTTCAGCTATCGGGGCAACTTTTTCTAAAATTTCCGTCGTCGCCCGGGCTAATTCAGGATCAACTTCATAACCATCAATTTGAAGCGTAAGAGGATTTCCTTCTGCCATCAATCGCTCGATAACCGCACAAACAAGTACACCCGAACCGATTGCCGGATCAAGAATAGCATCACTTTCACGAAATGGCCCTAACTGCCGTGCCATATAGCGTGCTACAGCGGGCGGCGTAAGGAATTGCCCCAGGTGTTTACGCTCTGCCTGAGAACGCCGCGCCAGGATTCGCTCTCCTACATCAAAGCTGTACTGCACAATGTCCATAATGCCTGCTAATACAGTGGCTTGTTCACATTTTTATCATTCTCTGAATGTGGATTATAGATTCAACATCCGCTCCGCTGCCAGCACGCAGAAGATGTAGTTTGCCGCGCCGGACATCACGTATTCCGTCTGCTGCCAGAGAAACGGCCACGGTTCCTTGAGTTCAGGGAAATCCGGGCGGATGAGCGCGACGCCGGAGACCATGCCACCGGGGATGTACGACCAGTCGGCACGATTGACGCCGTAGGCCGTGGTGAGCGAGTGCGCCCCCACCCCCGACGTAAGCGAGACGTTTGACGCCGGATGACAGCCCAGGACGTAATTGACGACGCGAAGAACAATCTCGCGGTCAATCAAGTCGGGGAAAGCCAGCCAGAGTTGATAGGCTTCGACCGCATATTGCTGAATCTGCCAGCCCACGCCCCAGATGTGAGGTTGCCAGTGGATGCCGAAGGGATTGGAGGCCAGTTCGGTCGCAAATTCGGCGTAAGTTGCTTCCACAGCCGTGCGGAAAGCCGCCGTAAAAGCGGCATCACCGATCGCCGGCAATGCACGCGCTACCGCTCCGCCGACCCAACGAACGGCCTGCTCAATGGCCGGCTGTAGCTCCAACAGACGCGCGCGGTAGCGTTCTTCGCCGGTCGTGAGCAGCAATTCGACTGCCGCAACAATCTCCTGCGCCGCGACGCTGCGTGGCACGTAAGCGCCGCGTTGTTCAACCGGCGGATGTGCGTGCTCGTAGTCCCACACGTGGACCGCCGTGCGCAGACACTCATCCGCCAAATCGTCTTCGTAGCCGCGCAATACACGGCTGGATGCGGCCAACGCGGCTGCGACCAGGTATTCAAGCGCGGTGTCGTGGTTGGTGAAGGCCCAACGGTCATCGTTCTTGCCGCTGTAGATATGGCCGGCTTCGTCACAACGGATCCGGTCGGGGGCAAGCGCCGGGTCGTAGATACGGTTATCGGTCATCGTGGCCGCGTCGCCGAGATGGGTGTACTGCCTCAATGTGGCCTCGATGATGCCGTGGAAGCCGTGCGGATGCGCGGTGTGCGCCGTGGCGCGGTAACCGGAAAGCAAATTCAACACGCCATGGGCCACTTGTTGGACAATATCGGGGATGCCGTCAGGTGTGTGGAGCAACACCAGCCGCTCGGCCTGTTTCACGGTGGTCTGGTCGGTATCCACGCCAAAAAGCTCGCGGATCAGGCAAAGTGTGTGCGTCGTGCGCGCCTGCGAGCCGGCCGCCAGGTCGTAGTCGCCGGCGTCGTGCCAGCCACCGACATCCAGATAGGGGATGTGCTCACCGGGGGCATAAGGCGTCTCGGTGCTGTCGTACTGGCGGTAGCCGTCGAAGTGGGCGTGCGGCGCGGGCGCTTGCAGCGCGTCGTCAAGGTGACACGCGCCGTGCCAGACGCGCGATCCATCGCGGACTTCGACATGGCACATCTGCACGGGGAAGTAGGTCTCCAGCGTGGGTTGCCAGACATCGTGACGGTAGACTTCGGGATGAATGGCAAACGGCGGAGAACATCGGTCGCCGTAGCAGACGACATACATCCCCGGTTCACGCACAGACGTAAAATCGAAGATTGCATACGCATAAGCCAGCCAGCGGCCCCAGCGTGTGGGAGAATCCACCAGCACCGGCGTGAAGCCGTCCACATCCAGCCGCTTGAGCACGGCAGGGGCAAGGGTTTCGGTGCGCGGATCAAGTTCAAGGATCGCCTGTTTCACCTGATCGGGATGGTAGCCCACCTGGGAAATGCAGATCACGGGATCACGCTGCCACCCTGGGACGCTGTGTGGCGTGATGCGCCATTGGAGCGCGTCGGTCGTCCCACCGGCGCGGATGACCTCACGGACGACGAACCAGCCGTTGGCGTCGGTGTGACGCCCGTCGTAGAGCCGCAGTTCGCCGCTCAGCGATTCGATGATGAGATGGCGCAATGGGTCTTCCGGCGCAACGGTGAGCGTGGGGCCTTCCGCAAGAGGCACCAGGCAGTACGGGCAATCCTCGGCGCGCCGCAGCGGACCGTTAGCCTGTCTGGGAAAGACACGCGCCGTCGTCCCCAGATGAAAGGTTTTGCCGAAAAGCGCGCCAGGGTAAAGCTCCAGGTTGAACCCGACCTTGCCTTCCCATTCAGAAGGCAGGGGTTCGGTCAAGTCCACGGCCACGCGCAGGCTCTCCGCTTCAGGCCAGATACGCACGCTGTAGTGGATTCCGGCAGCTTCAAAGTGCGCCGGAACACGGATGCCGTCCCCGTCCACCTGGCGCTCGTCCACTTTGGGCAGCGGGCGCCACTGACCGGGTGTGGGTTCCAGGCGCACGTCGCCGCAGGCCGCCACCCGCTCGCCGTGTTGGATGAGGGTGAGGCCGCCTTGCTTTCCTTCGGGATAAAAGTCGTGAAAGACGGTCGCCGCCAGGCCGGGTGCTTCAAAATACTGTTGTTCATTCAGTTTCCAAAAAGTCGTTGTCATTGTCGGGTAGTCCTTAGTTGGGTAGTCCTTAGTTGGGTAGTCTTTAGTCGGGTAGTCTTTAGTCGGGTAGTCTTTAGTCGGGTAGTCCTTAGTTGAATAGTCCTTAGTTGAATAGTCGGGAGTCGGGGAATCAACCGATTCTCCATTCGCTGATTCTTGATTCTCAATTCTCAATTCTCGCTTCTCAATTCTCGATTCTTGATTCTCGCTTCTGGCTTCTTTCTTGCCAAACGGTTTGAGCAAAAAGAGGAATGCAATGGCCGCCATCAAGCGCAGGACGGTAGATAGAGCAAAATCCCACCGATAGCCAAATTGGTTGATGACAAAGCTACCCACAAGCGGCGCAACGATGTTGGCAATGCTGGTCAGCGTGGTGTAGCTCGCCGAAGCCTGTGTGCGCAACTTCTGATCGGGCAACTCCAGCAGCAGGTTGAAGCTGGCAACATTGAATCCGGCCCACAAGAAGCCACTCTGGGTCGAAATAAAGATGACATGCCAGGGACGGGTGACAAAAATCCACAAGAACGGCATATTCGGAATGATCAGCGCGCACAGCGTCATCACCCAGCGTGAACCGCGCTGATCAATCAACCGACCCCATACGCGCTGTCCGATCAAGGTCGTCAACGAAGTCACCGTCGTCAAAAAACCGATGAGGCGGATGCTGGAACGCAGGACATCTTTCTGGTAGACCGTGAAATATGCTCCGGCGACCTGGACGCCGAAACTCCAGAGCATCATAATCAATGTAAACGCCAGAAAGGTGCGGTCGGTGCGTAATGCCTGCCAGAAGGAAATCCGCTGCGCCTGCAGATCTACCGGGAGCTTCTGCTCCGGAATACGCGAATAGGCATACGAGGACGCCAAACCGACGACAAAAGCCAGCGCCAGGCTGATCTGATACCCCGCTAACCCGCCCACACCATCAATCAACTGCCCCGCCAGCGGCACACACAGCATAGAAGCAAGCGACATCGCCATATTCCGCGCGGAGAAGTAGCGACCGCGCTGCTCTATCGGCACCACATCGCCGGTCATCGAAACCCAGGCCGGCTGGATCAGATTACCGAAGCCTGCACGCAAGGCAAAGAGGACAATGACGAGATAAACGGCCGTGTAACCGGTAAAAAACAGGGGGACGAGCGCTGCCAGCAGAATCAAGGAGCGGACGAAAAGCGATCCCCACACAATAAGCGGCTTGCGAGCACCGAGTTTGCGCACCAGCGCCGCACCGGGGAGTGGCGTCAGAGCACCCAGGAAACTGGAGGCCGAAGCCAGTGTCCCGATCTGGGTGTTCGTCGCCCCCAACGCCAGAGCATAAAGCGAGACGTAAGTGTCTACAAAAGCGGCGGAGATCGTGGCCAGCAAACCGTCCCACCAGAACATTTTCATGCCCTTGTGGTAACGGCGCGGCGCACTGCCGATCGCAAAAATGTCGAGGGCACGCATTTTCGTCATCAATGTGCGCCACACGGATTGACGCTGCTTGTTCACAAACCCATCCTCTGATTTAACATCCTGGTTAGTATTTTACCACACAATATCTCCACTCATCCATACAACACACACCTTACGCCATGGTCAGCCGTGATTTGCACCCACGGCGGCTCTTGTTGATCACAGATGCCGGGACGCATCACGTCACAACGAGGATGAAACGGACAACCGGGCGGTGTGGCATAGGGTTCCGGGATGTTGCCCCGAATGGCGTAGAGACGCGCCTTGCGATCCCGTGGCCCCAGCCGTGGAATGGCGCGCAACAATGCCTGAGTGTAAGGGTGAAGGGAATGGTAAAACAATGTCTGCACATCGGCTGTCTCCACGATGCGCCCCAGGTACATCACCATAACCCGTTCCGCCATCTCCGCAATGATGCCCAGGTTGTGGGTGATGAAGAGAATCGCCATGCCGAGTTCATGTTGCAGGTTGAGCATCAGTTCGAGAATCTGCGCTTCGGTGGTCACATCGAGTGCGGTTGTCGGCTCATCGGCAATGAGCAGGCTCGGATAGCAGGAAAGCGCAATGGCGATCATCGCCCGCTGGCACATGCCACCGCTCAGTTGATGCGGGTAGCGATCTACGATGCGCGCCGGTTCGGGCATGCCCACTTGCTTCAATATGGCAACGGCCTGTTCCCGTGCCTGCTGTTTGGAGACCGGCTGATGCAGGCAAATCGCCTCGACGATGTGCTGTCCGATCGTGTAAACCGGGTTGAGGGAGGATATGGGTTCCTGGAAAATCATCGCAATTTCCAGGCCACGGATGAAACGCAGCATGGGCGCATCGGATTCCAACGCGGTCAGGTCAACCCTCTCGGATACCCCACCGATCGGGCGATGATACAGAATCTGCCCTTCCACGATCCGTCCCGGCGTCGGCACAATGCGCAGGATCGAGCGCGCCATCACGGATTTGCCGCAGCCGCTTTCCCCCACCAGCCCCACCGTCTCACCACGATAGAGCGCGAAACTCGCCCCATCCACCGCATGCACCGTCCCCCTGGATAATGGGAAATACACGTGCAGGTTCTTTACTTCGAGCAAGAGAGATTTGGGCATAGTCAGGGATTAGGGGGTGGAGATTGGGAATTCGTAATTCGCAGAAGATGCAGTGTGTATGGTTCAAGGTCAAGGGTGAGCGGTTCATCGGCAGGCCACGTGGTCAAGGTCAGCGGATCAAGCCACGTTGCGTGTCCTTTGGCAGAGACGATGAGCGTCGTATGGAGCGGTGTCAGGCCCTCGTTGACGAGGATGTAGTAGTGAACGCCTTCCTTGATGACATGGCGGTAACGCAAATCCGGCGCGGGTGACGTGGCAACCAGGTCGGGTTGAACGAGGCGATCTATGGCACTGAGGAAGGCGTCAACAGATTGAACGGATTCAACGGAAGGGAAAGACACAGATTGCCAGGCGATGAGCCGTCCGGCGTCGGAGAGGGTTTGCAGCGCAGGTTGGGCTTCTTCAGGGATAGCGGTCAGGCCGTCGAGGATCACGGCTTTGTAAATCATCCCGCCGATGAAGACGCCTTCCGACGTCACTTCCGCATCTTCCCACAAATGCCGCAACTCCAGGTAATTGAAGTCGCGCTGGTGTTGGAAGCAAACTTTCGCCGCCGCCCAGGGCAAATCGGTGGCGCCGCTGAGGACGGCGATGTGACAAACGTGCTCGCTGTCGGTATTGAGCCAGCTCATCCGCCGGACGTAATCGGCGAACGGCTTGTAATCGTCCCACCACGGGCTGTGTGGCCCCACATCGGGCGGGCGCTCGTCCTTGCGTGGACCGCGGATCGAATAGAAGAAGGCGTGTGGATAGAGCAGATTCACGCCGCGCACGAAACACCAGTCCACCAACCACTTCATCTCCTCCCAGGTGAAGCCGTGTCCATAAGCGCCGAAACATTCATTGCTGTTGCGGCGGCATCCCAAATGGCGCGCGGCAGATGAAGAACACTTCCCCTGCGTAGATTCCGGCCCCTCGAGTGCCGTCGGGCCGGGGAGCACCCAGCGCCACACAAGGTCCTGGCCGGGAATGTGGAAGTAACGCAGGCAGCCGATGTCGTCCCCACGCGCCGGATGGCCCGTGAGCGCGATCCCATGCGCTTCGCACCACTCGTAGAGGGGGCGATAGTAGGTGGCTTCCAGGCGATAGGCCAGCGCGCGCTTGTAGTCGTCGCGATAGCGCGCTGCGTCGGGTTCGTCGTCGTACCACAGCGCGGGCAGATGCGGGGTGAAGTCGTAGCCCAGGCAGGCGTTGACGTGTTCCAGGATGCCCGTCGTGCCGGGCCAGACATTGTGTTCGCGGGGGCGTCCGAGCAGCGACGGTTCGTCGGTGAAGATAGCGCGGATCGTTTGACCGAAGTGCTCGCCGAGCGCCTCCGCATAGCGATCGTAGACCAGGTGGATGAACGTCGCCACAGCATCGGGATTGAGGAGATCGGCAGCCGGCGGGGTATCTTCTTCCGGCCCCTCACCGATGTAGTGCAGGCCACGGATGACGGCATCCAGCGGGCGGTCAACGATGGCGATGCGTTGGCCGTTGGGGCGATCGAACGTGGCAACGAGGTTTGTCAACGGATTTAACGGATGAAACGGATTTTCCGAATTGCCATCGAGGTCAACTTTGGCCAGGCAGCGGCACTGGTAGACGGGATTGGCGGCGACAACCTGACCCGACGACGAGCCGGAGGGGTACATGCCTTCGTCGTAGAGGATGACGAACATCTCGCGCCGCCGGGCTTCCTCAACGGCGAGCCGCATAAAGTCCAACATCCGCTTGGACATCCAGCCGATGTCGCGGGGCAGCCCCACGCGCGGGTGGATGACGAAGCCGTAGACACCGTGCGCCTCGAAGTCCGCGATCTGCCGGACGATCTCCACCTCATCCAGCGCGTCGTTCCAGAACCAGAACGGCGCCATGCTGAATTCGCGGGGTGGATTGATAAAGTCACTTATCACTCGTCACGCCCCTGGCTTCTCTCAAAATAGTCTGATAGTCGTTAGTCAGATAGTCCTGCTTCATTATCGGGACGGTACCACCGGTTCAGTTACACTCCTTCAACATCGGCACGGTGCGGCCGACCCAAGCCAGTGTAGGATCATCGGCGGTCGCCTGGACGCGGTGCTCGCCGGCCAGGAACCACAGGTAGTAGGTCATGTAGCCCGGCGCGCTGACGACGGTGTGGTAGCCATGCGGCGCCATGAGGATGGTGTTGTCGCGCACGGTGAAGTTCTCTTCGACGCCCTCGGCATTGTAATAGCGACAAATGCCAAAACCGTCGGGCGGGTTGATCTTGAAAAAGTAGTCCTCTTCGTGGGCGGCTTCGCGGGGCAGATCGTCCACTTCGTGTTTGTGCGGCGGGAAGGTGCTCCAGTTGCCGCTCGGCGTGAACGTTTCGCCGACGATGAGTCGTCGCGCCGGCAAATCGGGCTGTGCCGCCAGCGTGAGAATCTGATGAAAGTAACGCTTGAAGTTCGCCGCGCCCCATACACCGTTGGCGACACGCTCCGGTCCGATGACGTAGGGGGCGATGTCCAGGTCGCTCGGCGCGCTGGTCAGCGCAAGGCTCAGCGCCGTCTCGGCGGTGATGGTGTAATGCGCCCCGGCCGGCATGTAGACCGAGTGCGGCTTCCCACCAAAGACGTTGGGCCGTCCGCCGACCTTCTCAAAGCACAGGCCGTTTACCTCAAACGTGGCCTTGCCGCCCAAGATCACGGCCAACACCTCGCGGTCCCCCGTCTCACTGCTGTACACGCCGCCCGGCAGCAGGTTCAGCAGCTCAAAGCCCAACAATGCGCACGGATTGTAGGGCAGACGGTTCAATCCGATATTGTTTTCAACAGAGGCAAAGTATTTCATAGTCATCTCCTTAATTCCCGATTTCCCATTCCCTATGGTTCCACCAGATAGATGTTGACCTTTCCACCGTAATCCGAGGCGTAAAGGATGCGTGTGCCGTCCCAACTCCACGTGGGATGGCAATGGCTGCTTTGCGTGTGCCAGGATGTATGATGCCGACAGAGCACGGAAAGTTTTGCCTCATCCCCGGAAATGTCAATCAATACCAGATCATCCACATCGTCACCCACGAGGACGGTATTGTCGGGGTTAGCGTGATAGTGGTTGCAGTAGAACGGCATGTCCACACGCCGGACAAGGTTGCCGTAGCGGTCGGCTAATCCGACAAAGGGAATCATCACATTCTGGTTGACCGCCACTTCGGTCGCCACAGCTTGCGTGCGGCCGGATGTGATCGTGCCATCGTGCCCCGGCCCGCGGTCGTCGAAGAAAATATAGCCGTCCTGCGTCCAAAACTCGTGGCCGATGGAATCATACTCTTCCTGGCGGTAGCATGGTCTCGCTTCCCGTGAAACGAAGTCGAGAATCCAAATGCGCTGCGTGACCAGGTTCCACGGCCCTTCGTGACAAAAAGTCGCCAACGTGCTGTCATCAGGACAAAACTGAAAATGGCCAAGCCAGTGCGTATCTTTGAACACATCGAACGCGCCACTGCCGTCGAGGTAGGCCAGCGTTATGCGCCCATCCTTGATGCGGTAGAAGCTCTCCTTGAAGCCGATGTAGTTCGGGCCGCGCGGCACTTGCACCTTCTCGTTGCGGGCGAAAGCGATGTAGCGCCGGTTGATGGCAATCGAGGGCGCGCCCACACTAAAGTTGCCGGTCTCTTCGTAGACCACGGTACTCTGGCCGGTGCGTGTGTCCAACGCCTTGATCTGGTTGCCCGTCCCGTAAACGATGAGCTGACTATCCGGTGTCTTGGTCACGCTGCTGACGCGGCGCGGCTCGTCGGTCAACTGCGTGATCAGCCCGGTGGTCAAGTCCATGCGGAAGATGTTGTAGTGCGGCGAATCCTCCGGGCGCCGATCCTCGCCCGAGGCGCGATCAGAAGTGAAAATAATCTCATTCTTGGTGCTGTCGAATGAATTCTCCGTAAAATACAGGTGGACGTTGTTGCCGGTTGTCGTCAGTTGTTTGATCGTTCGGCCCGTCTTATCGTCCTTGAATTCCCGTATTTCCGATTGCCACGTGTCACCGATCATCGTTGGATCTCCTGAGGCGTTTTGAATCAGCGAATGAACGAATCAGCGAATTACGAATTACGAATTTCTAATTCTCTTCCGGTCCTTTGCCGAGGAAGACGGGGGCGAGCATTTGCTCGACGGGGGCGTAACGGTCGGTCAGCACCACGGCAACGTCTTCCGCCAACAAAGCCGCTACTTCTTCATCTGGCAATAACCACTGCCGCCAATACGAATTTTCGGCAAAGGCGTCGATGTCCAATGGCGCATCTGTACCGACGATGACGATTGTGTTGCGGGACGACGCGCGCCAATCCGCGCTCGTCGGGGCGACGTAGACATAAGCGAACGTTTGTCGCAGCGTTTGAACGTAAGCGCGCAGGAAACGCCCATAGGTCCCGTCGATGATGTTGACCATGTAGAGGCCATCGGGTTCCAACCAGGCGTGGACGCGCTCATTGAATTCCCGCGTGGTGAGATGATAGGGGACGGAGAAATCGTTGAAAGCGTCGCCCACAATCAAATCGTACCGCTCGGCTGGATCGCGAGCCAGGAACATCCGCGCATCTTCGTTGTAACTGACAATTCGTGTGTCGGGAGACAATCCCAGGTGCCAATACGCCACTCGCGTTACCCCAGGATCAATCTCGATCACGTCCAGAGCACTGTCAGGGTAAATGAGTTCCATATACTTCGGAAAGGTGTATCCACCACCGCCGATGAACAACGCGCGCAAAGCAGTGTGACCGGCGGCCTGGTGCGCTGTCAGTTCAGCATAGACCTTCTCATAACCATACACCAGTTTGGTCGGATTATCAAGGGAGGTATAGCTGTGAACGAGGCGGTCGAGAATCAACGTGCGCACGGTCTCGCCGCCCTTGTCCTCTTCCTTCACCTTGATGCAAAAGTAGTTGGTCTCATACAGGCATGGCCCCTTGAGCCAGCCTTGCCGATCGCCCCACATCGCACCACCGATCAAGAGTGGAAGCGCCAGCGCTGCCCCCCACCAGCGACGGCCCAAGAGAAAGAGCAGTCCCAGCAGCAACAGCAAGACCGCCACGCCGAGGACAATCATATACGTCCCAAATCGTGAAATCAGCCAGAATCCTGTGAGGAACGTCCCAACGATGCTGCCCACAGAGCCGAAAGCGTAAATCTGCCCCACCGTGCGCCCCGCGCGCGCCAGATCGCGCATGGCCAGCTTCACCACGATCGGCGAAACCGTACCCAGAATCGAGCAGGGGATCAAAAACAGCGCGGCGATGAGCGCCAGGATTTCCAGGATGAGCGGCCATTCGACGTAGTCCATCGGGTGGAGTTGGTCAACGGCAAGGACACCCAGGGCCGTCAGCCCGGCCAGGAAGAACATCAGCCCCAGCAGCCGGGGCGACGCCCAACGGTCGGCCAGTCGCCCGCCGATGTAGTTGCCCACGCTGATGCCTGCCAGGATCACGCCAATCACGCTGGTCCACGTGTACAGCGACACGCCGACGCTCGGCGCGATAATGCGACCGGCGACCAATTCCAAAATCATAATGCAGCCGCTGGAGATAAAGACGATCAGATTGGGTCGCCAAAACCAGGGGCGAGATTGTGTTTTTCCCGTTGTTTGTATGTCCACTAGTTTTTCCTTGCGTGTAGACTGCTTTGGAATTATGAATTCACGGTCTCGACCGCGACTTCGCCATTGTACCACACGACAGTCCCCGTTCCCATCGCTGCGATCTCGATTTTGTCGCCGGGCACAGTCAGCGTGAGCGGCGCAGGCAGCAGGCCGTGATACGCGGCGACATGCCGCCCGGTTGCCGGGCTGGCGAAGAGCCACGCGCTCTCTTTACCACAGTCGAGCGTCGCGCCGCCGACTTCGATATGACCGGTGCGCGACTGTAGCGCCGGCGGACTTTCGAGCATAGGCCAACCGAGTTCGCCATTCTGCGTCCAACGCCGTTTGAGCGTATGCGAAATGGTTTCAAATCTGCTTAATCGGCTAAATCTGCTGACAGAGAATTGACGGCTTTAGAAACGGTCTCGAACGGCTTGCCTTCCGCCGCGCAGATGTCCTTCAGCACGTCGCGCCCAGAAGCGACGGAGAGTTCGACGTTGCCGCCCGGTTCCACCCACTGCCCGATCATATAGAAGTTGTGCAGGCCGGGAAGCATTTTGCGCATTCCGCCACCCATCATCAGGCTCATCTTGCGGGTAGTAAGCGCCCAGCCGGCAAACGCGCCACGCCAGTTAGCCGTGTAGCGCTCGTAAGTGATCGGCGTCGCCACATCCACCACTTCGACGGCGTCGCTCAAGCCGGGGAAGCGTTCATCGAGGGCGGTGATGATTTGCTGCGCAACCAACTCTTTGGCCGCGCGATAATGCCGGGGATGGGTGCGCATGCTTTTCCAGTAGTCGTAATCGGCCTCACACCATACACTCAAGACGGACTTGCCCGGCGGCGCCATCGTCGGATCGAAACAGTAATGCTTGACGACCAGCCGCTCGTGGCGCACGTTGCCCAGATAGATAGGATGCGCCAGTGGGAAGCTGAGGGCCGGTGGTTCATGAGAGAAATCGCGGTTCACGCCGAGAGAGATTTGCAAGATGGATTTGGCAACAGGCAAGCGGCGATAGTAGGTGCGGATGCGCTGGTTGACATAGCGTCCTTCCAGAAGCTCAAAAATGGTGCTGTGCCCATCCGCCGCCGAGATGACGATGTCGGCGCGATGTTCGCTGCCGTCTTCCAGGCGTACCCCCACCGCGCGGTCGTTCTCGACGAGGATTTTGGTCACCCGCGACTTGTAGTGGATCTCGCCGCCGAGCGCCAGATAGCGCCGGGCCAGATCTTCAGCCAGGCGCAACGACCCGCCGATGGGATAGCCGGCCTCGTGGTCATTCATCAAGGCAATGGTCGTCAGAAGCAGCATCATCGGGAAATCCGGTGGCGCAAACTGAAAGAAATCCGGCAGGGCCGCACGCAGCAGGGGATCCTTGAAGCGTTCGGCGAACTGACGCACGCTGACGTTGCGCCACCACAGTGCAGGCCACAGCACCGGCAACATCCCTTGGCCTAATTCCAGTGCCTCCAGCGGCTCGGACGGCGTGAGATCAACGGGCATCTCCATTTTGGTGAACTGGCGCGATGCCTTGATAAACTCGGCGATCACGGCCCTGTCATCCGGCGCAAGCTCCAGCATGTGCTGTTCGAGCCGATCAATATTCGTATAGAGGGTGAAGGTGCGCCCATCCGCGCCTTCGTAGCGGATGAACTCATCGTAGTAGTGAAATGTGCGGCCTTCCAACAAGCCCAATTCCGTCCACAATTCGTGGATTTTCGTCTGCGGGTCGGTTCCGCTGAGATAGCGGATGCTACCATCGAAGACGTAATCCTTGCGCCGCCACGACGTACACAGCCCGCCCGGAATCGTGTGCAGCTCAAAAATCTGTGAACGAAAGCCGTTCATCTGCGCGTAGCAGCCGGCCGAAAGTCCGGCCATACCTGCGCCGATGACGAGGATTGTTTTTTCGGACATAATATGCCTCTAGTCAAATAATCGTTCTGCCGTCTACTTACAAATCCCAGTTCTCCGGCCACGCATAGTGATCGTGAATGTCTTCGATGTAGGCCATCGGCTCGTTGGGTTCGATGTTGAACAATGCTTCCAATACTTCTACGGCCTGATCATAGGAGCGTGTCTGGTGGCTTTGCAAGATGCCGAACAGCAGCATGGATTTGTCACCGCTGAGCAGCGCTTCCAGGGTACGCTCCATCTCCAGCCAGTCGGGGTAGATACATTCCAGCATGATTTTGTTGGGCAGCGGGTCCACGCGAAGCGGCTGGATGCCCATGCGGTTGACGATAGCGGGCACTTCGACCGCAACATCGTCGGGCAGGCCGGGCAGCGCGCCGTTGTTCAGCACGTTGACCTGCGCGCGATATTCATGGTCATTGACCAGCGCGTCTATGATGGGGATGTGCTGCTCGGTCGTTTTGGTGCTGCCGAACATCGTGATCGGACGCACTTGTGGATCATAAGCGGCGGCCTTCATCTGCGCGTACTTTTCCTCCTTCTCACGCAGGATGCGGTCGCGGCCCGCGGGTGTGTCGCCGCCGCCGCCCGCGCCGTACCAGCGTATACGCGTCTCCAGGTCGGTGTGATACCACCAGCCTCCGCTACGGGGCGTGTCACCGATGGGGAACAGGCCGTACATCTTGTACTGGTGAATGGCAGCAGGCGACCATTGCGCGGGGACACCGGTTTCCCTGTGATCTTCCCAGTATTGGCGGATGTTCTCGGCGATCCAGCGATCCAGAATGGGATAGGCGTCCTGGCCTTCATAGTAAAAGTGCGTCAACCAGATGTTGTGGTTGAGGCCGGGCGCCTGCCATGTTACCTTATCGGGATCGAGGCCGATGGTGCGTGCGACCTGGCGATAGCCGTAGTGCCCGTGGCACAGGCCACACACCTTCACATCGGTTTCGCGGCCCATCAGCGTTGTGCCGTCGAAGACGGGATTGCCCGCTTGTAAAATCCACGCTTCCGGCGCGATACGTTCCACATCCTTTGCCACATCGAGCATCAGTTGCAAGTTATGGTACTCCGGCATGCCGGTGTGACCGTAGAAATAGCCATACCGTGCCGTCAATTCGCGGCGGCGTTTGGCGAAGTACTCGTTGTGCGTGACCGTCGCCGTATTGATGACAAAGTCGGCGTCCTGGAGCGACTCCTCGCGGCTCAAGGTGCGCGCGAATTTGAGGTCCGCGCCCAAATCCTCGGCATAGCGTTGCGCCAATCGGTAGACAACGTCCAACCGCTCCTCGTTGATGTCCATAAAGTGGATCATACTGCCCTTCAGGCTCTCGGTAAGGCACAGGTCTTTGACCAGGCCGAGAGAGAAGACAACGCTGCCTGCGCCAATGATGGCAACTTTTACGGCTGACATAGACTAACCTCCAAAAGAAGTATGTTTGTGAACCAACGGTACTTATTTCGGACGCTGATTTTCACAGGCGAACGCAGATTTTTAATAATCAGCGTGCATCCGCGTTTATCTACGTCCCACTAAAGTAGCAATGTGCTGCTTCTCAACACCCGATCTCCAATCAACAATCATCCAATCATAAATCCAGCCGATACCGACACTTTTGCCGCTCGCCCATCTGATACATTTCCGTATCCTTCGGCAAATCAACGATTTCGACAAACGTGGCGCCGACAAGTTCACACGTCCGCCGGGAGGCGTAGTTGTCGGGATTACAGGTGATCCACAGGGGATTCAAGCCGTGACGGCGCGCCAGGGGCAAGAGCAGGAGACAACTTCTGGCAGCGTAATGATGCCCACGATACAACGGCAGCACCCGGTAACCGATATGCCCCGCATACAGGATAATATGGTCGGTGTTGCCGACGCGCAGTTCAATGCGTCCGACTTCTTGCGGGTGCCCATCTACCATCATCCGAAAGCGGTAGGCCGGCACATAGTTACGATAGGGGTCGCCGGGACAAGTCTCAACCAGAGACAAAGACAACTCAGCATCTATCAACCGACCGGGATCATAGAATTTAAACATGGCCCATTCATCTCACTGACAGCATTGTACTTTCTTGTGTTCGTTCTGGCAAATCTTTAAACTCTGATCGGCAGAAACCGAGGATCGGCTGGGGATTAAGGCGTTAATCATCGTCTGGTCGGTTTGGTGTTCTTTCGTTCTTCAACCGCCAGGGTATACAATGCCTCTATGAATTTCACATGTTCCGCCAAAGGCAAAGGCAAAAGCACATTGGCGCGCAGCCGTTCCAACTCGGTCGGCGTATCCAATAGGTATTGCAGCGCGGCACGCCAGGCAGCCACATCACCGGGCGACACCAGCAGGCCATCCACACCATCGCGCACTTTCTCCGACAAAGCGCCCAGGCGTGACGCCAGCACCGGCGTCCCGGCGGCATGTGCTTCCTGAATCACCACCGGCGAATTTTCATACCACAACGAAGGCACAGCCAATATATCGGTTTCCGCCAACACCTGACCAACACGCGAATTAGGGATTGGGCCTTCCAAAACGGTATTGTGAGGGTCGCATAGGTCTTTGAGCCGCGCTGCATAGTCCGGGAAAACATTGGGGTTCCCAAAAATCCGCAAACGAATCCGTGCGGGCGGTAAACCGCGCAAAGCTGCTGCCAGAATATGGACACCCTTCTGCCATGCTAACGAGCCAAGATAGGTTACACGCAATATTTGGTCAGCAACAGACTGGCGTGGAAAAGACCGGATGCGGTCCAGGTCTATCCCGTTTTCCAACACGGTGAGTTTATCTCCGGGGAATCCCACAGCGCGATACTGATCGGCCAAAAACTGCGAGGGGGATATAAAGCGCCCAATACAGAGCGCCGCCCGGCGGACCAGCCAGTCACGCCACCAAAAAAGCGGCGCGAAGGCTGGACGGAACAGCTTCAGCAGAGGAGAGTCGACGCGTGCCGTTGCACAACGCGCGCAGTTAATGCCCGCCAGCTTGCCCCGGCATATTCGCTCATCCGGCCAAACCAACTGTGAATTAGCACACTTGAACCAGTAGTCGTGCAAGGTTAAAAGCATGGGGATGCCGGCTTGGCGCACCAACATTGGTAAACGGACGGAAAGCAACATAAGGTGCTGAAAGTGAACCAATTCAGGGCGCGCCTCTGCCAGAAAACGCGCAAAAGAAGCCTCTACATCCCGGTTGAGAAATGTATCGAAGAACAAGCGCGCCGGGTCAGCCGTCGCAGTGACAAACGCGCGCCCGACTCGCCATGTTTTGAAAGCAGCAGTTGTCTGCCACCCCTCGCGGAAGGCGCTGCCGTCTCCATCGTCGCGATAGAAAACGCTCACTTCATGCCCACGCGTAGCCAGGCCCTGAGCAAGGTTGTAAGTATAGGTTTCAGTTCCCCCGTAAGATGCTGGGGGGAATTTATGCACAACTAATGCTATGCGCATTGGCCGGTCCTCATCTAAACGCCACGTTCCAAGAAGTAGCGCAATGCCCACCACAGCGGCCCATGGAGCGCCAGAGATGTTGTACCGAGCACTTCGCCGATGACCGCGACAGTAGCAAACTGTGCGCACTGCGCCCACAGTCCCTCCGGTAAGTTAGTTCCGGGAAACAGCTCACGCGCCGTTTCTACAAGGCTCCACGCAAACTCTAATACTTGCCGGTAGATCTGCAAGAAGGGCTGTGCAGGATGTGCATTACAGTGGTACAACTCTCCATCCAGTCGCTCCAAAATAAGCGCCGGATCGCGTAGATCGCCATATTTGCGCAACAGTTGTGGCTGGCGCGCCTCACGCCATAACGCAAAAGCGGTGCGTTGGCTTAACGCAAAAGGTGGCCAGGCCAACACACGCCCGCGCAAACGTCCATTGACAAACGCGCGCCGTAGTTCATACGTCATCGGTCGCTCATGAGCATGTTCCACACGCGCATCCGGGACGTATGCCAACCGATAGCCGGCTAATAAAACAGACACCGCCCACGCCAGGTCTTCGCCAAATGACATTTCCGGCAATGGGATTCTCTCCCACACACTACGGCGTAAACAAGCCGTTACATCATCAAAGACTGCCAAGCGTAAACGCTCCTGTGGAGAGAGACTCCAAAAGGCTGTAGGCGAAGCCACCGATTGGGTTTGTGGTTCGGCATGAACGCGCTGCCATAGCAAGCTACGGACTTGCGCCAACGGCGCAGCATCAGACGGCGCAACTTGCAGTCCATAACTCGCAGCAATCGTCGTGTCTTCCAACGCCGTCACCAAAGCCGCCAACCAATTCGCGTCCGCCGGCAAAGCATCTTGTACTGTTAGCACAACGTAGTCGCCGCGTGCTATGCTAATAGCCTGGTTACGTGCACGCCCGTGGTTAAACTGGCGTTGGGGTATCGCAAGTACTTGTGCGCCGGCCCTATGCGCCACATCGGGCGTTCCGTCTGTGGAGCCTGAATCTATAACCACGATCTCAATAGCCGCAGACACACGCTGCGACACAATACGCTCCAGCAACCGTTGAAAGCCAGGGCCGGCATTCAAGGTAGGGATGACTATCGTGATGACATTCCCCATAGGTTTAATCTTTCGCTATCCCTAAAGCGACTTTGACGCGATGCCCCGTAATCCATACAGCATCCTTGAACGGACGCAACGTTTCCAGCAAACGCCCCAACGGTCCCAGAGCACCATACCGCATCACAGCCTCAAATGAAGCCCAGCGCGCTCGCACTTGCCAGCGTAAACCTTCCAGCATACTGTACTTTGCCAATGGTTGCAATACGTCAAAAAGGCGTTTTTCTTCCAATGCCAAGGTAACATACTCCCGGCTTAAACCACGAGACACCTCTGGTTTGGGGTTTGTGTCGTGTAAATGCTGAGCGCGCTGTAACAAGGCAAGCATCCGCTCGCCCATCTGCGGTAGAGGGAAGTACTGTTCTACTCTCAGGCGCGCTGCGGCCCCCATCGCACGCCTGGTTTCAGGATCTATGAGCAAACTAGCCAGTTCGGTTGTGTAACGTTGCACTTCATTCTCAAAACTACTGCGTTCAATCAGCACGCCACAGTCCGGAGTCACCAGTTCTTTCTGCCCACCAACGTCGGCACCAACGATCGCCAACCCCATTGCCATGGCCTCGTATATCGCTAGAGCAATACCTTCCATTTGTGAAGGTAAGAAGAAAATATCAGCAGCAGCCAAAAATTCACGCATCCGCGTGTTATCCACAGCACCTAAGAGCCGCACGCACTTGCCAAGGCGGTGACGACGCACATACCGCGCTAACCAACGCCGGTCCTCACCATCCCCTAACACCAAGCAAACAAATTGATGATTAGCGGCGTTCAGATTGCGCATTACATGAGCAAAAACACGTGGCTGTTTCTGCGCGCAAATACGTCCGGCATAGATGATGATGGGGACTTCCTCGCGCACGTTCAACAAGGCGCGCGTTTTACGCCGTAGATCAAGATCAGGGCAAAACCGCTCGGTATCCACATTGGTATAGGCTACTTCAATCTGCCGGCCATCTCCGCCACGCTGCTCCATCCATTCTTTGACGTGATGCGATGATGCGATATTCATATCGAGCACATCTTGGTAAGCCACCCCCATGCGAGGATATCCCCCATTATTCCAATAAGTTTCTTCCATATGCACATAATCTACGTAAGTTACTTCTGGATGACGCGCACGCAAATAAGGCAATAACTTATAGCCTAACTCACTGTTAGAAACCATGACCGTGTCAAAGCAGCGCGATGTTATAAGATAATCCAAAAAACGAGCATAATCCGTAGGGTGCAAGAAATATGGAAGGATAAACACGTCAGGCGTAAGGCGCACAAATTCCCGATACCATTGATAATTATAGTCAAACATCGTGACTATCGAACATTCATATCCATGGAGACGCCATTGCGTCAGAAAATCCAAATTAAACTTATCCGCGCCCCCCATAGCCATCCACGGTGCAATCAACAAAAGACGCGGTTTGTCCTTACTGAGCGGATTTTTAAACGGCAAAGCCTCTGGCACATCGGCATACGGCAGCAAGGGACGTGGAGCGCGCACGGGGATCCCCTCGCGAAACAACCGTGGGTAGCGCTGACGCAAGGTGGCGCGCATGGTGGCTAAACCATCTTTGGTCCAGCTCTGCCAACGGTCGGCATGGTTGGCCCGACGACGATACCAATCCAGAAATTCCGGTACACCATAGCCCCAATAGCCGTGGTCTGCCAATCGAAGCCAAAGATCCCAATCCTCCAAACCATGAACGAGAGAGGCATCAAATCCACCCACGGCAAGTAAAGCCTCACGGCGCACAAGAGCCATAACATCAACAGGGTTTCTATCCAAAAACATGTTTCCGGCTTCAAAATTCGCCGTAGCATGGTAAGTCTGTCCACCAAAACTTGTCGTAGAGCCTTTCGTAAATGCAAACTCCGGATAAGACTCCAAAAACCATGCCAGTTTTTCTAATGTCGTCGGCTCAATAAGATCATCTACGTCGAGGAAAAATATATAGCGTCCTCGCGCTGCTTGCAACGCCAGGTTACGCGCAGAAGGCAGACCGTTGTTCCTGGCAAAATGTAACACGCGTACCCGCGGATCTCGCATTTGAACATTGGCCAACATCTCCAACGACGCCGGATCAGTCGAACCATCATTCACAATGAGCCACTCCCATTGTTGCAACGACTGTCCAAACACCGCTGCTTCGGTCTCGACAAACACCGGCGGGGCATTGTAATAAGCTGTGATAATACTAACGACAGGATCGGATTGTAAATGTTTAGGACGATAACCGAAAGTCGGTCGTGAAGGATGTCCAGGCGGAGAGTTGAAATCCGTAATAAGATGAGCATAACGGTCCATATTACCTCCGAGCGAAACGCTTTATCCAGCGCATGAAGCGCATAAAATAACCACTTTCATAACGTTGCACTAAATCTTTCAATCTCTCACATTCACATAAGGCTGCGTCCTGCTGTTGACGCAAGAGTTGCAATTCTGCTCTATAACGTGGATTACCAAGCGCCGTTCCCAAAGCCAGCTTATCTGGTGCAATGCGAGGAGCACGACAAAACTCAATCAAAGGCTGTGCTACATGTTCCCAGGCAAAGTCGGCGCGCGCGCGGGTAAAACCTGCGGCCCAGGCCTGCTTGGGACGCTTCAAGAGAGTAATAATCGCTTCTGCCACTTCCTTTTCAGCCTGAAAATCCACTGTATATCCCAATCCATAGCGCTCCACCAGGGCACTGGTTTCGTCGCCACGCGAGACAACCATTGGCAAACCCGCCCAGATATACTCCATCAAACGGCTGCGGAATGCCAAACGCGTCTCAATGGTATCTAAATGCAAAGAAAGCCCTACGGCCGCCCGCTGCAAATAGTAAGGCCATTGAGCACGGGGTACCCAATCACCGAAGATAATACGTGTGTCCAACAGACCCAGGTCTCGCGCAACCTGGCGAGCCAGTTCCACCATCCGCATCGGAGCAACGTTAACATCAGGATGACGTGTTCCGGGAAATAACAAACGCGCCTCAGGTACCTGCTCCAACACGTAAGGCAAAGCCTGAATGGCAGTGATAGGATCAAGCCAGTCCCACAGCCCTCCTCCCCATAACAACACCGGAGCGCACGGTGGAATGCCGGGAATATCAAAGCCAGACGGGATATCAGGTAAATCCTCCATAGGCAACCCGTATGGCACGATAGCCAACAAATGCCGTAATGTCGGATCTTCATCAAATGTATACGGGTTGATGCGCCCAGTAACTACCAGCAAGCCCATCCACCATGTGAATTGCGTCTCACTGGCGCAAAGAAAAAAATCTCCCGCTAAACACTGGCGGGTCAGAAGATCCACACTGTAATCATACGTGGCCAAACGCAGGTCAAAAGCGTGTTGCGCCATACGCATCAAACTTTCTGCCGGGTGAGGATCATATCCATCAATAACAATGGGCAAGGGGAGTTCCGCCAGACGAGGAAAGGTTGCCAATATGTCGCCGGACAACAAGACTACGTCCACTTCATCACACCATGCGCGTACCTGCTCCCAAGGTTGTTGATCATATTCGCGCACTTCAAATGAAATTGGGGCAGGCATTGACGACTTCGAAGTCGCCAACACAACATCAAACTCACGCGCCAGAACTGTGGCCAGTGCCACATAACGTATCGCTGGACCGGCCATGTGTGGACCAACAGGCTCATGGCTAAAGATCAAAACTGATTTACGGGTCATCAGTCTGCATCCAACCGCCAATGCCCATTCAGAGTCATCAACCCGTACCGTTCCGGCGATTTGCCCGGATAGACCCGAAAAGGATACAAACGGTCATGATAGTCGAACATCTCCGTGTCCATCCGGTTGTAACTAGAGTATCATCTTTGAGTCCATTATCAACTCTTTCCTCTGTACCATTTAGCGGGAACTAGAGGTTAAGTCACTTTCTTCAACCAATTCTGTACGCCCAATAACAAACGCATTATTCTGCCATTCCTAAATCCGGTGACCTCAGCCTTCAATTGCGTGACTTCAGCACGCAGCATCGTCATTTCATTCTCCTGTTGTTGCATCAAGGTTCTGGTCTCAAAAAGTACAGCACGTAGTTCAGAGATCTCCCGCTGTTGTAACCACCAGCGACGTTCGAAATCCCGTACCAGTTCTGGAACAGTGACTTCCACCCGACGAAATAAGCCGGTCCATGGGGTGATAAAGGAAGCATCATAATCCACATCACGTATAAAACCTTGCCTGGCAAACAGTTCAGCCCAATACTCAGGGGGATGTACGTTAATATGAGTGGCTTCTCGATAATCCAATGGTGTAGATGAAAAAAGCACCTGCTCTGTGTGTTGACAAAAATTAGCAATTGCTTCTCGCGCCTGGGTAGGGGATAAGTGCTCCAGTACCTCAAGGCACACAATCAGATCATAATGCCGAGAAAAAGGAACGGTAACGGAGCCAACCTGGCAGAAATCGCGCACGGATTCGTGAACGTTCTGGATCGCATACTCCGATATATCTATTCCATACGCCTCAACACCACGTTCACGGAGTTTCTCTACCAGAAATCCCATTGCACAACCGGCGTCAAGTACAGTACGTGGGTGTAAGTCTAAATCAATAAGCTCGGCAATTCGGCCAAAAAATGCAAGCCAGGTCTCATCTCGTTGGTAAGGCCGCCCACAATCATACGCATAATAGTAAGCATCATAATATTCAGCCGGAATGGTTTTATGCATAGCTTAACTCTTTATAATCCTCAACAATCATCATGGCTCCAGTGACCACCGAATGCGATTATGCCATACTGTTCCCCATCCTCTGGGATGCGCACGCGAAAGGGATATATCCGATCATGATAATCGTACATCTCAGAATAGTCAGTGCTCACCACAGCCACGGAAAGTGCATAGGAACCTTCTAGAAGCGGCAAAACTTCCACGCTATAAGACACTTTTCCCGTTCCCTCAATAGAGGCAATATCCAATCCGCCTACCCGGGTATTCGGCCCGGTGACATGTGTACCGTCGTTGCGATGAATCGCCAGGCCAAATATAGGATGCTCCACACGCTCTGTTGTCTGATAATGCATAACTACAGTCATTGGTTCACCGGTCTCGAAAAGTTGTGTTTCTCTTCCCCGGCCATCGAGCAATTGTACTTGCGTGATTTGTACTCGCCCTGTACCCCAACGCTGCACATTTGCCGCTTGCAATCGCCCTTCATCTTTTTCCCAGGCATGCGTCATATACCTTTGTACGACAGACTCAGCAGTCCCGTCGGCGATCAAACAGCCGCCATCCAACCAGATTGCCCGCGAACAATGTGTCCGTACCGCCTCGGCGCTATGAGAGACAAATAACAACGTAACCCCTTCAGCACGCATGCAGTCAATACGGTCAAAACACTTCCGCTGAAACGCCGCATCTCCCACCGCCAGCACTTCATCCACCAGCAGAATCTCCGGGGCGATGTTGACCGCCACGGCAAACCCCAGCCGCACGTACATCCCCGAAGAGTAATGCTTTACCGGCACGTCAATGAACCGTTCCAGCTCCGAAAAAGCCACGATTTCATCAAAGCGCCGGTCCACTTCGCGGCGGCTCAGCCCCATAATCGAAGCGTTCAGGTAAATGTTCTCGCGCCCGCTCAGTTCCGGGTGAAAGCCCGCACCCAGCTCCAGCAGGGCGCCCACGCGGCCATGCACGGCGACCGTGCCAGAATCAGGCTCCAGGATGCGTGCGATGAGTTTGAGCAGGGTGCTCTTGCCGGCCCCGTTCGGCCCGATGAAGCCCACGGTCGTGCCTTGCTCAACGGTAAAACTGACATCGTGCAGGGCATGCAGATCGTCGCGGACATGCGGTTGACGCCGTCCCAAATTGATCAGTACTTCTTGAAACGAACGAGAGCGGTTGCTATGCAGATTGAAGGTTTTGGAAACGTGATCGAAAACAACGACGGGTTGTGTCACCGATGCCCTCACTCATCCCTGCCGTCGCCACAGCAGTAATAATACCAGACCAATGAGCAACAAGCCCACACCACCAAAGAAGAGCCACGCTCCACCCGTGTTTCGAGGCGCCGACTTTGACGCATTCCCAAGTGGCGTTACCATCGGGATAACGGGTTGCTCTGCAGTGGCCGATGGCGATGGCGTTATACCCGGGGACCCGACAGCCGCTTCTTGTGCAGATGTCGCCGTCATCTCTGGAGTAGCCGGCTCAGAGGCCGCCGGCGTGCCCGGTGATGCCACATCAGGTGATGAAGTTGCAGTTCCGCCCGGTGTGGGCGTCATTCCAGTTTCACCTGGAGAAGACGGCGTTTCGGCTATCGTGGGGGTTGCAGGTACCGACGTCGCGGTTACAGGGACAGGTGTCGGACTCGCGGTAGAAGAGACCCGCGGTATAGGTGTTGCTGTAGGAGCAGGCGGCGGTGGTTCGGTGGGCGACGGCGGCTGTGTCGCCGGCGGGGTAGTCGGCTGAGGCGGCTGCGTCGTCGGGGGCGGCGGTGTCGTCGGTCCCGGCGTCGGGGTACGAGTCGGCACAGTCCAGTTTTCCTGCTGTGAACTTGCCGCCCAGACCGTCGGCATCGCTGCCAAAATGGATAGCACCAGTGTCATAAGCAGCCATCCTGCCAATAGCCAATAGCGCTTGTTCATCATGTTACCTTCCTATGGTATAGCAGATACTCAATTCTTGGTCTATGTGCAGCGCCATATCCACAAACACTGTGCCCGCGTCACCGACACGGAGATGGGGCTGCGAGGGACATAATACAGCATTTTGGGGGAGGCGCAAGACCACACGCGCCGGCACACCCACCAATCCCGCCTGTTTCTGCCATAACAGATGATAGGTGAATGTGCCATCAGCGTTTCGCCGAACGACCTTGTCCGGCAAAGTATACGTAAAATACACGGTTGCCCGCGATGCCGTCGGCAGAAGCAGCGCTTGCTCAAAAACGGTGTACGGCCCCTCAGGTGCCACCGTGACACGCGCATTTCCTTCCCATGCCTGCTTGTTGGCGACAGCTTCCGCCGGGATCGGATGACGGCTGGCTTGAAGCAATTGCGCACCCTGCGGTACGTAAAGCCGCAAATAGCCCCAGTAACAGCGATCCATCATCTGTGTGTATTCGGGATCGTAACGCGCTTCGGGAACACAGGCAATGTCCACCTGACTTGTATGGGTGTAGGCGAGCGTCATCGTCGCACGCGGCGGGGATTGCGTAAGATCAACGGCATAGGCGAAGGTACGATCCAGTTTGGCGCTGGCTTTGTTGTATCCCACATTCGCCTCGACCACCATAGCATAGTCGCCCTGCGGGACACGCAACCCGGCATCCCATCCACGCGATGCCAGCAATGTCTGTACATTCGCATCCACAAAGTACATCATAACGTGTTTTTCGGCGATAAGTTGTCGTCCAACCTTCAGCAGGGCCAACCAGTTCACATCCCCACCGGCCACGCGCCCCATAATGGCCTCGGCCAATGTCCCCATAAACGCCTTGCGTTGTTTCCACCATTCACCGGTCAGATTGCCGTCTTCCGGCGCCCATGCGCTGTAGAGATATTCCAGCAGGGTTGCGCCGGTCACGGGTTCGTCCGTGTCGGGCAGCTTGAGGGGACCAAATGCATCTATCAATCGTTGCGCTGCCTGCATGTCCACGGTAACAATGCCGTCCACGGTGACAGGATGGGCAGGACGATACAGCGCCAATGCCTGCCGCGCCGCCGTCGGGAAATCGGGCGACCAGTTGCTATCACGAAACACCAGCAAATCTATCCCCATGAACTGACGCAACGCCTCCGGCGCAAGGGGATAGGGTTGCTTGAAGTCGTCCACGGCATAACTATCCATAAAGGTCATGCCTGCCACCTTTCCGGATTCAAGGTGTATTTCGCCCACGCCACTGATGAATCCCCCACCGGCTCGTAGTTCACCATCGTTAATGGCCAACACCAGATAGGTGCGCGGTGCATCCAATCCCAGTAGCGTCGGCCCCATCCCGGCGAGCGTCAGCCCATCATCTAAAAGCGGCAGCAGCGGGCCGATCTTCGTCAGCGGTCCCTGAACGCGGCCCGGCAAAGCAGCCACATCCAGAGTGGCATAAGCCTCAAGCGCTCTGGCGACGGCGGCGCGAGCGCGTGGCAGGTTCGGTGAGAGCCGTGAGAAGACCTCCGGCGCCTTCTCCAACATCGAGCCGCCGGTGTTGGATGCCGTCAACGCCGGTTCCGCCGCATCCCACAGCAGCGCGCCGGCTTCGGTCAGCCCATCCGCCAGGGTAAGCAGCGCGGGCGCATCGCCCAGCAGGGGTCCGACTTTCGGCAGCCGGCGGAACGCCGGTCCTATGCCGGCCAGCCAACCGACGTTACGGCGGAGGGTCACCACATCGCGCCGCGTCTGACGCAGCAGCTTTCCCAATGTGCTCACATCGGCCGCCATAGGATCACCATCGAGCAATGTCTGGGCCGTCTTCAGCGAACGCGCCAACGACACTGCCGCATAGCCTGTCTGCCCTACCCAAAACACGATCAAGAGTAGACCCGCTATCACCAGCCCTAGTGCGATTTTGCGTTTATTGCGATCAATTACGGACATATCACACCTTCTTTAACGACCCGACATACAGGCCGACCCAGCGCCAAATCCTCCGGCACGACAGCCGCCCGTCCCGTCTGACGACATAAGAACTGCCGGTAACTCTCTTGCCACCACAAATTCCCATCAATGACCAGCACATCCTTCCGCAGGCCCAAAGCCTCCTGGGCATACCACAACGCGAAAGTGTATGCATCACCCTGAGTGGTCAGCAGAACGGCCTCCGGCGGGGCCGCCGCCAATACACGATTGTACCACAATACTGCCTCATCATCACGGTGCAGGTCTACAGCTTGCCAGTTCCACACGAGCAAGATCAACGGCAGGGTCAATGTCGCCCAGACAGGTAAGCCGTTGTCCACCAGCCAGCGCAAACCCGCGCCAAGCAAGGGGACAAAAAGGAGCAACAGGGGCAATAAATATGTCAGTGAATCCGGCGTGGCGTAGCCAATGGCGAACAAACTTAACAGGCTGCCCGCTATGACCAGACCCAATACCTCCCGGCGATGAGTTCGCCATTGTAGCCAACCGCCGAGCAACACCAGTGCGCCGCCCACCGGCGTGAATTGCCGCGCCAGCAACGTTGCCCACGCCAGCACCCGTGCGGGCCATTCGACCAGCGGCAACCCAAAAGCATACCCCCAGTACAGTCGCGCGCGCACGACATCCCACCAACCGGCGAAGGTGCGCATATCTCCCCACGGCTGTGGCCACGGGCCGAGGAACGGCAAGAGCGCATAGGGAAGCAAGCCAATGCACAAACCGATAAGGTAGACGGTAAACGATAGACGGTAGACAGGGGTCTGGAACTGCCATTTGGAAATCGCACTCTTGCAACCACTCAGCATATAAGCAGCCCACAGCGGAGCCAGGAGCGCCAACGTCGGATGCACAGACATCCCCAAGCCACACACAATCCCCGCTAAAACCCATTGGGAACTCGTGATCCGTGAGGCGTGATCCATAATGCTTAATTCGCCATTTGCCATTCGCCATTTGCCATTTGCCATTCGCCATTCACTATTTGCCAACGCCACAAAGAACGCCGCCGTCGTGTAGACTTCCGTGATGAGCGATTGCGACCAGAACAGTGGAGCAAACGCCAGGGTGAGCGACGCCGCGAGCACAATCCAGGAGGATTTTTCCTGATGCTGTAACATCAACGCGGTCAATGTAACGGTCCCGGCCGCCATCACCGCCGAGAGCAGGTTGAGCCGCCAGGCCGGGTCACGCAACGGGAGAAGGACAAAGAGGCGCGCCAGGGTCAGGTAAAGGGGAAAACCGGGCGGGTGTGGAATCCGTCCGGTAACCGCCGCCGTGATGAAGTCACCGCCGTCCGCCCCCCAATGCGCCCAGGTGAGCGAAGGCGCCAGCGTCAATCCGTAGACCAGCAGAGCGAGGCTTCCCGCCAGCAGTGGAATCGGCAGACGCGCACGAGCGTTCATTTCGTCACGATTTGCCGCACCAGGCCAAGCGCCAACCCCAAGCCTTGTATAACTACGCGAAGCAGCGTCACACCGGGCCAGATCACCGCCACCGCCCGATCACGCCGCCATGCCCAGCGCACAAAAGGCAGCGTCGTCGCCAGAAAAGCCACGAGCAGCACCCCTGCCGCGATCCACGCCGGTCGCCAGAACAACCCCACCATGGCCGCCAGACCCAGCAACGCCACCAACGCGAATTGGGGCTTGAGCGCGGGGTCGGTGTGCGCGTCGCCGGAGATTTTGTCGGGATAGCGGACGTAGAGCAGCGCGCGCCAGTAGCCAAAGCGCGCTTTGCGGGCCAGATAGCGCCCCAACGTCGCCGGATGTCGGTGCCAGACCCAGGCTTCGGGCGCGAAAACCAGCCGGTGTCCGGCGCGCGCCAGGCGGAAAGATAGGTCCACATCTTCTGCCGAGGGAATCGGAAAGGCGGTATCAAAGCCGCCATACTCGACAAGAAGTGCCCGACGGTATGCCGCTGCGTAAGTGTCCACAAAATCAATGTGCGGCAATTCGGCCATGCGCGCGTAACGGATTTCAAATTCCAATTGCACCAGCCGGGCAATCAACGATTGCTGGCGCGTGCGATAGGTGCCCTTCACGCCCATCACCTGGGGATCCGCAAACGGCGCGACCATCCGCGCGATCCAATTTTCCGATGGCTCACAGTCGGCGTCGGTGAACAGGACGATCTCGGCTTGTGCAGCCGCAATGCCGGCATTGCGTGCCGCCGCCGGCCCCCCGTGAGGGACACGCACCACACGATCTGCGCCGGCTTCCCGCGCCGCGTCTGCTGTACCGTCGGTCGAGCCATCGTCTACAACGATGATTTCGTAACGCGCACGTTCCACCGTCTGCTGCGCCAATGTCCGCACACACGCCCCGATGACATCTGCCGCCTGATAGGCCGGCACAATGACCGAGTATTCAAGCTGATTCATGGAGCCTCCGCATCAACTGAGACAACGAGGCCAGCAGTCCCGCCGCGATCAACGGCGGTCCCATCACCACGAGATGTAACACCAGGCCAATGGCCAGCGCCAGATCGTAAGGCACGTCAAACAGCCCCAATGAGACCACGCAAAGGCCCTCGAAGACGCCCAGGCGCGCCGGCGTCGGCACAACCGCGTTGCCTACCATCAACGCCGCCAGCAAAAAGATGGCGGCAACCGGCGACTGTACGCCAAACGCGCGCATCACTGCCCAATTTGCCAGCGCACCGCATCCCCAATAGACCACCGTCCACAGGAAAACACGTCCCGAAGCCTGGGCACTTTGCAGCGAATTCAAGCCCTGCGCCAGACGTTGCAAGCGCGGCAGCAACGCCTTGTCCCATCCGGCCGGAAAGCGCGCCAGGACGAGCGCCGCCCAGCGGAACAATACGTCTTGCCAGCGCAAGCCGGCCCACAGCACCAGGCCACCGATAACCAGAATCCCCGCCGTGGACCACGTGGATTGCGAGAACCACGCCGGCAAAGGTACAAGCGCCAGCAACAGCAGGCCGCACAGCAGCAGCGCCAGCAGGTCCCAAACCTTTTCCAGCGCTACACTACCCAGCGCTTCCGACGCGCCCGCGCTGCGTTCGGTGGCGCGCTCTGGACGTACCCACATCGCGCGCACCAGATCGCCGCCGCGCATCGGCAACACCAGGTTCGCCACCTGTCCCACCAGCAGCGCCGTCAACGCCGGCCAGAAGCGCAACTCGGCACGCCACAAAAGCGCCTGCCAGCGCCACACACGCGAGAAGAACGTCCCCACAATCGCCAGCACACCGACGATTACCCAGGCATAGTCCGCCGCTCGCAACGCGCCGAGAACCTGCGCCCAATCTAGCTCGCGGATCAACAGCCACACCGAGAGAACCATCACGCCGAGGCTCACAATCCAACGCAGCACTCGCACGCGCTCCTTAAATTGTGCCCACCATGCTTTCATACTCAATCACTCACATACGCAATCCACGTCCGTCCCAGGAACGTCCAGCGTCCATCTTTCTCGATCAAATTGCCGGTCGGATAGACTGAATAATATAGGCTAAACCAGCACCAGCGTTGCACCAAACGCCCGCCGTCGTTGGGATCGCCAAGCCCGCCATCCGCCGCCGTCAAGAAGAAACGCCATGTTTCGCGCATAAACTCGGCCATGCGTTCCGGCGGGAAGCCGTAATCCTCCGGCATCGGCACCCCGAATTCGGAAACGATGAGCGGCTGACCGCCGTACCCCCGCGACGCCATCCAGCGGCGGAAAGCGTAGATTTGCGAACGGAAAGCCTCCAGGTTGCCGGAATCGTCAATGCTGTAGAGGATGCCGGTATTGTCGGGGATGCCCGGCGGAATGTCTACCCCCCAGGAATTCCGTTCCTCATGGAGCATATAATTGTGGATATGCCAGGCTTGCGCCGGAAGCGCCGCACCGAACTCGCTGCGGTAAGCCTCCAACACGAGATCGAGATAGCGCAAGCGCAGGGGCGTGGGCTGGGCAATGCCCCCCGCCGCTACGATGGCCGAGGGATCGCCTGCCTTGATCGCCGTATAGGCTTCGTGATAAAGCCGCGCATACGTCGGCGGGTCCACATTATCCTGCCAGCGCACATCCGGTTCGTTGGAAATGAGCCACGTGGAACCGGGGCGCGCTGCCGCCACCGCCGTCAACGTTGCCGCATCAGGAGAGAGTTTGCCACCGGACATCCGCACCGTAGGCAGGTAGTCCACCCCCGGCGGCAACACAGGGGCACTTCGGGCAGCCCAATCCATCACCCATCCAACGCGCAAGGTGGTCAAATCATAGCCCCCTTTTGCTCCGCCGGGCAGGGATACGCCTAAACGGAAACGTTCATGGGCGGGCACGACGAAATCCGAGGCCGGTATAGGAACCGGCGTCTCGGTAGGCGGCGGTGTCGCCGTTGCCGGCTGAGAATCCGGTGTCGGCGAAGGACGCGGCGTTGGCGGCGTTCCGGCAGATGTCACCGGGGGACGCGGCGTTGACGGCGCTGTGGCAGATTCTGTCGGCGCAGCCGTTGATGCCGGCGCCAGAGATGGCGTCGCTGTAGCCGACGGCATCGGCGTCAAGGTCGGTGATGCTGTGGCGGTGGAACCCGGCGGTACGACCGGCGTTGGCGTGCGGCTGGGGACCAACGGCTCCGGCGTCGGCGAAGCGGTCAGCGTGGGCGATGGCGTGAGCGTATCCATCGGATCATAGGGACGGAGAGACAGCGCGCCCAACCCCATCAACACGCCGCCCACCAGGATAAAGCAGACGGCCAGCAAGAAAAGTCCGTAGGATTTCCGAGCCGGCTTGACCGGATTGTCGCGCAACGTCTGCAAGATTTCTATGGCACCGGCATAGTCTCCGGCCTTCACCAAACGCACAGCGCGGCGTTTGGCACGCTTGTAGTCTTGATCACCCATTCAATCTCCAGAATCGGCAAGAATCAGCGAAGAAAAGATTCGCACGATTCGCGGTTAATTCACTTGACCGGATGCAATGCCGGGTCGCCCAACAACACAAAACTGCTTGCTGCATCCTGCGATTGCGCGGCCCGCCAACCGTTCAAAAGGGCTTCACCGATGGTGTCGCCATCAATTATGGCACGTTGGAAAGCCAGGGCCATCGCCGATTGATCGCCGGTCGTTGTCTCGGCAGTCGGCCCGACAATGGCAACGACGCCTTTGGAGTGGCGCAGCCACGCTTCACTCAGCCCCGTCTGAAGCGGATGGGCAAAGTTCGCGGAGAGGCACGTCCACATGACGACGACCGTCGGACCGTCCCACGCGCCCGCATCATCCACGGTGAGGTACTTCTCGTCACCCAGGACGGGTAAGCTGCCGTGTCCCACGTAGACGAGCACGCCCGGCGCGGCGCGCAGCCAGCGCAACAGTTCGCGGCGGACATCGGCTTCTTCGTCGCCCAGGCGTAAATCGGGCGTGGACACTTCGGCGAGGGCATCGGTCAGTGAGACAAATTCCGCCTCGTCGTCATGCAGCAGAAGCAAACGCGCGGTCGGCTTCCAGGCGAGCGTCTTGGCAACTATCGCCCGTACATCGGCAACACTGGCAGCGGGGAAACGCCCCACGGCGATCAACGGCGCACCGTTGTCATCGAGCACCAACGCCTGATCCGAGGGCGTGTCGCCTACAAAGCCGGTGCGCACCCATCCCGTCGGCACAAGCGCGGCCTCTTTCTGCCACAGCGCGCCGGGTTTGGCCGAGGCGTCGCCCACCAACAACAAATAACGCAGCCGCCCGCGTGTATGCAAAGACGCCACAACCCGCCGGATCACAGCCGCATCAGGCGCACCTGTGCCAAACGTGTCGTAGATTTGCTCCGGCGTCACCAGCGCCACGGATAACCCTTCACCTGCACGCGCTTCCACCAGCGGAGCGAGCGCCGTGTGGAAAAGGCGCGGCGCAAGGATCACGTAATCTGCCGTCAGCAACAACGCCTCGTCAACGGTTTCACGTGGGCGCACCAGGTCGGGCGCAGGGGCGGCATCCGGCGCGCCCAGCCAACCGCGGTCTCCCGCACGCTGCTCAACGCACACGCGCCCATCCGCCGAAGGCTCAAGCAACCCACCGCGCGCTGTCCCGTCCGGCCCCATAAGCAGCACGGCGACATGTTCTGCCTGAACGCCGTTCCAACAAGCCGCCGGTTCTGGTCCGGCAGACCAACTTTCCCATCCACCCGTGTAGGTCAACGCACGTTGCCACGCCACACCGACGCGGTCCAGCCACGTCACCTCCACAGGCGCGTCCGTGTCGCCGGGCGAAATCAACGTCAAGACGTTATCGCCGCTGCGCGGCGCGGGAGCCACGACCGTCCATTCTTCGACCGCGCTCCCGTCCCAGAAATGCTCATCCACGACCGCGCCATTCCATAGAACACGGATGTGGTGATCGGGGTTTTGCGGCATGCTGCTCTGTCCCCAAAAGCGCAGGGTCAAAGTGACGGGCACAGCGAGTGCCCCGGTCAGAGAGACGGTGAGGGTGAGAGCCGGCGCGGCGTTAAAGGAAGTCCAGAGCCAGTTCGCTCCCTGCGGCGCAGTCGGGCGATAGGTATTATCCTGTTCCAGCCACAGCGTCGCGGTTGTGGTGCTCTGGTAGTGGACAGGGGAAGCGGCAGTTAGCGCCGTCATTGCCGCACCCGCGGCGTCAAGCATGAGATGATAACTGCCGGGCATCTCCAGCGGTCCCGGTTCAACGTCACCGTAGAAAAGCAGGCCGGGACCATCGGCTCCGGGAAGCCACAAGGCAGGAATCGTTTCGGCGCCGCGCATCAAGCGCATCCGCTCAGGGTCAAGTTTTTGGGGATCGAGGCCCTGGGCGTGCCACCATGCCGGACCAAGCCAGCGGGGGCCGGTGTCGCGCACCCACAGCGTCCAGCCGCCAGATGCCTCAGCCGACGGCGACGGCGTCGGTGCGGGCACAAGCCGACACGCCAACATCGCCGCCAACAGCAGCCACGCAAGTCCACGCCACGGCCAATGGTTCACGAGTGCCGCTTCCACAACAATGTGCCCGCGCCGATGAAGCCCAGGCCGATGATACTGCCGACGAGCAGTAGCCAGACAGAGAGTGCGTTATCAACGCTCAAGGCACGCGACTCCCCCTCCACAAGCACAAGCGTTGCAGCCACACGCGGCGTGGGCGGCGGGGGTGTCAAGATCGGGGAAACCGGTGTGCTATAAGGAACGGGCGATGTAGCAGCTTCAGAAGGCGTGGCAGGCGTGGGCGGCCTCGTGGCGGTCGCCGGCAATGTCGCCACGACCGGCGGACGGGGTGTCGCGCCGGGCACAGGCGTCGCCGTGGCGGTCGCGGGCAGTTCGACAGAAGGCAGGGGACGCGGCGTAGGCGTCCAGGTGGATGTTCCCGGGAGCGGCGTCGCGCACACACCGCTGACACTCAAGGTGACGACGAAGTTCTCGGTAACGCCGTTCAGGTATTTTACGGTCAGCGTGTGGGTCTCATCGGCGCATGGACAAAAAGTGCGCGCACCGTCGCCGGCAACACCGACATTGTCAAAAAAAACAGCGCGAACGTTGAACGTCTGCCAGCGCAGGGTGGTACACTCGCCGGCGGCCAAATTTGGTTTCTCGGCCCAGAAGCGGACATTGGGATTGGGAGTTGGCGTGGGCTGAGGTGTCGGCGTCGCCGTCCCGGTCGGTGTGAAGGTCACCGTAGGGTTGATCGTCGGGGTCGCGGAGGTTGGAAATGGCGTGGGGGTGATGGTAGGGGTAGGTGTGGCGGTCGGCGTGGGTGTGGGGGTGAAGGTAGGCGTGGGATTCAGCGGTACGGTCGCCCAGACCGGGTCGCTAAAACTGCCTTGGGAGCCATTTTCCGGCACATCTTCCACCTTGTAGTAATAAGTGACGCCCGGCGTCACATCAGGATCCACATATTCATAGGCTGCCCCCGCCCCCTCATCTAGCGAAGGAATGAAATCGGAAATTCTGATATATTCGCCGTTTTTGGAAAGGCTACGCCTGAGGTAGAAACCCAGGTTGCCCGTCTCACTGGCGGTTTCCCATCGCAGGGTGATAGAATTAGCCCCCGCCTCGGCGGTAAAATCGGCGATGACGACGGCGGCCCACACATACGGTGTCACGAACGTCAACACCAGCAAAGCCAGGAACAGCGCCTTGACGCGCCGTAGCACATTCCACACGTTGCCGAAGACATAATGTCCGACCGCCAGGAGCCGCTCGCGTCGCAATTGCCCAGGCGTGCGGCGGTAAAAACAGCGTCCGGCGCGCCAGGCTTCGGTGACGCGGCCCAAAACGGCCTCGGAAGGCCACGGTGGATCGAAAACCTTATGCCCGTCACCTTTGGTCACGATGTAACCGTCGTATCGTCCCAGGTAACGGTGCAGGAAGCCGCCGCGGAGCGCCACCCAATCCCCAGGCGCGAGCGCGTCCGCCGTCACCGGCTGGATCAGCACCTCGTCGCCCGGCCGTAATGTCGGCCGCATGCTGCGTCCACGCACCCGTAAGCGCAGCGGACCGGGCAAGTCTTCCGCGAACACATCCAACCAGATCACAGCAACCCCTCCATATCGGCGATTATACTTGAAAGAGGGGCGATTGCAATGAGAGACGGGGAAAGTGACAGGGCCTTATCATTCTTGCCTCTTGCCCCGAGGGGAACGCCGGTTCCCTGTTTTAGCTGATACAGGTTGAGCAATGCGGATCTGGCGATCCGCTCGAAGCCAAATGAAGTTGCTGTAGCGAGAAGGATAAAGCCCTGGGGAAAGTGAGAGCAAGGGTTGCTTTGCATTTCCGGCATGTTATAATTGAGAAGGCAGCGGTACGTTGACACGTTCCAACGTCCAAATGGCCAGCGCGCCAACGTGCCAACGTCCAAACGCGCCAACGCGATCGAAAGGAGCCATCCATGAATCTGGCCGTTGTGATTCTAGCCGCAGGTAAGAGCACACGCTTTGTGTCGCATATCCCCAAAGTGCTTCATCCGCTAGGCGAACGCCCGATGCTGGCGTATGCCGTAGACGCAGCCATACAGCTGGCTGCAACGCCGCCGGTCGTCGTCGTAGCGCCGGAAAGCGAAGACGCCATCCGCGCGTGGGGCGGCGAGCGCGTCCGCTACGTCGTCCAGCCGGAAGCGCTGGGCACCGCCCACGCCATCGCCCAGGCCCGCACACTGCTTGAAAGCGAGGCCGAATCTGTGTTGATCCTCTCCGCCGACATGCCCCTCGTGCAGGTCGGCACACTGCGCCACCTGACGGAACAGCATGCTCAACAACAGGCGGCCATCACCCTGCTCACCGGCCCTGAGAGGCGCGCCGATGCCGCCGTTTTCGAGGCGACCGCCCTGTGGCCATTCCTGGAGCAGATCGAACCCAACCCGCGAACCGGGGAGTACACACTGACTGCTATCATCGCCCTGGCTACCCGGGCGGGGATGACGGTGCAGACGGTCGCAACCGCCGATCCCACAGAGACCCTGGATGTCAACACGCGCGTTGACCTGGCGCTGGCAGAGGCCGCTTTGCGGAAGCGCATCAACGAGCGCTGGATGCTCGCCGGCGTCACCCTCGTTGATCCGGCCAGCACCTACATCGGCCCGGATGTGACGCTGGGACAGGATACCGTGATCCAACCCAACACGCACCTGCGCGGCAACACGACCATCGGCGTCGGCTGCGTCATCGGCCCCAACAGCCTCATCGAAAGCTGCACGATCGGCGACCGCTGCGTGGTTTTGGCTTCGGTTTTGGAATATGCAGTGATGGAAGAAGACAGCAACATTGGCCCCTTCAGCCATCTGCGCAAGGGCGCGCGGGTGTGTCGCGGGGCGCATGTCGGCAACTTCGGGGAGATGAAAAACAGCACCCTCGGTCCCAATGCAAAGATGGGGCACTTCAGCTATCTGGGTGACGCGCAGGTGGGCGAAAATGTGAACATCGGCGCCGGGACGATCACGTGCAACTTCGACGGGGAACACAAGCACCCCACCGTGATCGAGAACGACGTCTTTATCGGTTCGGACTCACTGCTGGTCGCGCCGGTGCACATCGGCACAGGGGCAAAAACAGGCGCCGGTTCGGTGGTGACGCACGATGTTCCACCGCGCACGGTGGTCTACGGCGTGCCGGCGCGGGTCCGCAAGCAACTCGATGAGAATGTCAAAGAGTCCGTTGAGGTAGATGAGCAGTCCGATCAAGGAATGTGAGAAACAATGACAGAGCAAACACAGGCGAATGGGACCGTGCGCATTGACATTGTGCAGCTTGTGAATGAAGCGATCGCGGCGCAACAACGCGCTTACGCGCCCTACTCCCATTATCCCGTAGGTGCCGCCGTACTCACCGAAGATGGGCGCGTGTACACCGGTTGCAATGTCGAAAACGCCGTTTATCCGCTGACTATGTGCGCCGAGCGGGTCGCCATTCTCAAGGCGATTTCCGAGGGCGCGCATCACATCCGCGCCGTCGCCGTCGTCACCGTCAACGGGGGAACACCGTGCGGCGCGTGTCGTCAGGTGATGCAGGAATTCGGCACGCCGGAGATGCCGGTGGTTATCGCGCGGAGCGACGGCAGCTATCGCCAACGCACCCTGGCAGAACTCCTACCCGATGGCTTTTCAGCCGCCGATCTGTCCAATGTGGGCTAAAATCCCTGAGTTTATAGGGACTCCGCGCGCTCTGCGTACTCAGCGGTGAATAACTCGTCGGTTTGGCCCGTGTCGCTGTAGTTCAAAATGTTGTACGGCAATCCTGAACCCGGTAGGTGAAAAGTGCAGTTTGCGGAAGTCAAAGCCTGTCTCGATGCACAAACGCTGGAAACGCTGCCCCGCGCAGCCGTGGCGTCTGGCCTCTACTACTTGATCGGCATTGCCTATTATTTCCTGGCACAGGCCCAGACGCGCGTCCCGTTCTCCATCGGCTTGCTGGTCGTCTCTGCCCTCCTCTCGTTTGCCATGCTGGTTGCCCTGAGCACCTGGACGCTATCGCCCCGCAACGCTCCTGCCGCAATGGCCGCGCTGTTGGTCCTGGCGCTGTTGAACTGCCTTCATCCCCTCTATGCAGCCGGAGATCCACGCGCTACCTTCCTTTTGTTGCTCCTCAGTGCGGGCACGGGATTGCTGTTGCTCGATACATTCTGGTTTGTGGTGCTGATGGGGCTGATCATCGCCGGGTGGCTCGCGGCGCCACGAGGCTTCACGACGCCGGTGAATTCGCTCAATGCCGGCCTGGGCATCGTCCTGACGGTCAGTGTCGCGGCAGCCATTCACATCGTCTACCGCGCCGCCTGCATCCAGACGGTCCGCCTGAATCTCCAATATCAGGCCCAACAGGCGGCCAGCCGGCGGCATCATACCCATCTGGAGGCCGGCCGGGCCGTCGCCACACGCCTGAACGCCAGCACCGATCTGGATTCCACGTTACAGCACGTGACCGAGATTATCGGATCACACTACCAGTGCACTTATGTCGGCCTCTTCCTGATGGACGAGAAAAGTGGGGAACTGGTGTCCTGCGCGGGCACCGGCAGCGCCGGTCACGCTGCCACACAGGCCGGCGCGCGGGTGAAGGTTGGCCGCGGGATCATCGGCTGGGTGGCGCAAAATCGCCGCATGGCCTACGCCACAGATACGACGCGGGACCCGCGGTTTGTGCTCTGGGACCTGCTGCCCGATACCCGTGCCGAACTGACCCTGCCGTTGCAAGTGGGAGAACATCTGCTCGGTGTGCTCGACATCCAGAGCAATCAACCTAACGCCTTCCACGAAGAAGACGTGACCGCGCTGCACTTGCTGGCCGACCATATCGCCCTGGCCATACAAAATCTGCTGTTGCGGCAGAAAGAAAAGGAACGCTATCAACTGTTGGAGACGCTCCATCACGTGGGGCGGGCGTTGGCGCGTCCGATGGAGACGCAGGCCGTGCTCGATATGATCTTGCAGCAACTCGCCCACGTGATCGCTTACGACCGCGCCTCGATTATGCTGCAAAACGACACCCTGTTGGAGCTGGCGGCAACACGAGGGTTCCCCGGCCACAAAACCGTCTTCCAGTGGCGGGTGCCGATCCGGGCCGGGGATGTCTACGACGAAATCCGCCGCACACAGCGGCCCTTAGTCCTGGACGATGCGCTGCGCCGCGCGGATTGGTTCCATCTGAAAGACCTGCTGCCCGCGCGCAGTTGGGTCGGCATCCCGCTCATCCACGAGGATAAGGTGATCGGGATGCTCTCCCTGGCGCGTCAAACCTACGCCCCCTTTACCGAGGAGGAAGTGAACTTTGCGGCGGTCTTCGCGTGGCAGGCGACCATCGCCCTGGAAAACGCCCGACTGAACGTCGAACTCGCGCAAGCGCAACGCAAATCAGAGGCGCTTGAAAAAACAGAGGATTAACCCCAGCAGGACAGCCAGTCCCACCAGCAACGTCGGGAACGGCGTTGCCTGCGCGCGCACATTGCGCAGCCCCACCGCCGAAGGAGCAGCCATCGAGCCGGTGCTCACCGGGCCGTGAAATGCGCTCGTCCCCTTCACGTCAATGTCTTCCAGTTTGTAGTAGTAGACGACGCCGGGCTGCACGTCGGTATCCAACCACTCATAAACGCCTCCGATGACCTCACCGGGGAATTGCGGCGGGATGAGCGCGCCGTTCAGCAATGTGTACGGCCCATCCGCCGCCGTGCTGCGGTAGAGATTGAAGCCGGCGTTGTCCAGCTCCGCGGCCGTCTCCCAGGTGACAAGGACCGCATTGTTCTGCGGGATAGCGGCGAAATCGGCGAGCGTGACGGCGGTGGGCAGGTCCACATCGAAGGTGACGGTAAGCGGGCCGACATCCATGTTGCCCGCCGTGGCTATGGCAGAAGCGGCGTAGCGTCCGGTGATGGCCGGTGCGGTCGCGGTGAAGACCAAATCCAGCGTTCCCGGCTCGCCCGGCGTTGTCGTACCGGAGGCCGGGACGGTATACGAAAGCAGCGGTACCCCCAGCCAGGTCAACACGCCGGTCGCATCCAGAGATGGATAGTGGCTGGAGTTACTGTTGCGGATCGCGCTCGAAGCCGCCACGCCCTTGTAGACCACCTGGGAGGGCAAATTAAAACGGGTACCTTTCGCCACAATCGGCTGCGTGAAGGTATTGCGCAGGCGTACCGTGTAGGTGACATGCCCTGCGCTCGTCAACAGTTCAGGTGTGACCGATACGGTGATGCTCAACGCCATGCTGGCGATCGGGAAGGTGGTGAAATACACGCCGTACCTGTTGGAATACTTCCCCGGCGAGCTTGTGCCGGTGCTCATCCAGGGTTTAGACGTGGAATCGGCCTGACATTGCGCCTGCCAGAAGTACTGCACGGTGAGACGATCGTTATTCTTCGGCGCGGCGGTGGGGAAATACAGCCGATGGCGCGTGCCCACCGGAATCCCCGAAACATCGGATTGCGTCACCTCGACATCCACCAGACGGAAACAATCATCCCGAAATCCAGAATCACCGGTGGGCTGAATCAGGACGGCGGAGGCCTTGGGGAATTGATACTGCGTCACCTGCGTGAAAACCTGACCGATGGCGATGCCGCTGCCCCGGCTTGCGGTGATGATATCGCCCGCACCGACATCGTTGGCGCTTTGGGTGGTGAGGCTACCGGTGTAACGTGCCGGTCCGCTGAGGTTATCTGCCGTCACCGTGAGGGTGTACTGATCCGTGCGGTTGAAAGGATTAGGGCACGCGCCGCTGTAATCCACGTACCAGTAGCCGTAATAGCTTGCGCCGGGGGCAAGGTTGCCCACATAACGGGTCGGGTCGGCGGTGAGCGCGAAGTAAGCCGAGGTAAAACCGGAGAGTTGCGCCACAACGCCGGTCAACGTTTCGGTGGCGTTGTTGGTCACGGCAATTGCCAGCCACATCGCACGTGGCCCCTGTGGCGGCGTGGAACATGCATTGTTGTTGTCCATCCAGGCCACGCTGCTGCTAAACAAAGTGAAGGACACCTGATTGGGCGTAGCAGCAAGTGGCGCCGACGGCATGGCCGTATGACGCTGCGCCGCAAGCGGCAGCGCCCACATCAGGGCGATCACTACCACCCCAACGGCTATAAAAAACAGTTTTCTGACCATAGAACCCCAAAAACTCCCTTTAGAATCGAAATTCTCACCCATCGGTAACCAATAGATTGATGAATAACATCATAATCAAGAATGGATTATAAAACGTTAGGGTTTCATTTGTGAACGATTACAGAATCATAACATTTCGCACGTTTCGCACGAAAAAGCGGCGTGCGAATCCCTTTTCGCACGCCGCTCAAGTCTAATTTCAATCTAATTTTTACTGCTGCGTCATAACCACCGGTAAGAACACCGTAAACCTGGGAGCGGTCGTTGCCGCGCGCGCGGTGGCCGTTACCGGGCCGTGGAATGTGCTCACGCCCTTGACGTCAATGTCTTCCAGTTTGTAGTAGTAGACGACGCCGGGCTGCACGTCGGTATCCAACCACTCATAAACGCCTCCGATGACCTCACCGGGGAATTGCGGCGGGATGAGCGCGCCGTTCAGCAATGTGTACGGCCCATCCGCCGCCGTGCTGCGGTAGAGATTGAAGCCGGCGTTGTCCAGCTCCGCGGCCGTCTCCCAGGTGAGGAGGATGCCATCATCCTGCGTCGTGGCGGTGAAGCCGGCGAGGGTGACGGCGGTGGGTGCTTCTGGATACTTATAGAAGCCAAAATCTGCGCAGTTGATGTCGTCGCTGGTCACCACCACAGCGTAGGTTGTTACCTGACTGTAGTTATCCGTATCATCCGTACCATCGGACCAAACAAAACCCTTGAGCACGAAATTCTCGTCTGTAACCTGAACGATATACTTACCTGGCGGCAGATTGGGGAAGGAATAAGTGCCATCACTGGCTGTCGTAGTCTTGCCTACCACCGGATCGTCCTGGTCAATGACGCCGTCGCCGTTCAGGTCACGGTAGAGCACCAGAGTGACGCCATTGATGCCGCTTTCATCAGTGTCCTTGTAACCGTGGCCAAGTTGAGAAGGTGCATCCAAGTCCTGCCAGACCAGGTCGCCGATGGTGCGGCACGTAGTGCACAGCAGGCCGAAGTCGAAGGTGAAGTCCTCGGTCGTTACCCCTGGCGTGGTGATCGCAATCTGGACGCCTGAAGTCAGATTAGCCGCCGCATCGCTGTCTTTGGCATTATCGCCCCCCTGGTCCTGCAACGTGGTCTTGAAGCCTTCCAGGACGCTCCAGGTTGTGGAGTTGCTGTCGTCGAAATTGCTGTCGTCCAGCTTGATAATGTACGTCGTGCCGAACGGCAGTTCACCAAAGTAGTAGTAGCCGTTCTCATTGGTGTAGCGGGTCATAATCAGATTGTCCACACCGGGATCAATGACACCGTCGCCATCAATGTCACGGTACAGCAGCACTTTGACACCCTGGATGCCGCTCTCGCCGGTTTCCTGGATGCCGTTACCGTCGTCCAGCCAAACGAAGTCGCCGATGGTGGGATCGTTGAAGCCGAAGTCCGCGTCGGTATGGTTAGGTGTGCCGGAAGAAACGGTGCGGTTGAAGGAGCCGGCCGTTGTGAGCGCCATACCCTGCAAAACGTTGTCGCGGTCCTCAACCCTGACCGTGTAATCCCCGTATTTCAAACCGGTAAAGGTGTAATAGCCGCCGGCATCGGTGACGGTCGTGGCAATGACATTGCCGTTGTAGATCAAGTCCACGTAGACGCCCTGGAGACCCGGCTCGCCCGAATCCTGGATGCCGTCTTTGTCTTGGTCCAACCAGACGAAGTCACCGATGGAACCCAGAGTATTATTGTCGAAGCCAAAGTCTACCTTATCTATGGAAGGTGTTGTGTCATTGAGCAGGTAGCTTTTGCTCTGGTTATTCCCCTGGCTTTCCGGCCCGGTCGTGACCGTATAACCTTCCAGAGGTTGACCGGAAGTGAAGTTAGAATCCTGTACCCTGACATAGTAAGCTCCTGCGGTGGTGATGCCGGTAAAGCGGTAGTATCCGTAAGCGTCGGTCGTCGTGGTGCCCTGCGATTGACCGCTGCTATTAAACAGCTCCACCGTCACCCCGGCGATGCCAGGCTCGCCGGGATCCTGGATGCCGTCGGCGTCAGCGTCGGCCCAGATGTAGTCACCGATAGAATAGGTCCCCGAACTGTTGCGATAGCCAAAGTCCGCCTCCAGGTAACGTTCGCCTTCCGAGAGACGAACAACCGCGCTGACCTGCCCGCCGGTTGTCGAGGCCAGGCCATTCAACGGCTTGCCGCTGGCAAAGTTGCCGGTAGTGCTTCCATCGCCATCCACGACGACGAAGTAGTTCCCCGCCGGCAGATTGCCGAACCGATAACTGCCGTCGTGTCCGGTGAGCACGCTGTCGTCAGCGTCGCCGCGTGTATTGTCACCATCGTAATCGTAGATGCAGTCCTCGCCGGTCTCGCAGACGCCATCGCCATCGTCGGCATCGAAGACACCATCGTTATCCATATCCACATATAGCCAGACTTTGACGCCAGGGATGCCTCTTTCGACGGGGTCCACCACACCGTCGCCATCCAGATCGAACCAGACGGTGTCGCCGATGGAACCGAGGCTGGCCGCGCGCACGTAGCCGAAGTCAATATCCAGCCGATCCGCGTTGTTGATGGTCACCGGCCAGGGATCATTACCGGCCGTCTGGCGATAACCGGTCAGCGCGCCGTACTCGTCGGTTACGTCCACGATGTAGTTGCCGTTGGGCAATCCGCCGAAGGTGTAGGCGCCGCTGCTATCAGTGGTGGTGGTTGCCAGGAGCGGCTCGCCCGTATCTACCCGACCGTTGCCATTGGTGTCATAGTACAACGCGAGCGTCACGCCGGGGATGCCTGTACCAGTCTCATCCTCGCGCCCGTTGGCATTGTCATCGCGCCAGACTTTGTCACCGATGCTGTATTTTGTCCCATTATAATTGTAGCCGAAATCCGCCGCTAAGTAGGTTTGGCCAGCGCTCAAGACAATCGCGCCGCTCTCGCTGTCACAGTTCGTATCGTTATCGTAGGTATTGACCGTGACGCCGCCCTTGAGCGTGGAGGTATCCACCTTCACATAGTACGTACCGGCGGGCAGATTGGTGAAGTAGTAATTGCCGTTGACGTCGGTGGTGGTCGTGCGGATAGCGTTGCCGCTGCTGCACGGGCTGGTGGTACACAGATACGCCGTCACATCAGCGATGCCGGCCTCGCCGGTATCCTGCACGCCATCGCCGTCCAGGTCATACCAGACCCGGTCGCCGATCATACCGTTGACGCCGAGGGGATAGCGGTAGCCGAAGTCAGCGGTGACGTTGGTGGGGGTGCCGCTGCTCAACGTGACCGTGTAAGGATCGCGCTTGCTGTAGTTGTCGGCGGTCGCGTTTGTCCCCGTGGTCTTGATGTAGTCGCGGAGCGCGACGTTGGTGTCACCCACTACCACCAGGTACTTAGCATTGCCGCTACCGTAGTCCAGCGGCAGACCGCCGAAGGCATAAGTTCCGTCGGCTGCCGTCACCGCTGTAGCGATGATCGGTTCGCCTGCGTCCCAGGCACCGTCGCCGTTGCTGTCCTTGATCAACATCACCTGCACACCACCTAAGCCGGTCTCGCCGCCTTCATACAACCCATCGCCGTCGAAATCCAGCCAGACCTGGTTGCTGATGGAACCCAGGCCACTCTTGTAGTAGCCAAAGTCCGCTTCCAGATACACGTCCCCCGCACGCACCTTGATCGGCGCGGTGGGATCGGTGCTGCTCTGCGGCCCGACTTTGAGTGTGTAGCCGCTGAGTTTGCCACCGGTATCGGTCACATCCACGATGTACTCGCCGGGGTCAACGTTGGTGAAGAGGTAACGCCCGGCGGCGTCGGTAGTCGCCGTGGCGATGGTCGCACCGGTCGCCGCATCCTTGAGCGCCACCGTCACGCCCTCGATGCCCGGCTCACCCGGATCCTGGATGCCGTCGTTATCCGCATCCGACCAGATGTAATCGCCGATGGCGGCTTTGGTCGCGCTCGGCGCGTAGCCAAAGTCAGCGGTATCCACACGCTGTCCGGCCGTGAGGGTGATGACACCGCTGCTGCTATCGCCGCCAGCCGGTTGATCGGGGTCATACGTATTGACGATGTTCGTCCCACCGTTGGGCAGCGTCGTCGTATCCACTTTCACCACGTAGCCGCCGGGGGTCAACGATTCAAAGCGATAGCGACCATCGCTATCGGTGTAGGCGCTCGCCAGAAGCGTCGTGCCATCACTTTTGTAGAGATTGACCTTGACGTTCGGCAATCCCGCTTCGCCCACGTCCTGGAAACCGTCGCGGTCCAGGTCCATCCAGACGTAATCGCCGATGGAGCCGAATTTCCACTGGTAGTCCTCGACCTCGCCATTTTTCGCCAGTCCTTCAGCAGATAGGAAAGTCATCAACGTAGCATCATAAAGCCGGAAGCGCGCATTGAGGAAACTGCCTGAATCTGCGCCCACCGGAATGTTGACGGTGAGTGTGTGCGTCCCGGCAGTCTGATTGGCGAAGTTTACAATCTCACCCGTGTCGGCGAAGTCGCCGTCGCCGTTCCAGTCGAAGAAGGCCACCAAGTAGCCGTTGTTGCCGGTAATCGTCACATCGAAGGTGAGTGTATTGCCCGCACGGAAGGCTTGCCCGGCCCGAAGATCAACACCATCTTCCTCACTCCCGTCGCCGGTAGCATCGAAGGTGGGTTGGCCGTCAAGTTCAGTCTGCCGTGCGCTGCCCAGATAAAGCGTGTTCCAGGAAGCGTTGACAATGTGTCCTGCGCCGCCGGAAGCAGTCGTCGTGCTGTAGAAATCCGGCAGGTCACCAAAGTCAACGGTGGCATAGAAGCCGAAATCGCGCTGCGCGGTCATACTGCCGGAAAGCGTGACCGGGCTGTAGGAAGTGCCCGTTGTCGAAGTCAACCCGTTGACCTCAGGCGCTTTGCCGTCTATCGAGACGCGGTAATCGCCGTCGGAAAGGTTGTTGAAGGCATACGTCCCATCAGCAGCAGTCGTAGTGACGGCCACGAGGATGTCATCCACCCCACCGCAGCCGTTGACGCAGCGCCAGAGGTAGACCGGCACGTTGCGATAGCGCACCGTCTCGCCGGCGTCAATGTCGCCGATGCCACCGCTCTGACCACCCTGGTCGGCGTCGTACCAGGCCGTGCCGCTGATACTGTTATTCCCGTAAAAACGGTAACCGAAGTCAACGTCGTAGCGGTCCGTTGCCCCAACAGCAACGGCCGTGATGTGCTGTGTGCCGGTGCCGTCCAGGTCATAGGTGGGGGTTAGCCCTGACGGGAAATCAGAATCGGCGCTGTTGACCTTGACATAGTACGTTGTGCTGTCCGATAGTCCCGCAAAGGTGTAGTTGCCGTTTTCGTCGGTCGCGGTGGTTTGAATGGGCGAGGCGCAGGTTGTATCCGCCGCTGCGCACAGCCAGACGGTGATGTAGGGGATACCTTTCTCGCCTGGGTCGTAGACGTTGTTGCCGTTGCCGTCAATCCAGACCGTGTCGCCGATGGTGCGCGTCGGTGGCTTGTAGCCGAAATCGCTGCTCAGGTCGTTCTGACCGAGCTGCAGGCCGGGGAAGAAGACGCCGCTCACCGTGACACCCTTGAGCCAGTTCGTATTGTCACAGCCCACCGCGCCGGACGTCAGGCAGGAAAGCGAAGTGGAGGATGGATTGTAAGCGTTCGGGTCATAGGTTTGCGCGTAAGCGGTGCTGGTCGTGCTATCATACAGTGCACCGCCCGACTGGAAGTTGGAGGCCGCCACTTTCACGATGTAGTTATTCGCGCTCAGCCCGCCGAAGAGATAGAGACCGTTAGCGTCAGTCGTAGCCGTGGCAATCGCTGCGCCATCAGCAACGCCATCATTGTTCGCGTCCAGGTAGAGTTCCACCAGCACGCCCGGAATGCCCGGCTCGTTGCTCTGCCAGAGGCCATCACCGTTGTTGTCTTGCCAGACCAGGTCGCCGATGGCGCTGGAGGTGAAGCCGAAGTCGGCATCGAAGAACTGCTGCCCTGGGGCAAGCGCGACCGCGCGGCTGGTCTGGGAAGCGTTGTAGGCTGAATCGGTGTTGGTCATCACCAGGCCGGCCAGGTCGCCGCCGGTGGTGAGTTCGGCGGGCGCTACCTGAACGATGAAATTGGCGGCCGGGAGGTTCTGGAAGAGGTAGAAGCCCTTGAGATCGCCATCATCGGCAGTGGTGGCACTGCCATCGTTGTTCATATCCAGGCGGCCATCAATGACCCGATACGGGCCGAGGTAGCCGTCATCGGTTGCGCCGATGGTCGTGCTGCCATCAATATCCAGCGCGCCAGCAATGACACTGTAGCCGTACAGGTTCGTTAGCGCGTCCTCGGCGCCGATCGTACCGTTGCCGCTAACGTCAATGTACCCGTCAATGACGCTGTACCCCAGCGTCGTTGTCGTCGCCACGAGCGGATCGGTCGCCGCGTCAATCACGCCGTCACCATCGGCGTCGTGGTACAGGTTGACGGTGACATTGGGTTGGCCGCTCTCGCCGGTGTTTTGGACACCGTTGCCGTTCGTATCGAGCCAGACGGTATCGCCGATCATGCCCTGCCCGCGCGGCTGGTAGCCCCAGTCGTTATCCAGGTCGTCCGCGCCGCTGATGGCCGTTGAAGTTGCGTAGGCGTCACAGCCCGAACCGGAACAGGTGCCGCTGTTGTCCGGATCGTCCGTCTGCACCACGTTGGTCGGGAAGTCAGGGTCTGCGGTGTTGACAACTACGATATAGTTGCCGTTGGGCAGGTTCGTGAAAGCGTATTTGCCGTAGAGTGTGGCGTCGTCGTCATCGTCGTTAGCCGCGCCGCTGTTGTTCACATCAATGCGCCCGCTGTAGACGTTGTAACCGTTAAAAACACCATCCGCCATCTGTAGGGCCCCATCCACGACCTGTACGCCCATCATCGTTGTGTCATCATCGGCGGTGATCTGGCCGTCATTGTTGACGTCCAGATAGCCGTTGATGACGTTGTACATTGTCGAGCGCGTGGCGATCAGCGCGTCGGTAGCGGTGTCAATCGTGTCGTTATTGTTCTCGTCCTCGTAGAGATAGACGGTGATGTTAGGGATGCCCAGTTCGCCGGTATCCTGCGAACCGTTGCCGTTCCAGTCGTAGTAAATGGTGTCGCCGACGGTGTAGGCGCCGGTGGGTTGGTAGCCGAAGATGTAAGGACCTTTAATCTGGCCGGCACTCAAGGTAATGGCATCGGTACGATTGTCGCAGCCGCTGCCGGAGCAAGTACCGGTGTTATCGGGATCGTCCGTTTGCAGAGTCCCCGCCAATGGCGAACCGTTGTTCACCTGCACGTAATAGTTCCCGGAAGGTGTAGGAATGCTAAACGAATACGAGCCATCACTGCCGGTTGTTGCGGTCTGGAGCACCGTGGTGCACGTCGCGTCGCTGCACAGCCGCACGCTGACGCCGTTGGCATTGGCCTCGCCGGTACCTTGCTCACCATCGCCGTTGTTGTCGTAATAGACCTTCCCGTAGATGCGCGCCGGGACATTCTGGAAACCGAAATTGATATTCGTGATGTCCTCGTTAGGGCTGGCTCCGCCTGTGCCGATGGGGTTATAGTTGGTCGTGTTCAAGTTCTGATTTGTAGCCCCCCACGTCGCGTCACACGTGCCGCAGGTGAAACCCGTGCCGTTTTGGTTCGTATTCGAGCCGCCAGCCTCGGCGCTTTCCGAGCCACCTGCACCCGAAACCGCCACATAATAGTACCCCTCGCGCAAGCCCTCGAATTTGTAATAGCCGTTCGCGTCGGTGGTCAAGGAGGTTCCCACTTGACGCCATTCACCGCCTTGTTGAGATGCGGTACAAGTTCTACCGGTGTCTGGATTCGTAATCAGGTTATTGGTCCCTGCAATGTAACATCCATACAAAGTGACCGTCGCGCCGGGGATGGGGAAATCGGTGCTGCCCAGGCTTTCGTAGCCGGTGGCGCCGGGCACCCAGCCAATCGTGCCCTTATCGCTCCACACCGTTCCGGCGATGGAGCCGGTGGCGTTGATGGTGACGCTGACATTGTCACTGGCATCGTTCACCTTGCGCCCGTTGCCAAAATAGGCATTTTGGGCGTCGGCGTAGTTGGTGGTCGAAGCTGAATTTGCGCCAGGGTCAAGCGCCTTGAAGGTGACCTGTACGGTCTTCGTGCCGCCGGCGTACAGCGGGCCGAGATTGGCCCAATGGATGGTGCTATTGCTGCCGTTGACGGTCACGCTGGTCTGCGGTGGGTTCGCCGAAACGAATTGCAATTTGTTGGCATCGTAGGTGTCGGTGAAGGGCAGAGTGGCGATGACGGTATCCGCGCCGCCGCAGAGTTCATTCGTGGTCACGCGGAAGCCCATCGCGTCCAGGCGGAGGGTTGTATCACCTAGAGCTGATTTTTTAGCATAGAAACCTACCTCCAGTGTGCTGCTGTTAAAGTCCCCAGGAGCCCAAGTGCCAAATCCCGTAGTAACGTCCCACGCAAAAATCCCCTGTTTCGATTGACCAGGGCCATACGCATTGATTGTGGAGGCAATATTAAGAGACTTGTACTCTGTCGCGCCTTTCCAAAATACGGCTTGAAGCGTATCGTCGTTAAAGGAACCCTCCACGTAAAGCGAATAAATGGCTTCCACCTTTCGGAGAGTTGTCCCCGAAGGCAATCCAAGACTGAAACCGCGAGCCGATATAATATCAACGTTACTTGCAGGAAAGAGAGCAGCATAAGTGTTGTTCGGCCCATTAACGCTATCGTAAGCGTTTGCGATGCTAGACCACCCGGAGCCGCTATCTTTAGTACCCGCAGTTGTAGACCAGATTGTATACTGGCAGAAACCACTAGCGGTACCATCGCCGGGCAACTTGTTAAACAGGTCAATCTTAAAGGTGACGTTTTCACCCTCATAAGCCGGATTAGCAGAAGTGAGGTACTTATCCACCACCAGCGTCGGCCCAAAGCCGAAATCGGAGGTGCGGTTGTTGACGCCGCCCGCGCTCAGGTTGACGGCGTACTGTTTGGGCGTCGTCGGCGTGTAGCCGGTGGTGATGTCGTAATCAGCGGCGACGACTTCGACGATATAGTAGGCGTTGGGCAGGTAGGCAAAGCCGTAGTTACCCGAAAGGGAAGCGTTGTCATTACCATTGGTTTCATTTGCAACGCCATCACCATCCACATCAACGTAACCATTAACGACATTGTACAAAACCACAGCATTGGTACCAGTGTTGAAACCACCAATCAACCCCGTACCGTCGTCATTATCGTCAAACAGACCGTCGCCGTTTATATCCAAACGCCCAATGGCATTGGTGTTATAACCAGCAAATACACCATTGGTTATACTCAGCAGTCCATTCGTTATGGTAACACCTTGCGAAGCAGCTGTTGTACCGGTTACTTGACCATCGTCGCCAGTGTCGGGCAATGAAGTGCTGCCGTCGCCGTCCATATCAAGATAACCGTTGATAACGTTGTAGCCGTTGATCAGCGCCGCGCCATCATCCGCGTCGGTGATCGCGCCGTCGCCGTTCACATCCACCAGACCGCCGATGATGTTGTAAGCGTCGAACTCACCGTTGTCGTTGGCCGTGCCATTGCCGTCCAGATCGAGTTTGCCGTCAATAACGGTGACTTTCACCGCGTTGACCTGCGGCTCACCGGCGTCTACCGTGCCATTACCATTCTTGTCCCAGTACAGTTTCAGGGTTACGCCGTTAAGGCCAGGTTCAGCCACGCCGCCATCCTGGATGCCGTCGCCGTCCTGGTCTTTCCAGATGAAGTCGCCGATGGAGTTGGTGCCGCGGACCATCGTCGTTGTGCACGCTTCCGTCATAGCGGGTGCATCGCCCAACTTTGCCTGTGCGCAGTTCTCGATAAACGGCGTGCCCCCTCCCGTGATGTACCCGGAAGGCACTTTCGCCTGGAACGAAGCTGTCCCACCCGGCGCTGTCACGCCAGTCTTTTTCGGCAAGGGATCGTTAAGGACCCAGCGAATTTTCACCAGGCTATTCGGCGAAGTGCTCGTCACGTTACCAGGGTCCGTAGTGCTCCAGGTCACCCCGCTATCGGTAGAGAAGAGAATCGTATAGCCGGGGCTTGAGATAGGGGTATAGTTCAAAGTCACACTGACGCTCCCCCCCACATACTCCAGTCCGGTTGGAACGGTGTCTTCAATCGTGAAAGGTGCGTAGACGCCGCCGCTACTCAAGGTCAAACCGGCCGAGGCTTGGTCACTCTCATTGCGAAAGGGAATGGCGTAAGTGATGGTCGCCGCTTCAACTACCGTAGGATCGCCATTTTTCTCCACCACGATTTCCGGCTCATAACTCATCAGCGCTGGCACACCCGTGCCGTAGTCGCCGTTGAACTTTTCATTATCCGAACCCGAAGCCACTTCTTGATAGGGCGAAATCGGCACCGTGCAGGCGCCGCCAAGCGCCAGGAATTTATAATACACCAGCCCGCGCACGTCGGTATTGTCGGGCGGAATGTTGGTGAAATAGAGGTTGTTGTCAATAGGGATGATAAGGTCCGGGTTGCCGCTACCGCGCGTCACCGTCAGCACGCCGGTCACGCCCACCAGGCGGAAGCAGGAGGGATCATACGCCGGGTCGCCGAAGGGTTGCAGCCAGGCATTGTAATCCGGCGCACCGTCGCCGTCGTTGTCGAAGCCCTGGTTGACATTGCCGAGCCGGTAGAGGATGCCGTTGGTGGTCACCGTCTCGCCGGGGTACACAACGCTGGTATCGGTATTGAACCACTGCCCGCTCGGATTGCCGTTGGGCTTGATTTTGTTCGCCATCGCGGAGATTTCGTTGCGCATGGTCATTGTGTGCGAGCCGTTCGTACTCAGATCCAGCGAGCCGTTGTTGTCACTGTCACCGCGTACCCACATATCAAAAGTAAGCCAGAGGTCGTCATCAGGCTTCACGCTCACACCCCAGGTAGGGATCTTTTGACCACCGTTGTAATAAGCATAATGAGGATACTCAAATGACCAATACTGATAACGACATTCGCCCTCCTCAAGCGTGCCCATGTAGCGTGTAGCATCTACTGCGCCGCCCAGATGGGTGAACGAATAAGTACCCTCATACTGCAACCCACCGACAAGCGGATCTGTATAGGTCGGATAGATGCCCGGAGTGCCGAGGACTGAACCGCTGCCAGTGTAGTCACCGATATAGGCGGTAACGCCGGTTACAGGCGCGTCGCCAGTATTGCAGATTTTGGCAATCACCGTCGCCACTTTCGGTGCGTAGGTCGAAGGCGAGAGCGCGTTCGAGTCTACCACCAGATTGGGGGCAGCGATAATCGTCAACGTCAAATTCCCCGCCGCTGCGACCGGCTGTGCCGGCATCAGCGTCGCCCAACCACCCAACGCAAACACAAGCGCCAGGAAAACATCCAAAACCTTCATTAAACCGGTGATTTTCTTCATGGTATCACCTCCCTCAACGCACTGTCATAGGGATTATTCTTACATCTTCATTATACTCTCCCTCGGCCAATATAACATTTGTGTCTTGTAGCAATTATGTGGCAATTCCATTAGTGGCCCTGATTCTGAAATGCCCCAAAAGAGCTGTAGTCAGGTTATCCTGCTCGTTACAGTGACTTCATCTGGCTTGAATGATGAGACCCTGCGCTGTAGTTGTTTTTTCACCCGTTGCCGTTATAATGTTTCATTGTGCGAAACAAGAACACACACTCAACCATTAAGCTGATTGCACTGCTCTTGATGGGACTGACGCTCGTCGGATGTGGGCAGCGAAACCCGGGAACCACCACCGGCGATGTGTCGGCGACCATCCAGAACAAAGGCTCCGATACCCTGGTCAACCTGGCGCTGGCCTGGGCCGAGCAGTATCAGCTTCTCCAACCCGATGTGCGTATCGCTGTTACCGGCGGCGGATCAGGGACCGGCATTGCAGCGCTCATCAACGGCACAGTGGACATCGCCAACGCCTCGCGCCAGATCAAGGCCGAGGAACTGGAATCCGCATACGCCAACGGCATCGAGCCGGTCGAATTTGTGGTGGCCCGCGACGCCATCGCCATCATCGTCCATCCGAGCAATCCCGTGAACGAGCTGACACTCCAGCAGATCTCCGACATCTACAGTGGCAAGATCACCAATTGGAAAGAAGTCGGCGGTGAAGACCGCCCCATCGTGCTGCTCTCGCGCGAGACGAACTCCGGCACCCACGTCTACTTCCTGGAAGAAGTCATCCGCCTGGGGCAAAAAAACAACAAAACGCTCTTCTCGCCGGACACACTGTTACTGCCCTCATCGGAGGGGATCGGCGCCGAAGTCCGCCAGAACCCCAATGCCATCGGCTACGACGGCCTGGGCTACGTCACACCGGATATGAAAACGATTGCCGTGAGTCGCGGGCCGGGTCAGCCTTACTATCCGCCGACCGCCGAGACGGTCAACGCGGGATTGTATCCCATCGCCCGCGACCTGTATATGTACACTGCCGGCGAACCGCAAGGTCAGATCAAAGCCTACCTGGAATGGGTCCTCAGCCCGGAAGCCCAACAAATCGTCCTGGAACTGGGGTTCGTGCCGATAATGACCGAATGAGAATAACGACTTTCATAGGAAACTGCTATGACTAACGAGCACGAAGAACAAGAAAAACGATCGCTTTCATGGTCGGAATTCTTTATTGAACGCGCTATCCTGGTATCCGGCGTTTCGGCCATTGTCCTGGTCGTGCTGATCTTCCTGTTCCTCATCAAAGAGGGGGTGCCGGCTTTCTTCAAGGTGCCACTGTCGAGCTTGCTTGCCACACGCTGGTATCCCATCGAAAACTACTTCGGCCTGCTGCCACTGGTCATGGGTTCGATGATTGTGACACTCGGTGCAGCAGTGATCTCGCTGCCGTTGGGACTGGCGACGGCGATCTTCATCGCCGAGATTGCGCCGGAATGGGTGCGCAACATCCTCAAGCCTTTCGTCGAAGTGCTGGCAGGCATCCCTTCCGTCGTCATCGGGTTCATCGGGATGCTGGCTTTCGCCCCGGCCATCCGTGTCGCGCTGGACATTCCAACCGGCCTCACCGCCTTTACCGGCATGCTGTTGCTGGCGTGGATGGCGCTGCCTACGGTCGTCAGCGTGGCCGAGGATGTGCTTGACACCGTCCCCAAGACTTACCGCGATGCCGGGCTGGCGTTGGGGATGACGCGCTGGCAGGTGATCTGGCGCATCGTGCTGCCCGCCGGCCGCTCCGGTGTGCTGATGGCGTTGATGTTGGGTGTGGGCCGCGCCATCGGCGAGACGATGACCGTGATGATGGTCACGGGCAATGCGGCGCGGGTTCCTGCAGGCCTGCGCGACCTCTTTATGCCGGTGCGCACGATGACGGCAACCATCGCCGCCGAAATGGGTGAGGTGGCGCAGGGAAGCCCGCACTATCACGTGCTCTTCGCCGTAGGGCTGACGCTGTTCATTATCACCTTCATTGTGAATATGGCCGCGGCCTCGGTCGTTTTCCGCCAGATCAAGCGTGCGGAGAGGATGTTAGCATGATGCCCACGAAACTGCCCCGCTTATCCCGCCAGACTTCACAGCGCATTGCCTTCATCCTTATCACACTGGCGGCGTTTGTCGTTGTCGTGCCCATCTTCCTCATCGTCGGCTACATTGTTTACGAAGGCGCAAGCGCCATCAATTGGGAATTCCTCACCGCGTTTCCTTACAACGGGATGAAGTCCGGCGGTTTGCTTCCCGCGATCGTCGGGACCCTGTGGCTCACCTTCGGCACTGCCGTCGTTGCCGTCCCCATCGGCATCGGTGCGGCGATCTATCTTTCTGAATACGCGAAGGACAACACCCTCACCCGCGCCATCCGCGTTGCCATCATCAACCTGGCAGGCATCCCTTCCGTCGTCTACGGTCTCTTCGGGCTGGGCCTGTTCGTCATTTTCCTCAATTTTGGGACATCCATCCTTGCAGGATCACTGACCCTGGGAATTATGACGCTGCCGGTCATCATCAGCACGGCGGAAGAGGCGTTGCGTGCGGTGCCGCAATCGTTCCGGCTGGTCAGCATCAGTCTGGGGGGGACGCGCTGGCAAACCATCCGGCGGGTTGTGCTGCCACAGGCATTGCCGGGCATCATCACCGGCGTAATTTTGGGGCTGGAACGCGCCGCCGGAGAAACCGCGCCCATTCTGTTCACGGTAGCGGCGTTTTTCCTGCCGCGCCTGCCCAAATCCATTTTCGATCAAACCATGGCCCTGCCCTATCACCTTTTCGTCATCAGTACCCAGGTGCCGGGGATGCCGATTCACATTCAGTATGGGACGGCGTTAGTGCTGCTGATCTTCGTTCTCTCGATGAACCTCGTCGCCACGCTCATCCGCAATCATTATCGCAAACAAAGGTTCTGGTGAAATTTACGATGGCCCCTAACGTCAAAATCCGCATCGAGAACTTCGGCCTGCGCTATTCCGACGGCACAGAGAGCCTGCATGCCATCACATTGGACATTTACGCCAACCAGATCAACGTGCTTTTCGGCCCGGCCGGCGGCGGCAAGAGCACCATCCTGCGGGCCATGAATCGCCTCAACGACTTGACGGACGTCGTCGAACAGACCGGGCACATTTATCTGGATGGTGAGGACATCACCCGACCGGACTACGATGTTGTACGCCTGCGACGGCGCGTGGGCATCGTCTTCGCGCGGCCCGTTGTCCTGCCGATGAGCATCTACCGCAACATCACCTACGGCCTGGAACTGGCCGGCGTGCGCGACCGGGCAACGCTCGATGCTGCCGTGACACGTTCGCTGCAACAATCGGCATTGTGGGACGAGGTCCACGATCGCCTGGCGGATCCCGCGCACGCACTTTCCGGCGGACAGCAGCAGCGCCTGTGCCTGGCGCGCGTGCTCGCCCTGCAACCGGAGGTCATCTTGCTGGATGAACCGACCTCCGGCCTCGATCCCATTTCCACTGCCAAAATCGAAGCGACGATGCAGGAATTGAAATCCAGCTACACTTTTGTCATCGTGCCGCACAGCGTCCAGCAGGCCGCACGGGTGGCCGATTGGGCGGCGTTCTTCCTGCAAGGCGAACTGATCGAGCACAGCACCGGACGCGAGATGTTCCTCAAACCCAGGCATCCCAAAACGGAAGACTACATCACCGGGCGGTTTGGATAGAAAAGGGAGTAGGGAGTAGCGAATCCCGATCCCTGATTCCTGATTACCAATCCTCACCTTTGGAGGCATTATGGAGCTATTCGGCGGCATCGAGGCGGGCGGTACAAAATTCGTTTGCGCGGTGGGCAGCGGTCCCGACAACATCGTGGATGAAATCCGGTTTCCGACAACGACGCCGGAAGAGACCATCGGACAGGCTATTGCTTTCTTTCGTGGCGTGATGGCGCGCGGTGTGACACTGCGTGCGGTGGGCATCGCCTCGTTCGGGCCGGTGGACCCAAATCCGCGCTCCCCCACTTGGGGCTACATCACCTCCACGCCCAAGCTGGAGTGGCTCAACACGCCCTTCGCCAGCTCGGTGCGCGACGCGCTGGACATTCCCGTCGGCTTCGATACGGACGTCAACGGGGCGGCGTTGGGCGAAGGCACATGGGGCGCGGCACAGGGGCTGGATACGTTTATCTACCTCACCATCGGCACGGGAATCGGCGGCGGCGCAATGGTGGAAGGCCGCCTGCTGCACGGCCTGATGCACACGGAGATGGGCCACATCCGCCTGCCCCACGACTACGACGTGGACCCCTTCCCCGGCAACTGTCCCTACCACGACGACTGCTTCGAGGGACTGGCCAAGGGACCGGCCATCGAAGCCCGCTGGGGTCAACGCGCCGAAACGCTCCCACCTGACCATCCCGCGTGGGCATTGGAGGCACACTACATTGGGCTGGCGTGCGCCAACTTCGTCCTCACACTCTGTCCGCAGCGCATCATCCTCGGCGGCGGCGTGATGCAGCAGATGCATCTCTTCCCCCTGATCCGCCGCGAGGTGCAGACCCTGCTCAACGACTACGTTCGCGTTCCCGAAATCCTGCGCGACATTGACGCCTACATCGTCCCGCCGGGGCTGGGCAACCGCGCCGGTGTCCTCGGCGCCATTGCCCTGGCCATGCGGGAAGTTGCCGAACGTTGAAACGAAGTATCGAGCTTACACCAGCTTTGCCAGCGCCGCGCGAATGGGTGGAAAATCCGCCAACGCGCCGGGCTGGGCTGCACCCCATACCGTACACAGATGTCCCAACAACCGTTCGTGCCGGTACTGTTGGGCGTAATCAATCAAGCGTTCCGTCGCCTCGACATTGCGCCAACCGCCGGGCAAAACACGGAACCCCTTCTCCAAAAACAACGGGATGGACGGGTAGCTATCGCGCACTTCGTAATGCCAATCGCAGATGATGATGTCGGTGGGGATCATGGCGATCGCGGGATGCGTGCCGTTCGCGGAGGCCTCCCAAATCCCGTAACCGGTGGTTTCGGCATCCAGCAGCCGGTCGCCCCACATCAACATCTCGACGCCGTGTTTACCGACCAGATGCGCGTGATAGTCGTTCACCGCTTTTGCGAAGAGATGTGCCGGATCGTGGCCCTTGCAACGCGGGCAATGCTCTGAAGCGATGAGGAACACCTCATCCATCCCCACGTGCAGCGCGTCGGCTTCGAAAACTTCGAGCAGCTCATCGAATAACTCGAAGATAATCGGGTTGACCTCCGGGTGCTGCGGGCACCAACTGCGACAGTAAATGTGCTCGTTGTCCGGGAACTGGCCCGGCGTCTCGTCGAACTGTGGATACCGGATTAACAAGGGAAATGTGGTTTTGCTCCACGATTGATGACCCAGGCATTGAAACTGCGGGATCAGCCGGACACCGTGCGCGCGGCAGACCTTAACCAACGCGCGGACGCGGTCTTCGGTAATTGGGTCCGCGGTGCGCAGTTCCGGGTGGGAGACGTAAGCATAGCTATAGTTGATCTCCGTGATGAGCATATTGATGCCCATAGCTGCCAGTGTAGGGACTTCGCCTGTCAGCGCGTCCATGTGGGCATTGTCGCCGACGATCAAATGGATGCCACGCCAGGGGGCCTTTGGATTTGTCTGGGGTATCATATCCCTCCTCACATCCTTTCTTCATCATGAAAGTCATTTGAACGTTATTTTCATCCAACCACGGGTGAACCGCAGATTCATGGGGAATTCCTTGCAACCATCTGTAGTCTACCTCAATATTGAATAAGTCAACTCTGCCGTTCCAGCCCCCCATCTTCTTGCCCTTTCTTAAGTGTAGAGTATACTGTGGGTAATCGAAACTAAAACCGAACGTCTCAGGAGGCCCTCGATGAAACTTTCTTGCTTGCAGGAAAATCTGTCTAAGGGACTGAGCATTGTTGGGCGGGCGGTCCCCTCCCGAACGACAATGCCCATTTTAGGAAACATCCTTCTGGCTACAGATCACGGGCAGCTCAAACTGGCGGCGACCAATCTGGAGTTGAGTGTGGTGCATTGGGTCGGGGCGCGGGTCGAAACCGACGGCGCGTTGACCGTCCCGGCGCGCAACTTCATTGATCTGGTGAATTCGCTGCCACCGGATCAGGTAGACCTGGCGATGGATGAGGCGACTCTGTCGCTGGCGCTGAACTGCGGCACGGTGAAGGCTACCTTCCGGGGCATCTCCGCCGAAGAGTTCCCGGTGGTGCCCGAACCGGAAGAAGGCGATGGTTTTGCCGTCGAGGCCGCCGATTTGCGCAAGGGCCTGACGCAGGTCACTTTTGCCGCTTCTACCGACGAAAGCCATCCGATCCTCAACGGTGTCCTGGCCGAATTCGAGGGCAGCACGCTCACGCTGGCGGCTGCCGATGGGTTCCGTCTCTCCATGCGCCAGATTCCGCTGATTCATCCGGTGCCCACGGCGTTCAGCGTCATCATCCCTGCGCGGGCGCTTTCCGAGCTGTTGCGCATCCTGGGGGGACAGGAAGAACCGGTGAACATCTCGACAACGCATCCGCACAACCAGGTGCTCTTCAAGCTCACCGATACGGTGTTGAATTCGCAATTGATTGATGGCAACTTCCCCGATGTGCGCCGCATCATCCCGGCCTCATCGCGGACGCGGGTGGTGCTGGGCCGTGAGGAAATCCTCCAGGCATGCAAACGGGCCGCCATTTTTGCGCGCGACGTTGCCAACATCGTCACATTGACGATCCAGGAAGGCGAAGTCGTCGTGTCGGCGGATTCCGCCGAATCGGGGCAAGGCTCCACGCGCCTGATGGCGAGCGTCGAGGGCGACGGCCTGGAGATTGCGTTCAACGTGCGCTTCCTGATTGATGTCTTCTCGGCGTTGGACACGCCGCAGGTGTCGTTGGAACTCAACGCTTCTACCAATCCCGGCATTGTGAAAGCCATCGGGGATGAAGCCTTCATCCACGTTGTCATGCCGATGCTCCTGGGGCGGCGTTAATATCTTATCCGTGAAATATGCATCATTGGGCAAGAATCATAAACAGGATTGGCGGGATTTTTGCTTTTAGTGGAGAAAATCAAATCAATGGTATATAAACTTCCCGCGACGGCATTGTACCGCGCTTGTGATCCGGAGAGTTTTGCTTTCACGACGACTGATGAACTGCCGTATGCGCCGATGATTATCGGCCAGGAACGCGCTGTGGAAGCGATTCATTTCGGCCTGGACATTCAAAGTCCGGGCTTTAATGTGTTTGTCATGGGGCCGACCGGCACAGGACGGCGCTCGATCTTGAGCCGTATCGTGCATGAGCAGGCAGCGCAGGCGCCGACGCCCAGGGATTGGGTGTACGTCAACCATTTTGCCGATCCGGCGACGCCCAGGGCCATCAGTCTGCCGCCGGGACGGGGCAGTGAGTTGCGCGCCGATATGGAACGCTTCAGCAGCGGCCTTATGGATCGTCTGCTGCAAGCCTTCGATACCGACCAATATGCTGCGGCGCGTGAGGCATTGGAACAGCAATTCCGCGAGACGCAACAAAGCGAACTGGCGGCTGTGGACAATGCCTGCCGTGAGCGTGGCTTCGCGCTGGTGCGTTCGCCCTCCGGACTTTACATTTCGCCGGTGCGTGATGGCGAACTGTTGACCCCGGAGGCGTTCAGCCAGTTACAAGCCGGGGATCGCGCTTCCATTGAACAGAATTTGAACCAACTGGAAGATATGCTGGCGAGCGCGATGCGCCGCTGGCGTGAGTTTGAGCGGCGCACCCAGGCCGAAATCGAACGCCTGGATCGTGAGGTGGCGAACTTCACCGTCAGCCCGCTGGTGCAGGAGTTGCGCGAAAAGTATGTGGATGAGGCGGAAGTGCAGGAGTATCTCGACGAGGTCTTGCGCGACATCGTGGATAACGTGGACATCTTCCGCAGCGCCGGCGAAGGTGACGCCGAAGACGACAACAGCGGTTCACTGCTCGATATTCCCCTGAACCAGCGCTACCGGGTCAACCTGCTGGTGGATAACGTCCAGCTTCAGGGGGCACCGGTCGTCATCGAGGATGTCCCCACGTACGACAAACTCTTCGGGCGGATCGAGTATGACATCCGCCGTGGCGCGACGATCACCGATTACACCCTGATCCGTCCCGGTGCCCTGCACCGCGCAAACGGCGGCTATCTCATCCTGGACGCCGAGGCGTTGATGGATGAGCCTTACGTGTGGGCTGGGCTGAAGCGTGCCCTGTTCGGTGGACTGATCCGCATCGAGTCGCCTGATGGGCAACAGTTGGTGCGCAGCGTCACCCCCATCCCCGAACCGATTCCCTTGCAGGTGAAAGTGATCCTGCGCGGCTCGCCGTACATCTACTATGCCCTGTACGCCTACGATGAGGATTTCGCCAAACTATTCAAAGTGCTGGCCGACTTCGACTCGGAAATGGACCGCACGCCGGAGTCGGAGTACACCTACATTCAGTTTGTGCGCGCGCTGTGTGAGGAAGAAACCCTGTTGCCGTTCACACGCGAGGCCGTGGCGCGGGTCATCGAATATGGGGCGCGACTTGCCGAACACCAGGACCGGCTGAGCACCCAGTTTGGGCTGATCGCCGATCTGGTGCGTGAGGCCGCGTACTGGGCCAAAAAACAGCGTCACCCGGCCGTGCAGCATAGCGACGTCCTGGAATCGTTGCGCCAGCAAAAACGCCGCGTGAGTTTGAGCGAAGAATACACCTTGCGCGCCATCACCGAGGGGCGTCATGTGATCGTCACATCCGGCGAGAGCATCGGCCAGATCAACGGACTGACGGTGGTGACGCTGGGTGGATACACCTACGGCATGCCCAGCCGCATCACCGCGCGCGCCTACATCGGACGGGGGAACGTCCTGGACATTCACCGCGAGGTCCAATTGAGCGGGCCGATTCACGGCAAGGGGTTGCTGACGCTGGTAGGCTATTTTGGCGGGCAGTACGGGATTGACGGTTCGCTCTCGATGGAAGCCAGCCTCAGTTTCGAGCAAACCTACGAAGACATTGACGGCGACAGTGCCTCGTGCGCTGAGCTGTATGTCCTCATCTCGGCAGTGGCGCAAGTCCCGTTGCGGCAAGACCTGGCCGTGACGGGTGCTGTGGATCAGCACGGCCTGGTATTGCCCATCGGCAAAGTCAACGAAAAAATCGAGGGGTTCTTCGACGTGTGTAAGCGCCGTGGGCTGACCGGGACGCAAGGAGTACTCATCCCGGCGCTCAATGTGAAGGATTTGATGTTGCGAGAGGATGTGGTCGAAGCGGTGCAGGCCGGGCAGTTCCACATCTACGCCGTGGAGACAGTGGATGAGGGGTTGACCTTGCTGACCGGTTTGCCGGCCGGCGTGCGTGATGAAGCCGGACATTTTACCGAAGGCTCGGTGCATGCCAGAGTCGCGGCGCGGCTCAAGAAATTCGCGGAGCATGCCAAACCCGAAAAAGATGATGATGACGACCCGCTTGAGGAGGAAACTCAGGACCAGGAACCAGGGACTGAGGACTAGAAACTAGAAACTAGAAACTAGCGACTAGAAACTAGAAACTAGCGACTAGAAACTAGCGACTAGAAACTAGAAACTAGAAACTAGCGACTAGAGACCAGAGACCAGGGACTAGGGACTAGGGACTAGAGACTAGAGACTAGAGACTAGAAACTAGAAACTAGCGACTAGAAACTAGAAACTAGAAACTAGCGACTAGAGGCCAGGGACTAGGGACTGAGGACTAAGGACTAAGGACTAAAGACTAAAGACTAAGGACTAAGGACTAAGGACTAAGGACTGAGGACTAAGGAGGACGGCCATGACCAATCTGTTGCAGAACCCCGGTTTTGAAGGCAATTGGTGGCGTAAAACGCACACCGGGCAGGAATTCGGCGAGATCTTTGTCCCTGAAAAATGGGTGGCTTTCTGGAAGGAAGGCGGACCGGTACCGCATGATCCCGGCAACCCCATCGGCTATGGTCGCCCGGAAATCCACGTCATCAACCGCGAACCGCCGTTTCTAAATCCCCTGCGCATCAAGGATGGCAACCGCGCGGCCAAACTGTTCACCTTCTTCCGCATCCACGACGGTGGCTTCTATCAGCGTGTTGAGGGCATCACACCCGGAGCGCGCTTGCGCGGAACAGGTTGGGCCCATGCCTGGTCGAGTAACCAGGACAACCCAAATGCGAGCGACGGAGTCGGGGCCGGGCCGTATTTCATCCGCGCCGCCGATTATGACAAGGTGGACGGCGTGCGCAACTTCACCTTCACCGTGGGCATTGATCCCACCGGCGGTACCGACCCGTGGGCCAGCACGGTCGTGTGGGGCGATGGCGCGCACATCTACAACGATTACGCGCAGATTCCACCGGTCGAGGTCACCGCACAGAGGACAGCCGTGACATTCTTTGTGCGCAGTTCCGTCCTGTGGCCGTTCAAGCACTGCGACGCGTACTTCGATGAGATGGAACTGGTCATTGTGGGGGGAGGCGGCGAACCGGTCACCCTCGCGCTTTCTACGACAGAGCCGCTGCAAGGCGAGCCGTTTGAGGTGACCGCTTCGGGTGGGTCAGCACCGGAACAGATGGTGCTCCAATTTGAAGGGGGCGAAGTCTTCCAGGGAACGGTTGTGCGGGTGGGTAACACAAACCGCTGGCGGTGTGTCGCCGTGACTCCCGGCGCGTATGTCGCCAAAGTTTCCGTCGGCGGCACGGTCTTGAAAACGGCGTCGTTCACGGTCAAGGAACGCCCGGCCCCCAGCAGTGGAGGGACGCCCGGCTTCGTCCCGCCGCGTGAGGACTACGCCCGCACCTACCTGCTGCTGCCCCCCGGCGCCGGTGATGATTGGCTACGTGCGGTACTCGACGGCGGCGTGTGGAACAAATATCATTGGACGATCGGAGGAAGCGCCGATGATGCCGGTGTTGGTCCAACCACCCGCAAAGTGATCGCCGTCAATCCTCAGAACTGGCCCGGCGATCTCAGAGCCTTTTTCGATCGTTATTACCCCGGTGTGGACTATGTCGCCATTGTGGCGCGGACACCCGCCGACTTGCAGCGGGTGTTGAGCACTATGTGATGTGGCTACATGAGACTGGCGATCATGGAATAATTCAGGAAGCCCCGCAGCAGGCGGGGCTTCCTGAATTGATCGAGAACTGTTGGCTTATGAGAATTCAGCCATTTCCTTAATTTCCACCCCTTTGAGGGTGTAGTAAAAAGCTAACGATTCGTTCATCCCATCTTTGATTCGACGCTGTATCTGATCCATAACATCAACGAAAAGCACGTCTGTTTCGCCTCTAGGGGCAACAATGCCGAGTCGGGGCCGATTCCCGGCGTTGTTCAATCCCCATTCGCCCCCGAATCGCCGGCGAATGGTTTCACCCAGGAACGTGCCCCAGGCCATCACAATCTCCCTGGACGGGCGCGGAAATTGTTTCAAATGTCGGTCAATCCACTCGTCGAGCAATTGCAGACCAACGGCATTGTACTCCACCTCGGTTTCCGCAAAGCGGCTCAGGCCGAGGCGCGCCCGCTCTGCCAACTCCACGAGCTGACGGGCCTGTTGTGTTGGTAGTAACTGTAGAGGACTCTGTGCCATAGCAACCTCTGAACTTCATTATAGCACAACTCGTATCCAGGGACAAATTACTTTTGCATAAAAACGACTTTTGTATTTTACAGCTTTTGCTATAATCTAGTTATATGTACGTGAATAAAAGCAACGTGGGGCTTTCAAACTTGCAACATCCGGCTTGTACCCTGCAATTCATCATCTGCAACCAATCTCAGAGGAGCCTTTTATGGAATTGACCTGGTATGGTTTGGGCTGTTTTCGCATCGTTGAGCGTGGCTATCCGGCCGTGGTGATGGACCCTTTTAACGAAGAGGAAACCGGCCTGGTTTTGCCGCGTAGCCGTTCCGAGATCGTCACATCGAGTGTGCTGCTTGATGAACCGCAGCAAGCCCGTTGGAAAGGTTTGCGCGGCGTCTCACGCACGCTGGCCGGCCCCGGTGAGTATGAGATCGGCGGGGTTTTCATCACCGGCGTCGCCACCTTCCGCGACCGTAAACACGGTGCAGAGGCAGGGCAGAACATCGTTTACGCGGTAAATGTGAACGGCGTGGTGGTGTGTCACCTCGGCGAGATAGGCCATACGCCCACGCAGACGCAGGTTGAAGCCCTGGGATCGGTCAATGTCCTCTTGATTCCCGTGGGATTGCCGGGAGGGTTGACACCCGCGATGGCCTCTGAGATTGTAAGCCTTATCGAACCGGACATTGTCGTGCCGATGAACTACCATATCCCCGGCTTGCGCGTTAAACGCAATCCGGTGGACCGCTTCTTGAAGGAAATGGGGGTAACCTGGGGCGACGCACAGCCGAGCCTGAAAGTACTTTCAGCCACCACCGAAGCCGAAGAAACCCAGGTGGTGCTGTTACAACCCCAGCAAGGGTAAAGATGGCAAAGGGTAAGGATGGCAATGGATTAAACGGATTTCAACGGATTTTTAACTGATGTATCCCAGGGTTGACCGTATAAGTTAGCAACTTGTGCTACCACCAACGTTCTAACGATTTTCATAGAGAATTCATCATTAACCTGCGGTTCACCAGTGGTCGGATGAAAATGACTATCCGACTACTGGACTGGCAACTATCAGACGATTTCCCAGGAGGTAAGCATGCAAAAACGAGAACGGTTGTTGATTGTCGGTGCGATCGTGGTATTGGTCATTGTTGGCTTTTTCCTGGCATTGCGCTGGCCCTTCTCATCGGCAAAGAAGGCGGCGGAGATTGATATGAATACGGTCAAGGCGCAGATGGATGCGGGGGAATACGCTTCCGCACGCGATGCCTTACAGCAAGTCGTGGCTGCGGACCCGGCCAATGCCGAGGCACATTTCTTGTTGGGATTGGCCTACTTCAATTTGGAAGATTACACCAAAGCGCGCGAATCCTTTATGAAGGCCCTGGAATTGGACCCCGCGCGCGCGGCGGCCGTGCACCACAACCTGGGGGCACTGGCCTATCAAACCGGTGATATGGAAACGGCCGTTCAGGAATTCAAGGCCGCGCTGGAAGCCGATCCCGATGATCCCGATAGCCACTATCAACTGGGTGCGACCTACCTTCAGATTGCCAGTGCAAATGCAGATATGGCTTATCTGACACAAGCCGAAGCGGAATTTCAAAAGGTGCTGGCATTGTCGCCGGGAAAACCCGAAGCCCTGGTGGGGTTGGGAACCCTTTACATGAATCAAAACAAAGTCTCTGAGGCTGTGGCCGTGTTGAAACAGGCCGTTGATGCCAATCCTCAGATGCGCGAGGCACTGTTCGCGCTGGGGGTCGCCTATTACGCGCAAGGCGAAACGGCGTTGGCGAAAGAGACCCTCCAGAAGTTCCTGGACACCAAACCGCCGGAGCGCTGGGCTAAAGAAGCGCAAGACATTTTAGCGCAGTTGGGACAATAAAATGTTTATGGTATAATCATGGTTAGTTGCTTCTGAAAGACTCTTCATTTTATCTGTCGTTGTTGTGCCGAGTTCAGTTTAATTCACAGAGGAGGTTATCATGGTTAAGGAAGTCCAATTGTCCACAGTTTCAAACCGCACAAAGGTGCGGTATGGGATTGGTGCAGCCTGTATCGGGGTCGTCGCAGTGTTGCTCTTGCTCCTCTTTAGCAAGGCTAACGGCGGATTGGCGGCGCCGCTGGCGCCGACGGCCATCACCATCACCAAAAGCAGTACCACCTCGATTATTGAGACCAACAACACGGCTTCGCAAGCAGTGGCAGGCGAGCTGGTCACGGTGACGGTGGTATACAGCATCTCCGCCGGCGAATCGCTTTACAACGTCTCACCGCGCGTTTTGTTACAAGATGGCTTGATGCCGTACGCTTCTGATCCTGCCTGGATCACGATGACGACAGGGACGGTAACTACCTTGCGCAACACTGAACCGCAGGCCGCACGCAACGGCGCGCTGGTGGTTTTCCCCTACCAGGGCGACATCACCGGCCCGCAAGTGCTCACGATGACCGTATATGCCCGCCGTCTACAGTATACGTATGTGACCCCCGGCGAAATCGGCCACAATGCAAACCTGCATGTCCAGGCGGTATTGCGTTGGTGTGTGGATGCCGGCTGTGGCACTCAGAATTATTCCAATGAGGATACGACGGCTGCCCAGATAACAGCCATTCGTCCGACCCTCACGACGGCAATTACATCTGCATACCTGGATGCGGATGGCCTTGGCGTGGGTGGAGGACAGGCACGTTTCACCTTCAATACCACCAACACTTCCGGGCGTCCTGCCACGTATGACATTGTCTTCACGGCGACGCTTGGTTCAGGGTTGACGTATGCAGATTCTAGCGGCGACAACGGGGCCGGGCCGGGCACAGTCAACGTCGTAGGGGGGGTCACATACATCGTCTGGAACGTGCCTGTGGGGCTGGCGGGCGGTGCGAGCTGGCGCGCCGTTGTGACGGCAACACTCCCGGTGACCTTCACGATCGGCCAAGGGTTCGCAGCCGGGTATTCCGGGCGGTATGAGACGTTTGCGGGGTCTGTGATTGACGAAGGGAAGTACACACTGGCCGCGGCACAGCAGACGTTCGCTCCCCCCGCTCTTGCCGTCGTCAAAACCTCCGTTCCTACCGGCGGCGCAGTGACGATGGGGGACCGGGTGACCTACACGGTGGTCATCAAACAAGGGGCGAACACGTTGTTGCGGGCGCCGCAAGTGGTGGATACGCAACCGATGGGGTTCCACTACATTTCAGGCACGCTTGAGGTGCAAAATGCGGATGTCACCTCGGTGGGGACCTCGCAGGGCACCACCGAAGGAAGCGGCCCTACCTTGCGCTATTATGAAAATCTGACCTGGACCATGAACAACCTGTCTCCTGTTCCCACAACCCGTATGGTCACGGTAACCTACGTGGCACTGAACACCGGGTTGGATTACAACAACTTGCCGGTGTACACGGTGGTAGCCGACTTGAAAGCCTCTAAACCGACCATCAGTGGCAGCAAGACCGGCGCCGTGCTCTCCTGGACCCCGCCGGCCGGTTCGACGTACAACGCCGCGCCGCGCGCCAACGCCGGCGCACTGGGCGTGATTCAGCCGTTTATGGGCGATAACTTCAGTACGTTACGTTTCGATGCCGGCAACCTTGAGGTCGGAGGGATTCCTAGCTTCATCACCAGGTTCCGCAACAATGGCTACAGCGCTGCCGGCATCCCGGCGATCCCGGCCTATGAACTGCAAATTTGTGACACATTGCCTGTGGGCCTCGTCTTCCAATCCGACAGCGGCTGTTTTGTCACCGGGACTTCAAATGCCTGCTCCTTCTCTTATACACCGCCCTCAGTCGGCACCACAGGTGAAATCTGCTGGTCGGTGCCGGCGTTAGAAAAGCGCGCCGATACGAACACCTATGAATTCCGTTATGCCGTGCAGGTGACAGATGCAGCTTACCCGGGTGCGTATGGCAACCTGGCGTTTGTCAAGACCTACAGTAGCAAAGCCGGTGCTGTGGAAGGTGAACGGGTCTATGCGGACATCCCGACGGCGCTGGCTTCGGCAACCTGCGGCGCGAGTTGCTATACGATTTTGGGATTAGATGCTTCAAAAACCACCTCGCAGAGTCGTGTTGCGCCGGGCGACCTGATCACCTACGTTCTGGCCTATACCGATACCAGCGTCACCAATGATTACACCGGCCTGGTCGTTGTAGATACCTATGATTCACTACTCACCTTTGTCTCCGCGACTCCTGCGCCGAGCGGCCATAATGTCGGCACGCGGCAATTGACGTGGAACCTGGGTGCATTGCCGCACAATGCCAGCGATCGCATCACATTGGTGATGCGGGTCGCTTCAACGGTTTCGGGGCGCTACCTGCTGACCAATACAATGATGTTGGACAGCGACCAGACTTCGCCACGCACCTGGATCAAGACGACGCCCATCGAAGTCGCTACCCTGCACCTCAGCATGAGCGGTCCGACGAACACCCACGCGGGCGAGGACATCGTCTATACCGTGGTTTACTCCAATACCGGTTCGTGGAACAATGCGCCGGTCACCTTGACGTTGACCTACGGAGACTATGTCACTTTTGTCAGCGCCTCGGCGACACCGGTGGATGCAGAAAATCGGGTGTTTGTGAATAATCTCCCGAACAACGGTAGCAATTACACGTTGACGGTGAACCTGCGGGTGAAAGCGCCGCTACCCTACACGCTGACAGGACCGCTGACAGCTTCGGCCCTGCTTCAGAGTCCCGGCGCGACGACACGGTCGGCCAATATCTCTATGGCTTTGGATCGGCCTATCATCACGCTGGAAAAAATCGGTCCGGCGGTGGCGCCTGGCCAGGGAATAATCGTGCCTTACGAGATTCAAATCCGCAATACTGGCACTTATACCGCGACCTCGGTGGTGATCACCGATACGTGGGGGGCCAACCTGACCTACAATACTACGGCAAATACAGCCTTCGGGTGGACGCTATCGGGAAGCGGGACGTATGCCACACAGTCGCTGGCGCCATTGGCGCCCGGCGCCGTGGTGAGCCGCTCATTCTATGCCAATGTGGGGGTGGGGGCTATGGCCACATATTACACCAATACCGTTGATCTGACCACCTATCAGACAACGCGCCAAACGGACACCGAGTGGACGTGGCAGGTGACAATCGCTTCCTCCAAATCGGCAACGCCGGTGCCGGCGTTCCCCGGCCGTGTGCTGACGTATACGGTTTACTACACCAACACCGGCGGCGCGATGCTCAATGCTTTGATCACCGATACGCTGCCTTCTGATTTCACCTATCAGGGGCAATCGGTGGAGCATGCCGGTGGTTGCCAGGATCCGTGGACGTTCACACCCCCTGCAGGAAACTATCAAGCCGTCTGGCGGTGTGATGCTTTGCAGGCCAATGCGAGCGGGTATTTCCAGATCTGGGGGCTGGTGGATGTAGACGCTGAAGGCACGAATCTGGAGAACCGAACAGTGACCTCCGCCGATAATACCCCGGTGCGTCCCATCGAGCAACCGCTACAGACGCGCGTGGCGCGTCCGTGGCTACGGATAAACAAAGCCGCTGCGCCAACCCATCCGGTGGCGCCAGGTGATCTTGTCACCTACACGTTGACCTATGAGAACTACGGCACGGACGCGGCCTACGATGTGATCATCAAGGATCCATTACCGGCGCAGATGGAGTTTGTAAGTTGCTCCGGCGGAGATAGTTGCAGTGAGTCAGGTGGCGTTGTAACCTGGCATCTTGCAGAACTGCCGATCAGTACGGTGGACAATGTGCAGTTGGTTGCCCAGGTCAAAGCCGGCACCGCGGAACAAACGGCGGTGAACACGAACTACACTATTGAGTGTAGCTTGTTGTCCACCGATGAAACCCAGTCGGGTGATGATGTCTCTACGGTTATTAAGGCCCCAGAGCTCACGCTGATTAAAGCAGCCTCGCCGGCCAATGTGTATGCGGTGAACGATCTCATCACCTATACGCTCACCTATCAGAATGTAGGCGGTGGCCTGCTGCATAATGTTGTGTTGACCGATGACTTGAGCACCCAGACTGCCTTTGCCGATGCTTCGCCTGGTTGTGAACACCTCGGGACCGGTTTCGGCGGACAGGTGACTTGTATGATCGGCACGCTTGCAAACGGCGCGAGTGGCTCACTGCAGATCCGTGTTCGAGTCGGCGCTCTGTCTGCCGGTGAGATTATCACCAACCTGGCGCAGGCTAAGGCGACCGAGTTAGCTATGCCCGTAACAAGCAATCTGACCCAGGTGTGTTTTGGAGGGGTATGCGGTGCACCGCACATCGGCGTTACCCCTCAGCAGATTACCCATACGACAACGGCAGGGAGAACTTTTACGGACACCTTGACCCTTTCCAATACCGGGGAGTTGCAACTGGATTGGAGTTTACAAGAGCAGCCTCCGGCAGGATGGGTAGATGCATCGCCATCGAGCGGTTCTATTCCTGCCGGTAATTCAGCGCAGGTGACTCTGTATTTTGATTCTACTGGGCGTCCCGTGGGCGACCATCAGACCATTTTGCGCATCACCAGCAATGATCCCGAAAATCCCACAGTGGATGTGCCGGTGACGTTGCGGGTACGCGCGCCGCAGGTCAGTGTAACGCCGACGAGCTTCGTTTACACCGTCACGGTGGGAGCGGGAGCGTTCACCGCGCCGTTGTACATCACCAACACGGGTGAGGTGCCGTTGACCTGGAATCTGGCCGAGTCTCCGGCGGCGACATGGTTGGAACAATCGTCGAACAGCGGTAGCCTGACGGCAGGCGACGGTGTCCATGTGACGTTGACCTTCACGCCGACCGGGCTGGCAGTAGGCGATTACTCGACCACACTGAACATCACAAGTGGAGCAAACGGCAACACGGTCAATGTGCCGGTGAACCTCCATATCTACAAAGCGGAGACTTACATTTATCTCCCCTTAGTGGTTAGAAACTATTAGGATTTGCTGGGAGGTACACGAGTCGAAAGGCGTGTACCTCCCTGATATCGAGGTTCTTATGAATGAGCCAGTTAAACTTGTGATGACCTGGGACATCAAACAGGGGCAAGAGAAGAACTACTTCGCGTTCATCCAAGAGTTCTCGATGGTTTTACAACAGGCCGGCCTGCAATTGAGTGATGCCTGGTACACGTTGTACGGCGCATGGCCTCAAATCAGCATGGGGTTTGTGAGCGAGGACCTGCAGTTTGTCGAGACTTTTCTTGCTTCTGAACTGTGGCTGAATACCAAGCACCGCCTGTTGTCCTACATCCAGGGGTATCGGCAGAAAGTGGTGCCGGCACGAGGTGGGTTTCAGATTTAGTCGTCAGTTGTCAGTCATCAGTTTTCAGTCGTCAGTTGTTGGTCATCGGGTGTTAGTCTGGTGATCAGGAAGTTGTAGCGCGAGTTTCTCCTCGCGCTACGACTTTTTTAGTTTCATGCCCACGGTAGGGGAATTTGAACCTTCTCCTGTTCCACGATGGGATCCAATCCCAGGTAGACCTCGATATCCGCGCGCCGGGTGATCTCTGCCGCCATGCGCCGCAGATGACGAAACTTGATGAAGGTCCAGTTATCTTGAGCGATGCGGTGTTGTAGACGCGGGTCGCGTTTCAGCTTCAACGCCACCAGGGCTGCGCGCCCTCCCGGCAGCACCAGATGCCGCCGCACACCGGTCGGCGGCTGCGGTGTGAGCAGGTGTGGCCCCAGGACAGCAGTGGTCGTACAGCGAAACAGGTGCACCGGTTTTTCCCCCTCGACCCAGACGATATCCCCCTCCGGCGTTTGGTCCACGGTAAAACCCAGGCGTTCGCCTAGCTGCCGCAGCACCCCCCGCATTTGCCGCATTTCGGCCCCGCGCGCCGCGGCGGCATCTTCCGATCGCAGCCGCAGGTATCCTTGCGCATCGGTGAGCGCGTATGCCTCACAACATGCGGCAACCAGCGCCGGCTCAGGGGAAAGCGCGCCGTGGAATAAACCGTAGACGGCGCTTTCCAGGGCGGTGCGTTCCCAGCGTTCCTGCGATTGCAAGAGACGCAGGACGCTTTCCTCAACACGGTCGGCCAGAGGGCGGGTAGTTTTTGCCGGAGATGACATCCAGACGATTTGGGGAGCAATAGCAAAACAAGCCGCCGTCTGGATGCTCTGCGGCAACATTTCCAACTGCGCCGGTGCCGTGTCACGCGCGGCGAGTAAGTGAACTGCGCCAAGTAACGTTTCGGACGTCGGTTCGCCGCGTTGACGCAACACGTAGGTAAGAGGTTCATGGTCTGATGGGGCAGGAGAAATCGGCTCGTCACCCTGAAGCAGCGCCAGACGATACCCCCACGGTGGACAGGCAATCCAACGGTTCACCCGTAAGCCGGCCTGCGCGGTCGCGGCGACGACGGACGCCAGCATCGTCAAATCGTCGTCAGGCAAAATAATGAACACAGGAGCGCCCGGCGTCAAATGCGGTCCAAGGCGTCGGAGGGCTACGGCAAGGCTGCGCTCATACCAGGCCCGATCTAGCCGACGTCGTCCCAGGAACGCCCGCAATGCGGGATGGACAGCATCTTTCCACAACCAGCTCGCCCAAAGCGCCGAAAGTGCCCAGAAAATCGCGTCAGGTGGTTGCGGCTGGAGGATCACGGCGGCCACAGATTGAAGCGGGAGGCCGGAGATAACGGCCTGTAGCGGCTGCGCCATCAGGAGCAGCGTCCCCGCCGGGCTTTCGAGCAGTGTCTTTACCGAGTCGGCCAGCGGTGCGCTCCATGGCCCTTGGTGGATGGCGTAGTCTTTGAGAGCTTTCTCCATCACCAACCAGATATTGTTTTCGATGAAACGTGGCGCCGGGCGCAGACTGCGCGGGCGCGTCGGTGATTCCCCGTAAGGCATCAGGCTGCTGCCTTCATCCAACGCTGCGGCGACCAGCAGAGCCAGGGTACGTTGGAGGCCGGGGGCGGGAGCGGCTTGTGGCAGGCGGTGGAGCACATCCATCAACAGGCTCAGATTGCGCGGTGTGTAAAGGGCGACCAGTTCGGCGGTGCGCTCCCGTAGAGGATCATCGGTGCCGGCCACACGCCCAAGCGCGATGTGATAGGACGGCCCGTGCGGCGCGAATGGCTCCAGCGCAGCAAAGTCTTGAGCATCCACAGGGCCTTCTTGTGAGGTAAGACAGTGAGGACAGCGGACGCGCTTGGCAAAGGGACGCTGTGCTTCGCGGTCCCAGGCAAACCATTCGGCGGTGCCGGTTGTGTGACAAATGGGGCAACGGCTACGATAAGCCTCGTGAATGTGGGCGATCAACGGACGATTGCCTTTAGGCAAATCGCCCAACCGCGTAAGGGCGGCCTGAAGTTCATCACCTGAGATAGGCACCAACGCGGCGTGCGTCCACAGTAAGGGCAGGGGATTGACGTTGAGAGCCAGCACACGGCGTCCCATCTCCAGGCTCTCGCGGAGGTAGGTGGCGTCGCCGGTGCCCAGCTCCACGATGAGATCGCCGGGCACAGTGCTGGCTTCGAGGGCTGCCCGCACGAATCCCGACAGAGTTGGGGAACGATAACGCGCCAGCACCCCCGCAGGCGCGACCGGCACCCCCGGAATCAACACGGGGAACGGTGCTTTTTCCACACGGCAGCCCCCTTTGTAGCCGTCTCTTTCAGGAAGTGATGGTGCCGGGCAAGCTCGGATTGGGTGTCTCGACGATGCGATACGAAGTAGTGATTTCCGCCGCTTTGCTCAGCATGGCGTGGACCGAGCAGTAAGTGGATTCGGAAAGCTCGATGGCGCGCACCAGCGCAGTCTCACTGATACCCTGCCCATAAGCGACGTATTCCAGATGGATTTTTGTCCAGATTTTGGGATGCGTCGCCGCACGTTCGGCCTGGACTTTGACCTGGAGGTTGGTCATCGGCTGGCGTTTTTTCGCCATAATCGAGATCACATCCATCGCCGTGCAGCCCGCCAATCCCAGCAGGAGCAGTTCCATCGGGCTGGGGCCGCTGTGGGTGCCGTATTCGGGACTGCTTGAGTCCAGCAGGATCGCCGGCCCGCCTTCGACATCACCGACCATGCGCATCCCTGGACCGGTCCAGGTGACTTGTACGTTTGTCATGATTCGCTCCTACATCACCAATCTCGCTAATGTACGCGAATCCTTAAAAGTCAGCGAGGATCCGCGCGATTCGCGGTTGAAAATCTGCTCAATCTGCTGACCAGATTTTCACCCCCTACTTTTGTAATGGAATGACACAAATGAATTTGAGGGGCTTGTCGCCTGTGTTCCGATAGCCGTGAACCTCATCCGGCGGGACAAGCACAAAAACGCCCGGTCGCATCGCACCCACGTCACCTTCGAGATTGGTGACAACCCCCTCCCCCTCGAGGACATAGATTTCGTGTTCGTAGGGGTGGTGGTGTGGCGTGAAGACCACGCCGGGTTGCAGTTCGATGACGCGCATGGCGAAGTTCGGCGCGCCCTCCTTCTCGGTGATAAGCCAGCGGATGCCGATGCCTTCCTGCACAGGCTGCGCCGGAACTTGTGCTGCTTCCTGAATTAACATGATATCCTCCTGAGTTGCCAATGGTCACTAACGGTGCTTAAAGCAAATCGCCGGGTAACGACTGACGCATCAGTCGCAAGCGAGCCGATCGAAGCGATGTCGACTGGAGGCGCGGGTTAGACGGCGTTTTAATCCTTTAAAGCTGACCGATTAGAGATTCGGTCTCTTCGACTATCCTTTCTCCTGTTTTCAGGGCTTCCTTTCGCATGGCTAGTATCGCCGCAATTTCATCGGCGATTTTTTTCTGAATCTGAACAGGCGGAACAGGGACTAGAACTTTTGCCAAATCATCTATAGAAATGGCAGGAATAGCATGACCTGTCATTAAACGCCTTACCTGGCGTAGATAATATTCAGTTCGCATATATGCTAGTAGGAAAAGCGGCTCAACGCCGCGAATGTTGCGTAGTACAGCAAAACCATTAGAACAAATCGCTCCATCTTCATCTTCTGTAATCAAAGCAGTTGCGTGGCGCGGTGTGCCTGTGCTTGCCCCGGAGATTGCGGTAATAATATCACCCTGTCGCACGCGATAGGTTGCTCTGGATGGCGCTTCATGCGGTTTTATGATTTGCTGTGACACAACTTGCATGGTGCGTGCATCAACATCTGAAATCGCAATATAACGTATATCTCCATTCGACGCTAAGCGAAAATCATCCGTTTCATTAAGAACATCTGCAATCTCACCCAATGCTTTTGCACCGTTAGAAAGCAAATACTCAAGCAATTTGCGGTCGTTGGGGTGGTAATGCTCTACATCTAGCCGTGCGTTAAGCATTATTTCTGGCACAGTGTAAATTGTGTCGTCTTCAAATTCATCATTGCCATCTTGGAATCGTCTGTATGATGAGACGATTTCGTCAATGTCATCATCAATGACCGGCAAACCTGCTGGCGTTCTAATCAATTTACCATTCTCATCGCGCTTGTAAACGGGTTGTCCCTTTACATCATATCCAATCTTCTGGATTCGAGCCATAAATACTCGGCCTGCAGTGGCAGGTAGTTTCTGAAGCAGGAGTAACGATGTCTTAATACCCGTCCCATAAGGAACAAAAGCTTCCTGTGGTATAGAAACAACGCCCAACACTTTGGCTTGGGAGCGAATCCAGAATCGGATATGACTATTGGAAACGTTTTGCAGCAAACCGTCTGGCAAAACGATAGCCATTCGTCCCCCGGGCCGCAGCAATTTCAAGCACTTTTCAATAAAAAGGATTTCTGGAGACTGACCCGCTAAAACATTTCTGGTTACTTCCCATTCATTATCACTGGTTCTATTCCATCGCCGGGCAAGCAAGTAAGATTTTAGAATTCGTTGGTCTTCTATTTTCCCTTTGCTACCGAAGGGAGGATTGGTAAGCACAATGTCAAAAGCATTGTTAAATTGCTCATTTTCAAGAAGCGCATTCGCACAGATTATTTCCGTTCCAGTGCCGCCTTCAAACACAAGACGCATCATCGCCGAGAGAGCAACATCGGGATTAAATTCAATACCGCGAACACGCTCCCGAACATAAGCCGCCTTGTCAATAGCAGAATTTTGACGACACATATAAGAAATAGCCTGAATAAGAAAGCCGCCACTGCCACATGCGGGGTCAATGATGGTTGCGTTTGGCTTCGGCGCTATCATCTCAACGGCAAGGCGCACAATTGGATGGGGGGTAAAAAACTCTCCCCTGTCGCCACGTTGATGCCGATACACAAAGGCCTGAAAGGCTTCTCCCTTTACATCACCGGGCGTTTGAGTAAGGCTAATGTATTGAAGTCGGCCTACTACATAAGCCAGTGTCAACGGCTTTAGTCTTAAAGTGTCATCCGAAAAGAAAGAGCCATATCTGCTTCGCACGGTATCGAAAAGTTTGCCAATGCGAATTTCAAAATCATTTGGACGATTTGCCAGAATATCTCGATACTCGCCAGAAGTGATACCAAATTGTAAACCGTGTTTCGTATTGTTTTGCTCGTCATAAAGTTTCATGACCAGCAGTTTAACTATCTCATGAAAGATTTTGTCTTTGAGTAAGCCTTCATTGGCGTAGATGTAATTATGACACTCTTCAAAAACGGTGGAAAGGTTGGTTGCAGGGCGCAGTTCAGAGATCCGCAGCAATGTAGCAGGAAACAGACTCTCCTCCGTAAAGAGAAGTTGTTGCTCCTTGATTTTTCTGCTACGACCAGCAGATTGTTCATAAATTCCTTTTTGGCTGGTCTCACTCATCGTCTTCATCTACCACAAAGTATCTGTTATCAACTTGCATATCTTCTTCCTGAACGCTATCTTCAGGGTCTAGCGTGTCAAGTACATCGCCCAAGTCTTCATACCAATCATCGGTAATATGCAGCGTCGTATTTCCCTGCTCGTCTGTAAACACAAAGCCCATGACGTAATTCTGCTGAAGGTGGTTAGGGTCATCGCCTGACGACTCCAAGTTCTGCGGGTTAGCAAACAAAAATTTGTGTTCAGGGTAACGGAGAACGATATCAATAGCTACAACATTGAACTCATCTTTGCGTGGGGTAGCCTGTGTTCGTTCACTTGCTCCTGATGTTCCAGAGACGAAGTGTGTTTCCAAAACCTTCACTCTGGACATCACATAATTCAAGCGCTCTTCAATCATGCTATTGATTTCGTCTCGCGAGTAACCACGCAAAGCTGCAATAGCCATGGCTTTTTCCGTCTCGCGTTTTGATTTATATTGCTGGATTTCTTCATATTCGTAGAGAGCAGACGAATAGTCGTCACGAAACTTGGGCAAATGAGCGTAAATCCAATCAATGACTTGCCGTTCAACATCTTGTTGGCGATTTATCCATGGAATCTTGTCGGCATGTGTAATCAGAAAATTTTTCAGGTTCTCCAAGTTGTAAAGTCTGTGCCACTTCTCCGAATTTGATTTGACGCCCTTCGATTCGATGACATACCAGTAAACAGTGCCAGGTTTTCGGAAGTAGAAATCCCCATGATGGCGAGCATGTTTTCTACCTTCCCATTTCTCTCGAATACGTTTTACTTCAAGCCCATATTCCTCTTCAAGTCTCTTCTTCAACAAAAGCTCAGTGATTGAGCCACTGACATACCCTTGAGCATTTGGACTGAGTTTCAGGGCTTCAAGGAATATTTCCAGATTCGTTTTGAATACCCGTCTAACGAAACGAGTTATCTTTTCAAAGATGTCCATGCGATGTCCCTGTAAACAAAATTCTGTTTAGCATAGGTGATAACCACAGAGTTGGATTGGCAATGCAATGACGGCAATAATAAGGCACCCAACAATACTTAAAGGGGATCGCCAGATCCCGCGAGGAAACCGGCGTTCCCCTCCGAGCTATTCAGGTGAGTTGGATGCCGTTAGTTGGAGAATCAGGCCATCGCGTCAGAATCGTCCGTCTCTTCGGATTCACTGTCCGGTGAGACCTCGTCTTCATCTTCCGGTGGCTCTGACTCCGCTACTGCGACTTCTACCGTTACCGGGTGTACAGGTTCTTCTGGCGCAGCCTGTAAGGTGGATTTGCCGAGCAGGGCGTAGAGACCACACCAGCCTGTAGCGCCGGTCACCAAGGCAATTGTCCCCAGAATGCCGAGGATGATGCCGATAACGCCCCGGATGAAGAGGAATCCCAGGAGCATGGCATAAATGCCGAGAATGGCACGGATAAGCCGTTCGCCGTCGCCGATGTTGGGTTTCATAAGTGCCTCCTTCAAAAAGTCCAGTAGTCTTGTGGTCTTGTAGTCTTGTAGTCTTGTAGTCTTATAGTCTTGTGGTCTTGTAGTCTTTAGTCTGGCAGTTCCGGTAGTGATTTTCGACTTCATCCACTGCGAAGTTTGTCTGTCAAAGTTCCAGAATGAAGTCGCGGAGCGACAAGGCCGCCTTTGCCCCGTCGCCGACGGAGACACTCAGTTGGGCGGGATTGTCGGCGCGCACATCTCCGATCGCGTACAGGCCGGGGACTTTGGTGCGCATCTTTTCATCCGTAATGATGTAGCCCCATTTGTTCGTCTCCACCAGATCCACCACAAACTGGCTGTAGGGCGAGTATCCGACGTAGATGAACACGCCATCGGCAGGGTACAGGCGCTCTTCTTTGGTCGCACGGTCCACCGCGAGCACGCCGGTTACCGTCTTGTCGCCCACAATGGCCGTCACCTGCTGGTTAAAGAGTAACGTGCTCTTGGGATGGTGTTTGACACGCTCCTGCAGGATGTGTTCAGCGCGGGTGTAAGGCAAAAATTCCAGGAACGTCACGTGTTTCGCGTATTCGAGCACTTGTAATCCTTCTTGAAGCCCGGAATTGCCGGCGCCGATGATGACAACGTTCTTATCCTTGAAAAGCGGCCCATCGCACGTGGCGCAGTACGAAACACCGCGCCCGGCAAATTCTTTTTCGCCGGGGACGTTGAGCTTCTTGGGGCGGCTGCCGGTAGCGATGACGACGGTTTTGCCGGTGTAGACCTGCCCGCTCTGGGTGTGAACTTCGATCTCACCCTTCTTGAGCGGGTTGATTTTCACGACTTCATCGAACTCGACGATCTCGGCGCCAAAGCGTTCGGCCTGCTTGCGAAAGCGTTCCAGCAGCTCCGCACCGTTGATGCCGTCGGGGAAGCCGGGATAGTTTTCGATCAGCTCGGTAGTTGCGGCCAGGCCCCCCGTCCCTTCACGCTCCAACACCAGCGTCTTCAGACCGTCGCGCGAGGTGTAAATGGCCGTGGTCAATCCCGCCGCCCCTCCGCCGACGATCACGACGTCATAAAAACCACCACTTACAGCTTTTTTGGGAGATTCTTGACTGATTGTAAACTCGAACATATTTTCCCTCTCATCATCAAGCCCGGCAAAAAGCGCCGGGCTTGACAGATACTTGCGTGCGGCGCTTACGCCTCACGGATGGATGTTGGATAAACGTTATGCCAGTGCCGCCTGAATCGCATTCACAATCATATAAGGGGGCGCAGCACCCTCGACGCGCTCTTTGCCGTTGACGACGCTCAGCGGCACACCCATCACGTCAAAACGATTGGCAAGCTCCTGGAATTCCATAGATTCGACTACATCGGCGACGACCTTATCGCTGGCGACGGCCATTTCGTAAGCCAGCATCGCTGCACGCGGGCAGTATGGACAGGTCGGGGTGACGAAGACCTGAAGGTTAACCGGTTGGTTCAGCCCTTCCAGGAAGCCCATCGTCTGCGGATCCAGATCGAGATCCACCGGCCCCTTACCGACCCGTTGGATAGCATACAGCAGTGTTGAAAACTCGTACCCGGAGGGGATGCCGTAATAACGCACCCCGTAGTCGCGCGCTCCGACAATCGCAATCGCCGGCGCCATGGTGATATTGAACTCCGCCGCCTTGGTGGGTACAGCATCGAAGTTGTAGATTTCAGCCGTGAGTTTAGGTGAAGTTGCCGCAACCTCTTGCGCCAACTGCACGATCTCTTTGCAGTATTCACAGCCTTTCTCGGTCGTGAAGACCACAAGCCGCACATCGTTGGCGAGATCGGCCAACATGTCGGTCACATTTTTGACGATTTCATCATTGAGCAAAGCCATATTTCCGTACCTCCTTGAGTGAATTCTTTACAAAACACATGCAGGCGACTACATCCCACAATATATGTTGTGGAGAGATGCCTGCGTTTCTCTGCCACCAATATCATCATTGTAACATATAATAAATCACCGTCAAGAAAATTCGGAGTCGCTTCGCCTTTTCTAATGAATTTCTAATACGACTATCTTGTTTATCGGTTGACATCCCTGTTTTTATGCTTATACTGCCCTGGGATTCGCCAATTCAAAGGGGATTCGGGAATAGGGAGTGCCAATCCCTAATCCCCAATCACCATTTTCAAAGGAGACGCCGGTTGTACGATTTAGTATTCTTGCATGCCCCTAGCGTCTATGATTTTCGCAAACGCGCAACCTTATGGGGGCCAATTTCGGATCTGGTGCCTTCAACACCGGTTTTCGATATGTATCCCATTGGCTTTGCGACGCTGATGGCGTACCTGCAACAACAAGGGTTTCAAGTGCGCATTGCGAATCTGGCGGCGCGGATGGTGCGCTCGGCGCGCTTCGAGCCGGAGAAGTTGATAGCGTCTATCACCACGCGCGCTTTTGGCATTGATTTGCACTGGCTGCCGCACGCGCATGGCGCGTTGGAGGTCGCCCGGTTGGCCAAAGCCTATCACCCCGATACGCCGATCATCTTTGGCGGGTACTCGGCGACTTACTTCCATACAGAGCTGATCCGCTATCCTTTTGTGGATTATGTGTTGCGCGGCGACTCCACCGAAGAACCACTGGAACGACTGATGCAGCATATTCTGGCCGGAACTGCGCCTACCGATGTGCCCAATTTGACCTGGAAAGATCGCCAGGGCGAGGTGCATGTGAACGCGCTGACTTACGTGCCGGATTGCCTGGATCACCTGACATTGAACTACCATCCGCTGGTCAAAGCGGTGCTACGTGACCGTGACTTGCTGAACTATGCGCCGTTTAGCCACTGGCTGGAATATCCGATTATGGCTTCGCTCTCGGTGAAGGGATGTACGCAGAATTGTGCGATTTGCGGCGGTTCGGCTTTCGCGGCGCAACACCTTTCCGGACGACAACAACCCGCGTATCGTTCGCCGGAGAAGCTGGCCGAGGATGTACGGCAAGTGGGGAAGTTGAGCCGTGCACCGGTTTTTATCCTGGGTGACCTGCGTCAGGCGGGGATGGATTATGCACAGCGCTTCTTCAAGGCCGTGCAAGGCTTCGACGGGGCGGTGATTGTGGAGTTTTTCTATCCCGTGGAGCGGGCTTATATGGAGATGCTGGCAGCGGCACTGCCGGACTTTCTGGTGGAGTTTTCGCCGGAATCTCACGACCCGACGGTGCGGCGCGCAGCGGGTAAGGGTTACTCCAATCAGGGCATCGAAGAAACGATTGCGGCGTGTCTCGATGTCGGCGCGCGGCGTTTTGACCTTTTCTTCATGATCGGCTTGCCGCAGCAGACACCGGAATCGGCGTTGCAGACGGTGGACTACTGCCGCGAATTGCTGACGCGCTTTAACGATGGACGGCTGATCCCGTTTACCTCACCGCTGGCGCCATTTCTTGATCCCGGCAGTCGCGCCTACGAGCAGGCGCAAGATTTCGGCTACATCCGCCATGCCACCACATTGGACGATCATCGCCGTCTGCTGTTACAGCCCACGTGGAAGCACATCCTCTCCTATGAGACGCGCTGGATGAACCGCGATACGCTGGCCGAGGTGACTTACGAAGCCGGATTCCGGTTGAACCGACTCAAGCGGGAATTCGGCATCGTGAGTGCGGACAGAGCGCAGGAAACCGAGGCGCGCATTGCCGAGGCTCGTGCTCTGATGCAGGAAATCGAAGATTTGAGGGCGCGTCTGGATGAAGAGGCATTGGCGCGCGCACTGTTGACACTGAAGCCCCGGATTGATGCCGCGAACACGTCAACCGTGTGTGACAAGGCCGAGTTGGATGTCCACGTAGGGTGGATGCCCTTCAAGGTGTTGAATCTGGCGCGGGTGGCGCTGGATGAGACAATATCCCCTCGATAATCTGAAGCAGTTGTTTCATATCCATCGGCTTGCCCACAAAGGCGGTGGCGCCCGCTTCTATACACTGCTCGCGGTCTTCGGACGCGGTCAATGCTGTGACCACGATGATAGGAATAGATGACAATGTCGCATCGTTGCGGATGATGCGCATGGCCTCAATTCCATTGATCACAGGCATGCGGATATCCATCAAGATCAGATCGGGTCGGTGGGTGCGCGTGATCTCTATCGCTTCCGCACCATCCGCCGCCGTGATCGTGCGGTAGCCTGCCATGTTCAACATGTGACAGAGGACTTTGAGGTTCATCGAATCGTCCTCGGCCACCAGGATCAACGTCTCATCTTTTGGGCGACCGGTATCTGCGGACTCAACAGGCGCAGGCGATGGGGTCTCTGACGGCAAAACGTGCCACGGCAAGGAAACGGTGAAACGACTGCCCTGCCCCACCTGGCTTTCGACATTGACATAACCGCCGTGCATTTCGGCCAGACATTGGACCAGGGCCAATCCTAACCCCAGTCCTTTAGACTCTCCGGTAGATTCAATCTGCGTAAAAGGCTGGAAGAGCAAGGCAAGACTGGTTTCAGGAATACCGATGCCTGTATCCCACACGATAAAATGGACCAGGTGGGCCGCTTCGTCGCCTTTGACTTCCAGGCCGATCGTTCCGCCTTTGTGCGTGAACCGCACGGCGTTGCCGAGCAGATTGTCCAGGATTTTCCTGAGGCGTTTGGCGTCCGCGGGGATGGTCGAAACGGTGTCGTCAAACGCGGTTTTGACCGTAAGTCCCTTCCTGCGGGCCTCAGCTTCAATGTGGCGCAGGCTGGCCCGGCAGGTTTCTTCGACGTTGACCGGTTCTATTTTAAGCTTAAGCTGTCCGCTCTTGAAGTCTGAAAAATCCAGCACATCGTTCAGGAGGTCAGAGAGATGTTTCGCACTCTCTTTGATATGAGTCACAATCTGCCGTTGTCCCTTGTTCAAGGGACCGTAATGTTCTTTTAACAAAAGGTCTGAAAAAGCCAGAATGGGTGTGAGCGGTGTACGAAGCTCGTGGTTGATGTTGTTGACGAATTCATCCTGGGCTTGCAAGGCATGGAGGAGCTGGGCATTGGCGGCCTGCAGGGCTGCCGTGCGCTCCTCAACCCGTTGTGCTAACGATTCGCGTTCGGCCTGCAGGGCCATTTCGGTCATTTTTTGTGTGGTGATGTCGCGGATGATGACCAGGACGCTGTTGCCATTATACTTGACCATGCGCGCCTCAAAGTAGCGTCCCATACCTTCGTAGGGAAGCTCGTATTCGTACCGCTGGATTTCCTGTGTTTGTAAAGCCGCAGCAATGTAGTGCATGGCCTGATCGGCAAACTCTGGTGGAAAAACTTCATAGAGCGATTTGCCGATAAATTCAGCCGGCGAACGCCAGAGCAGTTCGGGATACGCGGTATGGTGCTGCAGAAAGCGACCATCGGCGGAGAGCCAAAACAGTATATCGGGGAGCGCTTGCAAAATAGCGCGATTTTCGGCCTCACTTTTGCGCAGAGCGATCTCAGCCTGGCGCAGACGGTTCAAGAAAGTCATGCTGATCAGTGACAGCAGCATCGAGACGCCGAACGAGACGAAAAAGGTGCATAGCAATGCTTCCACACCCAGGGAGTGGTGGAGCAGTAACTCAATGACGATAACCATAATTTCTGACAGCACAACCGCTGCCACAATCATGGCCACGGCAATTGCGCGGATGTTCCACGTCTCCGATAAGGTTTGAAGTCTTTTCAGCATTGCCAATATTATCCTTCTCAAAGTATATTTTAGAAAGTTACCTTTTGTATCATTAGCATCACACAATTCAGGTGGGCAAAGTGTTAGTTTGATACAGCAGTTCTGTGACAGTTTGGTTAGTATTAGGATAGAATTTCATACGTAGTATACTACATTTGTGTGAATTGTGCAATAGGTGACATTACCACTGCAAGCCAGGCATCACTTTTGTCTCTGACTCCATAAGCGTTGGCGCCCGTGCTGCCGATTGTGCATTTCGCGTTTTCGTGGTATCCTGCTAAAGTTTTACAAGACTTGCCCTGCATGCTTTGTGTATCATTTGCCGCCCGGTAAAGAAGTTTTGCATTTCCCAACCATACCGACATTGTTTATCATTATTAACTCGCAGAGTCGAACTTGACACCCCTGCCTGTTGTGGTATTATTATAACGATTTACGAATTGTTGGGTATGTAAAGATAAATGCAATAATAATGCAATAAGCATTGCTTTTATCTGCCGACATTTAAGCGTTCGAGCGATTTCCAAGAGAATTCCCCTTAAACCTTACAGTTCACCAGCGGTTGAATGAAAACAACGTTCAAACGTTCAAACGTTTCAACGTTCAAATAACTTGTCAAGGAGTGGATATGGCAGTCATGCACATCATGAAACGGGATGGGACGATTGTTCCTTTTGACCGCAAGCGCATCGAGAACGCAATGTACGCGGCGGCGCGCGCGGTGGGAAACGGTGAGGGCCGTCCGTGGGCCGAGACGTTATCCTGGGCCGTGGTGGCGATCCTGAACGAGCGAGTAAACGGCGCGGACCGCATCCCCCATGTTGAAGAAATCCAGGACATTGTCGAAGAAGTTTTGGTGAAATCGGGCAATCCGCGAATCGCCAAAGCCTACATCCTCTACCGCCAGAAGCGCGCTGAGGCGCGCGCCACCGAGCGCATGTTGCTCGACTCCGAGAAGCTGGTCGAAGACTACCTGCAACGTGCCGACTGGCGCGTCAACGAGAACAGCAACATGAACTATTCGTTGCAGGGCTTGAATTTCTATCTGGCGTCTTCTATCGCGGCGCGTTACTGGCTGCATCGCATCTATCCCCCGGAAGTCCAGCAGGCCCACATCACCGGCGATGTGCACATTCACGACCTGGGGATGTTGTCGGTCTATTGTTGTGGCTGGGATTTGCTGGACTTGTTGGAACAGGGGTTTGGGGGCGTGACGGCGAAAATCGAAAGCCGTCCCCCGCGGCATTTACGCACTGCATTGGGACAGTTGGTGAATTTCTTCTACACCTTGCAGGGTGAAGCCGCGGGTGCGGTCGCCATATCGAACTTCGATACGTTGATGGCGCCGTTTGTGCGCTATGACGGGCTGGATTATACCCAGGTGAAGCAGGCCATCCAGGAGTTTGTCTTCAACATCAATGTGCCGACGCGGGTGGGATTCCAAACCCCCTTCACAAATGTCACTATGGACCTGACCGCGCCGTCTACTTTGGCGGATGAGCCGGTCATCATCGGTGGAGAAATGCGGTCGGCCACGTATGGCGAATTCCAGCAAGAGATGGATATGCTCAACCGCGCTTTCGCCGAGGTGATGCTGGAAGGTGACGCCAAGGGGCGCGTTTTCACGTTTCCCATTCCCACCTACAATATCAGCAGAGATTTTGATTGGGACAACCCCGACCTGGCGCCGATCTGGGCAATGACGGCGAAATACGGCATCCCCTACTTTGCCAATTTCATCAACAGTGACATGAAGCCTGAGGATGCGAGAAGTATGTGTTGTCGTTTGCGCCTGGATAATCGCGAGTTGCGCAAACGGGTGGGAGGCCTTTTTGCGGCGGCGCCGTTGACCGGTTCTGTGGGTGTGGTCACATTGAATATGGCGCGTCTGGGATACCTGGCGCGCGATGAACAAGATTTCAGGGCGCGCCTCGAACGCCTGATGGAGACTTCGCGCACCAGCCTGGAGATCAAGCGCAAAATGCTGGAAACGTTTACCGAGCGCGGGTTGTATCCCTACAGCCATTACTTCCTGCGCATGGTCAAGGAGCGTTCCGGTAAATTCTGGAGCAATCACTTCTCCACCATCGGCCTCAATGGGATGCATGAGGCGAGCCTGAATTTGTTCGGTGTGGGCATTGACCATCCCGACGGGCGCGCTTTTGCGATTCGCACGCTGCACTTTATGCGCGAGGTCCTGGCGCGCTTCCAGGAAGAGACCGGCCACCTGTACAACCTGGAGGCGACGCCGGCCGAGGGGGCTTCGTTCCGCCTGGCGCGCGCCGATAAAGAACGTTACCCGGACATTAAGACGGCCGGCACGGAGGTTGCGCCTTACTACACCAACTCCACGCATCTGCCGGTGGACTTTAGCGACGATCTGTTCGAGGTACTGGATCACCAAGACGAATTACAAACGCTGTACACAGGGGGGACGGTGTTGCACATCTTCCTGGGCGAACAGCTTGACTCCTGGCAGCAGGCGCGGCATTTGGTGCGCACGGTCGCGGAAAACTACCGCTTGCCGTATTACACCCTCACCCCGACGTTCAGCATTTGTCCGGTGCACGGGTACATTGCCGGCGCCCATCCCTATTGCCCGTATGAACATACCGAAGAACAATTGCAGCGTTTTGGACGCCCCGTGAACCGCGACTGACCGGGGTTCATCTGACTAACGACTATCAGACTAACGACTATCTGACTAACGACTACCAGACTAACGACTACCAGACTAACGGCTACCAGACTAACGACTACCAGACTAACGACTACCAGACTAACGACTACCAGACTAACGACTACCAGACTAACGACT
>ENA-UOWE01000036-UOWE01000036.1-activated-sludge-metagenome-genome-assembly--contig:-NODE-36-length-173874-cov-96.894189_pt1 | contig 173874 bp, 154 predicted proteins | sample MGYA00249841_ERZ761562 | MGnify/ENA primary metagenome ERZ761562 (study PRJEB28883, sample SAMN05720200) | activated sludge metagenome | isolation source: Anaerobic digester | place: Japan... | reverse complement strand
CCACCTACAACATCGGCAACCACTTCGAGTGGACCGGCAGCACCAGCACGATGGTGAAGTACTACTACGCCGACAGCCAGCGCGTGGCGATGCGTCAAGGCAGCAGCACACTGTACTTCTTGTTAGGCGACCACCTGGGATCAACGTCCGTGACCGCCAACAGCAGCGGTGGCATAGTGGCGGAATTGCGGTATTATCCGTGGGGTGGAACGCGCTATACCTCCGGGACCACGCCCACCGCGCGGCGCTTTACCGGGCAAATCGAAGACGCGGCCATTGACAGGATATTCCGCTCGTGAGTGTCTCTTGATAAACCTGCTATGTACTTGTATAATGGGTATAAAATAACATTCCTTTGATGTCCAAAATTTTGGCGAGGTGCGTATGACAGATACCATGCATTTTGAATTAAGCGCCGAATGGGTCAATCTGTTGCGCACGCTATCCGACCGCTCGCTAGACAGTTTTTTCAAAGAATTGGCCGTGGTGGAACTCTACCGGCGACATTTTATCTCCGGTGGCAAAGCGGCGCAATTGTTAGGGATGGAGCGTTTCGAGTTCATCCGCTACGCTTCCCGTCTGGGAATCCCCTTTTTGGATATGTCGGCAGAAGAAATGGCGGCTGAAGCTGCCCTGGTCGAAACCCTGCTATGACGGTTCCGCTCTTCATTGCCAATGCCAGCCCGCTCATCGCGTTTGAACGCTTACAACGCCTGGACTTGTTGCCGCAACTTTGCACGGCGTTACATATTCCACCGGCCGTGCGGCGCGAAGTTTTCGGTGCTCGTCCTGTACCCTCCTGGATTGTCGAGCGTCCTTTATCGCAGCCGCTCTCACGTCAAATTCTAGCGGCACGGCTGGGGATAGGCGAAAGTGAAGCTATTGCGCTGGCGCTGGAACTCACGCCGGCCTACGTTCTACTCGACGATTTGGCGGCGCGCCGCCTGGCGCAATCGTATAACCTGAATGTGCTAGGCACAGTCGGGTTATTGCTGTTGGCACGCCAACGTCATTTGCTCCCTGCGCTGCGTCCTTTCCTGGACGCGCTGTTAGCCGCCGATTTCCGCATCTCTGAAACGCTCTATCAGTTTGCGTTAGCACAAGTGGGTGAAGTTGAGCAGCGACATCCTTGATTATGAGATCTCTCAGACACCAGATGCAAAACGGCGCGCGCGGGTGAACCAGCTCGCCCGTTACGCGCAACGTTACGTGGCAGTGGATGACAATATTACAGAACGTGCGATGAAGTTGGAAACGCTCGGACTGGACGCCTACGATGCCCTGCACATCGCCAGCGCCGAAGCCGGTCAGGCAGATGTTTTCCTCACAACGGACCGCGCGCTCTTGCGGCGTACTGCACGTATGGCTGATGCGTTGCACATCCGGGTGGTCAATCCATTGACCTGGTTGAGGGAGGTATTGCACCCATGACAACACGCACAATGACGCTAATGGAAGTTCGGCAAGAAGGGTTAGCGGCTTTGGCTGAACGGCTTGGCCCTGTGGGCATGGTACGATTCTTGCAGCAATTTGAGACGGGCTATGGTGATTATTCTGTGGAACGTCACACCTGGCTCGAGGCTGTGGACGTCAAAACACTGGCAGAACGGATACGGTTACACCAAAAAGACACTTGGGCTACCGAGTAGCCACGCTCGATACCCTCCTGTAAACCGTGCTGAACGGTGCGGCCACCTGCGACATCGGCAACCATTTCGAGTGGACCGGCGACAATTCGGCAGCCACCAGTTTGGTTAGGCGCAGAGCAGTTGGTTTATACTGTGAGAAGGTATACTGAATAGAAAATAACCACCCTACAGTGTCGTGCTCATACTTGCCCCTTTACCCTGGAAGGGTATAATCGCATCATCGAACTCAAACACGGTGGGAAACGCTCACTGCCGTTCCAAAGGTACCTCCCACCATCCTGAAACAACCGGCGCAACTTGATGAGGTAGACGCTCATTGACCGAACGACTTTACCGTTACGCCATTGCCTACAAACCCTACGCTGTGTTATGCGCCCACCGCGACCGTTACAACCGTATGGCATTGGGCAGTTTGGACATTCCGCAGGAACTGCATCCTGTCGGGCGTCTTGACCTGGATAGTGAAGGATTGTTATTGCTGACCAACGATGGCCCCTTACAGCATCATGTGACACATCCCGACTTCAACCACGCCAAGACTTACCTCGCGCTCGTGGTGGGGCATCCCGAAACCGAAACACTTCAGCATCTGCGCGAGGGAGTTGAGATCAAGTTGGGGGTCACCCGACCCGCCGATGTCGAAATTTTACCCGATGAGCCGGCGCTGCCCCCCTTCCCCAAACCCCTCCCGGCATCTTCCAAAACGACATGGCTACGCATAGTTCTCTATGAGGGGAAAAAGCGGCAGATTAAACGTATGCTCTCGGCGGTCGGGTTGCCGATCGTGCGGCTGGTGCGTGTAGCGATCGGACCGCTGACTTTGCCGCCCGATCTGCAGCCGGGACAATGGCGCGATCTCACAATGCCGGAACGGCACATCCTGCTCAAGTGGGTCTGGCCACATGGACGTCCCCGCCGCACACATAACGTTCCAACGTCCTGACATGCCAACGTTCAAATAAATTTTCTAAGGAGTAGCAGTGAAACTTTCGATCATCATCCCAGCTTACAATGAAATCGAGACAATCGCCGAAATCATCGCGCGGGTCCGGGCTGTGGACCTCACCATCCGCATTTGGGCCGACCACGCGAACGAGGCACAGGTCACCCTGGATCGCGAATTGGTAATCGTTGACGATGGCTCGCAAGATGGCACACGCGAGTACCTGCACACGCTCGAAGGGCAACCCGGCTTCACAATCATCTTCCATCGCGTGAATCAAGGCAAAGGCGGTGCGGTGTGGACGGGCCTGCAACAGGCCAGCGGCGATATTTGCCTCATCCAGGATGCCGACCTGGAATATGATCCGCGCGATTATCCACATCTGCTTCTGCCAATTCTGGAGAAACGCACCGAGGTGGTGTACGGTTCACGCTTTCGGGGTGGACCGAGCAAAGCGATGTTTTTCTGGCACATGGTCGGCAATCGCTTCCTCACTTTTGTTACCAACCTCCTCTACAACACCATCCTTACCGACATGGAAACGTGTTACAAAGTCTTCACGCGCCAGGTTGCTCGACAGCTCCATCTCAAGGCAAGGGGCTGGGGCTTCGATCCTGAAATCACCGCCCAAATCTTGTTGAGCGGCTATCGCATTTACGAGGTTCCCATTTCCTACAGCGGGCGAGAATTCCACGAGGGCAAGAAGATTTCCTGGAAAGACGGATTTACCGTGCTCTGGACATTGTTGAAATACCGACTGACCGGCTATAAGCCTATGGGGGATAATGAGGGACGAAAAATGAGAAATGAGAAATGAGTTAATGAGGAATGAGTGGGAGGGAAATGTTTAAGATTCCGACGATAACGCGGCCTATCCGGCACTTGCGGCGCTATCGGCATATCCTGACCGTGTTTACACGTCACGGCTTCGGGTTTGCGATCTCACATCTGCCCGCCGAGCCGCTGTGGCTGCGCGATCTGTATCCCTTCCCCATTCAAGAACCGGCCTCGTTGCCGGCGCACTTTCGACAGGCACTTGAGGAACTGGGCCCCACATTCGTCAAACTGGGCCAGATGCTCAGCACCCGTCCAGATGTGCTGCCGCCGGATTACATCGCCGAGCTGGCAAAACTTCAGGATAGCGTGCCGCCCGTTCCCTGGGAAGAGATCCGCGAGGTCATTCAGATGGAATTGGGCGCGCCGCCGGAGAAAATTTTCGACGAAATTGATCCCCATCCCCTTGCAGCGGCCTCCCTGGCACAGGTGCATGCCGCCAAACTTCTGACGCGCCAGAAAGTGGTCCTTAAAGTCCAGCGTCCCAACATCCTGCCGACCATCGAGACCGATCTGGAAATCATCCACGATGTCGCCCACTACGCCGAACAGCACACGCAACTTGGGCGTATCTACAACCTGGTGGAGATCGTCGAGGATTTTGCCGACACATTGCACAACGAACTCAACTACCTGAGCGAAGGACGCAATGCCGACCGCATCCGCGAAAATTTCGCCCAGGAGAAATGCCTGTACATCCCCGCCGTCTACTGGGAATATACCACCCGCCGCGTACTGGTGATGGAATATATCGAGGGGATCAAGATCACCGACATCGCCGCGCTCGACGAAGCCGGCTACGATCGTCACAAAATCGCCAACAACGCGGCGCGGATGATCATCAAAGAAATTCTTGAGGATGGCTTTTTCCACGCCGATCCCCATCCCGGCAACCTCATCGTGATGAAAGGTGAAGTCATCGGCGCGATGGATTTCGGCATGGTGGGCTACCTCAGCGACGCCGACCGCACAAACCTGACCCACCTGTACAGCGTCGCGGTGCAAATGGATGCCAAAGCCGTCACCGATGGGCTGATTCACATCGGCGCCGCGCCGATAGATGTGAACCGCCGCGCCCTCAGTCAGGACATCGAACGGCTGTTGCGCTATTACAAAGGGTTACCTCTCAAGGATATCCATGTCAACGAATTGCTGGAGGCGCTGATGCCGCTGGCTTTTAAGCACCGGCTCCGCCTGCCGACAAACTTCTGGCAATTGGGCAAAGCGCTGGGGATGATGGAAGGCATCGGCTACAAGTTGGCGCCGGATTTCGACATTTTCGCTTTCTCCGGGCCGTATGTGGTCAAGCTGACGCTCAAATCGGCAATGCCCGATCGCCACTGGATCAACGACATCAGGCGGCGCGGACTGGCCTGGGGCGATCTGCTGGAAGAACTGCCCCACGTCGGGATGCTGCTTCTGGAACGTTTTGTAAGAGAGGAACCCATCAAGCTCTCTTTGGAACATCGCAACCTGGAATTTCTGGACCGCATGGTGACGCGGCTGGCGTTGAGTGTCATCGTCGCGGCCATGATTCTCGGGCTGGCGGTGCTCATCCCGGCGACTACCAACACACCCTGGATTGTGCAGGTAGTCGTCATCCTCAGCTTCGTCCTGGCCTTAGTGATGGGGGGTGGGATTCTGATCTCGATTATACGCAAGAAGTAGCCCTACCTGTTCGAGTTTTAGCCGGGCGTCTCAATCAGGTATCAAAAAAATGCCCCCCGAATTCCGTTGGATTTGCATTCAAGCGCAAATCTTACTATAATGAAGTGAGAAACCTCAACCTGGCGCCATCGAGTTAAGGGGGGACAAATGACTATGTTCACAACGCTCCTTACGCAGGCCGGACGGACATTGTTGCTCGAAGGAGGCATGGCCTGCCTCCTGGCGGTGATCCTCGGTTTCCTTTTCTGGAGATCGAAGCGGGCGCCGCTGATTCTGGGGTCGCTGACCCTTGTCTATAATGGCTTCCTGCTCCTGTTACTGGCTTCGGTTTTCAAACCTGAGGAACTGCCTTTCTACCATCTCGTGCCAACCGTGGCGAAGTTTCCCGACAGTGTAGCGCCTTACCTGCTCCACATCTATTTGATCCTGGAAGTCGCTATGTGGGCCACGGCTCTGGCCGGGACGCTCGGTTATTTTTTCAGCCAGGAGCTAGGTGCCGTCATCTTCGGTGTCGCTTTCACCATTGCGGCAGCTTTCTGCCTCATTTTCACCGCCATCCCGTTCTACTACCTCTTCAAAACGCCCGACACCACCTGGGCTTTACTGCTCACCGTGGCGCTGGTGGGCACAGTCGGCGTGTGGTTGTTCAGTACGTTGATGCTCAAGGGCAAAGGCATGGCTTTGCTTGCCCTGCTGTGGTTTGAATTCTTCCTGGCCTGCTGGATCGGCTATCAGGCTGCCGGACGAATCGGGCTGTTGCTGATCACCCTGCCGGCGCAGATCATCTTCTGGGGGACGTTGTACTACTTCTCGATCCTTTCTCTGCCGCTGCCGGACCACGAAAAAATCCCCACCGTGCTCAACGTGCTTCCCCTGGGTGAGGATGTTGTCTTGAATGAACAACTCGTCAAGCCGGTCTTTCGCTGCCTGTTCCCCTCCACCCAAGACGATGGCCGGGCCAACGCCTTCCGCAGCGTGCTCACCTTCCTCTTGGGGACAAACTATCCCTATTACGTGATCGAGGACTGGAAAACGCGCGAAACGCAAGACAAAGAAAAGCCCGATGCGGTTGTCAGCGGCGACCCATTCCGACAATTCTTCGCCGGCCCGGGGATCATCTTGACCGATTGCAATCATCTGGCCGTAACTTCCGACGGCATCACCTTCAGGGTCTGCCCGCCGGGATTGAGCTTTACCAAACAATTCGAGCAGCTCTACACCGATGTGGACTTGCGGCCTCAACTGCGGGTCACCACGATCAAGGCCGAAACCAAAGACGGCATCACGGCGAGCATCTTTACCTTTATGCCCAATCGCATCTGGGCCGATGGGCGCAAGGTCGAACTCGGCAGTTCCTATCCCTACGATAAAGACGCCGTCCTCAAAGCCGTCTATGACCATGCGGTGGTCGAACACAAATTCGAGCGGGGTGCAGATCAACTTGTCACCGAGGAATTGAAACCCCGTCCCTGGCACGAACTGGTGCTCACGATGGGGCCGCCGCTGCTCAAAGAAGTGGTGGCGCATTATACCTGCAACGAGCTGCATATGGATACCCGTGATCCTGACAGACCCAGGTACGAGCCGGCCGAGGAACCGGAAGAAATCAGCAGGCCGGGCATCAAAGGCGTCTATAGCGCCACGCTCACGGTAAGTGAAAAGCTGCGCAACTTTATGGCCCGCCGCCTGACCGCCGACGAACTCAAAGACCTGGCCTTTGACGTGGGCTGCGATTACCCGCTCTTCAAATATCAGGCCGAAGGCGACCTGGCAGAAACGTTGGTCGAGCACTTCGACAAGCGAAAGGCGATCGGCTGTCTGGCGCAGCAGATCCAAAGACGCTGGCCGAGTAAGTACATCGCGCGGCTCTTCCCGGTCCCGGCCACCTGTGAGCTACCGGCTAAAGTTGAGGCGCTCGTTGTCACATCTACAGGCAGCCGCATCCCTTTGAAAGACCTCCTTAAAACCCTGACCGACCACTTTGGCATCTCCACCGATGAGATTACCATCATCGGCGCGGTCACCAAGAGCCTGCGCGTCCTGATCGGCGTGCCCCAGGCGGTCGTAAATGACCACACCCTCACGGACATCCATCCGCGCGCGGGGGCAACCTGCGGACTCACCTCGCTGACGGACTTCGAGATGCTATCGCGCGAAGCGCAAAATGCCTGGCGCTATGCGTGTTGCAGCGCCCCACCCACGCAGCGCGACGATTATCTACAGCCGGGCATAAGCTGGGATGATGCCCTTCAGGCTTCGCGTCGGCGAAATCCCCGCGTGGAAATCTCCGATGCCTTCATCGGCAAACTTAAGGAGACCATGAAGCCGTTGGGCATTGAGGTCGTCGGTGGCGGCATCAGCGACATCAAGGTTCCTGAGGACATCATGGCGCAGCGCATCAAAAACTGGGAGGTCAAACGCGAAAAAGATGTTGAAATCGCCGTCGCCGAGGCCCAGGCGCGCATTGCCCTCCGCGAACAGGAAGTGCTCGGCGAGGTGCGGTTGGAGATGCTTTCCCGCCTGACTCAGGTTCTGCAGGAAGCCGACAGCGGCATCAGCAAGCGCGCCCTGGCGATCAAGCTCTTCGAGGCGATGGGCATCTCGCCATCGGCCAAACCGGAATCCTCGGACGAAGGCAGCGCGCTGCAATTGCCGACCGGGCTTTGTCTGTCTCCTTATGTGGTTGAGTTGCTCAGGCATATCAGCGGTTAGTTCCCCCTTGAGGAGGGAAAAATGTTCAACTTCAGAAGAGCAAGACAGTATTACACTCGGGTCTTCATCACCCTTCTCGTTGTGGGCATGCTGCTTTTCCTAATGAGCCTGGCGGCCGTCTCCCTTAATACCTGGTTCTACAATTGGCCGATTGTCCCCCACTGCCCGGAGAGCCTCAGCGGCGACCGTCTGGTGACCGCCACCGACAGCGACGGCATCGTCGTCAATGCGGCATTGACGCACAAGCGGGCCAGCGAGACCCTCGAAGCGGCGGCGCTTTCCACCGCCAACGTGGAGACAGAAGATAAAAACTATTTTTCCCTCAGCGACATCGTTCCGGCGACGACGGTGGGTGGGCAGTTTAGAGCGCGCCTGAATGTCCTGGACACGGCTCCCGAAGGGTATCACGATGTCACCGTTATCTTCTCCAACAACGATGCACCGGTTGCCCAGACCGCCACATGCTCCCTCACCATCCGGGTGACGAAGGTACAAAACTTCGACGGCAGTACGGCGACCGTCGCCACCATTCAAGAAGTCAAAAACCCTGTAGACAAATTCCCAATATACATTCAGACGTTCATTGTCAGTGTCTTCGGCGGCATGCTCCCCGGAGCAGGGAGCTTCCTGACGGCGCTGTTGCTTTGCGCCGCCTTCATCACTGCCCTGTACCGGCTTAACAGCCTGGAGGAAGGTCGGCGGTTTCTCTGGCATCGCATCTTCGGACGCCCCGGCTTTTCGCCTTTCCTGATTATTCAGGGGGGAAAGATCATCCTGGGAAAAGACCCCGTCAAGAAAATCGGCGGGCCGGCCGGCCTTGTCATCCGCCTGGATAGCGCCGTGATTACCGAGAAAGGTGGGAAACTCGCCCGCATCCTTCGCGGGCCGGGCTTCCCGCGCCTGACGCCTTTTGAGAAGATCTGGGACATCATTGATCTGCGCCCGCAACGCTGGTCGTTCAAAGTGAATGCGATTACCCAGGATGGCATCCCCATCACTTACGAAGTCGCCACCAAATATAAAGTCGTCAACGACGATGAGCACATCCTCAAGGCCGCCGCCTGCAAGTGGATCCGCGAGGCGTGGCGCACAGAACCGGATCGTCTGATGAGCTGGGACAAGCGGGTGGTCTTGGGCGCTACCGAAGGGACCATGCGCACCAAAATTCTCGCCCAGTACAAACTCGATGAGCTGCTCGATGTTAATGTGCGCCGGCAAATCCGTCAGGCGCTCCTGGATGCTCTCACGGCATCTACCAGGGATTTCGGCGTCGAAATTATGGATGTCACGCTCCACGACATCGAGTTCCAGGGCCAGGTGCTCGAAGAATGGGCCAAGACCTGGCGAACGCGGCGCGACATCGAAGTCCAAAAGATCGAGTCCGATGAACGCATCCAGGAATTGAAGATGCGCGAACGTGCCGTGAATCAAGTCCGTCAAGAGATGCTGGACAGGCTGATCGGTACGCTGACGACGATGACCGAAGAGCGCCGGCTCGATCAGATTTCGATGGATTACGTACTGCTCGGCTTCATTGACATGATCGAGCGCACCGCCGCAGCGCAAAAAGTCTTCATTCCCGAAGACAGCCTGATGCGCTTTGAAAGGATCAAGAAGGAATTAAGATAGGTCCACGGGGATATACACCGCTCATCCGCACATCCGGGTCGGATGTGCGCTTTTTCATTTGCTTCAGCGTCTCTCCGTGTTACAATAGTGACCGATGAACGAACAAAACCATCCACTTTTGCAAACACTGAACGCCCAGCAACGCGCCGCTATCACCACGCCCAACGGACCGGTGTTAGTGCTTGCCGGACCCGGATCCGGCAAAACGCGTGTGCTCACCCACCGTATCGCCTGGATGCTGGCAGAAATGCATGTGCCGGCCTGGCAGGTTTTCGCCGTCACCTTCACCAACAAGGCCGCCCGCGAGATGCGCCACCGGCTCGACACCATGCTCGGTGATGCGGCGGCGCAGACGATGACGCTCGGCACCTTCCATGCGGCCTGCGCCCGTATCCTGCGCCGCGAGGCCGCAGCCGCCGGGCTTTCCGGCAATTATTTGATCTTCGACACCGACGACCAGCTCAATGTGATGAAGCAGGTGGTCAAAGACCTCGGACTGGACGACAAACGCTATCGGCCACAGGCCCTGCTGAGCGCCGTCTCCGCCGCGAAGAACGAACTCATCCCGCCGGATGCCTATCCGGTGCAGACCTACTACGACGAAATCGTCGCGCGGGCTTATGCGCGCTATCAAGACACGCTGCGCAAAAACGACGGCCTCGACTTCGACGACTTGTTGATGGAGACGGCGAAGTTGCTGCACAACGACCCGGACATCCGCGATAAATATCAGCGCCGCTACCGGTATCTGCTGGTGGACGAGTTCCAGGATACGAACATGGCGCAGTACATCATCCTGCAACTGTTGGCGCAGGAGCACCGCAGCCTGTACGTCGTGGCCGACGAGGATCAATCCATCTACTCGTGGCGTGGGGCCGATTACCGCAACATCCAACGGTTGCGCCAAGACTTCCCCGAACTGCGCCAGTACCTTCTGGAGGAGAACTACCGCTCCACGCAGACCATCCTGGACGCCGCGCAGGCCGTCATCGCCCCCAACCCCGACCGCACGCCCAAGCATCTCTTCACCCAAAAGCGCGGCGGCGATCCTATCACCTTGCACGAAGCCTACGACGAACAGGAAGAGGCCGATTTCGTCGCCCGCGAGATCAAAACGCTGACGCGCTCCGGCTACGCTTACAGTGACATCGCCGTGATGTACCGCACCAACGCACAATCCCGCGCGCTGGAAGAGACCTTCGTGCGCCACGGCATTCCCTATCGCCTCATCGGCGCCACGCGCTTCTATGCGCGCAAAGAGATCAAGGACGTGCTGGCCTACCTGCGCCTCGTCCAGACACCGGATGACGACATCAGTTTGATGCGCGTGATCAACACCCCGCCGCGTGGCATTGGTGCGCGCACGCTGGCGACCATTTCCGCGACGGCCAACGCCCGTGGCAGCAGTCTCTATCAGGGGATGAAGCATCTGCTTCAGGAGAAACAATTCAGCAGTCGGGCCGATCAAGCCCTCAACGGATTCGCAGCGCTGCTCCACGGCTGGCGCGCCTTCTACGAACAGGCCGGCTTGTTGCACCTTCTCGACCGCATCCTGACCGACACCGGCTACGAGGCATACTTGCGCGACGGGTCCGAGGAAGGCGAGTCGCGATGGGAAAACGTACAGGCGTTGCGGGCCGTCGTTGCCGAGGCGCCGGACATTACGCTGGCCGATTTCTTGACCGAGGTGGCGCTGGTTGCCGATATTGACGAACTCGGCGAGGAAGTCCGTGCCGTCACCCTGCTCACGCTGCACAGCGCCAAAGGACTGGAATATCCGGTGGTCTTCCTCACCGGCCTGGAGGAGGGGCTGCTGCCCCATAGCCGCTCGCTGGATTCACCGCAACAGGTCGCCGAAGAGCGACGGCTGTTCTACGTAGGCATGACGCGCGCCGAGAAGCGGCTCTACCTCACCTACGCTTTCCGTCGTGGCTGGGGTCATTACGGCAGTAGCGAGCCTTCGGCGCCTTCACGCTTCTTAAGCGATCTGCCGGATGAAGTCCTGAACCATCCACGCCGGAAACAAAAGAAGGCCGAACAGCGTCAATGGAGTGTGACCTGGAACGATACGGCGCGAGCACGCAGCGTGCCGGCGACGCCGCAGTTGCAGTATCGTCAGGGGCAGCGTGTGCGCCACGCCCACTACGGTGAAGGCATGGTGTTAGAAAGTCAAATGGACGGACGCAGTGAAATGGTCACCGTCCTCTTTTCCAACGGCGTCGGGGTCAAACGGCTGTTAGCCAGCATGGCCCCGATGGAACCAATTTCTTAATTATCAGTTGAACGACTAACAACCAGCGACTGACGACTAATGACTAACACCTTCCCAGGGAGGAACAGGGATGAAAAAAGCAAAAGCCAGGCGCTTGACAACCGGAACGGCGACGTTGGTGATCTTATGCGCCATCACCGTGATGTTGCTCGCCGCGTCCCCACCGTGGGGTTATGCGGATCCCCTGGCGCCCACCGCCGCCGAGGTCGAGCCGAACGACTCCTACTCAACGGCCAACATCTTCGTCATCCCCGGCACCATGACCGGAGCGATCAGTCCACTTGGGGATGAAGATTATTTCAGAATCACTACCGATTCGGGACGCGTCTATACTGTCAACATTACCCGCGAGAGCACCCAAGAACGCCGCATTGATGTCTACACGAATGCCTATGCCTGGGTGGCAAGCGTCCAGACGGACCCGGCCCATGCTACGGTGAGCCTCTCCTTTCAGGCAGTCACCACCCTTTACTACATTCGTGTCACCGCGCCGAACAACGACCCTACAGCCGGGCCAACGGATTACACCCTTGCCGTTGATCCGCCGGTCACTCCCACGCCCACGCCGACCAACACGCCCACTCCCACGCTCACGCCCACGCCCACCCAGACACCGATGCCGCCGCCGCCCAACATCCCCATCGAGAGCGAACCCAACGACAATGTAGGAACGGCTAACTCTTTTGACGTCCCCGGCAAAATTGTGGGGGCCGTCACCAGCATTTATGATGTGGACTGTTTCGCCATCAACACCATCGTTGGCTTGCAATACCGCCTGATCCTGAGCGACTATGGGTACAACCGCTGGCTCAAGGTCTACGACAACAACGGCTACTACATTATGGGCAACACCACCGCGACCAACCACGAGGTCGAATTGACCTTGCAGGCAGGTTTGACCCGTTATCATCTGTGCGTGTCCAGCGTGACCACGGCCTCGCCTTCCAACACGCTGGTGGATTACCTGCTGGAAGTCATCATCCTCCAGCCGACGTTGACGCCGACGCCCACGAACACGCCAACGCCGACCCATACCCCCACATCCCAATCGCCAACCGTCACCCCCAAACCCACCTGGCCCGGCGGATTCGATGCGTATGAACCCAACTACAATTTCGAGCTTGCCACCACCATCGCGTCAGGGCTGACGTATAATCTCAACTTCATGCCCTGGGGCGGTGCAAAGGTAGACAACGATTTCTTCAGAATCCGCGTCAAACCGGGACTCCAATTGACGTGTGAGACGAGCAATCTCGATCCCGGCGTTGACCCTCGTATGGTGTTCTACAGTGGGCCGGGAGAGCAGTACTTCTTAATGGCCAACGATGACATCGCCCTGGGCAACTTCAACAGCCGCCTTTCTTACTACGCTACTTACGAAGGCTTCCTCTACATCCTCATCGGCCAGGGAGACCGGATGGACATCCGCGACGCGACGAACAGCGATTATTCGCTCAAGTGCGAGCTGGCCGTGCCCGGCAGCAACGTCACGCCTGCGCCCGAAAAGTCGGATGTGACGCCCCAGCCGCAACCGACGCCGCGGCCTACCAGCACGCCCCAGACACCGGCATCGCCTATCGCCACGCCCACGCCGCCGCCGACAAGTGAAGGGGGAAGCAAAGAACTAAATTTCCGTCTGATCACCACCCCCGCACCCCTTACACCAGCACCTACCCCCGGCGGCTTCCGCACCTTCCGCATGTTGGTGTATTATGATACCAACGGAGATGGTCAGGTCGGCGCCGGCGAAGGGGTTCCCGGCTTCTTCGTGAGCGTGCAATCGCCCGAAACCAAAGCCGAGCTGGCGCGCGGCTATACCGATGACCAGGGGCAGCTCTCGTTCACCGTGCCGACCGTGGGGACCGTGCGGGTGTTGATCCCGTTGTTGGGTTTCGACCGGCTCGTGGAAGCCACCCGGCCGGAGGTCAATGTGCGCATCGCGCCGCCCAACCTGCCGGTCATCATCCCCTGACGCGACAAGCGAGACATCCTATGGCATCGAAAACGATCAAAGACTACTACGCAATCCTCGGCGTCCCGCCAAATGCGACACCGGAACAGATTCGCGCGGCTTTCAGGCACATGGCCCGGGTCAACCATCCCGACATCAACACCTCGCCGGACGCTGCAGAACGCTTCAAAGAAGTCAATGAGGCTTACGAAATCCTTGCCAATCCGGACAAGCGCAAGGCTTACGATTATTTCACGGCGATGAGCGGCGGTACAGAGGCCGCCGTCACTCCCCCACCGCCTCCGACGCCGACGGGGGTTCCTGTTCCGCCTTATGTCGCGCCGACCGGCGCCGCGCCATCCCCGACAATCGCAGCGGCCAAGGCGCGCCCGCGCTCGCAACGGGTCACACCGCCCACGTGGGCCATCCTGCTGATCGTGCTCGGCGTGTTCATCATCGTGGCGGTAGGTGTGGGGGAATTGCTCGCGTTACAACGCAACCGCGCCACCGGCGGCGCAGAATCATCAACCGTCAACAAACTGACGGCCTTTACCTCTGCGCCGACTATTCCTGCTGATGTCGTGGTCGTTCAAGAAAGTGGGGTGCCGGTGGGCATCGCCCATCCCGATCAACTCGACATTGCCGGGACGGTCTACCCTGTAGTCGCGGTTATGCCGGAACAGGGACGGTGGCCCATCCCCCTGGAACAACGCGGCATTGCGGTATGGATTTACGGGACGGTGATCAATTACGTCATCGGTGTCCCTTACATGGCAACGACGGAATCGTTGCTCGCAGGGCTGACGAGTGCGCACCGTATTACGCTAACCCTCGACAACGGCAACATGTTGGTCTTCGGAGCGCCCCAGACGCAGCGGATCGCGGCAGATGATTTGTCTCCCCTGGCTCAGAACAAGCCCGGATTGACGTTGATGATGCTGGATAGCAGCCAGACTAACCGGTTGATCGTCCAGGCGCGTTATCTGCCGGAAGAGAGCCTTTTCACCCCAAATCAAAAGGTGGACGGGCTAAAGTTTGAGGTGCTGGAGTCAAAAGTACAGAAAAACACCGCGGATTCGGTTTACTTCATCATCGAATACCAGGTGACTAACGAAAGCGGGGTCGCGCGCGATGCCACATTCTTCGATATGGTCCTTGAAGATAGCAATGGACAACGGTATACGCTGAACGAGGCCGCGACGACATGGGGCCAGTATGGTCCTCTGAATCGGATCCTCAACGCCGGTGAGACGGCGATGGGCAGCGCCGGCTACCAGGTTCCTCCCACTATGCCATCGCCTGTCACGTGGATCGTCCGCAGTGATGCGACCTCGGCCAACAGCACGCGCTTCTCGCTATCCTACACCCCCCCGCTGCCCGGCCCGCCGCAGCCCGATGTGGAACTCTCCAGCGTCTTCGCCGATGGCACCCGCAATGTCATCGTCATCAACGGCACCCTCTACAATGATGGAGAATCGCCGCTGGCTGTGACACTGGCAAACATCAACCTGACCTACAGCGGCGGCACCAGTTCCCTGCAAGCCTCTATGCCGCTGCTGCCGTGGAACATCGCCCCCGATGGTTATCAGGAATTCGAGCTGCAGTTTGTCCGCCCCGCGGGCGTGGATTCCGTGTTGCTGGAAATTTTGGGGTTCACTTTCCGCATTGAGGGATTAGAGTAGGATAAAAAAGAGCCTGGCGAGAGGTTTGAACTTCGCCAGGCTCTTTTGTGTGCCGCTCACAACATCGCCAGCACGCCAAAACGTCCCGTGCGTCCGTTTTCGGCGCGATGCGAATACCACTCATCCACCCGACCAGCCGTGCACAGGCCGGAATTGACGATCTGCACCACACCCACAGCCCGCAATTGCGCCGTCACGGCGCCCGCCAAATCCAGATACCAGCGTCCATCACGCTGTTCCGCCACCCCGGCACCCGCCGGCAATGCCGCCTGAATCGCCTGCACCACTTCCACGCCAACGCTGTAATGCTGCGGGCCGATGGTCGGGCCAATGCCGGCCCACACATCGGCCGGGCGCGTGCCAAAAGCGGCCTGCATCGCCGCGACCGTCGCCGGGACGACACCCGCCGCTATGCCACGCCAGCCGGCATGCGCTAACCCCAACGCCCGCTGTGCCGGGTCGTAGAACAGGATCGGCGTGCAGTCGGCGAAACGCAGCAGCAGCGCCACCCCCGGCGCATCGGTGATCAGCGCGTCGGTTGCCGGGATCACGCACCCCCCATCTTCCACGCCAACGCGCACCACGTTACAGCCATGCACTTGATGTGGACTCACGATTTGCGTGCGCGTGATGCCGAAAGCCTCACAAACACGGCGATGGTTTTCCTCGACGGCAGCGAGGTCGTCACCAACCGTATGCCCCAGGTTCAACGCCGCCCACGGCGCGGCACTCACCCCGCCCCGGCGTGTGAAACAGGCATGGGGAAAATCAAAGCCCGGTCCGTCAAAAGTATACCAGACCAGGCCGTTTTGCTCTACCCGTCGCATCAATCGCGGGGCGTCAGTGCCCGGAACAAGGTTTTGAGCACCAGGGCGACCCAGGCAATGACCCACGCGCCGAGCAACATCCCCCCAAGAGCAATCTTCTGCTCGTCCACGATTGGCTCGACCTTTGTGCCATCCGGGCCGACTTCGATGTAAGCAATCGGGCGCGCCCGTCCGCCGGCGCCACCACCGCCCGCAACACCGGTTTCATCCTGGCAGCAGGGATGGGCTTCATCGGCTTCATGGCAAGCACATTCTCCACCCGTATTCTCGCCACAACACTCATCACAACAACAAGCCGGCCCCCCGCCGAACCCGGCGCCAAAACCATAGCTAATCTCCGCAACGGGAATCAGCACCCGCTCCCCCACCGTCTCCGGTTTGCCGAAGACCGCGTCCACGTTGATGTCATCCACCATCGCCTCGATTTTCTCCAACATCGCTTTGATCTCATCCATTGTCTGTCTCCCTCGAAAATGGTGATTAGAGATTAGGGATCAGAATACTGCTCAACCCTTACTTCCAGATTCCATCCCTAAAATACAAGTTAAAATCAGCCCAATCCGTTGACAAAAATATCCCTAAACCGCAAGTTAATGGGGGGTTCTCCTGGAAGTCGTCACAATCAGCGCGATGAGCAACACGCCGAGCGCCGCGATGCCCGCACCGATGGCCGCCATGACGCTCAACGTGTTGATGGTGGCATTGGGAATCTCCAGCCACCGTGCCCCTTCCGGTCCTTCTTCAACAACGGAGACCGGACGCAGCTTGATCGAACGGAAAAGACCCGCCGGGACGTTTCCGCCTTCCAACGTCGTGACCAGCACCGAGGGCAAAAGACGCCGTTCCCCGACTACAATGGGTGTCCCGGCAACCAGGCGTATGCGCTGCGTTGGTAACTTCATCTTCCACCTCCCCGAAAAACCGTTTGAATGTCAGAACGTTGACATGTCAGACCATGATGTCACTTCCTGCATTATAATTCAGACACAAGCCTGAGCAAGCTCACCCATTCTCCATTCTTCATTCTTCATTCTCCTTGCGCTTGTCACAATTGTACGTTGGAGTATCATTAACATAGATAAAACAAAAGAGGAAAACCTGATGAGAGCATTAAGTCGGGGTCAGAAAATTGTCTTGATTATCCTGGGTATTCTGGATTTCGCCGTGATTGGAGGGCTGGCGAGTATCGTTATCAGCGCCATGCGTGAGCCGCTGCCTGAACCGTCGCCCTCCCCCCCCACAGAGACCCCCCTGGCGCTCATCATCCCGCCCACCTGGACTCCAACTGTGCCGCCGACAGACCGTCCGACGCCGTTACCACGTCCCACCAACACGGCAACGCCCACGATGACTCCCACGCCAATTCCTACCGACACACCCACGCCCACCGCCACACCCACGCCCAAACTTGTGGCCGGACCGATCCCCCTCGAAGGGGCAGAATTCGATTATGTACTCCCCAACCGCATCCCCGGCTGGACCTGGTATGCCTATGTCAATTACAAAGGAGGGGATTTCGATCCACAGAACTCATTCGCGGAACCGGTCTTTACCGCCGCCGATGATCCGGTGCGCCAAATCCACGGCGCCACCTTGAAGGTCGAAACAATCCGCTGGCTTAAGTTCCGCACCTGGGTCTACCAGACGGTGACCGTGACCGTTGGCAGCACCGTGCAATTTAGCATCAAGGCCCAGGCTTTCTCTTCCCTCGATCGGCTCATCGTCAAAGCCGGCATTGACCCCACCGGTCAACCCCATTGTGATAACGCCAAATGGGGCGATCCCCAGCAGATCAACCAGGACAGCGGCATCGTCACGTTGGTCTCACCTAAAGTCGTTGTGGCAGCCCCTCCGGTTACGGTGACCCCCACCGCGACGCCAGACCCACGGGAACGGGAGACACCCGCGTCCACAGCCGAGGTTCCGACCGCACCGTTGGGCCGCGTGACCGTCTGTTTCTATGCCGAACCTACTTATCCGCACATCAACAATGCGGCGTTTTTTGATCAGGCCGAACTGATCGCCATCCCTCCACGCTAGTACGAGGCTGAAAATTTGTCAACGGATCAAACGAACTTTTCAACCGATTTTTCAAGGAGAGCCATGTCAACAACGCCAGAGATTTACGATACCGTCGTCATCGGCGCAGGGCTAACCGGCGCATTGGTTGCCCACCATCTCGCCGAGGCAGCTATGAATGTCGTCGTTCTCGAAGCCACCGAGTCGCCCGGCGGCACCGCCGGCAGGGGGACGGGCCTGGCGCTTCTGGGCACACCGATACCTTATGTGAGCCTGCAAGCGCGCCTCGGCACCGACAAGGGACGGCACGTGTGGGAACTCACGCGGCAAAATCTCGACCTGCTGACCGGCATCCTGCACAAACTGCACCAGGAGGCCACCCATGTCGGCAGTTTCCGCGTGACCGATGACGACACTGAAGCCGGATTATTGCAAGAGTCGGCGGCGTTGTTGCGGCAGGACTTGTACGCAGCAGAGATAGATGATGCGATGGATTATGGTTACATTGTCGGCCTGCGTACCGCCGATGACCTGGCGTTCGACCCACCGGCACTGATCGCCGCACTGCTCGATCATGCCAACATCACCGTCGAGTACGAAGCCGAAGTACAGGCCATTCGTCGCCATGCCGACTCGCCATCAGCCCCCCCCATCCTGAGCGTGTGGGGACACAAGCACTACCTCCTCACCCGAAGCGTCATCCTGACCAACGGGGCACACGCTATCCGCCTGAATCGTGCGCTAGGGAGCATCCTCTACCCGACCTCGATGCATGCCGTTGACTTCCGCAATGCCGGCGCGTTGCCCACACCCTTAGTGATCCGGCAGGGGCAGGTAGTCATTCAGGCGCGTGGCAACGATTGGCGCATGGCCGGCTGGACCGGCGCGCAACAAGATGTGCTGGCACCCCTGACCGACATCGCCCAACAGCTCTGTCCCAATGCTTCCGTTATCGGACGTCGGTCATGGTGGGTGGCCCAAAGCACCGATGGCTTCCCCGTGGTGGGACAGCTGCCGGATATGCCGAATGTATACACTGTCAACGGCCTGGGACCGTGGGGATTGAGTTGGGTCTGCGTCGCCGTGGACCGCCTGATCGGTTTGCTGATGCATGGCGAAGAAGTGGGTTGGCTCGGAATCGAGCGTTTGTTGGCTCCTTAAGATATGCTGTCAGATCATTCAACGCAGAAAACGCAAGAAAGGACAAATTCGATGTCAATGCAATCCGAAAGTCAGGCCGTTCCGATAAAAGTGGCGGTTGTGGATGACCATCCTTTTTTTCGTCAGGGCGTGCGCGATGTTCTGGCCAAAGAACCTGACATCGAAGTGATTGCCGAGAGTGGCGACGGACAGGAAGCGTTGGATTTGTTGTCCCAAGTCCAGCCAGATGTTGTGTTGATGGATGTGAATCTGCCGGCTATGAACGGTCTTCAGGTCACCCAGAAACTGAAAAGCCTGTACCCAAACGTCAATGTCATTATTCTTACCGCCTACGACGATGAGGAACAAATTTACCACGCCATCCGCATCGGGGCCTCGGCTTACTTCGCCAAAGACGTGGAGCCTAACCATCTGCTGGATACCGTTCGAACCGTGGCGAAGGGGTATTATGTGATCTACGGCAAAACGATGACGCCCGAGCAGGCCGAACAGTGGTTGCTCGAACTCTATCGCCGCTACGGCCTCAAACCCGAGGACACAACCTTCTCCCCTTTGACCGACCGCGAGATGGAAATTCTGGAATTGATTATCGAAGGGTTGAGCAACAAAGAAATTGCCTTTCGCCTGGGGATCAGCCAGCAGACCGTCAAAAATCATGTCACTTCCATTCTGTCTAAATTGAACCTTGCGGATCGCACCCAGGCAGCCATCTATGCGTTGCGGCATGGTTGGGTCCGCTTGCCGCAGCACGCAGACGAAGCGTGAACAATTTTAGATTGGCGATTGCGGGCTTCTTCAGAGGAATTCACCGGTAGGTGGATAAAAATTTTATCAACAGGCTTTTAATGCGGAGGTACCATGACTGAGGACACCTGGGAACAATTTTTGGAGAGTTGCCGTCGAGGAAGTGAACAGGTCAAAAAGGAACTCAAAGAAGTAGACATGCTGATCCAACAAACATCTGTGGAAGTTGACCGGTTTATGCAAACCAACTCACGGGCCGTGGCGCGGGCGCGGCAGATCGAAGCTTCATTCGATACCATGCCGCGAGAGGACATCAAAGCGGCCTATGACTCCTTGATTGATAATCAGCGGCGACTTTTCACGATGCGCGGGCAGCTCGAGAAACTTCAAAGCGACCAGAAGAACCTGACGCGCCTTGATCAACTTTATCAAGCCATTCTGGAACATGCCGGCCCCGGCGACCTGGATGTTTCGCAAGAGACAAAACATGAGAAATTCGACACACCGCAGGCAATGGTCATCAGCATCATCGAAGCCCAGGAGCAAGAACGCCTGCGCCTCTCCCGTCAAATGCACGATGGGCCGGCGCAGGCACTCACCAACCTGGTGCTCCAGGCCGAAATCTGTGAACGCCTCTTTGACCGGGACTCAGCACGCGCCAAGACTGAACTCGCGGAATTGAAAAAGAACGTCGTCAGTGCGTTCAAAGCCGTAAAAGGCTTCATTTTTGATCTCCGCCCGATGATGCTGGACGATTTGGGATTGGCTCCCACCATCCGCCGTTATGTCGAGGGTCTTAGTGACAGTGGCTTTACCGGACTGACCCTACACATTAGCGGCAAGGAGCGCCGCCTCGCCCAACACAAAGAGGTGACCATCTTCCGGGTCATCCAGACGCTCATCCATTTGGGGCGGGATCAAGACCAGGCGAGCAACATCAATATCGTCCTCGACATCGGAGAAGATCAGGTTACCGTCACCATTGAGGACAATGGCACCGGCTTTGAACTCGATGAGAACCTGTCCACACCCGATGCGCTGCGCCTGAACCTGCCCACACTTCGTGAACGCATCGAGATGTTGGGAGGAAAGATCACCTTCTCCAGTGCCCCGGGTCAGGGATTGCGCGTTAATTTCTCATTGCCGGCAGAACAACTGAGCGCTTGAGTCCTATCAGCAGAAGGCACAATTTCCCACTTGACAAAAGCCTATCATTTATGCTATAGTTAGGTACGAAGAGCACAAGTTGGCCCTGCCAACTGTGCTCTTTTTCGGGTAACTCCGAAAGGTGCGATGTGCCCCTAAAACAGGAGAGCACATTTTAATTTTTTTATTTTATCGGCAGTTGACAAACAGCCAGATTTGGATATGCTGAAAAGACAAATCTAATCTCACACTGAACAGATAAAGGGTACTATATTGGCTATCGAAGACGATTTGGACGACGCACTCTTGGAAGAAGAGTTAGCGCAAGAAGAAGACGAAGAGGAAGACGTCGAAGAGGAAGAAGGCGACGAAGAGGAAATCGCCGTTCTGGTCGAGGAACCCTCCGGCGAAGAATACCTGCTGGCTCTTGGATATGAGCGCGGGCATATCACATACGAGGATATCCTGCGGGTTTTCCCTGAAGCCGAAGATGATGTCGAACGCCTGGATGAGATCATCGCGGCGTTGATGGAATCGGGCATCACCATAGGCGGCACAGATGAGAAAGCCGGCATTGGATTTCTGGACATCGAAGAAGATGAAGAAGAGAGAGCCGAGGAGGATATTTATCGCGCCATTGAAGTTGACGATACCATCGGCCTCTACCTGAAAGAAATCGGTAAGGTGCCTCTGCTGACCGCAGAAGAAGAGGTCGAGCTGGCCATCCGCATGGAAAACGGCAAAAAGGCGCAACTAAAGCTGAACAGCGGCAAATACCACAGCGAAGAGAAACGCTGGGAATTGGAGCGTTGCATTGATGACGGCATCGCCGCGCGCGAACATCTGATCCGTGCCAACTCGCGGCTGGTTATCAGCGTCGCCAAAAAATACATCGGGCGTGGTGTGCCCTTCCTCGACCTGATCCAGGAAGGCAACATCGGCCTGATCCGTGCCTCCAACAAGTTCGACTACAAACGTGGTCATAAATTCTCTACGTATGCGACCTGGTGGATCCGGCAGGCTGTGACCCGCGCCATTGCCGATCAGAGCCGCACGATTCGCGTGCCGGTGTACATGGGGGATCAGATCAACAAAATGCTGCGCATCTCCCATCAATTGACGCAGCAACTGGGACGTGGCCCCACGCCGGAAGAGCTGGCGGCGGAAATGGAAATTCCGGTGCGCAAAGTCGAACAGATGCTCGATGTGGCACGCCGTCCGCTCTCGCTGGAAATGCCCACCGACGAAGAGGAAGAGAGCACGCTCGGCGACTTTGTCGAGGATATTGACAGTCCCTCGCCACCCGACGAGGTCAGCACCACGATGCTGCGCGATTTATTGATGGAAATCCTGGTGGACTTACCGCCGCGCGAGGTGAAAATCCTGCAAATGCGCTACGGGCTACTGGATGGACAGACCTACACCCTCGAAGAGGTCGGCAAAAAGTTAGGGGTGACGCGCGAGCGTGTGCGACAGATCGAGGCGCAGGCGCTCAGCCGGCTACGCCACCCCGCCCATGCGCGGCGTTTGCGTGACTTTCTGCGGACTTAGCAAACCAACCTGACAGGTCGTGGAAGATCTGTCAGGTTTTCTATTCCACATCAACCACATTCCCCGCTGCCGCGCGTGTCAAGCGGTCACGGATCGCCAGACCCAGCCCCGTTGCGCCGAAGTCGCGGGCCAGAATCACCGTCACATTCGCGTGATCCAATGCACGCAAGGCGGTGAACAGTTGCCGGGCCACCTCGTCCAACATACCGCTCGTCCCGACAGTTTGAAAAACCGCCTGTATGCCGGCAAAGGCGGGAAGATCCTCTTCGGCCAGCAACAGCCCCACCCGTTGCCCCCGCCCTATCTCCTGCACAGCGGCGTCGCGCATCGCATACAACACGGCCTCGCGCGGGCCACAATAGAGGGTCAACCTGGCACGCGGCGCGTAGTGTTTCGTCAACATGCCGGGAGAAGGCAAAGTGTCTTCCGGGGAAAAGGGGCGACCCGCGACCTGGACCTCGCCGAGGACCGCCGCCAACGCCTCGCGGCTGATTCCACCGGGCCGCAGGATCGTCGGCACGGGCGTGACCAGCGAGAGCACGGTAGATTCCACCCCCACCGGCGTCGGCCCGCCATCCAGAACCACGTCCACGCGCCCTTCCAGGTCATCCAGCACGTGATCGGCCCGTGTGGGGCTGAGGTGACCGAAGCGGTTGGCGCTCGGCGCCGCAATGGGAAACCCGGCCGCGCGGATCAGCGCCAGCGCCACCGGATGCGCGGGCACCCGCACGGCGACCGTAGGGCCGCCGGCCGTCACCACCGACGGGACCTGCGGATGGCGCGGCAAAACCAACGTCAACGGCCCCGGCCAGAAGTGTGCCGCCAGCGTATAGGCCACCGGCGGTGTCTCCGCGACAACCCACGGTAGCCCATCGCAGTCCGCCAGATGGACGATGAGGGGATCGGCAGCCGGACGGCCCTTCGCCACGAAGATACGCTGCACGGCCTCAGCATCCAGCGCATTTGCCCCCAGGCCGTAGACCGTTTCGGTCGGAAAGGCGACCAGACCGCCGCGACGCAGGACGCTTGCCGCGGCCTCGATCACCGTAGGGGCCGGCGCGGCAGGGTCAACCGGAAGGACAAGCGTGGATTTCATAGATCAAACAGGGCGTGGGCGATCCTGCGCACGCCCAACCGTGATCAAGGCGCCCCGCTCAAGGAGAGCTTCGGCAAAGCGCAGGACGTCGTTTTCGACCCGCGCGGGGTCCACGGCAAACTCGTGAGCGATGGTATGCGCGATCTCACGCAAAGTGTGCACACCGTTGGCCAGATGCAACACACGCGCGCCCGTGGCGTTGAGCACGATAAACTTACCCTGTTCAGGCAACACGACCACCAGCTCAGTGCCGCTTTCGCGCGTCACAATGCCAGACGCCCGTATCAAGACATCATCCCAACTCGGCATCAATAACCTCCCAAAATGTTGAATCGCGCCGGAAATGCAGCGCGCAGGCCGGTATGTGGGCCAGCACGGTCTCCCAACGCGCCAGAACCTCCGGCAACCACAGCGGATCCGCAGAGAGCACCGGCGTATTGGCGACCAGCTCACCAAGCGCCTGTGCCGACGTCATGGGTGCCAGGAAAACGTCGCTATCCTTCACCAGCCGCAACAAGCCGTGAAGCGCCACACAGCGCACGGCGCCGCGGCGTTTGCCGAAGGGTGTAGCATATATCTGCCAACCCGCCGCGGAAGGCCACAGGAGCAGCAAATCATCGTTAAGCACCGGATCCGGCGCGGAGAAATGCGCCGCCGTTGTCTTACCACTTCCGGAGACGCCGAACAAGGCATATCCCTTGCCGTGATGCGCCACTCCGGCAGCGTGAAAGAGAAGGCCGCCGCGCGTAAAGGCTTGCAACGCCAGGACAACCCGAAGGAAATAGCCAATATCGGCAGGGGTTGCGTCGGGGTGCGCGCAGAGATGTCCCATGCCCTGTCCGGCGTCCACCGTAGCCTGGAAGCCCGGCGCGCACAAGGCACACACGCCTCCCCGACACTGCGGGCGCACATCAAACAGCGGTCCTTGCGGCGCCGCCAGGTGTGCATCCACGGTCAGTTTTACATCCCATGCCGGCGTCTCCTCCGTCGGCATCCAGGCGGCCCAGGCTGTGCGGAGTGGTATCAGCCAGATTTCCGGGCCGAACACCCGCAGCGACGTTCCCGCAATGCCCAGGACGAAGGGGACGACGTTCATCGTTTGAAGCTCCGCCACAGCACCCACAGCGCCAACAACACCAGCAGTCCGCCCTCAACTTTGGTCCAAAAACGCGGCAGACCGGCGCGCACCGTCACCGTTTCGGGGTAGGTGTTGATCGCGCCGTTCCACTCGACCTCCTCGATGCGATAGCGGTAGCGGCGTCCCGGCGCGACGTTGTCGTCAGCGAAGCGATAGCTCGCGCCGACCAGTTCATCGCCGGCAGCGGGAATCAATGTGGGGTTGACCTGCACAAAGTCGCCGTCGGGCACCTCGGCACGGTAGACATTGAAGCCGGCCGTGCCCACCTCGCTGGCCGTCTCCCAGATAAGCAACACCGGCGGGATGTCGCGCAACAGCAACACCATCCCGCCGATGAGCAACATCAGCCCCAGCAGCGTGCGTCCCCAGGGGAAAACATTCCTCGTCTGATTCGTCAAACCCGGCAAATCTCCAGCAGATCGTCAGAACGTTGGGGGGTTAGCCCGTTAATCCCGTCAAAAGATGGCACACCTGCCTGTTAAGTCATAGCGGACTCAGGCGCTGACCGGTTTCCGTTTGGTTATCTGCGTCCAGAAAACGCGGGGGTGACTATCAAGGCCCAGATAATTAAACAAGAACGCCCCGACTACCCCGCCCATCAATCCAACGGCGATGCCGATGGCCGTATTCCGCAGTTTCTTGGGACTTGCCGGCTTGCGTGGCGGCAGCGCCGGCGAGGCAAAACGCACCTCGCTGCCTTCTGAGGCAGAAGCAATCGTCACTTCTTGGGCCTTGGAAAGCAAAACCGAGTATGCCTGCCAGGTCAAATCGCGATTCTGTTCCAAATCTTTCTTTTCCTGAACCAGGCGAGAGACTTCGGCATCCAAACCACGCACCCGTAATTCACGTTGGGCGATCTCTTTGGATAAGGGTTCATCCAATGCCGAGGAGGTCAAAAGCTTTTCCAGACCTTTCATTTTCAAGAGGTCATCGGCCATCTGATTAGCCAGACTCACCAGTTCAGGAGTTTCAGGAATCAAATCCGACAATTCCATCCAGGGATCTTTGGTATACAACTCAGGGTAGAGTTTCTCGATCTCCCCAAAGAGTTGCGTATCCGTGGCTACATGTTGCGCACTCAACGCCAGAGAGCCAACTTGAAACATATCCGCATAGCGTTCCAAAATGAAATCGCTGAGATTGGGAGAAATGAGTGCGGAGGCAACCAGAGCATCATCTACCCCTAAAGTCTGGGTGAGAGAAAGTGTGAGATAGTCGGGTGAAAGCAAATCGAGGAACTGATACCCTTCACCGTTCAGACGCGCAGTTGATTTTTCCCGGATCGCAGCTTCCAAACGCTGTACTTCCTGGTGCATGGCTGTGATCAAAGCGTCCAGATCGGCGATCTGCTCGGCGGCGCTGCGGTCAGGGTTTAAAGCATCAATGGAGGCAGCTTGCAAATCCAGACGATCGAAAGGCAATCCCTCGGCGGTGCTAAACACCCGTGACTTGAAGGCCAACAACGCCAGGCCGTTGCTGCGCGCGCTGGCCTCTCCTCCCCGGATAAGCTGCTCGCGCATCATTTCCGCCTCCTCCATCAAATTCTCTACGCGCCGCTTGCGGTTGTAATCTTCTTCCAGATCCACACGTAGAGCATCTCGTTCTTGCTCAAAGACCTGCAACCGCGCGGCAATCTCTGCACTGATGGCCGTCTTAAACAGTTGTTCACGGATGTCACGGTCGCGGTGGATCACGGCCAAACGATTGGAGATCTCTGAATCAATCAAGGCGCCCAGAATTTCACGTTTAGCATTCTGCCCTTTCTCAAAAGCAAACAGGCGATTGGCTTGGGCATCGCTGAGATAAGCGTCAATCAAGGCCTGGCGCACCTGGACTTCTTTATCCACAACGGCAGAGATGGCCGTTTGCCGGGCCGTGCGCAGGTTATTGATGATAACGGTTTCCTCATCTATCTGGCGTTGGATTTCATTGATTCGATCGTCCTCGGAGATAAACTTTAAATAGGCTTCCTGGGCGGCGTCATACTCGGCGCGAGCCTGTTGCAGCTGGGTTTGGATGTCCATAAAAGGCGAAAGGGATGCTTCGCCGTAGATCTTATTAATATAGGTCTCATAAGATTGGGCCCAGGCATTGGCAATCCGTGCCGCGATCACAGGGTCTTTGTGGGAAACCACAATTTGAATCGTGTCACCGCCTCCCCCTCCTGTTCCGCCCTCTTTCAGTTCCAAGACGCGGCCTTCAACATATCCTAGCAATTGGGTAGGATCGCGGTCTTCCTCATCGAGGTATTCGCTCAACTGCTGAGCCACTTCCTGAGCGATGGCGCCGTTCTTGACCACTCCGGCCAGCGTGTTTAAGCGTTGCTGCATCCGCTCAACGACCGCCGTTGAGCCAACCATGTTCCCATAGTTGACGTTGTCTTCTGTAATCGTGCGAAACCCCGATCCCAAAGAGATTTCGGCACGGCTCTTAAGTGAAACAACACTGGCGGTCGCTTCGTATTCCGGTGGCATTACAAGACTGACAAGCAGGGCTATAACTCCCAAACCTGCGGCTGCCACAGCAATCAGCCACCACCATTTGAGCAAAACGTCAAGGTAAACCCGCAAATCTATTTCTTCTTCCATCCCCGAATTATCCTCCTGATGTACGATAGTGCGATGCAAAGGTTATTCATCTGCAGCCATTTGTGGACATTGATAAAGCTATGAGATTATAACACACGCGGGGGGAGATACAAATGAAGGGCAGGCTTTTTCGGGATTTCCGGTGGCGTACTGGAGTTCTGAACAAGTTCAGGGCACAATTTCAGTTATCCCTCGCTCCACCGACAAACCGACGTGCCAGACCACGAAAAATTGATGCAATCGCAATCCAATCACTGATCCTGAATCCATGCTTGTAATCGCCGTTGTGCCTGCCAGGCAGCTCGCGTTTGACGGTCCCCACACAGCAATTTCCAGAGCGTGGGGGCGTGATGATTTAACAGATGAAAAGGGCGTTGAAGATAAAAACGCGCGCGTGCCTTCCACGGTAGAGCACGCCGGGTACCGGGATCACCAAATACGACCAGACTCAAATATTTCAAGAGTCCACGCATGTTATGCTCGGTTAAGTCACGCCATACATTTGGCATTTTCTGCACTCCCTCACCAATCACGAGGCGCTGTGCAATTTTCAGAACATCGCCAGCCGGGCGGGGAAAGAGTTGGCAGATATCTTCCGGCCAGTCAATATCCCATGCCCATGCCATCAATGCCAATGCTAAGCCGACCACTCGGTGTAGACCGGCAGTCGAAGCCTTACATGCCAACTGCTGCCAGGTGTAAATATCCCAACCCTGTGTCCAGAAATACAAGTCAGCAATCGGTAACAGTCCCAGCATGAGCTCATGATGCACAATTGCATGGTGAATCAAATAGAGAGCATGATCTGTAGTATCGGGAATCCACAGGCCAGGAGCAGCACTCCAGGGGCGCAGGTCATCATACCACTCCTCAAACGTGAATCGAACCCGCTCACGCTCGCGCGCCAGCGCAGTATGCACTTCGACTTTGACTCCGACGCCTTGTGGAACCAATGGAGGAACATGATAACCACGCTGCCCTACCGATTTCTCTACCGGGACATAACCCAGGGTTGCCAACGCCGCCAGGAAGTCCCCTATGTGCACCTCAGAAACCAGAAGGTCTATATCTGTATAGGGCCGCATCCAGGGTTGGGGATAGACCTGCGCTACAGCAGCGCCCTTGACCAGCACGACTGGGATATTCAAAGATTGTGCTAAGGATCCAAAGACGTGCAACTGATTTTCGGCTACTGTTTGCTGCGCCTGCTCACGATACTGCGCTTCGCGCGCAGCGCACACAAATGTTGATGGAAAATCCCAGCCTTGCTGTTGCGCGCGCCACATCAAGAGCGGCAACAATCGTTGCGCGCGGAGCCATGCGAGCAAGTTTCCTTCAGATACACGACATTCACCCTGCAACCACAAAGCCAGATAAGGCGAGAGACCATCGTCATTGCTATTCATTTCATTCCCTTACCTGCCTGGGGCTAATCGGGTGTGTCAATTAAAACATCGGAATCGTTGTGAAGCGCAGTAGCCAGGATTAACCCGAACATCAACCAGGGCAATGGTGCCCCCCAGCCGACAATCCACGTCGTAGCATCTACCAATCCATGAATCAACATGGCTGTTAAACTCGCCATTCCTGCCCAGGCTGCTGCTTGTCGGATAGGATCGGCAGCACAATGACGTACACATCGCGCAGCACAAAAGAACACGCTCAACACAATAGCTATAAACGCGATCAGGCCCGGTATCCCTAAGTCAATCGCTACCTGCAAAAACAGATTGTGCGCATGGGGAATAACGGTGGTCGGCGGAACCAAAAACAGCGGATAAAGCACACTCACAACTTGAGAATAGGTATTGGCACCCGCGCCGGTAAATGGAAAATCCTGAATAATATACAGAGCACGGCTCCAAATCTCTACTCGTTGCGCCCATCCCACAATACCACCTCCGGAACCCAAAGCATCCAGGAAGCCCATAAACCGTCCTTGCCATATCAACCAGCCGCCGCCTAACATCGGCAATAGCAGCACCGCCAGGAACAGTGGTGTTAATCCCACACCGATGATAAAACCGACGCCGCCGGTTGCCAACCAGGCACCCCGCGATTGCGTGAAAAACAAGCCCCCTAACAATACCAATGTCGTTGGTATACTGACCATGCGCCAAAGCTGTAGAAACCTTACCATAGGCACAGAGAATCTGCGTTTAGTAAGAGAGGCCAATTTCCATTTTAACAGCAAAATACCGCCCGCTAGCGGAAAAGGCAACAGCATTACCAATGCACCCGCCACCATATTAGGATTCAGAGGGTCTTCCAGGTGCGGAAGGCGCGCATACCAGGAAAGGAACGGGGTAAAGTTCTGCCTGGGGATGAGCAGCGGTGTTGCCAACGCCAACACCAGCGCGCTCAACGTTCCTCCCCACAAGATCAAAAGCAAACGGGTACGTGTAGTGGCCCAGTTGACCAGGCTATACATCAACGATACACCGGCCAGCAAGCGGCTGAGCGCAAGGAATGTCGCGTCCTGGTCCGCTGTGACCCACCAGGTTATCCCCCCCATACCGAGCAATATAACGACGGGCCAATCCACTGGCGTCTGCAACGTAGGCCGACCGTATCCAACCCAACGAATGAGCCACATCCCCACTAACAGGCCCAATCCCCACAGCGCAAACCGTATTGAGGCCGATGCTAACAAAACACCCAGGATCACAAGCCAGATCTCGTGACAGGCAATCCAGGCAGCTCCTCGTCGCACATAGCTCGGTTTTTTTGCCGACATAGTCACCTGGGAATCATAAATTAAGCAGAAGCTTCCAGCGCAGCCGATACAGCCCCACCACAAACCGACGCGATCTTTTCTTGTATAATAAGTGGTCCCTTATCCCCAGGAAGGCGCTGACACTCAGGAACAATCGCCTGAATGCTGGCCCACAAGTTTTCCACATCGCCATCCTGCGCCATGCGGATGAGCTTCTGCACGCCCCATTGCAATGCTTGACTCTCAATCGGCATTTTTTCTGTGACCACAAATATCTTTTCGTGCGCTGTCAAGGTGTAGGATTCAGTTTTATTGAACAAGGACTCTTCAAGTTTTTCGCCGGGACGTAGCCCGGTAAATACAATCTCGATGTCTCTATCCGGCTGCAAGCCCGAAAGGGTGATCAAGTCACGTGCCAGGTCTACAATTTTCACCGGTTCACCCATATCCAGAACAAAGATTTCGCCCCCCTTACCCAGAACCGCAGCCTGGATGACCAGTTGGACTGCTTCGGGGATCGTCATGAAATAACGTGTCATATCGGGATGCGTCACAGTCACCGGACCGCCGGCTGCAATTTGCTGTTTGAACAGGGGGACGACACTGCCCTCGCTACCCAATACATTGCCAAAGCGCACGGCCACAAAGTTGCGCCCACTGCGCCTGGCAGCATCTTGAACCAACAATTCAACGATACGTTTGCTGGCACCCATAAAGTTAGAAGGGTGTACAGCTTTATCGGTGGAGATCAACACAAAACGCCTGACATTATAACGCTCGGCTACCTGTAGTAGGTTACGACTTCCCTGAACATTGTTCAGAATCGCCTCTTCGGGATTAAGTTCCATCAGCGGCACATGTTTGTAAGCCGCAGCATGGAAGATAATCTCAGGAGTATAACGCGCCATCACCCGCTCCAGGCGTGCTGGATCGCGGATATCGGCGATGACCGGAGCAATCTCCAGTGAAGGGAAACGACGCCGCAGTTCCAAATCAATATAGTACACGGCACTTTCGCCTTGATCCAACAAAACCAAACATCGAGGACGTTGTGCTGCAATCTGGCGACATAGTTCTGATCCGATCGAACCGCCCGCACCTGTCACCATCACGACAGCATCGCGCAGATATGCCATACCCTCTGTCCCTAATGTCACGACATTACGCCGCAGCAAGTCTTCGATTTGTACTTCGCGCAGTTGATTGACGCTCACACTGCCATCAATCAATTCATAAACGCCGGGAACTGTCTTATAAGACACATGGGCCGCTTCACAAATCCCTTTGATGGCACGAATTTCTTTCCCGGGCGCCGTGGGCATAGCGATAATCACTTCGTCAATACGCATTTTCTTGGCCAATGCCGGAATATCATCCCGCGTCCCCAACACCTGTATACCGTAGATATGCATGTGTAACTTATTAGGATTATCATCCACAAAACCCACTACATTCAAACCAATCCTCGGGTTATTTTGCACCTCCCGCAGTATCATCGCTCCGGCATCACCGGCCCCAGCGATGAGAACACGTCGTGGGTTTTGTATCAACACCTTAAGCCGTGCGGCATCTTGTGGCGTTATTCGCGCCTGCCATAGCCGCAGCAACAACCGCGTGGCTCCTAACAACGCAATGCTCGCCCCACCCTCCAACGCCCAAATCGAACGTGAGGGGCAATAGGGGATTCCCAATAGCGGCAACAAGCCAAAGTTGGCGAGGTAAATCAACAATGATCCCGATGCACCGCTCAGAAGAATGGTCTTGAATTCCTGAATACTGGCATAGCGCCACAGACGCCGATACAGCCGAAAAACATAGTACAGCGGCAGCCGCACCAGTGGGATCAGGACAAACAAGATCCAATTGCGTTTAAGATAGGGCCATACCCGAAGGAGGGCTTCGTAGCGGATCACAAAGCTGAAGACGATCGAAAGTATGATACATAACAGGTCAATCCAAAGTAAATACCGTACCCGCAACCCCACGGGGTTTTTATTCTGAGTCTTCATGGTTATCCCCCTCAATAACTACCATCCTGGAAAAACACGATATGCATCTCCAGGATGCCATTATTGTAACATATACACACAAAGGCGCAATGGTTGCGTGCGCCTCTGTGATATATAGGCTCTCCAGGGGTGATTTTATAAGGCGTCTTTTAAAGCCTTAACCACGATCTCTATCTCAGTTTCACTTAAATTGTTATGAAAAGGCAAAGCCAGCGTACGATCCGCGATAGATTCAGTGACCGGTAAAGTCCCTTGCAGATCGCCGAATATCTCGCGGATGTAGGGTTGTGTGTGGATGGGCGCGAAGTAGCCGCGCGCCGGGATGCCCTGAGATTCCATTTTCTGGATGACCGGATCGCGACGCAGCCCTTCGGCTAATGTCACCACATAGACGAACCAGCTCATCCGCACGTATGGCCTGACCGCTGGCGGGCGCACCCAATCCAGCGCTTGCAGCCGTTGGGTGTACATCTGCGCGACCTTTTCCCGCTTGGCCAGGAAGGTTTCCAGCCGCTTGAACTGGCTGACGCCCAGCGCCGCCGACATTTCGTCCAGGCGATAATTGTAGCCCAGGCGTTCGTGTTCGAGCCACGCGCCCATCTCCGGGCGGCCCTGATTGCGCATACTGCGGCACAGGCGGGCGATCTCGTCGTTGTCCGTGACGATGATGCCCCCCTCGCCCACCGTCATCTGCTTGTTGGGGTAGAAGGCGAAGGCCGCCCCATCCCCAAAACTGCCGAGCTTGCGCCCCCTGTACTCTGCCCCCAATGCTTCGCAGGAATCGTCAATCACACGCAAACCATACTGTCCGGCCACTTCCAGGATCGCATCCCACTCCACCGGATGACCGAAAACATCCACGGCCATGATGGCTTTGGTGCGTGAGGTCACTTTCCGCGCCACGTCCTGAGGGTCGAGGTTATAGGTATCCGGCTCTATATCTACAAACACCGGCGTCGCGCCCTCGTATAAGATCGCGTTGACGCTGGCAGCAAACGTGAACGAGGGGACAAGCACTTCGTCGCCCGGCCCCAGGCCCAGCGCGCGCACCAGCAGGTGTAGCGCCGCCGTCCCGGAACTGACCGCCAGCGCGTGCTTGACGCCGATGTACTCCGCGACCAGCCGCTCGAATTCCACCGCCTGCGGGCCGAGAGCCAGGCGGCCGGAACGTACCACTTCGACCACAGCTTGCACGTCGGCGTCGTTGATCTCGGGCAAGGACATAGGTATCATAGTTTTATTCATGCCATTACTCCTTACTTAACTTTGGCCGGGACACCTATCGCTTTACTATGACCCGGCAAATCATGAATAACAACTCCCCCTGCCCCAACAGTCGTCCAATCACCAACATCTACGCCAGGAAGTACAACACTGCCAATTCCTAATAAGGCCCCATTATGAACGTTCACATTTCCGGCAAGATGTACACCAGGTGCAACGTGAACATAATCACCGATCCGACATTCATGGTCTACCGTTGCACCGGTGTTGATAATACAATGTTCTCCAATGTATGTTTCGGGTTGAATCACTGCACCAGCAAACACCACAGTCCCTCCTCCTATGATCACCGAAGAATGTACCCAAGCGCGTGGATGTATCACCGTAACCCACTGTATATTTTTGAATTGTTCCACAATGGCTTGACGGGTACGATTATCGCCCACAGCAGCCACCGCCGCAATAGGGGCAGCGGTAGGCAGTGTCGAGAACGGCCCACAGATGCGAAAACCCAGACACATCTGCCCCCATTTAGCCGCAGCATCATCGTAAACTGCAGCGATCTCAAAACCTGCCGCGAGGAGCGTGCTAATCACTACCTTCGCATGCCCACCACCACCGAGAACATGAACCGGTACTCTAATCGTCATTTTATCGCGTTTGCCGTCCCAGTAAATTTAGGCATAGTTATGTGTCCATCTGCGTTGATGCCTTCACGGGCCACGACTTTAAGCAAAGTACACCACAAGATTTTTAGATCCATCCACCAATTGTAATGTTCTACATACCAGATATCCAGTGCAAATTTTTCTTCCCACGTCAAGGCATTGCGGCCATTGATCTGCGCCCACCCCGTAATCCCCGGCTTAACTTCGTGGCGGCGCATCTGTTCTGGTGAATATAAGGGGAGATACTCCATCAACAATGGCCTCGGTCCCACCAGGCTCATGTCACCTTTGAGCACATTGAAGAGTTCCGGCAGCTCATCGAGGCTGGTGGAGCGCAGGAAGCGGCCAAAGGGGGTCAAGCGATCGGCGTCGGGCAGCAAATTCCCTTCGGCGTCGCGGGCATCGGTCATGGTGCGGAACTTGTAGAGTGTGAAAGGCTTGCCGTGCAGGCCGGGGCGCTGCTGGCGGAAGAGGACAGGGGCACCGAGTTTGAGGCGCACCAGAATAGCGATTCCGATCATGATTGGGGAGAGCAGCAATAAAGCCGGAAGCGCTATTCCCAGATCAAAGAATCGTTTAACCCAACGACGATACATTATGTACTCCTGGCTCGATCCACCACACTGCGCAGCACGGCTTCCAGTTGTGAAGCCAGCGTGTCGCGCGCGAAGCGGGTGTAGGCCAATTCCCGCGCGGCGAGAGAGGCTTTATGCAGATGCGCTGTATCGCGTGCGAAATCAGCCAGCAACCGCGCAGCCTGGTCAATATCATCCGGCGGCAACACGATTCCCGCTCCGGTTTCTTGCAACAGGTCAGCTTGCCAACCGCCGTAGTTAATGGCGATCGGTTTGCGCGCAGCCAACGCGTCGAAGAATTTGTTAGCGGAGTTATTCCACATCGGCTTTAGAGGCACAAACACCGAGGTGGCTATAGTCGCCGCGGCCAGCACATCGGGTATTTCAATTTTAGGAAGAGAGGACCAAATCCACAGGTTCTTACCTAAAACACCCAGGTCGTGCGCCTGCTGCGTGACTTTTTCCAGTTCCGCCCCACTGCCAACCAGCAAGAAACGAACATCCGGCGCGATAGTCCGCATCACTGCAGCAACTCTGACCAGATACCCCACGCCGTTGATCAGACCGAAGGTGCCGGTATACACAATCAAAGGCTGCTCCGACGCAAGTCCTAACTTTTGACGTATAGTTTTCCCGCGATCTTGAGGAACGTCAAACATTGCCACATCACAACTGTTGGGAATCACGGTCACGCGCGAAGCCGGGATGCCGCGCCGCATCACCCCCTCGGCCATTCCCGGCGAGAGCGCGACGATGTGTGCGGAAGCGTGATAGGCCATCCATTCCAACCAACGCGCTGCCCACTTGAGCACCGGATTGCGCAGCGCCCCCACGGCAATCGGGAGTTCCGGCCACAGGTCGCGCACTTCGAAGACAAACGGAATCCTTTGCCGGCGCGCGGCATAGATGCCGGGTAATGCGATGGTCAGTGGCGTGCTGGTGGCAAACACGACATCGGCTTTCAGGGAAGCTGCTTTACGCGCCGCGCCAATGGCAAATTTGAAGAACGCGCCAATCCTTTGCGAGTAGGACATTTCATTGGAGTATGGCACAGGCAGCCAATGTACGTGGATGCCGCTTTCCTCAGTTTCCAGCCAGCCATGTCCTGCGTCATCTTGGATGGCACGCTGCGACGTAATCATGTCCACATGATGGCCATACGCCACCAATCGCCGCGCCATTTCGTAGGAGCGGGTGCCGCCGGAGTCTTGGGGGGTATTAAAGTATTGATGCAAATAGAGAATCTGCATTGATTTACAACCTCAACGTCTCGGCCCGTCTTTGATCATCAAGCTCACTTGCTCTAGCCGTATACTTCGGGATAGTTATGCTCGTTCATTGCATAAAGGCATATTAACGCACAATAATGGGCAGATAATACTGGTACAAATTGAACGTGATTTCACCACACCCCAGAGCACTCGTTAAAGACCTGAACAATGGACAACCATTGGGCGTAATCGTCAAAACAACTTCATCACACCACGGCCCACTTATGAATCCCTGCGCATCTTGCAATTGCACGCAAATTTTATGCTGCCCTGACCGAGGCGTTAAACGCCATTGGGCATGGTAAAGGGTTTGCGACAGGAAATAGGGTTTACGACCGCTACCCACACTACCGAGGGCGGTAGAGAAAGGTCGGACCATCTCCATACGCTGGTAAACGGCAGGAACCACTTCGGTTAACCCAAGGTACTCGGTGACCTTCAATGGATTATCGACATAATAATTACTACAACTTCCCTCTATAACTTGATCGTCCACCCTAAAGCACAATCGCCCATCAGCAGTCGTCAGATGGCGCAGAAAAGTATTGGACAGGCGAACAATATCATAAACAGAGAAAACTATCCCATGGCGATGAGCAAGCAACACGAAATCAATATCTATAGAGGCGTAGGTGATACTTTCAGCGCTTTTGTATCCCCCGTAAGTCGGTATAAACCGTCCTTCGACATTTTTCCAACCATCGTACCCTTCTCCAAACCAGTAGTGCCACTTATAGGAGTCTGTCTCAATATCATAAATCATACCATCTCGTAAAACTTGAGCTATTTGCATAGCCTGAATGCGATAGGTTTCCTCACCCGTTAGGTCATATAATAGCAATAGACTTTTTCCCATCACTGCTTGTTGATTGAATGGCAAGTTCACGCCATTAGCCCATACCGGCGCATCTTCCCGAAAAACATAAAATCCTCTAGTCGTCGAAATACTCCGCCATTCATCTTGATGGCTATTAACGGCGGAGCGAGCATACTCCAAATACGATTGCGCTTTGATCCGCCATTCGGCAAGGTTTTCATTCTCTATCAGAAGCGCGAAACGCAACAGAGGAAAAGCTATCATCCCTGTGTGTAAAGCCATACGATAACGTTGCGGGGTCAAAAACTGCCAATCCCCAGTCAAATCCAACGAACGCTGCATTCCGATGCTTTGCAGTTTTACCAATGCAGAATTTCGCCCGACCTGGGCCGCCAAAACTTCCCAATCAGGCGCGTTAAACCGTTCTGAACGCGGCGGTGAGGGGTCTTCATACAATCGTATCAACACGCCTGATTCTGGAGCAAGCTGTAACGGCGCATCTCCTACGTAACGCACTTTCCAATAGCGTCCTTGCTGTCTAAAGTCACGAAACGCGATAACGGATTGCCCGTAATCAACCAAAGTCTGCAAAGTAAATGTCACGATGGAGGTATATTCTCCCTGAGCGTCGTACATAGCCACATAAAGTTCAAAGTCATTGGCTTGCACGTCATTTCCATTAACACCATATAAACGAATTTCGGAAACATAAAACCAGGGATAATAAATATCATAAACTACAGCATCCCCAGGATTGAAGGCACTAGGCCAGGTTTTGAAATTCCAATTTGGCTCATTTAAAAGTAGCGTCGTATCGGAAAACACAATTCCGGCACGCCCAGCCAAACTGCGATGCACGTCCAATTGCCACAACGTGCCGGTTATTGTAGTCGTTTCTGTCAATCGCACCGATACTTGATTTTGCCGCAAACTCGAGCGTCCACTTACAAGGAGACCCGGTTGTCCTGATGTGTCTCTGTACATAGTGTCGGCTAACGTTAAATAGCTGGAAGCGCTCCAACCCGGCAATAACAAACCTCGATAGTCGGGACGGTTTGCGTTGTCGTCCCCTTGGGAAATAACCGCATCGGCATGCTCGCTAAATTTTTGCAGATAGATGGTCTTTTTGGTCACTTCATACATATCAAGCAGACTATCTAGGATATAACTTTCACCCCAAGCCAACGAGCCAAATTCGTTATCCCAATCACAAAACGCTCTGCCTTCGTTCAGAGTCATCAAATAGGCCTGATACGCGGTTTCCGGATCACTCATGGGCCAAATTCGGGCTGACTGAAAGGGTTCCCAAGAGGAAAAGGGACTCTCATCATGACTAAAGGCCATCTCAACAGGCGTAAAATCCCCGGGATCAATGGTGACAGTAACTAAAGGGCTGGCAACTATCGTTTGACCACCGGCAATTGTGAGCTGCGGTGATATGACACCCGTAAGAGCAATAGGATTTTGCGAAGTAGCCAACAATCCCCATAGAAACCCGGTAACCACAATCCCCGCATTATAGAGAGCCTGCAAGCTTACCTCCACCATTAAATCGAGAAACAACCTCGCGTTGCTTCAACAATAGCAATCAAACGCTGCCCCAATACCTTCCAATCTATAGTAGACAATGCTATCTCACGTGCCGCCATACCCAAACGAGCCTGTCGCGCCGGATCTTCCAGCAAAGCTATCACCTGTGTAGCAAACTCTTCTTTATTGTGAGCAATCAAAACCGATTCCCCATCCACAAGCGCAAATCCCCGAACGCCTTCCGGCGTTGAGACAATCGCCATCCCCATCGCCATCGCTTCAGCAATTTTTAGCTTGGAGCCATGCGTTTCCTCAAATGGCGCAATAAACACATCACTTTGGTTGAAATATGGACGTATATCGTCTACCCGTCCGGTAAAGCGAATATTGTTGTATTGTTTGAACTCGACCTGTGCTTCTGGCTTGAAATTTCCTGCTACCAACAGCTCGGTATCCGGCAGCTTTCGTTGCACAAGCGGCCACACGCCGCGCACAAACTGGCGCAGCGCCAGCACATTGCGCGGCGCAGAGGTGCCGGTGAACAACAATCGTGGTGGGACGGAACGCGACGCGCGGTCTGGAACGTAATAGGCGCAATCCACGCCATTTTCAATCACCACGACCTGCGCTTGAGGCGCCAAATCCAATGTTAATTGCCGGTCGGCCTCGCACACAGAGACAACGCACCCTACACTGGAATAGATACGCGGAAAATGCGCCTCCGCCAGCCGCCAGTTAAGCAAAGCAACCAACTTGAGCCACACACTGGTCGCTTGTGTTGCATAAACCCGCCAGAAATCAACATCCGCGTTCTGCTGATCAAGGATCCAATTCCTAGCCTGTCGCCCTCGAACCAACGTTCCCCAATGACCATAATTAGCATAAACCACACCTGGAAAGGCATGGATTTCCTTTAACTTATCAGGCGCGCGGCGGAAAGAAAGGGCAAGCAGTGCACAATGATAGGGCATCCGCCGGGTAACCATAGATGCCGCGATGCGCAGTTTGTCGCTTAACGTAGCACTGGCCAAAGGAACACGTGTGATTGAAATGGCATAGTTTCGAAGCTCGGTCTCTTGCTCTGCAGACAACGGTTTTGCGGAGACCACCATCAGATGCACCGGGTATGTTTTACTGAGCTCTTTGAGCAATCCTAGCATGCGCATCGGGCCGCCGCCAAACGCAGGCCACGGACTTTCCCAAGCCAGGAATAGAATTTCTGAAGTCATAGAATTACCTCAGCCCCAATGATTTCATCCTGCTTTGGAGGTCAAATACTCTTTCCAATAAATCTCATTGAGAAATTGATATTTCTCGCATTTTGCGGAGTTTTTTGCCAGGACTCGGCAAAGGTGATAGCGCATCCAATAATTAAGGGCGCCCCAAAAAGTCAGCTTCTTCCAACTTTTATTCCCATACACTCTTTCAATGAAAAGTTTCCTTGAAGCTAACTGCATTAATGCGGATTTCTGAAAGTCCTTTTGGGAGGAACTCCCGCCGCGCAAATGTATCACCCGGCTTTGGGGAACATAATGCGTCAGCCATCCATGTTCCCGCGCCCGGTGACAAAATTCAGCATCTTCCACAAAAAAGAAGAAGCTTTCATCTAGTAAACCGATTTCGTCAATCACGGCGCGTCGAATCAACATACACGCGCCATCCACATATCCAACCTCGTGTGGACGCCACCAATTGCGAGTAATAGGCCAGGACCAAGCCAGAAGTAAATGATGTAAAGATGTAATACCCAATGCCTCCAATATGGCCGATCTGACAGATGGAACCGCCCCACTGCTTCTTTGCCACATACCGTCGGCATATAGAAGTTGTGGCCCCACAATGCCAACGTTTGGGTGAATTTCTAAATACCGAATCAAGCAATTTAAAGAATCTGAAGTCAAAAAGGCATCCGTATTTAGAAGCAAGACATAATCACCAGAACTCTGCCGAATACCCACATTACATCCAGCAGCAAACCCCAGATTATGGTCGAGAATATATGAAGAGAGTTGCGAGTTGGTCTGTGATTTTATCCACTCAGCGCTACCATCACTCGAACCATTGTCAACCAGGATAATTTCAGGGGAATTAGTAAGCGTCAACAAGTTGAGAACGCATTGCTTAAGTAATTCCAAACTGTTGTAACTTAGAACTACTACAGATAAACTACTCATCTCGTATGAAATTCCCAAGGTCGAGAAAGAGACTTATCATCCTATGCATTTAAGACTGATTTTTCTGCACTAATGTTTGACAAGAAAGGGTATTTATTGAAGTTCGCACCTTCGCCAAGCTTGTAGCAAAATTGCATCCCAGGAGCCAAAATGCAGAAATCCAGAAAAATCCTTGTCGGGTTAAACTGAAGAAAACTGACCATGCGAGCCAAATCAGCAACCAGGATAACAAAACTAATTGATTAAAATGTATAGTGCCGGCCTTTAACTTCTCGTACAAAAAGGCAGAAATAGCCCCCACGAATAAAAAGATAAACAGCGTGCCCCAAAAACCGAAGGCCAGATACAGCTCACCGATTGCAGAACGCGCATTGAACGCAAAAGGGATAGCTAAGAACTCACTATAGCGAACAATATCTTTCCCAATAACACGAGCAAAGGGCGCGAGTAAACGCAAAAACCAATCAACATTGTCAGGATGGTCCATAACATACCCAAGGGTCGGTATAGGACCGGTAAGGTATACGTAATTAGACACCAAGGTATTCCAAAAAAAACTATCGCGCCCAATGTAAGGTAAATTAATGTAAGCACTTAATGGTGCAATTGTAGACCAAAAGTTATCTCCCTTTCCACGAACCTGACGAAGGTAATTAACAAAGGCAAACACCCCCCCCCCCAGAAGAACAATGGCCAGTTTGTTTTTCAGGATCAGTTTGCCTCCCGCTTTCCCACGATATGAGACCAGCATTGTTAGATAGCCAATTACAAAAAATAGCCCACCCCAAAGAATTGCTGCTCTTCCCATAGTTAAAATACCCAATAAAAGGACATTCAAAATAGACCAACAGACCATGCGTTGTTTTAGGAGTTTGCCTTTTATGGCTAAAGTTTGACCCGCCACAAAAACAGCAGCATATCCTATGTTCCCCATATAGGCAATCCAGGAAGAAATAAGTATCTCTTCTGATAGTCGCATTGCATAGACACTACTCAAATTATTGAAATAATTGCCAAAGCCGCCGAAAAAACGTACAAAGAAATAGACTTGCAGTAAGATTCCTATAGATGAACAAACATTCGAGGCCAATAAAACGGTGCGAAAAGCGGATAAATCCCATCGTATTTGTTTCGCTAATGCAGACTTTCTAAGAGGTTTACGGAAGACGCGGACGACAATAACATAACTGACGGAAAAGACAAAGCCAATGAGAAGTAACAACGCAAAAGTTTCTGGACCTATAGGACGATAATCAACGAGGGGAATCGCCAGTAACGCAAAAACACTAACATAAACACTCCCAAAAATTCCTAAAGGGCTGATGATAGAACGGTACAGGTAATAACTTCCCCCGACGGCGAACAATAGGTACCATATAGCTAAAAAAATATATTCAACGTTAATTGCCATTTCCATTATTCCCTCATAAAATATCACTCTACCACTAGAATACTAATAAATGGTTAAATGAAATGAACGATCTAAAAACTGACGTCGACCTTTTGTAAGCTAACGTCGTAGAAGTAAACTTCCCCTTCCCCCCAATATCGCAATAAAAAGGACAAATCTGTATCCTTAAAACACTCAAAAACATAAACAAACAAAGTAGACTGCCCCCCGGTAGAAGGTAAGAAGTAATCCGATATATTCGATAATGCACCCGCTTCACTAGATAACCAAAAAGAGGCCAAAGCATCAAAAGACCTATACAGTATCTTCACTACATACACTTCTCCTTGCTTAACGCTTAGATGCCAGTAACCTCTTTCTTCGGGATTCCAGGCCCAAAAGCCAGCACGAGGGAGACTCTGATCAGGTCGCGAGCGCTTCCACAAACCGATGACCCGTCCCAGAGAGTTTTTTCCTGGCACACCTAACATATCTACTCCTACTACATATAACGCTTCTCCGAATGGCGGTGAATTGAACATCTTGGAGATATACCAGTTAGCAATTTCTCCAGACTCGAGAAAACTTCCAGAGGGCAACAGGTTAGGGCCTATCAACACTTTCTGCTCCGAAACATTAAGCTGCTCTGCCACTAGCGCTTTGAGATTTACTAATGAATCAAGCTCTGTTTGAAAGGAACTATTTGGGTATCCTATCTTTTTTTGTAATTCGACTAATCTCTCTAAAGCCACCAGATCACGAGGCGCACTCTCATGATACAATTTGTATTGATCAATTGCACTGAGTAAGAGAGCTTCCGAATTCTCTATATGCTTCAAAGACATTTCTTCATAAACCATCCCTAAACGGAAATGGATGTAGTAGTAATTGGGCGCTAGAGTAAGCGTATTTGAATAAAACTCGATGGCGGACACTAATTCTCCACGGCGATGATACAATTCTGCCATGTAAAAATTCCAGGTTGGATCGCCAGGGTAAAGCAAAACCATATCTTCCAACAGCTTGGCCACACTATCTATATTGCTATATTGCCAAACCCAAAATCCGACCACATTCTTCAGTTTATCCTGAGACCAAATACCCTCCTGGAAAAGGCTAGGAGCCACATCAATCGTATGCTCGAACAAATATGAATTGTCTGGAGAAATAGCTGAAGAAGTAAAATGATTTAAGGCATCACTATAGACTCCAGTCTGAACAAAATCGCTCCTATCCTTCGCTTCAAGCCACAAATGATAGGCCACGAACAAATCATCTGGACGAAATCGCAAAGCAGTTTCATAGTCCTTCGTATAGTTTATGTAAGCCAACGCCAGCGTATCACTAACAGCCTGAACAGGAGGAGGAAAACGTTGATAAGTATCTTCTAGAGTCTTAAAATCATTCCCTGCACTTAACGCAATAACAACATCTTGATAAAGCAAAGGGTTATTCTCAACTATCCCGGTTAAAGGATACAAAGCCTCATACGCTGCTGGAGAATTATCACAAGCCAGGGCAATCCGTCCAGTCACCCATAAGGTAGCTACGTCCTGTTCGCTCATAAACTCACCCAGGATGGGCCACGCAGATATCCCCTTTGCGAATTCCGAGGCACATAGATTATTACTTTTGCCCAGGGTGTAGTTAAGTAGAGAAAGCATAAGGCTATTGTTGGTTACTTTTTGACTACACAAGAGTAATAGAGCAATCATCATAGCCCAAAAGGCAAATATTTTTAAGAATCGAGAAAACGATAAAATACGTTGCCGTATTCCCATTAAACTTCTTCCTAGAATAGAGTCATTACGGCTAAAATTCTCTTTCACTCTGGCCATGGACAAAAGGGAGTGCGTTTACAAGTTGCGGCAAATGCCACAATTTCAGTGTGTAACCTGCACTACTCAGTCCACCAAAAACTCCTACCCATATAAATCCAGTAATAACAATGTGCAACCAAATATTCCATGGTTGAGACACTAGAAAGTGAGAAAGGAATATAGCGACAATAGTTGCAAAAAACGCTGACAAGAGAAGCAATAAGTTGTCTTTCAAAGGAGTCCAAATACTCTCCTTAAATAATTTGCACGCATAAACAAAAAGATAGCCATCTATCAACAACAACCCCACGCTGCTTGCAATCGCAACACCTATCACCCCAAATTTCCAGGCCCCGCCCCATACAAGTAAAGGAATAAACAAAATAGAAATCGCACGCACTATGGCATATACCTTAATTTTACCCGTCCCCATCAACACGGTCATCGGCACCCGGGTCAAACAATAAGCTCCAAATCCTATCAACAAAATTCGTAATACCAGTCCGGATTGTACCCCAATTTCTTCACCAACCCAGGCCAGTGTCACTAACGGGGCAAGAGCGAAAAGAGGGACTGCAACCAACAAAAAGAATGTCACCATACTAGAAACCCCATCTGCAAATAACTTGCGGACTTTTTGCTCCTCACCCATCGCTTGCAAACTTGCAGCCGCCGGCATCAAAGCATCCGTTAATGCCGTGGTCATAGTCCGAAGATAATCAAAAATGCGCGACGCTACATCATACACCGTGACCGCATCCAGGGATGTAACAGCCCCAAGAATAATTTTACTGGTACTAAATATCACGACCCCTGAAACTTGCAGGATAAAAACCAGGAAACTGTACGTCGTAAGGGATTTCAAGGAATCCCAGGTTACGCCTTTCCACGTCGGAAAAACATTGCGGGCCAATCCCCAAGTCCATAGCATCATTCCCAAATAGGTCAGGGAAGTAGCCAGAGTTCCAGAGCCAATCACGCCCAAAACTCCCCACTGTTTTCTGAGCGAAAAGATAATAAAAAACGCATTTAAAAAGACTTGTACAACACGCTGAGTCGCATAGATTTCATAGCGCTGTAAACCGCGAGCAATACTGGGGAATACACTCCCTGGTAGGGAAATAATAATTTGCACGCCAAATACCAAAGCTATTTGATTTAACTGTAGCTCCACATCAGGAGGTAAATCATACACGGCTCGCATAAAAAGGGGTAATCCGCCAAAAACTACAATGCCGGCAATACCACCTAGGACGCCATAGGCCAATAATGCTGAACCACCTACACATCGCGCCCTTTGCCAATCTTGGTGAGAGGTTGCATCAGCGACCAACTTGATCACCGTAGGGCCGATACCCAAGTCCAGTATTCCCATATATCCAACAACTGATTGAGTAACTGCCCAAGCCCCAAAACGTGTGGGGCCAAGAGAACGCAAAATAAGAGGAGTAAGACCGATCCATACAATCAAGGGAACAAAAGTCTGAATCACATTAAAAACTATATTTTTTTGGACAGTTTTCATTAAAATACGCTCACAAGATGCTAATGATATTTCTCGACAAGAGTGCGCCGCAACATGTTTCGGTTCGAGCCAAAAGCGGTCAAGATATCGGTCACGACCCTTGAACTCAATAAAGCTTTCGATTCTAAATCTGGCATAGTGATTCGCAAGTGATCTGTTATAACTGCCGACTCACTAAGGCACTTCTTTACAAGTGTTTTAAGTCTGTCTTCGGACAATTGATCAACGAGAATAACATACTCACCCAATCCAACGCTTTGCATAAATCCGACAGCTTTATGTTCATAAGCGACGCAAATCACAGGCGTGTATGCTTTCGCGGCAAAAATAGCCGAATGATAGCGCATACCAATAAATAAATCCATCGCGCGCGCCAAACACTGTTGATCGTCTGAATCCATTTCAAAAGGTAATATCTTCGCTGTATGACCATGTTCGGCGAACGCAATAACCTTTTCTATAATGTCTCGGTCGCTTTGCCGTCCAAAAAGTTGTGGAAAGAACACCGTACACGCTCGATATTCTTCCCATAGCCAATCCAGAGTTTTCGCAAGAATCAAGGCTATTTGTTCTGTAGTAAGAATAGAAGAATCTTCGGGCGTGTTCAAGCGGGAAGGGTGCCAACTTAGATCGGCAGGAGTCATCCCAACTAACAATTCTACATTATCAGGTATATTTGCTCTTTTTTTCAGAGATTGTAAATCACAATCGTTAAAGTTCTCCTGCAAAGCGCTATCGGCAGCCAGGAACAGCGGCGGTTTTAGCTTCAGTTTTTCTACATGCTCAAACGATATGGGATCACGCACCAAAATACACACAGCCTTATTCAAAACATAGCGACGCAGAATATTACGCCCTTGCTTATTAAACGGTCCCATGGAAGGGGCATAAATTATCCATAATTTATTGAATACACTTGAGAGCCAATCAAAATACAAAAATCGCAACTCCATACTATACAAATCGCCAATATAAGGCCCTCCAGGCGCAGAAATGACAATATCCGCCGACTGATAAGCGCGCAAAATGGAAAGATTTTCTGACGCAATGGATGATGATAATGCCCTACGCAGAAAAGGGAAAATCGCCCATAAAGTTGATAAGATCAGATTCTTCTTTGAGAAGGCGTTGAAGCCCAAGTGAGAAATATTCTCTCCTGTAATGAGTGGAAACTGAGGACTATAAGAAACAATTGTAAAATAAGAATCGGGCATCATTCGTTCCAACGACCGCACCATCGCACGACAGGCAGCCTGGTCGCCTCGATTATCACTATGTTGATTGATAATTAGTATGTTTTTCATTTCCGCCTCAATTCATGGTCTCAATTTTAGTTTCTTTAAGACATAAGAGATTCGCTGCCCTAATGTCGGTCGCGCAACCTTTAAATAGGCATCTAATAGAGGCTGCATCTGCCGTTTAAAGACATCAAAATCACCTTGAATAGCGGCTTCGTGGAAAGCCAAATGGCTTTGTTCTGCCATCTGTACTCGCAATCGCTGCTTTTGGCGCCAACGTCTACCAAATCGTTTTCCATCATGAGGTTGAACACGCTTTGTTGGACGCCATATATGCTCAGAATCCGCCAAGTAAAGGCGATACCCCAGTCCGTCTCGTCTGTGGCGGAATCCACCCGCCTGAGAATGGTAAACATCACTCACAGACAATTCATCTAATTTCAACCTAGATGTCCGAACTGCATCTCCGATTACTTCAGATAAGATCGGATTTCGTACAATGATCAAATTAGTTCCCGCGCTGTCTTTTATATAACGCGAGAGCCAGGCATCTCCAATAGTAACATCTGCAGTTTCCGCAACAACATCATCACAATAATCACAGGCCTTATAGCGGAAAAACCCCAATCCCCAACTACTACCGAATAAATTATCAACAGGTTGTGTCATAGAATAATCCACTGATCCAGATCGCACTCGTATACCGTATTTATTAGCGGGATATTCCGGCAATTTGACTCGGAAATCAATATAATCCAGCTTTTCAGGCGCAATTCCGCACTGCCAAGCTAACATTTCTGCAAACTTTGTACTCTTTAAATGTCCACAAACTAATCCAATAAAAAATACTATTCGTTCTGCCAAAACAGGATCATTTCGAGTTAATAATCGCGCCGCTTTCACAAAGCAGGGCAACCCTACAAAAGCATAACGTCCTGGCTGCTCTCGTACCAATTTTATAACTTCTGACATTTCTATCGGGTAATATTTAGACTTAGCCCCTTGCCTGGCTTGCTCTACGCTTGTTGAAATAGCATAGCCAAACAAACGCGAAGGATTGTTTTCCAGAGATTTTACATGGATAATACCATCTACTAATCCTAACTGGATCAGTTCTGCTGCTAACCAAGAAACACTCCCCCCAGAACTACCGTTTTTTCGATAATCGTCCTCTATTACATATCCGGCATAAATATCTTGGTAGTAGCCGGCATATTCATCATAAGGTATCACACCGCCAAACAGTGCCCGGGCTATCGTATTTTCATCAGGTGCTTTATTAGAAAAAGGGCAAATAACATCCAAGTTTGTAGAAAATGTCTCATTAGATAAATCACCACGATCAACTGCCATTAACTGCCCATACTGATTTATTTCCATTACAAAAAGAGAATTTGGCAAGGCCGCACAAGCACCACAACCAATGCAATAACCGCCATCAATAACCTGTTTAATATTATCGTTTATCATATTACTCCTAACCCAAGTTGCTACCTTATGAAAAGAGTAGAAAATCATGGATTCCGCGGTATAGTTACGGGTGAACAATCCAAGACTAAACCGGAGGGAATCCATGGATACGCAAATTATAGCCGCTTTCTGCATTTGTGATGATATCTTGAAAGGGTTGCATCATTATGAAGACCCGCAGTGCCAAATGAGCGACGCCGAAGTCATGACCGCCGCCCTGACCGCGGCCATGTTTTTCGACGGTAACTACGCCGCGGCTTGTAAGATGCTGCATGAACACGGTTATATGCCCAAGATGCTCGGCCCCAGTCGCTTTAGTCGGCGTTTACAGCGCCTGGCGGGGCTGTTCTGGTGCATATTTGGCGCTTTAGCCGATTACTGGAAAACGTTGAACACGGACTCGATCTATAGCATCGACTCGTTCCCGGTGGCGGTGTGTGACAATATCCGCATCCGCCGGGCCAAGATTTATCACGATGAGACCTATCGCGGGTACTGCGCCAGTAAAAAACGCTACTTTTACAGTGTCAAAGTGCATTTACTCGTCACCCAAGATGGTCTGCCAGTCGAAGTCTTTCTCACGCCCGGGTCCGTAGCGGATGTGAGCACGCTGGAAGACTTTGCCTTTGACTTGCCCGCGGGTTCGACCATTTACGCCGATCGCGGCTATACCGATTACGACTTTGAGGACGATTTCGCCAATGTCGATGGCTTAGCGGGTTCGGAGTTCCTCCCGATGCGCAAAGCAAATTCCAAACGGCCCCTCCCGCCGTGGATCCGCTACCTCCAAAATCTGCATCGTAAAAAGGTGGAAACAGCAGGCAGCTTGATTGAACAACTCCTGCCGAAATCTATTCATGCCGTGACCGCTGCTGGCTTTGAACTCAAAGTCTTTCTATTTGTCCTGGTTTTTCCGCTTAAGTTCAGTGAGTAGCAACTTGGGTTACTCCTACTAAAATTACGGTATAATAATTTGCATTAATAGTGAAGGATAGCACATTAACATTTGGATCATAGCTGGCAATTTGTGATATAGCCTCAGTATCTTGTCGGTGTGAGGAGAACGATGACACAACGGGCGCAAACCGCTGCCGATATCCGCAACAACTTGGCTGAGAATCTGGACTAGCGTTTCGCCGAACGGGATGACCAGGGTGTCGCTCAGGCCATCTATCAAGGGCAAGCCACAGACACGGTGCATACCTTGGATGAAGCTGGCTTGCTGGATGGCTTCTTCGTGTTCTTGCGTGAGTTGCCTATCTTGGAACATTGGCAGACCTTCACCATTGCCCACGTCTACCGTGTGTTTCTACCAGCCATCTATTTCGTACTGCTCTACGGCACGCGCATCCTCTTGGGGATCGACTCCACGAACACGCTTCCCGCGCTGCTGTTCAGCAATGTCGCAGTGATGACATTGATCGGTTTCAATGCGTATCTGGTAGAACACCGGATGACATAGCGCGGCGCAGCACAGCGCACAGGGGCGCACCTATACGTGTTGATGGATCCGCAGACCTTGGCCAGTACCATCTGTAAAGCCGGCGCGGCCGTACTGGCGGACCTCTTCAACGGGACGATCCAGTTGCTGGCAGCCGCACACCTCTTTCCCGCGCAGGTGATGGCGGCGGTGGATAGTACCCAGATTCCCACGACACTCCATTACCGTGGCTGCGGGCAACTGGCTGTGACGCGGCGCAAGCGCCAGCGGGATGGTAGTTGGCTCACGTTTAAGGTAATATGCAACTGATTGCATCTCACACCGATGCGACGGCAATTTCCTGTCCCTCCCGCCGCGCAATTTCCAGGAGCGGACTGGCATCATCGTCGCGCCAACGCTGCTCGCCCACGGCAATGGGTTCAATGCGGCTATCAGTAAAGGCACGCAAGGCCCACAGGAGATCGACCTGACGACGATCATACAGCCCATCGAACTCCGGCGTAACAACCAGTAAGTCAATGTCGCTATCTGGGCAGGCATCGCCGCGTGCGTGCGAACCAAACAGGACTGCATACCGCGCCAATATTCCGGCTTGCCGCACAGCACACAGGTAATCCTGCACCCCCCTGGTAATTGCTGGTTCAACCATTCGAAGATCTCCTGTGCTTGGGCCAATTCGGCGCGCACTACAGCGACACTCGGCGCAACCGGTAATAAATCGGGATACCGTCCCTCAATTTGATAACGATCAAACCGCGCCAGGAAAAAGGTAAGCGAAGTGTCTCGACTTGTTCAGCTCACTCTCATTCTAACCGCAATCGTTAGCCTGGCAACGTCCCCGGCGTCGCTGTAAACCTCAACGCCACATTCCGCGCGCGTTCCTCCTCCATCGGCGAATTCACCAGTTTGCACGCCGTCTTTCACGCGAACACATAAATCCACTGCAGACGAATCTAGGTTAGCAATGCTGCTACTTGAGAAGCCTGCTCAATGCGCGTCAGCCAATCCAACTCATCAAAGTCTCGATCAAAACTCACTAAAGCGTCTACACCTTGTTCACAACAAATTAACGCAAGCAGCGCATCATGATAGTTCAACTTCCCGGACGAATTACGCACCAAACGCATAATCTCGGCATAGAAGCGTTTACTCTCTCCAGCAATCCACGTCATGTCGCACACCGGCACACACTCGTGTAGTTGATCCAACAATGGACACAATTGCTCAAGGCGTTGTTGCTCATAAATGCGTCGCACCAACACACTAACAGTTTCATTGACCACGCAATCAAAATAGATCAACCTACTCCGGCTTCATATAATGCATCCCGCAAAGCCACCGAGAAGGTGTGCCACTTGTCGTTGTCATCTAGCAAACCGACCAACACATTCGTATCAATTGCCATTACTACCATCGTACAACGCCTCTGCATCGGCCATAGCATCACCCCCTAATGACACCAAGGCCGTTAAGCGATACAAGGTGTTAGCCGATACCGTTCGTAAAATCGGTTCACGGAGTGTTTGCAGTTTATCGAGCAAGTCCGCCCGCCGTTTAGCTGACAATCGCCGAAAGGCTTCCAGCAATTTAGCTTCGGACAAATCCATTTCGATTGGAATCACCAATGTATTTGCAGCCCGTGTTTCATTCGCGCCTTGCGTGTCCATATTCCCTCCGGGTCTCTATCTGCAACTCCCGTGCACACTCGGTTACTATAACACGTCTAGCGTCCCATCCTATGCATAGTCACAGCCCGCAACACTTCACTATACCGCAAACTGCCTTACCCACCCCGCCACCCACGCATACGTCTGCCTGATCCCCCCGCGCAGCCTGGTCCGCGCCTTGCTGAAATTGCGCGAGTGCACGTCCACCGGCCCTCCCACGTAGCAAATGCCGACCTGCTTGCCGGAGATGTCAAGCGTCACCCTACTGCGGTCCCCATCCCACCGAAGCAGCTACAGTGTCACGTCCTCGGCGTAGCTGTAAACCTCAATACCCAATTCGTTTGCGAGCGCGCGGGCGCTCGCATCAACCATCGGCGAGATCACTAGGATCCGGTCAGCCTTCCGGTTGTGTCGTTTTTCATAGAAGCGCACTTTCCGCTCAAAGATGACCATATCCGATTTGCTCATAGATGACTTGATTTCGCAGAGCAGCAATAAGCCATTCTGGATAATCACGTCCAATTCCACCTGGTCAGGCCGCCCAAAGACTTCGCCCGCGTCGTCGTATTCCGTCACATTCAATACTTCGACGCCAAAGGAAGATCCCAGAATCCCGGCCAACGCATTGCGGAAAGATTGCTCAGTTTGCAGGCCCCAGCGCGCGCCTAATGCGCCAATCGTGCTATCGTGTTTCCGCGATAAGGCGTGAATTTCGGCAAGCATCGCGTTAATCGTCGCCTGATTCTCGTCCCACTTGCGGTTCTGCTCCTCCCACTTGCGGTTTTGCTCCTCCCACCTACGGTTCTGCTCCTCCCACTTGCGGTTCTGCTCCTCCCACCTACGGTTCTGTTCCTCCCACTTGCGGGTATTCTCTTCTCGGTCGCGGCGTAGTTCTTCCAGCAGCCGGTCGAAGCGGCTTTCGGTCTCGCCTTTGTCCGCGTAACGTTCGCGCGTCAAACTCAAGACCCACTCGCGCATCTCACGGTCGCGCCGCAGAATCCCCGGCAGTTCCCGGCGGATCAATTGGGACAATTGTTGGTTCTCCATAGCGCATCCTGGCCCCTAAAGCCATACAGCTTATAATTCCCCCCGTCCTGCCTGACTTGCCCCTCCGTCTGCGCAATCCCTTCGTGCAGTGGCGTCTACGCTTCCCGGCCGTACTCGTTATTCAGATGGGTGGGCACAGTATCGGCTTCCATCAGCGCCGATTAAACAACCTCAACGCTGCCATGCTAGTGCACAGCGATCAGCGATAGGCATTATATCACGCCCCGGCGGCTAGACAAACAAAGCCGTAATGGCACATGCAAGGCAGGATATTCCGCGATCCAGCGCGGCAATTCTGTGACGATCACCCGTTCCAATGTGTCCACTTCGAGCGGTGTCATTGTGCTCTCCCTGTGAGTGACCATCGCACCCGCCCTACAAGTCTACCCACCAAGCCCTACTTCGCAAGGTAAGTGAAATGTCTCGACTTGTTCAGCTCACTCTCATTCTAACCACAATCGTTAATCTGACAAGCCCCCCACAACAACGTCACGTCCCCGGCGTCGCTGTAGACCTCGATGCCCCCCGTCCTTGTCAGAAATGTCCATTGCCCCTCACACATACGCCAGATTCGGATCATCCCGAATGTACGCCAACTGCCGGCCCAGATAGGGCGACGCCGGCAATCCATGCCAGCGACGCAAAAGGTGATAGACCGGCGAAGTCAACAACCGGCATGCATCTACCGCTTCACGCCATGTCTCCTTGCGGATTTCGTTGACGACGGCCACATCTGGCAACCGTCCGAAATCCCAGGCAGCACACAACCGCGCGATGAACTCCACCCGCTCGGCAAATGTGTCTAACGTCTGGGGCGGCGTCACATCCGGGTATACCCCACCATCAGGTGGTTAAAGTAGAAACGCGAAAGGGCCGTCTCGCCGGTCAGATACAGTTGTTCGCCATAGGGTGGCGTCAACGCAAAGACCCGGTCTTGCAACGGATAAACGACCTGACGATAGAAGTGTAGCTCTTCCTCTGTCGCCGTTCTGTAGGATTCGCGCATACCTAATTCTCCACCACGAGGCTACCTGCTCATAGCTGATCGCTGAAAGCTGACAGCTAAAGGCCTCCGTTCAACACCCGCGCCGGCCCATCGGACTTGCAAAAATGCACGCTGTAGTGCGCTGCCGCGTTGGGATGGGCCGCCGGATACCGCGCATCAATGAAGGCCCGAATCTCTTCCCGGTAGGCCGGATCGCTCAGGCCGATGCAACTGCCCCGGAAGCCTGCACCGCTGAAACGCGCGCCGTACACGCCGGGGGCCGCACACAGAATGTTATAAAGCGTCACCAACTGCGGACAACCCGATTCGTAGTTATGGATCGAACTGGCGCCCGATTCACGCATCAACTGACCGATGCGCGTTACGTCGCCCGCACGCCAGGCCACAACGCCCTCGCGCACGCGCGCGACTTCGGTGAAGAAGTGCCGCGCCCGCCGATTTAACGGCGCCGGGAGACGCTCTCCCAATTCAGCATATACGGCCTCCGGCACCATACGCAGGCGTGGATGCTCCGGTGGTTGCTCGCCGGCCCAGGTGAGCAGCAGTCGCGCGGCTTCCTGGCACTCGGCCACGCGGTTGTTGTAGTCCGTGCCCACCAGCGCCTGTTCCACGCCGGAATAGACCACCAGGATATCAAAGCCGTTCTTGTCTGGCGGAATGGGAATCTTCTCAAAGGCCACCGCCTGACAATCCAGGTAGGTGAGCGTGTCATGCTCACTCATCAGGATCATGGACTGATCCATGATGCCGTTCTTCAATCCCAGGTAGATATTTTCAATGTAACGGTCGAGCTGGATGTTTTCCCCGGCGGAAAGCATCAAGCCATTCACCGTCTCCAGGGCCAGCAGATACGCCACGCCCACCGCCGCCGAGGAACTTAAGCCCCCGATGGGCATATCCCCACCCACCACCGCATCAATGCCGGTGTGCAGGGTGTAATGTTGCTGCAAAGCCAGCGCCGCGCCACGCACATAGTTGCCCCAGTCTTTCGCCGATTTGAGCGGTACGTCGTCCAGGGCAAATTCCACGCGCCCGGGGAAATTCAGGCTCTCCACACATACACGTCGGTCGGCACGTGGCGTGAAGGCCAATAGAATCGCCCGGTTCAACGTCATCCCCGTCACCAGACCATCCTGGTGATCCACATGCGCGCCGAGCGGTGAAATTCGCAAGGGTGCGTAGACAATCCAAATGTCCCGGTCGGCACAGCCGGTGCGCTGTTTAAGGTGCTGTTTCAAGACTTCGATCTGCATGGCGTCTCACTGTGCATTCAAAAACCCACGCTGTTCCAGATAGGCGATGATTTTGCGTGCATTGGCCTCAGGTGTCGTCGTCACCGTATCGAGCACCAATTCCGGGTTGAGTGGCTCTTCGTAAGGGTCATCAATGCCGGTGAACCCTTTGATTTCGCCACGACGCGCACGGGCATACATCCCCTTCACATCGCGGCTCTCGCACACCTCGATGGGTGTGTTGACATAGACTTCGACAAAATGTTCCTCGCCTACCATCTTGCGCGCCTCGTTGCGGGCCGCACGGTAAGGACTGATGGCAGCGCAGATCACGGTGCCGTTGTGGCGTGTGATCTCCCCGGCCACAAAGCCGATGCGCAGAATGTTGGTATCGCGGTCTTCTTTGCTGAAGCCCAGCCCTTTGGAAAGATGCGTGCGCACCACATCGCCATCCAGGAGCGTCGCCTGCCGCCCGCGTTCGAGCAGCATCGGCAGCAGGGCCTGCGCGATGGTGGACTTCCCCGCGCCGCTCAATCCCGTGAACCAGATACACACACCTTGCTTGTGTCGCGGCGGATTCGTTTCCATCAGGATTTGCGCCGTCTCCGGACGGGTGAACCACGCCGGTAACAGCTTGCCCTTGGCCAGATATTCGTCACGCACCTGTGTGCCGGAGATGTTGGCCGTCTTGGCATGCGGCGGGACTTTGGAGACCTCTTCATAACGGTCTTCATCCACCAGGTAGACCAGTTCCTGGAACGGTATGGCCTTGACGCCTAATTCATCTTCATATTGCGCCATCATTTCCTGCGCTTCGTAAGGCCCGTAGAACGGTTTGCCGCTGCTGTCGTTGCCCGGTCCGGCGTGATCACGCCCCACGATGAAGTGTGTCGCGCCGTAGTTGCGGCGGACGAGCGCATGCCACAATGCCTCGCGTGGCCCGGCCATGCGCATCGCCAGCGGTAACAGGCTCAAGAGCGTGTTATTCTTGTCGTAGTAGCGATCCACCAGCGCCTTGTAAACGCGCACGCGCGTATAGTGATCCACGTCGCCGGGCTTGGTCAGTCCCACAACGGGGTGAATGAGCAGGCTGCCCTCAACCTGCGCGGCGGCGCGCTTGGTCAGCTCTTCGTGGATGCGATGCATGGGGTTACGGGTCTGGAAGGCCACGACGTTGTGATTACCCATCGCAGCCAAAGCCGCACGCACCTGCGCCGGCGTGCGCCGCAATTCCACAAAGTCGTAGTAAACCGGCAGGTTGAGCACTTTGAGTTCCCCTGAAATGCACAGGTCACGCCATTGCTGCATCTCGGAGACAAGCGGATGGCGGTGATCGGTGGTGCCACAGACCAGGCGGGCCTCGCGCTGCGGATCCCAACGGAAGACCTCTTCGATGCGCATCACGGCGACGATGTAGTTACGCACGTCGCGCAGGGTGATCCACTCTTCGCGCGTCGGCAAGTCCTCTTTGCTGATGGTCAGCGTGATGGGGATGGGGAACAGCGTCCCATCAGACAGCCGCATCTCGGTGAGCACACGCTGATAGTCGGCCTTGGACATGAAGCGATCCAGCGGCGAAAAACCGCCCACCGCCAGCAATTCCAGGTCGCACAGATTACGGTCGGTCATTTGCAGCGAGGGATAGCGACTGGCCTCGGCCAGCAATGCCTCACGCTCCTCGCCGGTCACAACCAGGTCAACGAGCTTCCCTCCATAGGGAGAAATCAAAATATCTTGGGTTTGTTGTGTTGAATTCACGAGAACTCCTTGCGAATGATGAATAGTGAATGGCGAATGATGAACGGTGAATGGCGAACTACGGATCACCAATTGCGAACCACCTGATCCCTAATTCCTACTTTTATAGATAAACGATTTTTGCCGACTGTCAAATCTTGTCGGTATGGGTTTCGGCAGTTTCGAGGGCGTGTAACAGGCGTTGCATCTGTACGCTGTTGGTGAGGTCGCCGCGCGTGCGTTCCAGGACGCCCCGCAGTTGATCCACGCGATGACGCAGGCCGCCGGTAATCGCATCGGGATAGCTGAACGACATCAGGACCTCGTAAACTGCATCCATTGCCGCCAGCAGACGTTCGGCCTCATCCAACGCCCCCTGCCGCAGCACATCCAGGCAGCGGCGGCGCAGCTCACTGGCGGCCTCACACACACCGTTGAGACAAGTATCATACGGCAAATTCAGGCTCTCCAACGGTGGCAAAGTGCCGTCCGAGATCAATGCCAGCGTGACGCGGGCCTCGACCAGTTCTTTGAACGCATCCTGGGTATAACCGGCGTAGAATAAATCCGGATAAGGCGTCAACAATGCCTGCATTGCCCGCCCGACCGCCTCCGCCTCATTCAACAGGGCGTTGGCTTCGGTCCACAGCTCGCGGTGACCCGCCCGAATAGCACTGGAGCACAGGCGAATCAACTCGCGGCTCTGCTGTAGTGCCGCGTCGCGGGCGCGATTACGCACCTCTAAATCGGCATGCGCTGCCGTCGCCAATTGATCAAGCCATCCTTGCAGGACTTCGTTCATCCCTATCCCTCCGTATCCGGCGGATGAATGCCTCCGAAGAAAGCACGCACCAGGTCATCCCCCTGACCGGGGATCGTGATCTCGCCGAAGGTCGCCTCATATTTGGCAAGATTATCTTGCAAGGCGCGCAGCAGCAACTTCGCGTTGAGCGGCGTGAAGACCACACGCGCTTTGATGCGTACCTGCGGTTGATTGGGCAACATCTGCGCCATATCAAAGATAATTTCAGACGGGGTATGCGAAATCAAGGCAAAGTTGGCGTAGATAGGTTCAAGTCCGGCAGGCAATTCCACATTTATGGATTTGGGTTTCATGGCCATCTATTCATCCCCCTTGAAAACGTCAACGGCTTTAACGGATGAAACGGATTGGAAAGCAAAAATCCGTGATTCGCGTGGATAGATTACTTTCAAAGAACAGAGGGGCATGCGATGCGCCCCTCTGTTGTTCAATGACACTCTCCGGCTCTCTAGAAGGGAATCTCTTCCTCGCCGGTATAGTCTTCCGGCGTCTCCGCCACAGCGGCGGCGCCGCCGACCTCGCCGCCGCGGCTGCCCAACAAGACGATGCGGTCCGCAGTGACCTCATAACTGGCACCGGCCGTGCCGTCCTGCCGTGTCCAAATACGTGGGCCACCGGTGTTTCTATCGGGCGCCAAGCGACCTTCGATCATCACCTGCTGTCCCTTGCTCAGGTATTGCGCCGCGACTTCGGCCTGCTTGCGCCACACCGTTACCCGGAACCAGGTGGTCTCTTCACCCTTCGTCCCGTCAGGATTGTTCCACTTGCGGTTTGTCGCCACGCTGAGCGTCGTCACCGGTGTTCCATCAGGGGTATAACGCATTTCCGGGTCACGGCCCAGATTCCCAACAATGATCAACTTCTGATACGCCATAGGTATACCTCCTTTTCGTCATGGTGAAGATAATGAAAGTAAATCCGCGGAACAGCACGCCGATTTACAATCATTCTACACCGCTCAGCGCAAAGCGCAAATTTATACCCAAGGCATGAATCAAGGGGTTTCGCCGACAATGAAGCAGCGCAGGCCATCCGCGATGCCCTGCGCGACAACGTCAGGGCGCTGCGTCAAAAGTTCGCGGTCATCCAGCATAAAGCCGATTTCGATAATCGCAGCCGGGGTGTTGCGGTCAATCTCGTAGTAAGCATGATAGCGGGTCATATCGTATGTGATGGTGTCCGCGTCAAACGCCAGGCCGGTGCGCCCGGCATAATGGCGGATGATACAATCCACCAGGGCATCCGCAGAAGAGACATGCAGGCCAGATTCGGCGCGTGTGATTTTGAAGCCGGATTTCCCCGGAAAGCTACAAGAATCGGCATGAATGGAGAGCAAGGCATCTGCTTTGTAGTCGTTCAAGCGCACGTCAAATTCATCTAACAGGTCAACATTCCAGCCGTATTGCATCAGCAATGCCACCACCCGCCGCGCTACATCGAGGTTAATATCCGCCTCCTGCAAACCGTCCGGGCAGAGAGCGCCACTATCGTTGCCGTGATGGCCGGCAATGATGCCGACGTGCGGGGTATGCGGTACGGGGGTCAACGGGGCTACGGTGGGGGTTGGCGCGGAAGTGCTCAGGGGAATGACGATCCGCCCATCGGCTTGCGCGGTTTCCTTCTCCACCGGGGATGTCACCGCCACAATGGGAATCACCCCCAAGGGGACCCCAAAGGCCGCCAGGACGGCGAGCAAAACAAGCGACCGCATGAGCCATCCTATGGCCCAGGGATCGGCGCTGACAACATTCTTGTTCATCATTGTCACATCCCACCGATTACACACAAACCCTCAAGGTGTTGCAAACCTTGAGGGTTTATGATGGAGTTAGCGCATGCGTCTCCGCCATTCATCCTTCACTTCGATTTCGTCCCAGTTATCCTTGTGAACCAGGAAATCGCGCAGCAGGCGGTCAAATTTGCTGGTTTCTTCCAGCATCGGATAATGCTGCGCCGTCTCGAAAATAAACGGATAGACGTTATAGCTCAGGCCTTCCAACACCTCATCATCGGGCGGCTGGATGATGGGGTCTTCACGCCCACAGACCAGCAACACCGGAATCTCCAGGTTTTCCAGCACATCCAGGAGATTGTGCCCCAACACGTAACGCACGCTTTGCACAACGGCGTTAGCGTCGGTCTTAGCGGCTTCGATATCCACTTCCTCGTAGGATTTGAGCCGGCGTCCCAGAATAACCTTTGCCGGATTGTCACCACCGCTATAGCCACTCAACGAACGCGCGATGTCATTGGGGCTGAGGGGGGTGCAGACGGTCATCAACTGCTCGACGCGCTCCGGGTGTGCCAGCGCGAAGTTGGCGCCCACAACCCCACCCAGGCCGTGACCGATAATAGGGACGCTGCTAATGCCCATTTGATCCATAAACAGCTCAACCTGGCTCACGTAGCCGGGGATGCTGTAGCGCGTTGCCACTTTGTCGGAATCGCCAAACCCCCAGAAATCCAACGCATACGCGCGATGGGAGGATGACATATCCACCATCGTCGGCACCCAATAGCGCCACGACCCCAGCCAATCATGGAGAAAGAGCAGAGGTTTGCCACGTCCCAAAGCCTCGTAATGGACGAGACTGCTTTCAAGAATAATCGCGCTCATAAGCCGAACTCCAACCCGCAGGTCAAGCTTTACCGAGTTCCTTCAAAATCCTGTTCACCTGTGCTGTAAGCTCATCAGGCGCAAAGGGTTTCAAGATGTATTCCATAGCCCCAGCTTCCAGGCCTTCCTGGATTTCGCTCTCCTGGCCTTTTGCGGAGAGGAAAATCACGGGAATATCCTGGGTAGAGTGGTTTTCCTTTAACACTCCACACGCCTGATAGCCGGTCATGCGTGGCATCCGTACATCCATCAGGATCAAGTCCGGGATGATCTGTTGCGCTTTCTCCACAGCTTCAAGGCCATTGGTGGCCAGCTCGACATCAAACCCGGCAAACCGTAAAGTAAATGCTATCAATTCACGAATGTCACGTTCATCTTCAGCGACCAAGATTTTAGCCATGCTTACGACTCCTTTAATTCTCCATTCCCCTGAACAAGGCGTGAAACCCTGGCAGCGAGTTCCTCCACAGGGAACCGCTTGGGCAAAAGCTGTACCGACCGGGGTATCTCAACGCTGCTTCCCTCTGCGGTTGCCGCGGCATCCCCCTCGGTCAACATAATCACAGCCGTATCCGCCGTGTCCATATCTTGTTTGAGTTTCTCCACAACCTGATAACCGGCCATATCGGGCAAAGGATGGTCCAACACGACGACTTCCGGGTGTAAGGTGTGAGCAATATCCAGCGCGCGCTCCCCATTGCGGGCGGTGCGCACGTAGATGCTGTGAAGCTGCAACGCGGCGCGCAAAGGATCCAGGAAGTCGCGGTCATTGCTGGCCACCACGACGGTGCCGCGTTTGTTAAGCAAGGGCAAGATCGCCTCACGCAACCGCTCCTCGTTCAACGGCTTGACCAAATACTCCGTCGCCCCCAGACGCAATCCCCGCGCTCGATCCGAGATCACCGAAACAATGACAACCGGTATATCGGCAGTTTCAGGGTCACGCTTCAGCAATTGCAATACCTCGAAGCCATCCAGGTCCGGCAGGCGGATGTCCAACGAGATCACGTCAGGATGCTTTTCACGGGCCAGGCGCAAGGCTTCTTCCCCGGAAACGGCGGTCAAAAACTCCACATCGTCTTGGTGCAACATGATCTTCAGGAGATCGGCGCTCTCGCGGTCGTCCTCGACCACCAAAATAGTCGCTTTCGCCTCACCGGCGATCCGCGGGGGCACCAGACCGACATCCGCCGTCGGCTCACCTTCGGCAAGCGGCACGGAGAAGGTGAAGGTGCTCCCTTTTCCCAGGGCACTGTCCAGCGAGATGCTCCCCCCGTGCATCTGAATCAACGATAACGAGATCGCCAACCCCAGCCCCGTCCCGGAGACTTCATAGACGGCAGGGTCGTTCTCGACGCGGTAGAAACGCTCGAAAATCTTCTTCTGGTTTTCGGGCGCAATGCCGATGCCGGTATCGGAAACGGCGACATGCAATTTCGCCTGACGCACGTAGGCATATACGCTGATATGGCCGCCTACGGGCGTGTATTTGTGAGCATTCCCCACGATGTTCGTCACGATCTGCGCCAACCGGTCGCGGTCGCCGTAGACTTTGGGCAGGGCAGGCGGTAGGATCAACGATAACTGCTGTTCCTTCTCCACGATCTTGGGATGCAGCAAATCCGCAACCTGTTTGATGACCTCTTCGATCGCCACGGGCGCCATTTGTAACACCACGCGCCCCGTCTCGATACGCGAGATGTCCAGCAGGTCGTTGACCAGTTTGGTCAGCCGTTCGGAGTTCGTCTTGACCTTTTTCAAGAATTCGCGCTGCATATCCGATAGCGGACCGGTCGCCCCCATCAGAATCAAATCCACGTACCCCACGATGGAAGTCATCGGGGTGCGCAGTTCATGGGAGACGGTGGACACAAAATCGCTCTTGGCGCGGTCGGCTTCCACCTCGGCCGTGATGTCACGGAAGACCGCCACAATTCCCAGGAATTCCTGGGACGGCGAGATGACCGGCGACAGGTGCATGCTGACGAAACGCCGTCCCACCTCCATCTGGTGCGCCAGAAAGTCACTGGCGCTATAACTCTTAGGATCCGCACGCCAGCGGGCAATTTGTGCCAACCATTCGTGCGCGGCGCTGCCATACAACCCCAGGATCTCGTCCTGGGAGCGTCCCAATGCCTGCTCACGGCTGATGGAGAGGACGCGCTCGGCGGCTGCGTTGAAGAGAATGACCCGGCCGGTGGCGTCGCCGACCATCACCCCATCGGCGATGCCTTCCAGAATGGCTTTGTTCTTCGCCGCCTCGTTCTGTTGCTCACGCAGCATGGCGCCGAGACGTTCGGCCTGCTCACGGATCAGGCGATAGAGTTCGGCATTGTTCAGAGCGTTGCCCAATTGCACGGCGGCGGCTTCCACCAGGTGCAATTCTTGCTCTCCAAACACATCTTCCACTGACGATTGCAAGAGGATCACGCCCAACGACTCTCCGGCGCCACCCAAAATGGGCACGGCCATGACGGAACGCACCGTCTTGTCACCCATCACCATACACCGCTCGTCTTCCAGGGCGTTGGGGATGATCAGCGCGGTGCGCTGTGTGAGCACCCATCCCACTACGCCTTCGTTGCGCCCGAAAGGCGCCAATTTTCCACCCGGCGGTATCGGCTCCGTGTGTCCGATGGCCGCGCGGTAGAAAAGTTTACCGGTGTTGTTGTCGAGCAGGATCACGGCACTGCGCGAAGCCTTGACCGCTTTCTGCAGGAGCATCAACGCCTGGCTCAGCACGCGGTCAATATCGAGACTGGCGACCAACTCGGAAGCGATGTGATAGAGCACGCTCGAACGGTCACGTTGCAGCCGCAGGTCTTCCAACGCCTCGGCCAGTTCACGGGTACGTTCTGCCACCCGCAACTCCAACTCTTCACTGAAGCGCTTGACCTCTTCGAACAGCCGTGCGTTTTCGACGGCCACCGCCACCTGATCGGCCAGCGCCGTGAGTGTCGCCACGGCGGCAGGGGTAAAATCGCCCTTGATCTTGCGATCGGCGACCAGGATCCCCACCGAGCGTCCTTCTACCATCAACGGCACCATAATAGACGAGCCGACGCCCGGCGGTCCAATACGGGGGTGAGGATCGGTATCCGCGTCTTCGATAACCAGGGGCATCCCGGTGCGCGCCACGGTAGCCACGGCGCCTTCATCCTGTTCGAAGGACTTGCCGGCCAGCAGCTCAAGGGCATAACCCGAGGTCGCCAGGGGGACAAAGTGCTGTCCGGTTTTGTCTTGTAGGAAGATGGTGGCGTAATCGTAATTCAGCAGGTTCGTCACCGATTGTACGACGGTATTCAAAACCAACGGCAAATCCAACTTGGTGGTGATCGAGCGGCTCAGTTCGTTGAACAGGCGCAGGGTATTGAGCTGGCGCTGCAAGTCCTCGATCAAGCGGTTGTTTTCAATCGCCAACGCCACCTGAGCCGCGAAGATCTCGATGACCTCGGCGGTCAAAGCTGTGGGGGCGCGCCCATCCAGGGGGTCATCTACCGACATGATGCCCACAATGTCGCCGTGGCTGCCGTACAGAGGGATGATGAAGGTGTCTTTAGGATGCCACATACCCGGCTGACGTTCTATCTCTGTCGGGCCGGGGATGAAGACGTCTACGCCGCTGAAGAGTTCTTCGTAATACTCCGCGGGAATGTAATAACATCGCCCCAACCGGAATCTTTCCTGAAACAGGGCACGGATGCGGGGCCAGGGGTGACGCACGGCCTTCATCTGCTCCAGACGCGCCAACGGAATCCCTGCGCCGGCCACCCGGCGCACGCTGAGTCCCTCGACGACACTGATCAAAACGATGTTAAAGCCAGTGCCTTCCTGCACGGCGTAGGCAATGTCGAGCAAAGTCTCATCCAGCGGACGGTCTGAACGCATCGTGCGCGAGACTTCCAGCAAGAGCGACATCTGTTCCGCGCGTTTGTGCATCAATTCGCCGCGTTCGAGTTGCTCCAGATAGCGCCGCGCGTTGCCTACCGCGATGGAAGTTTGCACCGCCAACCCACCGACAAATTCCAACACTACCGGTGGGAAGGCCGCCGGCCGATAGCTTTGCAGGAGGATCACCGCCGCCAGTTGCTGTTCATAAAAAACCGGCTCTGCCAACAGCGTCCGTGCGCCGGGTGGAAAAGCCGCGGCGTCCGGCAACTGTGCGACATCGGGGATATAAACGGTATCTTGATGCGCTAAAAACCGCGCCATAGGTGAAGTCGGCTCCATATTATGTATGAGGTGTTGGATCACCTCCAATGCCGCCTCATCGTATCCCCGAGAGACCCGTAACTCAAAATCCGTTCCGTTAAAGACGGCTATCAATCCTGCATCTGCCGCACTGAAGCGGCTGGCCTCGTCCAAAACGCCGTGGAGAATATGATCCAGGTCAATCGTTGAAGTAATATCGCGCGTGATCCGCTGGAGCGACTCGAGCGCCTCCAAGCGGCGACGTAATTCAACATCGGTTTGTGTATACAACCGCGCGTTTTCTATCGCAATCGCCGCCTGTTCGGCAAGCACGTGCAATACGCTCAAATCATCATCTGTAAAGGTATGGGGTGCGGTGAACTGCACCGAGAGCATCCCCACCGGCTGATCCCTACGATGCAAGGGGCAGTCCACGAAAGCCCGAAACCCTTCCTCATGGGCAAGCTGGGCGACTTTGGACGATTCCGGTTCCCGTAACACGTCGGACACCACCACGATGGTGTTGGCCGCCACGGCATGGCTGCGGCTATCTTTGAGCACCGGCACGCCTTGTGAAAGTGCGCGGTAGCGTTCAGACACGCCCTCTGCCGCAGCGAGATTCAACAGCCCCGTCACAGGGTCCAGAACGAAAATGGCGGTCCTTTGACAGTTGAAGATGCCCGAAACCATGCGCACGATCTCGTTGAGCACGGTATCCAGGTTCAAAGAAGTGCCCAGGGTAGACGCGACCGACACCAGCGAACGCAGATGCTGCGTCCGGCGTTCCATACGTTCGACCAATTGCGAGATGCGCACCGTGCCGGCGATCTGCGAAGCCAGCATCGCCAGCATCTGCGCGTCTTCTGTGGTGAAGTGTCGGCGACCTCGGGGATTGGCCACCTGGATAAGGCCGACTAACTCACCGGCAGTTTCAAGGGGCACACAAAGCACCTGATGCACATCCAGGGCCACAGCAAGCGGCAACAACCCCAAAGCCTCTACCTGGGCATCACTTTGGGCATCGTCAATCAGCCAATAAAAATGCTCGCGCTGTTGTCGCAACAACGCCCGCGCGTCAGCGACCGGCACGACATAATTGCGTACCCATTCCTCAGGCATGCCAATGAAGGGCGTGCTGGCAATCAGGGTTGCCGTTTCAGCATCATAGAACAGCAAACCGGCAATGTCGGCGCGGACCATCTCCGCAACCCGTGTCACAACTTCTCGAACGATGTTTTCCGCGCTTCCGGCACGCCCTACGGCGCTGACAATTTCACGCAGGTTCTCAAGAGTATATACCCGCTTCTGCGCCGCCTCAAAAAGGCGCGCGTTCTCGATCGCCACCGCCGCCTGGCCTCCTAAAAGTGTGGCCATTTCCTGGTGATGGACGGTGAATTGTCCGGGCGTCGCCGCTGCCAGTTCAAGCGTCCCCACCAACTCTCCACGGGACAGCAAAGGGATGCCCAAAAAGGAGCGCGCCCACAATTTGAGGGCCTCATTTTTCGGCGTCACGGCTTCAAACAGCGTCACATCATCAATGCGCAGCGGCTGTCGGGTACGTGCCAACCAGCCACTCAAGCCTTCATCCAGTTGGTACGTTGTGCCTCGCAAATCGGCACTCTGAGTTACCTGAGGGTTGAAATGGCATGCCGCACTGACCAGGATATGCTGCTCGGCATCAAACAATGTAATTTCTGCGGCGTCATAAGGGATGAGCGCCGCGACGCCATCCATGATGACATCCAATGTCGTTTCCAGGTTCAGGCTCTCGCTAATCCGATGCCCCACCTCTTGCAGGGTCTTCAATTCCTGGACCTGATGTGAACGAGCCAGGTTTATACTTTCGTAGCCTGTCCAGAGCGTCGCGGCCATCTGCACAACCGAGATGACGTCGCCGATCAATTCCACGTCCCCTTCGGTAAAGGGAGTCTGACTGCGGCCCAACAGCAACCGGCCATGCCACATGTCGGCATTGACCGGCGCGCTCAGGATGTACGGCAGGGACGGGTGCGCCGTCGTCAAATATTGTGCCTGCGAGGTCGTCGCAAGGGAAGCGAGCAACGCGCGCCACGCTGTCGCCTCAAACATCACAGTGACATTCAACGGGATCACGTTGGGCACAGGGGCATCCCAGACCCAGGCGCCAGCGTCTGCCCCAAACCAATGGGCAGTTTCTTCAAGGGCGATGCGCCAGACGGCCTCGACACTTGATGCGGTTGCCAGCCGCTCGCTAAGTGTCTGTATCCTTCTCAAAGGGTATGCCTCCGTGCCTCATTAAATCCAGGGATGCAGGCATTTCTTATTCCTGTTTACGGGCCTGCCGCCGTGCTTCGGCAGCGGCCTCGGTAATCTCGCGGATGTCGGTGAACGGCCCTTGATCGGCCGTGAGTCCTCCGATCTGGAGAGACATCAATGGCCTGTGGACCTCATTGCCATCTTCATCCTTAACCACGAGGTAGCCCTGCATGCGGGTCATAAAGTCATAATGGGTCCCCACATTCTCCTTAAAACGGTTGATGATTTCCGTCCGCAAAGGCTCAACCAGCTCTTTGCGGGTGATGATGATAAAATTATCGCCCCCGATGTGGCCGACGAAATCATCCACCGTCCCCATTTCATCTATAACGTCGTTAAGGAGCATGCCTGTAAAGCGCAGGACCTCTTCTCCGGCCACAAAACCATAGACTTCATTGAAGGCATCCAGGCCGGTGATGCCGATATACAAGATGCCCCAGTCCTGGCGTCGCATCAGCTCGCGCAACTGCTGCTCGATCAAGCGGCCACTCGCCAGGCCGGTGCTGGGGCTGGTCAAACTGGCAATTTCAGCGCTCTTAATGGTGTTGCGCACGCGCAGACGCAGCTCTTCCAGATCAAAGGGCTTGGTGATGTAGTCATCGGCCCCTAATTCAAGGCCCTGAATTTTGTCATTGCGTTCATCTTTCTGCGTCAAGAAGATGATGGGGATGTGGCTGGTGCGCAGATTGGTCCTTAGTTGACGACAGACCTCGTAGCCATCAATGTCGGGCAACATAATGTCCAGCACAATAACATTGGGCATGTTCTGGCGCGTCATTTCGAGGGCGACACCGCCGCGTGGGGCAACATATACCTCATACCCCTGCGATTTGAAGTAGAGTTGCAGCATACTGGAGATATCAAAATCATCCTCTACAACCAGAATTCGACCACCACTCATGTTTTTACCTCCTGACAACGGTTAACTGAAGTGTAGAGTTAACCCATTTTAGCTTTCGTCTTCACTTTTTCAATAAGCGTCTCATCTAATTTATGTTCAAAACTGCGTAACGCGGCCAATTCGAAACCATGTTTCGTGGCCAAACCCTCGATCTCCTGAATCTGCGCAACGGAAAGGTTTTTTCCTAGCGAGTAATCCTCGAATCGGCCTTCAAAAGCCAATGTCATCGTCTCTGCCAGACATCCATAGGTCAGGTCTGGTGGAAGGCCGTAGTCGAAACCAAAGTCCACATTCCCCGGCACGCGCACCAGACCGCCGTCAATCACCAGGACATCGTCACGCACGCGGATCACGTTATGTGAAACGTCGCGGGGACGGGAAACATCGCAAACCACCGCACCCCGACGCAACATCTCCGGCTGAATCAGATTGCCCCCGGAACTGGTGACCGTCACCACGACCTCGGCGGTGATGACATCCGTTACCGTGGTAGAGATGCTCACATCCTTACAGCCGGCATGTTGTACCTTCCCAGCAACCACAGTCAGCGGGTCAGTTTGCCGCCCGATCAACAACATCCGCCCGACATCGGGCGCCAGCAGTTGAGCTACTGCCGCGCCCGTAGCCCCGGCGCCGCCCACCACAGCCAACGTCACCTGCGTCAAATCTACATCCATCAGCCGGGCCGCTTCGCGCGTCGCCTGAACTGCAACGGCAGCCGTGTAACTGTCCCCCGAAGTCACCGGGATATCCAACCGCTGCGCGATTGTGATACCGCCATCCCCCACCACCGAAGTGTAGGCCCCCAGACCCAGGATCTGCGCTCCCAGCTTTTCCGCCAGCTTACCGGCAGCGACAATTTTCCGGTAGACGACCTCCTGCGGCAGGCTCAACATCCGTTGTGGCGTGTACGGTACCGCAATCAGCCAGCCTTCAATCTCCTCTCCGGTGGCCTGCGAACGCGCGCCGGTGATATGGGAAAGCTGCACGGGCGGCCAGAAACGGCACACAAAGTGAATAGCCTCTTCGGAAAGAACTTTGCCCAGCAACGGATACTTGCGTGCCACATCCCGCTTTGGATCAATGGGATGGATGATAAAAGCAAAGGAACGCATATCTTTCCTCAGGCATCCCGCCTGTATAGACGCGGGTGCATCTTCTCGCCATCTTCGAGCTTGAGATGATCGCTATCCTCGTAATAAACGTTCTTGGTGACGACGCGCGGGCGCTCGTCCGAAGCAAACATAATTACATCCGACTCGATCATCCGCGCCGGGAAGAAGATGAATCCCGAACCGATACGCACGTTATGGCCGACGGCGCTGCCGAGCGCCGTCATGCCGGTTTCCTCAAGGCGGGTGCCGAAATGCGAACGCATCGGTTTATCCACCAACAAGAAGTCGGTAAACGTGTTGCCGGCACCTATGAAGGAATCACGCCCGACCACGCACATCTGCAAACAAGTGTTCTGCGCCACCATGCAACGTTCCATCAGGACGGTACGGTAAAGGGCCGCGCGGAAGGGCAGGAAAGTGCCGTTCCCCACCACACTGAGCATGAGCTGGCACCCCTGATCAATGGTGACGTCATCGCCGATCACGCAACTGCGGATAACCACGCCCGGCCCGATGTTCACATTGTCCCCGATGCGAGTCGGCCCCTGGATGATCGCGGTGGGGTCAATGGAACAGTTCTTGCCCACGGTGACAATCTGCGAGGTCGTGAGGACTTGCTTACGCTCCATGATGCCGCGCCAGAGCAATTTCAAGGTCAGTCCCAGATCACGTTCCAGACGTTTCTCGAACTGCACACCGATTGCAAAAATGCCAAAGTCAATGTTGGCATGCAGGATGTGGATCCAGTGCTCGATGGAAAGAAACGGTTTAGTCGGCAAGTTGTAGGTCAGGTCGCCCTGGAAATTGGACATGTGGGTGGGGACGTGATAGAAGCCCACTTCGCGCGCTTCGGTATCTATCACCAGAGGGCGCACGACCGGTTCAATGCCGTAGGGATAGTACCACAGGTCGGCGACGAAGTAGTTGCCCTGCCGCCGGATTCCCCGCTGGAGATAAATAGCCTGACCGGTAATCGCCGGATCATCCAGTTTGAAGGCCGCCTGACAGGCTTTGCCAGACTTTTGCGCCCGCTGAATGAATTCGTCAATGAAACTTTGATCGAAGTAAAGATTGTCGCGGTAGACCAGGGTTTCTTCACGGTCATTGCCGACTTCGTTGATGGATTCGACTTCACGTTCCTCGGTTGTGTAACGCGCCAGAACATCCCGCTGATGCAGCCACAAGGGTTTGGTCAGCACGCTCAGTTCTCGTGCCGGCTCGTTGAAAGGAGGTATCTTTCTTCGATCACGCAGGATGATTTTACGCATTTTCTGTCCAGATTACCAACAAGTTCATCAAAGCGGAGTCTTATCCACCCGCAACACACCTACGGCATCGCCCTGGGCGATACAACTGATTCCTTCAACAGCAAAGTGCTTACCGCGACTTACCCAGTACAGGGACTCTTGCAGCAGTCCCTCAAGCACAGCGCACGCCGGCGTTTCTGTGCGTCGTCCCCAACAGAAGCCGCACCGATCCGTTATGAAGAAAAAACTCTCTGCACCTTCACCCAGCCGCACATGATGATCGGTATAGCGGTTGAAAATTTCCGCCAGAACTTCGAGGCCGATGCGCACCCGCAAGTTAACCGGCAGAAGCCGTAACGCAAAATCCGCAAAGCCGATCATCCCGCCAAACCCTTCGATGCCGTACTTGAAACACGCTTCCCCCGCACGTCGCACAATTCTCTGTCCGGCGCGAATGCCATAGATGCCTTCTACAGCCTCAAGCAGCCGTCCGACTTCGTCGAATGTCATCCCCGGCTCGAAGTTGGGGGGTGGATAATGTTCAATATAGTATTGCAGCCGTGCCGTATTCAGAACGGCGTGAATCCCGTTTTCTCCCATCACCTCCCGCATCGCCAGGAGCAGGATACGCACGATTCTGTTAGGGAAAGAATAGTCACGTCGTTCTTCGGTTTCACTCACGAGTCAATCAGAAATTCCAGGATGGTGGCATGAAAACGATCCCGCTCATCCAACATAGGGAAATGCCCCGATCTCTCAAAGTAATGGACGACAGGGGATTTGACGCCCTTGAGGATCAGTTCCCCTTGCTTTGGGTCAACGATGTTATCCTTGCGTCCATAGATGCCCATCACAGGGATGTTCAATTCGTTCAATTGGGGGCGTAAATCGGTAAACCGCAAGTCGCGGATGCTGGTCGAGAAGGATTCCCAGGTCGTGCGCGAAAGGTCCTTCTCCAACATACTGTACAGCGTGCGCCAGTCTCGCGCATAGGAAAGAGAAAGCAATTTCATCGAAAGGAACAAAAGCCCCGGCACCGCGTAAAGCAAACGGGCAAACCAACGGTATCCAGAGAGCTTGAGGAGGAAAGCCAGCCCCGAACCGGTGATAGGAGAACCAACAACCGCCACCCGTGAAACACGCTGGGGATAAGTGAGGGCCAGACTCAGCGAAACTGTGCCCCCCATCGAATGGCCCATCACCCGTGCGCGTTCCAGGCCCATGCGCTCCATGAATTGGTCCACCATGCGCACATATTCGGTGACGGTAAAAGATCCCTGTTTGGCCGATTCACCAAATCCCCAAAAATCCAGGGCGTAGGTCTTGTACTTACGTTCGGCCAGGTACTCCATCGTCGAGTACCAATAATTCCATGAACCAAGCCAGCAGTGGAGCAAAACAACCGGCTTTCCACGGCCAAAAGTCTCATAGTGGACAATGCCCTGATCGGTAACAATAGAACTCATTTGATTTGACCCCGTACCTCTTTTCTTCTCCTATCATACCACAAAGCCCGTCCTTCCAAGAAAAGAGGCCGTTGCAATTCGGTTAAAAAACGGTTACTCCTCTTCGTCCATAAGCTCCAAAATGGAATAGAGTAACTCCAACAGCACTTGTTTGACACTCTCTTTATCGGTAGCCACACACGGCACGACCTTGACTCCCGGTTCAACGTGCAAAACAATGCGCAAGTCCTCCGGTGGCCAGGCATCGGGGAGATCCTGTTTGTTGGCGGCGACAATATAGGGAACCGGCGAATAACTGCGGAAGGTATCCAAAATACGTCGCGCCTCACGGAAGGTCTCCGGGCGGGTGCTGTCTACCAGGACGACAAATCCCAGCATCCCTTCGGACAGAATTTCCCACATGAAGTCGAAACGGCGCTGTCCCGGCGTCCCAAAGAGATAGAGAATCAGCTCATCATCAATGGTGATGCGCCCAAAATCCATCGCCACCGTGGTCTGTTGTTTGATGCGTTCCGCTTCGCGTGAAATTTTCCGTTCGGTAGAGACGACCTCAATTTCACTGACACTTTGGATCAGCTCTGTCTTCCCAGATGCAAAAGGTCCTGTCACAACGATCTTCAGTGTCTGCATCGTCTATAACTCCTTGATCCGGCCGATAAGTTTTTGGATAATCCCCCGTTTGACGGCAGGACGTTGTAATACAGCCGTTGGCGGTGCTGACGCAGGTGTTCCGGTGGCCGCAGCGTGTCCCGGCGCTGCCGTGGCCGGCGCGCCCGTCGGTCGCGGTGGTCGGACGATTTCCACCAGCCCCGCTTGAAGCAAGCTGTAGACAATTTTGCGAATCTGTAGCTCGCCCATATTGTTGAATTGCGCGATCTGTCGAATGGTGTTGTTGGGATTGACGAAAGAGATCACGCGCCATTCCTCAACGCTGAGGTTCACATCACGCAACGGCGTTGTTGGACGCTCGGCAAACTTCAAGGGCACATCGAGATCGGGTAATTCGTCTTGCAGGCGCTCCCACTCCTTGACACGCCGGCTGCCCTCCATAATGACGTTTTCGAGCGCGATAGACGTCGTAATTTTGCCCTGCACCGGCAATTTGGAGGGTTCAAAACGGAACTGACCATCGGTCCAGGAGAAAATCTGGTATACCAGATCCAACACATAGTCACGCACGCTTTTCACGACAATCTGTTGTTGCAGACGCCCACTCGTGATCAGCACCTGCGCGATCTCACGATCGGACTTGCCGGGCATGTTCGTTTGAATCATGCGCACCTGTTCTGGGGTGAAGACACTCGCGCGCTGCAAGATGGCCGGCAGACTGTCATCCATACCCTCGACTGCCGCGTAGATCAGCTTCCCTTCCCGAAAGCACAGATAGGCATTTTTCTGCGCCCCTTCAAGGTAAAGTGTGCCCGTCTTTCGAGCCAGATTAATAAGGTTCAGCAACTGAGTGATCCCGAAGTCTTCTAATCTGCCTTTCAGTGCCATTTCCAACCGTCCTTGCTCTGGTTAAGAGGGGCAGGATTGCCCTTCACATGCCGGGCCGTCTAAAGGCCCAAACTACAATCCCTATGCTAAACTTGAGATGCCGTTGATTATATGCAACGTACAATCATAAACATTATAAACGTGTTCCTCTAGTGGGCAAATAATAAGAAGCCTATCTCTATCATAACACATATTACAATTTTTTAACTTTTATCTGGAATCAGGTGCTGTTTGAAGGCCGCAGCCTGGGCCAGGATTTCCAGGGCACCTTGCTGGGCCGCTTCGCCTTGTGTCCCCAGCATCTGGGATAGCTCCGCGATCCGCAGGGATTCTGTCAAACGCACCACCTGTGTCACGGTGCGCCCCTGTGTCACCTGCTTCTGCACGCCGAAGTGCACATCGCCAAAACCCGCCAGTTGGGGCAGATGCGTGATACACAACACTTGATGCCGGATGCCGGCCTCGGCGACGGTCGCCGTGAGTTGCCAGAGTTTGGCACCCACCATCGCTCCCACGCGCCCGCCGATGCCCTGGTCAATTTCGTCGAAGATGAGGGTGGGAGTGCGATCGGCGCGCGAAAGCACCGTCTTGAGCGCCAACATCAGCCGTGCGGTCTCACCGCCCGAAGCGATGCGCGTCATCGGTTTTAGCCCTTCGCCTACATTGGGGGCAATGAGGAATTCAACGCGGTCTATGCCCGTGGCATCAAAAGCAGCGCACGCGATCCGGTCAGCCGTGAGCGGTTCTGTCCCCTGAGCGGTGACCACCAGCTCCGCGGGCAGCGCGCTGCTCAGGGGCACGCCGGCAGCGTCCTCATGCCATTGGAAAGCAACACCCAGCCGCGCGCCTTGCATGCGCAAGTCCTGAAGTTCAGCCTCGGCGCCGGCGCAGAGCTGTGCTGCGGCGGCCTGACGTTTCCGGGAAAGTTCCTGGCATAGCGCCGCGCAGCGTTCCAGCAACGTCGTTTCGGTTTCGGTCAACGCTGCGATCCGTTCGTCACTGTGTTCGAGCGTCTCGAGTTCAGTGGCGGCTTTCGCGGCATACGCCAGGACTTCTTCGACCGTGCCCCCGTATTTGCGCGCCAACTGCCGCAGCAAGGAGAGGCGTTCTTCAACCCAGGCCAGGCGTCGCGGGTTGAACTCAACGCCGCTCAGGTAATCGCGTAAAGCGCGCGCCACGTCCTCGATTTGATAGCCCACTTCTTCGAGCGCCTGCGCTTGTGGGGCAAGGGTGGCATCAATGCGAGAAAGCGCGCTCATGTCGCGTTGTGCCTGTCCCAACAGATCGAGAACCGCCGGCGCCTGCCCACGCCCTTCCTCAAGCACGGCGAGCAAATTCGAGGCCAACGCCGCCAATTGTTCGGCGTTGGAGAGGCGCACCAGCTCGGATTCGAGAGCCTCTTTTTCGCCCGGCGCAAGCCTGGCCGTGTTGATTTCTTCTACTTGAAAGCGCAGCAGGTCAATGCGCTGCATACGGTCGCGCTCATTCTGACGTAACGTGTTTAACTCGCGACGCACGGCATGAATCTGGTGCACGATTTCGGCGACCTGCGCGCGCAGTTCATCCAATCCGGCAAAACGATCCAGCAGGAAGAGGTGCTCGCGCACGCGCAGCAAGCTCAAATGTTCGCTCTGCCCGTGCACATCCACCAGCCGCTCGGCAATGTCACGCAGCAGCGACACCGAGACAACCCGTCCGTTTACGCGCGCCACCGTCCGCCCGTTGCTGCGCAATTCGCGGCTCAGCCACAAGGTATCCGGGGCGTCGCCTTCCAACTCTTCTTGCTTGAGGAGGGAGATAAGCTCTGCTGATTCCTGGGGGCCAAGGATGAAAAGCCCTTCCACACGGGCACACTCGGCACCCTGGCGCACCATCGTCGTATCGGCGCGTCCACCGAGGAGTAAGGTGACGGCGTCAATGAGGATGGACTTGCCGGCACCGGTCTCACCGGTCAGCACGTTGAAGCCCGGTTCCAGTGTTAGGTGCAGTTCATCAATGATAGCGAAATCTTTGATATGTAGTTCGCGTAACACGGTTCACCCATAATGCAGAAATCTTTCCGGCGCGGTACTCTGCCGGGCATCTTGTTCAGAGAATATACCCTTTTGCGCAATAAGACAAGTGCCACGCACGCAACGGGCGCATTTCAGGACGGGGGAGACTTTTCCCCCAGAGAACGCGGAGTCCACAGCGTTATCAAAGATCGCTCTGCGCTCTCGGTGAACTCTGCGGTTAAATCAAGGTTTATCTGGTTTTCCCCTAAGCTGAAATGCACCCCCATGCAACTCGCACAAAGGTTAGAACAAACCCTATCAAATTATACCAAAATTGCCCAAAATGCGATTTTGATAGGTTTTGAGAGTCTGTTTATGGTATGATAAGATAAAGATACTGAATCCTACGGCAGCAGCAGTCCTTAACCGGCCTTGCTGTTGACCTATCTAACGGAGGGTATATGACCCGGCTACTGGATCAAATCAAGAAACCGGCGGATCTGAAACAATTGAAGCACGAGGAGCTTGAACAACTGGCTGCGGAGATCCGACAGCGGATCATTGCAACGGTTCTGGAAAATGGGGGGCACATGGCGTCCAACCTGGGCGTCGTGGAATTGACGATTGCGTTACATAGCGTTTTCGATAGCCCACGAGACAAGTTAATCTGGGATGTGAGTCACCAGTGCTATACGCATAAGTTGCTCACAGGACGCTCGCCCGATTTCGATACGCTGCGACAATATCGCGGGATTTCCGGCTATACCGAGCCGCGTGAAAGCGTCCACGATGTTTTCACGGCGGGGCACGTGGGGACGGCGATTTCGTCGGCGTTGGGGGTCGCCGCTGCGCGCGATCTGCAGGGCGAAGATTTTCACGTGGTCGCCATCATCGGCGATGGTTCCGTCACCGCCGGGATGACGCTGGAAGGCTTGAACCACGCCGGCTACCTGCAAAAGCGTTTCATCGTCATTCTCAACGATAACGAAATGTCCATTTCGCCGAGCATCGGGGCGATTGCCAATCATCTGCACACCCCGCCGGCCTCTCAGCCGACCCTTTGGGAGACCCTGGGCTTTCACTACATCGGGCCGGTAGACGGACACGATCTCGACGCGCTCCAGGCTCAGCTCCGCGCCGCCAAGGCGATTGTGGACAAACCGGTGCTGGTGCACGTGCGCACGCAAAAAGGCAAGGGCTATCATCCCGCCGAAGAAAATCCTGAGAAATGGCACGGCGTTGCTCCTAAGGTCATCAAAAAAAACAACGCTCCCACCTACAGCCAGGTTTTCGGCGATACGGTCACGGCGATGGCGCACGCCGATAAGCGGGTGGTGGCCATCACCGCCGCCATGCCGTCAGGCACCGGGTTGAACGGGTTTGCGCGGGCGTTCCCGGAGCGGTTCTTCGATGTGGGCATCGCCGAGCAGCACGCGGTCACGTTTGCGGCGGGGTTGGCGGCGCAAGGGATGCGTCCGGTCGCGGCGATCTATTCCAGTTTCCTGCAACGCGCCTACGATCAACTGATCCACGACGTAGCCCTGCAAAACCTGCCGGTGATCTTCGCCATTGACCGCGGCGGCATCGTCGGCGACGACGGGCGCACGCATCAGGGCGCGTTCGATCTGGCGTACCTGCGCAGCATCCCCAATTTCACCGTGATGGCGCCCAAAGACGAAGCCGAACTGGTGGATATGCTCTGGACGGCGCTGACGGTCAACGGGCCGGTCGCTATCCGCTACCCCAGGAGTGTGGGAGAAGGGGTGGCGCTGCCGCAACAGCCCACAATCCTCCGAGTGGGACAGGCGGAAATGCTGCGCGCCGGCGCGGATCTCGCCATCCTCGCCCTCGGTTCAATGGTCTATCCGGCTATGGAAGCGGCGCAAGCGCTCTCAACGCAGGGGGTGGAAGCCGCCGTGATCAACGCGCGCTTTGTCAAGCCGCTGGACGGCGATCTGCTCAAGAGCCTGGCGTTGAATTTCAACCGCCTGGTAACGGTCGAAGAAGGGGTGCTGGCGGGCGGGTTTGGGTCCGCCGTGATGGAGCTGTTGGAAGCACGTGGCTTGAACTATGTCACGCTCAAACGTCTGGGGCTACCCGATGAATTCGTCGAGCACGGCGACCGCAGCATTTTCCTGAAACGCTACAATCTTGACGCCGCCGGCATCGTCAGCGTGATCCAGCAAACATTTCCCGAGTTGTTCAGCGTGCCCTGGTACTACAACATCGAATTACCGGATAGCCGCGTGCTCGCCAGTGTGCCCGGATTCAAATCAGACCGGCAAAACCAACCACTCCGCCGGAGTGTTACGGCCTGATATGCCGCAACGTATCGCCATCCTCGGCAGTACCGGCTCGATCGGGCGGCAAACCCTGGAGGTGATCCGGGCGCTGCCCGATCGTTTCAGCGTTGTGGCGCTGGCCGCCGGCCGCAATGTAACGCTCCTCAACGAGCAAATCCGTGAAGTACAGCCAAAGGTAGTTGCGGTCAGTGACGCCGCCGATGCGCCGCGCGTGGCGCATCCCCATGTCAGCATCGGTGAAGGTGGCCTGGTGGAGATTGTCACCCGACCGGACGTGGACCTGGTCGTCGTCGCTACGTCAGGGAAGGCGGGCTTCGTCCCCACACTCGCCGCCATCGAAGCGCGCAAACAAATCGCCATTGCCAACAAAGAGGTGCTGGTGATGGCCGGGGCGCTGGTGATGGAAGCCGTGCAGAAGTACGGCGTGGAATTGCGTCCCATAGACAGCGAGCACAGCGCGCTCTGGCAGTGCCTGCGCGGTGAGGACAGCGCCGCGGTCGAAAAGCTCATCCTCACCTCATCCGGCGGGCCGTTCCGCACCTACAGCGCGGAACAACTCCACGACCTCAGCCCCGCCGCCGCGCTCAAACATCCCACGTGGGTGATGGGCCAGAAGATCACCATTGACTCGGCCACACTGATGAACAAGGGGTTCGAGATTATCGAGGCGCACTGGCTCTTCGGGAAGCCCTACGAGCAGATTGACGTGATCATCCACCCGCAGAGCATCATCCACTCGATGGTGCAATACGTGGATGGCGCAATCAAGGCGCAGCTCTCCGCGCCCGATATGCGTCTGGCCATTCAGTACGCGCTGAACTACCCCGCGCGCACGGCGCAAATCTGCAACCCCCTGGATTTGATCGCCACGCACGCGCTGACCTTCGAAGCGCCCGACACAACGCGCTTCCCGTGCTTGCGGCTGGCCCGCGAGGCGGGGATGGCGGGCGGCACGTATCCCACCGTCCTCTGCGCAGCGGACGAGGAAGCCGTTGACCTGTATCTGGCAGAGCGGATCAAGTTTTCCGACATCCCCCGTCTGGTGGAGCAAGCTCTCACAGCGCATACCGGCATGGACAATCCTACGTTCGAGACTATACTCGCCGTGGATGCCTGGGCCAGAGAGTACGTCCACGCTCAACTTACGCAATGAAGTTTTGCCAACGGATTAACGGATTGAGCGGATTTTTGTTTTCCCAATCCGTTTCATCCGTTTAATCCGTTGACCATTTTTGGAGGAAGTGTGGAAATCATCCTCGCTAAAGAAATGGGCTTCTGTTTTGGTGTGAAGCGCGCCATAAAGACGGTGGAGGAAACTGCGGCAAGCGCCACTGCTGAGAGGCGGGTCTATACGCTCGGCCCCATCGTCCACAACGACGAGGTGGTGACACGGCTACAGGGTCTCGGCGTGTGGGCGAAAGATGATCTCGATGAGATTGACGCAGGCACGGTCATCATCCGTGCGCACGGCGTCCCGCCGGAGACACTGGACGCAGCGCGCGCCAAAGGCTTATGCGTCGTGGACGGAACGTGCCCGCTCGTCATCAAAGTACAGCAGCTTGCCCGCGCACTCCATGACGAGGGCTACCAGGTCGTCATCTACGGGCAACCGCAGCACCCCGAAGTGATCGGCATCGTAGGATGGGCAGGAGAAGGGGCCGTAGTTGTGCAAAATCTCGATGATGTGGCGGCACTGCCGCGCCGCAAGAAGATCGGCGTGGTCTCGCAGACCACCAAAATCCCCGCCGACTACCAGGCCATCATCGGCGCGCTGATGGGCAAGTGCCAGGAGTTGCGCGCCCACAACACCATCTGCAACGCCACCGCGCAGCGTCAGGCCGCCGCCGTCGAGGTAGCGCGGCAGGTGGACGTGATGCTCGTCATCGGCGAGGCGCACAGCTCCAACAGTCGCCGTCTGGCGGAAGTATGCGCGCAGGTCAACCCGCGCACGTATCGCATCGCCACGGCGGATGAACTGGATGCGGCGTGGGTTGCCGGCGCGGAAAAAGTCGGCATCACGGCGGGCGCTTCGACGCCAGACACGGCGATTGAGAAGGTGATAAAGCGGCTTCAAGGTATAGTTGACTTTTCAGGATAGTCATCTTAAACTACGTATACTACAAGTATATAATCTGATCCACAAAGCCGCCGGATGCGAAACACTTAGCAAGTAAAAAAGGAACTGCAGATGATCAGAAGGGTAAAAGTTCAGGGCTACAAGTCTCTGCGAAATATTGATATTGATCTGTCTGCGTTAACCTTAATCCTCGGCGCCAATGCCGCAGGCAAAAGCAATTTATTGGATGCGCTGGCATTGTTAAGCCGTATGGCAACCAGTGACACCTTGCGAGAAGCCTTTGCTCAACACCGCGGTATGCCTTTGGAAGCGTTTTACTATGGAGAAGGCGGCATCAAAGCCTTGTTAGTGCAAAAAGCAGCCCAGTTTACCATTGAAGTTGACGTTGATCTGGGAGATGATGTTGTTCGAGATGTAGAAGAGCGCATTCAGAAAATGCGTGAAGGTCTCCCTGATGAAGAGGGAAATGGGGGTCTGCGACGGCGACGAATCATCGAGCGACATCTGCGTTACACGCTTACAGTAGAATTACAAACACATTCCGGCTATTTGCGGGTTTTGGATGAACGACTCGTTGCATTGAATAACGATGGTTCAGTCCGTCAGTCACGGAATGCTTTTGTTGAGAAGGTAGGAGAGGACCGTCTGCATTTACGAATGGAAAGACAAAGTCATCCTACCGTCCATGAGATCGGTTTACCCTACACCTTGATTTCGCGCCCACTCTACCCGCCTCACTATCCACACATCACAGCCTTCAAGGAAGAATTATCGCGTTGGCGTTTCTATTACTTAGAACCAAAGTCTATGCGTGAAGAATCGGCCTTGAAAGAAGTGCGTACCTTAGGGCCGTTCGGTAGCGACCTGGCTGCTTTCTATAATACCTTACGGGCAAATAATCAAGCCCAATATCGCGCTTTGCAGCAGGCACTCAAGACCTTAATCCCCAATTTGGATGGCTTTGATGTGGAACGCACCGGGGAGGGTTTTTTGCAGTTACAAATCCTCGAAGATCAAGTACCTTTCTCAGCAAGGGTCATTTCTGAAGGCACACTGCGTATTCTGGGACTGTTAGCCATTACTAATCCCCTATCGCCTACGACGCTTATAGGATATGAGGAACCCGAAAACGGCGTACATCCCAGACGGTTACAGTTGATTGCCGAACTACTCAAGAACGCTGCCAGTTCCGGCAAGCAACTTCTCATCAATACTCATTCTCCAAGCCTGCCTAACTATTTCGAGGAAGCTTCCGTTTTGCTATGTCACAAACAGAATCGAGCTACGGTATTCACTCCACTGGATTTACCGTTATTCCTCAAGAGCAAGGTAGAAGACGCTATAGGAGCAGAAAAAGAAACTTCGTTTACCGAGCGATTACTCCGGGGAGACTACGGTGGCTGAAATCACAGTTGGCTACTTTTTAGAGGATATGGGACAAGAGGCTTTTCTGCAAGCATTGGTTGTCCGAATCGCACAAGATGTGGGAATTGATAAAAAGAAATTGAGGCATGATTCGCGTAGCACAACAGGTGGCAAGGGACGAGCCATAACAGAGCTACGCAGATTCTTGCGTGACGTACAAGCCAGCCGCACAACCAGTTTCGATGTTTTGGTCATCGCAATAGATGGCAATTGCCAGGGATACCTCGGTAAACGCAATGAGCTGCAAGATATTGTGGAGCGATCTGGCTATAACGGTGCCGTAGTATATGCCATACCTGATCCCCATATCGAGCGTTGGTATCTTGAGGATGCAGCAGCACTAGCGCAGGCTATTGGGGCAAATATCAAGCCAGATACGCCACGTTACAAATGTGAGCGCGGGCGATATAAAAACGCGCTGCGCGAGGCGCTCAAACAAGCTGGTGTTCTTCCTCCGCTTGGCGGTATCGAATATGCAGCCGACATTGCTCAGGCGTTGGATTTCTACACGATTGGCAAGGCAGATGCCGGTTTTAAACATTTCGAGGAAGAATTACGCGGCTGTCTAACAACACTGACAAGATCCGACCGTCTCCTCGTATAAAATAATCCAAATGCGAACCATCGTCATTGTCCTCGCCGCCGGAAGCGGCACACGGATGAAATCCGCTATCAACAAGCACTTGCTGCCGCTGGCGGACAAGCCGGTGATCGTCCACACGCTGCTGGCCTTCGAGCGGTGCGCCGCCATTGACAGCATCGTTCTGGTGAGCAGTGCCGAGAACATGGCAGCGTATCGGGCACTCATCGGTGAATATAGCATCGGCAAAGTCAGCCGCATCGTACCCGGCGGGGATACACGCCAGGCGTCGGCCTACAACGGGCTACAAGCGGCCGGTGACTGCGACATTGTGCTGCTCCACGACGGGGCGCGGCCCCTCATCGCGCAGCGGGAGATCGCAGCGGTCATCCGCGATGTGATGGAATACGGCAGCGCGGTTGTCGCCGTGCCGGCAAAGGATACGACCGTGCGCGCGCGTGACGGCTTCATCGAGGCCCATCTGGAACGCAGCACGTTGTGGCAGGTGCAAACCCCGCAAGGGTTCAAGGCGGCTATCATCAGAGAAGCCTACGAGGCCGCCATGCGCGACGGCGTGCAAAGCACCGACGATACCGGCCTGGTCACACGCCTGGGTGGTGTGGTCAAAATCACGCCGGGCAGTTACGCCAACATCAAAATCACCACGCCGGAAGACCTGGCCATCGCCGAGGCTTTACTGGCGCGCAGAGTAGAAGATAAAACTTACTCAACGGATTGAACGGATTTACCGGATAATTTTCCGTTTGATCCGTTAAATCCGTTGAGGTATTGGGGAGGGGCGATGTTTTACGTTGGGTTTGGACAGGATAGCCATCATTTTGTGGATGAGGGGGACGACAAACCCCTGGTCTTAGGTGGGGTGGTGATTCCCGGCGAGCGCGGGTTGAAGGGCAATTCTGACGCGGACGTGATTCTGCACGCAGTCTTCAACGCGCTCACACAGGCCGTCGGCGGGCGCTCGATCGGCTATTACTGCGACAAGCTGTGCCTGGAAGACGGCATCACCGACAGCCGCGAATACCTGAAAATCCCACTACAAATGTTGGCGGAGAAAAATTGCGTCATCAACAACCTGGGGATCAGCCTCGAAGGCCGCCGCCCGCGCATCGAGCCGTGGGCCGACGCCATCAAGCAGAGCCTCGCACAGTTGCTCGGCATCACCGAGGCGCAAATCGGCATCAACGCCACCAGCGGCGAGAATCTGACCGCCTTCGGGCGCGGCGAGGGGATTCAGGCGTTCGCCATCGTCAGTTTAGTATCAACGGATTGAACGGATTCAAACGGATTTCGACTTTGGACTATATGACGGAACTGACTATCAAGGCTTACGCAAAAATCAATCTGACGCTGGAAATCATCCGTCGGCTACCGTCGGGCTATCACGAGATCAAGTCGGTGATGCAACAGACGGAGCTATGCGATGATCTCACGATTATGGATGCCCATGCCGGCATCACAATTCAATCCACCGATCGTATGGTGCCCGGCACGGCCCGCAATTCAATCTGGAAGGCTACAACACTGCTCAAAGAACGTTGCGGCGTGGACCGTGGGGTGAAGTTCAAACTCGTCAAGTGCATCCCGGTGGGCGGGGGGATGGGCGGCGGTAGTGCCGATGCCGCCGCGGCGCTGATAGGGCTGAACACCTTCTGGCAGTTAGGGTTGTCGCAGGCGGAATTGTTGGAGATCGGGCGGGAGATTGGGATGGATGTGGCGTTCTGTATTCTGGGGGGGACAGCACTGGCAACCGGCCGCGGGGAAGTCGTCCAACCACTGCCCGCGCCCCCCACGCTGCATCTCGTCATCGTCAACCCCGGTGTTTTCGTCTCAACGCGCAACGCCTACGAAGGCCTGAAATTGGAACAGCTCACGTTCACCGACAAGAGTGCGCAGATGATTGCCGCCATCGAGCGTGGGGATGTAGCCGGCATCATCGCCAATCTGCACAACGACTTCGAGTACACCGTCCTCAATGAATACCCGGTCATCGGCACAGCCAAGCGCAGTCTACTGGAAGCAGGTGCGGAGGCCGCATTGTTGTCGGGATCGGGCGCGAGTGTCTTCGGCATCGCTGCAACGCAGGCGCAGGCGCAGGCCATCGCCGAGGCGCTCAAACCACACTACCCCTTCGTCGTCGCCACACACACATTGAGGATTGAGGATTGAAGATTGAAGATTGAGGATTGAGGATTGAGGATTGAGGATTGAGGATTGAGGTCAATGCCCGCCATAGAGAGCACAGCGTTATTTTTCTTATCTCTGTGAATGCTGTGTCCTCAGCGGGTATCTTTGAAGGCGTGTAACCGAGCCTTTGGTACAGCCCCGATAATGAAAATAATCGCAGGACTATCTGACTAACAACTATCAGACTATTCTCAAAGGAGAAAAGTATGCGTAGAATTTCAAAACCGATCAGTATCGGCGGCGTTGTGGTGGGGGGTGGCGCGCCGGTGACGGTGCAATCTATGACGAATACCGATACCCGTGACGCGCAGGCCACCATCCGCCAGATTCATGCGCTGGAAGAGGCCGGTTGTGAGATTATCCGCGTGGCCGTGCCGGATCGCGTGGCTGCCGAGGCGCTTCCCGCTATCAAACGGAGCATCCACATTCCCCTTGTCGCCGACATCCACTTCGACTACCGGCTGGCGCTCGCGGCACTTGACGCGGGTGTGGATGGCCTGCGCCTGAATCCCGGCAATATCGGGGCCGAGGAGCGTGTACGGCAGGTGGTGCAAAAGGCGAAAGAGCGCCAGGTGCCCATCCGTATCGGGGTCAACGCCGGCTCACTGCCCAAAGACCTGGATGATGATCCAACGCTTTCCACCGTGGATAAGATGGTCACGGCGGCCATGCGCCACGTGAAACTCCTGGAAGACCTGGACTTTGACCTGATCAAGCTGTCGCTGAAGTCATTCGACGTCCCCACCACCATCGAAGCCTACCGCCGCATCGCCGAGTTGACGCCATACCCCCTGCACCTGGGCATCACCGAAGCAGGGCTGCCCGATGTGGGCGCGATCCGTTCCGCCGTGGGTCTCGGCGTGCTGCTCTATATGGGTCTCGGCGACACCCTGCGCGTCTCACTCACCGGTGACCCGTTGGACGAAGTTAAAGTGGGCTACGAAATCCTCAAGTCGCTCAATCTCCGTCAGCATGGGCCGGTGCTGATCTCCTGCCCTACTTGTGGACGCACAGAAATTGACCTGGTGACGTTGGCGCAGCAGGTGAGCGAGCGACTGAAAGCCATCAAGACGCCGATCAAGGTGGCGGTGATGGGCTGTGTGGTCAACGGGCCGGGGGAAGCGAAAGGTGCGGATTTTGGGTTAGCAGGCGGTAAAGGAAAGGGCGTCATCTTCCGCAAGGGCGAGATTGTGCGCACCGTGCCGGAAGCGGAATTGCTGGATGCGCTGATGCAAGAGATTGAGGCGGGGCTAAACTAATTCTTGTCAGCAGATTAAGCAGATTTTCTGTTTGCCAGCAGAAATGATCTGCTTAATCTGCTAAATCTGCTGATCCAAAACAGCCGTGTATTACACCCGCTCCTGTGGATCAAACATCTTCGCATATTCTTGTAGCGCGTAACGATCGGTCATCCCGGCGATGTAATCGCAGATGACCCGGTGCAGTGAACGTTCCTGGAGTTTTGCCTGTTCCTCACGGGGGAGCTGCCCCGGTTCCGCAAGATAGGCTCCGAATAACGCCGTCAAAACCCGCTCGGCCTTGATCTGCATGCGCATGACACGCGGATGGCGATAAAGATGTTCGTAGAGGAACTGCTTCAATTCACGGGTCATCGTCTGGGTCGCCGGCGACGCGGCAACGACGTTTTCGGGTAAGGCGCGCACGTCGTCCGGCGACTGCACGCCGGTCGCCTGAAGTCGCCGCGCGGTCTCCTCGATGGTATCGGTGATCAGCAGCCCCAACAGGCGCCGCACCATCCGGTGTCGCCACAAGCGGTCAAAACCGCGTCCATCCCATCCCAGATTCGCTTTGACGGCTTCCCACCACGCAATCCCGTTCAATTCATCCGCAGAAATCAATCCCGAACGCAAGCCGTCGTCGAGGTCATGGGCGGTGTAGGCCAGTTCGTCGGCGGGATTCGCCAGTTGCGCTTCGAGGGTGCCGCGCTTGTCAGGGTCAAAGCGTTCGGCGTCGGCGGTGTCGTATTCGGTTTCGTGTTTGACAATGCCCTCACGCACTTCCCAGGTCAGGTTCAACCCGGCAAAGTCTGGGTAGCGACGTTCCAGCTTCTCCACAATGCGCAGGGATTGTTTGTTGTGATCAAAACCGCCGTAATCGGCCATCAGGCGGTTCAGCGTCACTTCGCCGGCGTGCCCGAAGGGCGGATGCCCCAGATCGTGCGCCAGGCAGATGGCCTCCACCAGGTCTTCGTTCGCCCCCAGTGCGCGCGCCATCGTCCGCCCGATTTGGGTGACCTCCAGAGTATGGGTCAGGCGTGTGCGGTAGTAGTCACCTTCGTCGTTCACAAACACCTGGGTTTTGTATTCCAGGCGGCGGAATGGGGTTGTATGCAAGATACGGTCGCGGTCACGCTGAAAACACGTGCGATAGCCCGGCTCATCCTGTGGATAAACCCGCCCGCGCGAATTTCGGCTGCGAAAGCCATAAGGAGCCAGCGAGCGATCCTCGATATCCTCCAAAACGCTGCGAGTATAGAGCATATCCCTTTCCCTCCCGTCTACTTGCTAATTCCCACAGCCACGAGACTGATAAGCAAAGCAATCATCAGCACAACGGCGACAAACGCTGCCAGTTGCCGCTCCAGCCGTGTGGGATGCACCAGGCGGCCCGAAAGCCAAAGGAAGACGCCGCCTGCCAAGCCCAAACCCGACAATACGCCAATGGTGTAGACCACCGCCGTCGCCATCAGACGCGGCAAATCCACAGTGACGATCAGCCGTCCAAAGATGGCAATCGCAAACCGGCTTCCCAGGAAAGCATATACCCCGGCAATGACCAACGCGCAGCTCACCATCAGCAACCCGGCTGTGCGCTTCTTGCCGCGCTCGATCCACCAGGTCAGCGCGCCGAGGGCCAGCAGTGCCAGCGCAAACGTGAATACGACAATCGAAAGGAATTCAATCGCCATACGTTCCCCCCTTGAAAAGCCGTTTGAACGTTGGAACGCTCCCAATCCTCGCTCAGTGCAAATCAATAATAATGCAGAAGCGGGAAAGCGTCAATTTCACCCTTCGCCGATTCACTGATTCTCCCATTCTGGTATAATAATCGTTATGGAAAATGAAAATGCAGAACGCTTACAAAAAATACTCGCCAATGCGGGCTATGGCTCGCGGCGCGCCTGTGAGAAAATGATCGAAGAGGGGCGCGTGACCGTGGATGGACGGATTGCCCAGTTGGGCGATAAAGCCGATCCAACCACCCAGCGCATCACCCTGGACGGTGTCCCCATCCGTCATCCGCAGGCCCACACCTACATCGTCGTCCACAAGCCGCGCGGCTACATCTCCACCACCGATGATCCTCAAGGACGGCGAACGGTGATGGACCTGATCCCGCTACCACAGCGGCTCTATCCTGTGGGACGCCTGGACGCCGACAGCGAGGGTCTGGTGCTCCTCACCGATGACGGCGAACTGACCGAACGCCTCACCCATCCCCGTTACGGCCATCCGCGCGTCTATCGCGTCCTGGTGGAAGGGGAACCGGCCGCGGAAACGCTGGAACGCTGGCGACGCGGCATCACCCTCGACGGGAAACCGGCAAGATTCAACCAGGTACAGATTGAATATCCAGAGCGCGGACAAACCTGGTTGCGTGTCACCGTTCACGAAGGCCGCAAACATCTTGTCCGTCGCATCGTCGCCGCGCTCGGGCACCCGGCACAACGTCTGATCCGCGTGGCGCTGGGGTCGCTGCAGTTGGGGGATCTCGGTGTGGGCAAATGGCGTTATTTGCGTGAAGGTGAAATCGCAGCGCTGCGCAAAGAAGCCGGCCTCGATGGCGCAACTTCCAAAGCGTCATCCCCATCGCATAAACGCCAGGCGCGCTCAGGAGCAGGGATAACCACGCCACGCAAGCCTACCGCAAAGCGCGACATGCCATCACGGAGGGGAAAGAACGGATGAGACCTTCGACAATTGCAATTGATGGGCCGGCGGCTTCCGGCAAAAGCACGATCGGCTATCACCTCTCACGTTATCTGGCCTATCTCTACCTGGATACCGGTGTGCTCTACCGCGCGGTAACGTGGGCAGCGTTGGATCGTCACATTGCCATTGAAGACGAAGCGGCAATCACCCAGTTGGCCGACACCCTGCACATTGACGTAGTACCGCCGACCGAGGCGGATGGACGCCAGTACACCGTCAGCGTCGAGGGACGCGATGTGACCTGGGACATCCGCACGCCGGAAGTGGATGCCGCCGTTTCGCCGGTCTCGGCGTATCCGGGCGTGCGCGAGGCGCTCACCCGGCGCATGCGTGAGATCGCGGCGCTGGGGCATGTGGTGATGGTCGGACGTGACATCGGTACGGTCGTCATCCCCGATGCGGATATGAAGCTCTACGTGGTGGCTTCGGCGGAGGAACGAGCGCACCGCCGTCAATTAGAAATGCAGACCCAGGGCGAGGATGTCGGATACGATGAGGTGCTGGCAAGCCTGCAACGGCGCGACCAGATTGACAGCCATCGCAAAGCCGCCCCGCTCAAAGCCGCGCCCGACGCCATCATCTTCGACAATACCGACCTCACCATCGAGGAAATGCTCACCCGCGCCGAGAAGCTGGTGGATAACATTGATCCGCTTGAACGTTCGAACGTTTCGACTAATCCCGAACCCCTGATCCCCAATCCCTAATCCCTATTTTCACAAGGAGCAGACTATGTCAGAACCGACTTATGATGTCGTCATCATCGGCGCGGGGCCGGGTGGATATGTCGCCGCCATCCGTGCTGCACAACTGGGAATGAAAGTGGCACTGGTCGAGCGTGAGCATTTGGGCGGCGTGTGTCTCAACTGGGGCTGCATCCCCACAAAGTCCTTGCTGCGCAACGCTGAAATCGCGCGACTGCTCGGTGAAGGCAAGGAATTCGGCTTTAGTGTCGAGAACATCACGCTGGATTACGGCGCCGCCGTTGACCGCAGCCGCAAAGTCGCTGCACGGCTCGTCAAAGGTGTGGAAATGCTAATGAAGGGCAATCACATTGACGTAGTTTGGGGCAACGCCAGCCTTGCCTCGCCGACGAGCGTGGTGGTCACAGGCACCGGTGACGCGCAGACCCTCGCCGCGAAAGCCGTCATCATCGCCACCGGATCACGCGCGCGGCTCATCCCCGGCATCACCGCCGACGGCGAGCGCGTACTCACGGCACGGCAGGCCCTGGAACGCCGCGAATTGCCCAAATCTGCGGTCATCATCGGCGCGGGGCCGATCGGCCTGGAATTTGCGACGGTGTGGCGGTCCTATGGCGCCACCGTGACCGTGGTGGAAATGCTTGAGCATATCCTGCCCGCCGAGGACAAAGACGCCGCAGAAGAATTGGCGCGTCAGTTCCGCCGCCAAAGAATCCAGATGCTCACCTCCACCCGCGTCGAGGGCATCGAAACGACGGCGAACGGCGTCAACGTGCGCGTCAGCAGGCCGAAGGCCGCGGCAAGCCCGGGCGAGTCAAGTGAGCAAACGCTGGCAGGTGACGTGGCGCTGGTTGCCATCGGCGTGCAGCCTAACAGTGAAGATTTAGGATTGGAAGCCATCGGCGTCGCCACCGAGCGCGGTTGGATCAAGGTAGATGGCTTTATGCGCACGAACATCCCCACGGTTTACGCCATCGGCGATGTCAACGGGTTGCTGCCGCTGGCGCATGTTGCCTCGGCGCAGGGCATCCTGGCCGTGGAAACCATCGCCGGTCACAAAACCAGGCCGTTCGACGTCAACGCTATGCCGCGCGCCACTTACACTTCACCGCAGGTGGCCTCATTCGGCCTTTCGGAGGCCAAAGCGAAGGAAGCCGGACGAGATGTGCGTGTGGGGACCTTCCCCTTCCTCGCCAACGGCAAAGCATTGGGGATGGGTGAAAATGTCGGCATGGTCAAGATCGTCGCGGACGCGGTCAGTGGCGAGATTCTCGGTGCCGTCATCGTTGGGCCGGAAGCAACGGAACTGATCGCCGAGCTGGTGCTGGCGCATACCGCCAAACTCACGCCCGACGAAATCGCCCGCACCGTCCACGCCCACCCCACCCTCAGCGAAGCCGTCATGGAAGCAGCCCACGGCGTATTCGGCAAGGCAATTCATAATGTGTAGGAGCAGGAAGTAGGGATTCACTCACTCCATACTCCGCAATCCTGCCCCCCTTTATTATGGTCAAACAACAAGACGCGATTTTCCGCCAGGCATATCCGACGCCGCCGTACTGGACGGTAAGTTTCAACATACCGCATCCGCCGGCGCCGGGGACGTTTATGCTGGCAGATTTGGGTGGGCCGCTGCGCGAGGTGCTCTTTCCGGCCGCCCTCACGGTTGACGGGTTCACCGCCATGGTGCCGCCGCGCCATCCTGCCACACAACTGCTGCCCGGCGCGACGGTCAACATGCTGGGGCCGCTCGGCCAGGGTTTCCGACTTGACGGCACGACACGTCTACTGTTGGTCGCCGAAGCCGCCTTGTTGCCGCCGCTGCTTCCGCTGCTCGAAGCCGCATCTGCCGTGGCCCTTGTTGTCGAGGCGCCCACGCGCGCCCAACTGCCGTCCCCAGATCGCTTCCCCCCGACCACCGAGTTGCTCCTGGTGACGCGCGACGGTTCCAGCGGCTACCTGGGGCCTCTGGAATCGCAGGACCCCGCACCGGCCAACCTTCAGCGGGTCCTGCCCCATTTGCTGGAGTTGATTGCCTGGGCAGAACGAGTGTGCTTTGCCTGTGTGAACGAGCGATACCCGGCGCTTGCTGCAATCGTGCGCGCGGCGCGTCTGCACCCCGCGCCGGATTTCGCCCAGGCGTTGGTGCAAACTGCTATGCCCTGCGGCGTCGGCGCGTGTGAGATTTGCCGCATCCCGACGCGCTTCGGCGAAAAACACGCCTGCACAGATGGTCCGGTCTTCGATATCCTAACCCTATGATTGAACTTGCGCCCCGTCACAAATTCGGTTTGCCGATCGCCACACCGGTTATGCCCGCCGCAGGCACATTCGGCTATGGCGACACTTACCACGATCTGGTAGATTTGCGCCTTCTAGGAGCATTGGTCACCAATCCGGTGAGCCTCAATCCCCGCGAAGCTGCGCACGGAACACGGATAGCCGTCCGTGGCGAGCATTTTATCGCGCACACCGGCCTGCCGAACCCCGGTCTGTCGCAGGTCATACGCCGACATCGGCAGACATGGGAACGTCTGCCCATCCCGGTCATCGTGCACCTGATCGCCACCACACCTGCCGAGACGGCGCAAGCTGCCGGACAACTTGCGGGCCTCCCCAATGTGCTGGGCATCGAGCTGGGGTTGATTGACAACATCACGCCACAGCGCGCGCTCAGTCTGTTGGATGCTGCGCGCGCCGAAGGCGACCTGCCCGTGATCGTGAGGGTCCCCTTCGGCAATGTGGACACGCTCGCCCCCCAACTCGCCGACGGCGGTGCCGATGCGCTGACGTTCACGGCTCCGCCGCGCGCCGTCCTCCCCATTGCCGACGCCCCTGAAGAAAATGCCACATCCTGCCAATACCTTCGGGGACGGCTCTATGGCCCGGCGCTGCTTCCCCTGCTGCTGAATACCCTGGCGCGCTGGCGCTCCAAGCTGCCCATTCCCATCATCGCCTGCGGTGGCATCGCCACACCGCAGGACGCCATCGCCTGCCTGGAATTGGGCGCGACGGCGATACAGGTAGACGCGCTGCTCTGGCGCGACCCGCCGCTCCTGCAACGCATCGCCGGGGAACTGGCGAAATTTGATGCCTCAACGGAACTGGACGAGACACCCACCGACGTTGTGGTATGATGGAATCATGCTAATCCTTCTTCTGATGGAGGTTCTCTTATGAAGCCCTTCGCCCGGATCTGGCTGGTTGTGTTGACCATGTTGGTTGTGGCATCGTTGGCACTGAACGCCTATTTCTTCCTCATCATCACCAACTTTCGCCAGGGATTACGAGACATCGTCACAAACGCGCGGGTAAGCCTGGCGACCGTGGGACGAGAGCCTTTCACCGTCCAGGTATATGTGGATGAAGAAATCCCTTTTGTGACCACCGTTCCCATCAACGAGACGTTCACCTGGCCACTGGACATCAATTATCCGCTCTCCACCGTCATCAACACTTATGTCAATGTGCCGGTTTTGGGACGGCAGGACATTGCCATCCCCATTGACACGGTCATCCCCATCCGATACACCCTCGAAGTTCCCATCCAAACCGAGGTGCCGATTTCGCTCACCTATCATCTGCAGACCACGGTGCCGGTCGAAATTGCTCTACCGCCGGAGATTGAACTGACGCTGGATGAGCTTCTGCGTCAGGCGGAACAGGGATTACAGTAAAGTCTCCTTGTCCCCCCGCACGCCCCCGAAGAAACAGAATTTGTCACCCTGGGATGTGACACTTCCCACTACGGGTATGCTTTGAAGAGGACTATAATGCCAGCATGCCAGGCTTTTATCCTGGCATGAACTTTTGACAAGGGACGAGCACAACCCGGATTGCACACGCAGCCGAATCACAAAAAGAAAAGTATTGCCGGTGCATCGAGCGACCGGTCCATGCCCAAAGCGACGCAAAAACAGACTGTACGCGCGCTTTTTACCCATATCGCGCCCGTCTACGACAGAATCAATCGGCTCCTGTCGCTAGGACAGGATCAAAACTGGCGCAAGCGCGCGCTTGACTACACTTGCACTCATGCGGGCGGCAGGCTGTTGGATGTTGCGACCGGCACCGGCGATGTGGCCTTGCTGGCAGCGGAGCGCTTCCCCGATGCACAGGTTGTCGGCGTGGACCTGACGCCGGCCATGCTGCGTGAGGCGCGGCGCAAGGCGCAGGTCCATTCAGAGGCAGCTCGCCGGATCCGGTGGATACAAAGCGATGGTCTGGCGCTGGCCTTTCCGAACGACACCTTCGACGCCGTCATCTCAGTCTTTATGCTGCGCAACGTCCCGGATGTGCCACACGCGCTTGCCGAGCAAGTGCGTGTGGTGCGCCCAGGAGGCCGCATCGTATGTATGGAGATGACATGGCCGCAGCGCTTCCCGATGAAGTGGCTGTTTCAGGTGTATTTTTTCGGGGTCGCACCGCTGTTGGGGCAACTGCTGGCCGGCGACCGTGCTGCCTATACCTACTTGCCGCGTTCTGTGAAGCAGTTTCCCGCGCCCGCAACGATAGCCAAAGTTATGGAAACTGTCGGCATGCGTGACGTGGCCTGGGAGCTGCGGATGTTGGGGACGGTGGCGATTTTTGTGGGAGTGAAGTGAGCAGTTTCGAGTTGAAGGTTTCGATTTGCTGATTTGCTGATTCTTTCCGATGGAAAAAGATTTGACAGGAAAAACACACGCACGCTTAGAAGAGCTTCGGACGCGACAGGCGCGGATCCGAGGGGGCGGAGGCCAGTCCCGCATAGATCAACAGCACGCCAAGGGCAAGATGACGGCCCGTGAGCGGCTCGCGGCGCTGCTCGACCCTGACACCTTCCAGGAGCTACAGCCTTTCACGCTCGATCAACCCGCAGACGCCGACGCCATCGCCGGCGACGGTGTGGTGACCGGCTTTGGACAGATTGACGGGCGTCCGGTCTGCGTGTATGCCCAGGATTTCACCGTTTACGGCGGCTCCGTCTCTCTGACGCACGCCCGCAAAATCACCCAACTGCAAGACCTGGCGCTGCGCAACGGCGTCCCGCTGATCGGCCTGTTTGACTCCGGCGGGGCACGTATCCAGGGCGGCGTGACCTCGTTGCACGGTTACGGCGAGATTTTCCACGGCAATGTACTGGCTTCGGGTGTGATCCCCCAAATCGCGGTGATGATGGGGCCGTGCGCCGGCGGGGCCTCCTACAGCCCCGCACTTATGGATTTCATCATCATGGTGGACAAAACGTCCTCGATGTACATCACCGGCCCGGATGTGGTGAAAAGTGTGACCGGTGAGATCATTGACCACGAACGGCTCGGCGGGGCGCGCGTCCACGCTGCGATCAGCGGTGTAGCGCACTTCATCGCCGAGGATGAGGAATTCGCACTGAACACCGTGCGTCGTCTGCTCAGCTATCTCCCGTCGAACAACGTTGAGAGTCCGCCGGCACTCCCCGCCACCGATGACGCCTCCCGCACCGATGCCCGTCTCAACACGCTCATCCCGAACGATCCCAACATCCCTTACGATATGCACACGGTCCTTCATAGCATTGTAGATCGCGGCAGCTTCTTCGAGGTGCATCAGGCGTGGGCGCAAAATGCAATTGTAGGGTTCGCGCGCATGGACGGGCAGCCAGTAGGCATTGTCGCGCAACAACCCCTGGTTATGGCGGGAGCCATTGACATCAACGCTGCCGACAAAATCACGCGCTTTGTGCGCTTCTGTGACGCTTTCAACCTGCCGCTGCTCACGTTTGTGGATTCGCCCGGCTTTCTGCCCGGTGCCGCTCAGGAACACGGCGGCATCATCCGCCACGGGGCAAAGATCATCTACGCTTACGTGGAAGCGACCGTCCCCAAAATCTCCGTGGTGACGCGCAAGGGGTATGGCGGCGCGTACATTGTGATGGGCAGCAAATCCCTCGGCGCGGACCTGTACCTGGCGTGGCCGTCGGCGGAAATTGCGGTGATGGGGCCAGAAGCAGCGGTCAACGTGCTCTATCGGCGCGAACTTGCAGCGGAGGCCGACCCTGCCGCGCTGCGTGCAACATTGGTAGCGGACTATCGCACCACGCACGCCACGCCTTACTACGCCGCAGAACGCGGCATCCTGGACAACGTCATCGAGCCGGCGCAGACCCGTCCCACCCTGATCGCAGCCCTGCGTCTCCTGCGCGAGCAAACCCGCCACCGCCCGGCCAAAAAACATGGGATTATGCCGGTGTAGAAATGGCAAATGGGAAATGGCAAATGGCGAATGGCGAATGGCGAATGGCAAATGGCGAATGACGAATGGCGAATGGCAAATGACGAATGACGAATCACTAATCACTGATTACTCGTTACTCATTACTAGAATATGACAACTTTACTAAACCAAGCCTTGATTTTGACCCTTGTGGGGATGGGAATGACGTTTGCGGCGCTGGGACTGCTCGTCCTGGGGATGTATGCCCTGACGGCGCTGTTCACCGATAGGCCGCGCCGCAGTGAACCGCCACGCACCGAAGTCCCCGTAGAACCCACACTCATCACACAAGTTGCGGATGTGGCATTGCAACTTGCGACATTCGCCGCTCAGCCGGGCGCGGTTACCCAACCAACGGATGAGGATCGCTATCGCGCGGCTGCGGCAGCCGTGGCGCATGCGCTGGCTCTGGAGAGCGATGTGCCATACGTTGAAGACCGCTATCGCGCAGCAGCTGCTGCTATCGCTGTGGCCTGCGCCGAAACGGAATCTCAATCAGCACCGGGAGGACGTTTCACAGCACCGGAGACCTGGAACAATCACACGCGCGCCCAACACCTCACCCGGTCTACCGTCCGCCGTCTATCATCTACATAAATCATTGTGGAGGCATTAAGGATGTCCGTTTATTACGTCACCGTTCGTGGCAAACAATACGTCGTCGAGGTCCCTGACCCGCGTGCACGGCCCGTGCGCGCCATTGTAGACGGCGAAGTCATCGAGGTCAACGTGGCGCCCGCGCCGGTCGCCGCGCCGCCTGCTGCACCGGTAGCGGAGCAGCAGGTTGAGATGACGCCGGTTGTGGCGCCCGCTTCCACGCCGCCGGACGAGGCCCTCGAAGAAATCAAAGCGCCGCTTCCGGGCACCATCGTCAGCATCGGCGTGAACGTCGGCGACCCCATCGCCTACGGGCAAGAACTGTGTGTGTTGGAAGCGATGAAAATGAATAATCCTATCCGCGCCAACCGTGCCGGTGTGATCAGAAAAATCCTCGTCAATGTTGGCGATCAGGTGCAGCATGGCGCACCGCTGATGGCCATAGGAGACTGAGTCATGCAACCTGCGGGCCACAAAGGGCGATTATCATCGCATTTAGCCGACCAGATCGAGGCACAAACGCGCGATCTCGATTGGACGCTGGCACACTTCACCTTTGTCGCCAGTGTCACCACCCTGGCGGCGGATTGCGACATCGCCCATTCACCCTCGATGACGGTGGCCAGCAGTCATGCCGTACCCCGTGCGCAACTTGCTTTCATCGGCGAAGCCGCCGATTTGTTGGCCAATTACGCCGTCTTTTTGGTCAATCGCAGCAGTGAGATCGAGTTGCTGGTGGATGAAAAACAGCGCGCCATCGGCGAACAAGCCTTCCAAATCCACACTTGCGAACCGCAATGGCAAATGGTGTTCCGTGGCGATCCCGCCACGTTGGATGCCGGCCCGGTCACCGAACTCGCCGTTAACGACCTGGCAGCCATGCAAGCCCTGGCAAAGAACGCACGGGTCGAATTGCGATTTACGGCCAAAGACCCTTTCACACAAGGCCCGGCCTTCGGAATCTGGGAAAAACACCAACTGGTGGCGATGGGCGTCACCGAACTGCGCTTGCCGGGCGCGGCGCAAATCGGCCACCTTATCGCGGTTCCGGCAGCTTCAAGATCGGCTTCCATCGCTGCGATTACTGCGGCGCTGGTCAAAGCTCACGCCGCCGGGAACCGCAGGGTCTTCTACATCGTCGCACAACAGGACGAGGACACCGTACAGCTTTTCGAGGCCCTGGGTTTCGTGCGCGAGCGCCCGATGTACCGTATGTACGGCACCCTCAAAGAGGACATTTGATGTGTACGTGTGTATAACGTTGGAACGTTCCAACGTTTCAATGTTCTAACGCTTAAGGGAGTCATTCGTGAACGGTATTGATTTAAGCAATCTGATTGCCGGTTTGATGGCTATCACCTGGCAAAACCTGGTGATGATCGCGGTGGGGGGACTGTTGATCTACCTGGCGATTGCCAAAGAGTATGAGCCGGTGCTGCTGCTGCCCATCGGCATTGGGTGTATCATCGCCAACCTACCGCTCTCGGCGATGATTGACCCGGCGGAGAATGGCATGTTGTACATCCTGAAAAAAGCCGGCATTGACAACGAACTATTCCCGTTGTTGATCTTCATCGGCGTAGGGGCCATGATGGACTTCAAGCCCTTGCTGGCGCAGCCCATCTTTGCGTTGATGGGCGCGGCGGGACAATTCGGCATCTTCGGGACACTGATCCTCGCCATCCTGCTCGGCTTTCCGATGAATGAGGCCGCCAGTATCGGCATCATCGGTGCGATTGATGGTCCCACCAGCATCTACGTTGCCGGGAAACTCGCGCCGCACATGCTCGGCATCATCTCCGTCGTCGCTTATTCGTATATGAGCCTTGTCCCCATCATCCAGCCGCCGATTATGCGTCTGCTCACCACCCGCGAGGAACGGATGACCCGCATGGCCTACAGTCCGCGCCCGGTTTCCCGGTTGGCGCTGGTGCTCTTCCCCATCATTGTCACGATTGCGGTAGGCATCCTGGTGCCGCAGGCTGCGCCGCTGATTGCTTCGCTGATGTTAGGTAATCTGCTGAAAGAGTCGCGCGTGGTCGAGCGGTTGACCCGCGCCTCGGAAAACGAAATTATCAACATTTCAACGTTGTTCCTGGGATTGGTGGTGGGCAGCACGATGACCGCCGAGAGTTTTTTGAAACTGGACACGCTCAAAATCCTGATTCTGGGGCTGGTTGCGTTTGGTCTGGACACGGCGGCGGGTCTGATGTTCGGTAAGCTGCTCTACGTGCTTTCCGGCAAGAAGATCAACCCGCTCATCGGCGCGGCGGGCATCAGTGCCTTCCCGATGGCCGGGCGTCTGGTGCAGAAAGTCGCTCACGAGGAGGACTTCTCCAACTTCGTCCTGATGCACGCAATGGGCGCGAACACCGCCGGACAACTAGGCTCCGTGATCGCCGGCGGCGTCCTGCTCACACTAGTCATCCCCCTGGTTGGGGGATGACTGTAGACGGCAGACGATAGACGGTAGACGGGGTTCCCAGTCTACCGTCTACTATCTACCAAAAAACTAAAGGAGTCGTCATGTAGCAAGCCACACCAACGAGGACGAAAATTGGCGGTTCGACGACAAGGCTAATGACTATGTGACTATTTTCGAAGGAGGATTGCAATGGCCGATCGCAAGAAGATCACATTACCGAAGTTGTTCCAGAAGGTCGCCAACCACGAACCGATCACGATGTTGACGTGCTACGATTATCCCACCGCCTATTTCCAGGAAGAAGCAGGGGTTGACATGATCCTCGTCGGCGATAGCCTGGCGATGACCATGCTCGGCTACGACAGCACGCTGCCCGCAACGATGGACGATATGATCCGCCACACGCAGGCCGTGCGGCGCGGCGCCCCCACCGCCTGGCTCGTCGGCGATATGCCCTATATGAGCTATCAGCCAAGCGTCGAGACGGCGATCCGCAACGCCGGGCGCTTCATGGCCGAAGCCGGCTGCGATTGCATCAAACTCGAAGGCGGAGCGGAAATGGTGGACCGCGTCAAGGGCATTCTCGCGGCGGGCATCCCCGTTATGGGGCACCTGGGGCTGACGCCGCAAAGCGCCAGCGCGCTCGGCGGCTTTCGCGTTCAGGGGCGTAGCGCAATGCAGGCCAAAAAGATCATTGACGACGCCAAAGCCCTTGAAGAAGCCGGCGTCTTTGCCATTTTGTTGGAAATGGTCCCCGACCGCGTCTGCCAGCTCATTACCGAACGCGCGAAAAACTGCTTCATCATCAGCCTGGGATCCGGCCCGCACGCCCACGGCCAACTGCTCATCTACCACGATATGTTCGGCCTGTATCCCAAATTCAAGCCACGGATGGCGAAAGTGTTCGGCAATGCGGGTGAAGTTATCCTTAACGGGCTGAAGAGCTATGTGCAAGAGGTGACTGACCATACATTCCCACAACCTGAGAACTACTTCACGATCAAAGATGAGGAATATGAAGAGCTATGTAGGCTGATGCAGGAGTAACAGTTTGCTCTACAAACGCTATTCTCAGAGGAATTTCACATGAACCGGTGTAGCGCAAGCGGTTAGCTTGCGGGCGCAGCAAACTAACAGTTTGCTCTACAAATGTTGTTCTTAGAGGAGGTTTCGGATGAGCGAAGATTTACGCCAGTTGTTGAAAATTCCCGTGGAACGGCTCGACGATCTCAACGCCATCCTCCTCGCCCCCGACATGCGCGTGATCAACGATTTCCTCGCCGTTGTTGCCAAATACGGCACGCCGGAGGAAATCAACCGCAAAGCACAACAGGCACGCCAATTGCCCGTGTTGCTGGAGCGCGTCAAGGCCGTCCGCCCCGAATATCTGGCCGACCTCGAGTGGCTACAAGCGCAACGTGACCGGCACGCCTTCATCAGCATCGCCGATTACCGACGCAAAGTGCTCGGTCCACGGGCCGACACGATGACATTCGCCGATGATTTCGCCGTCACGCTGGAAGTGAGCGCGTGCCAATACTTTCCCTGGATCATCGAGGCTGCTGCGCGCGCCATCGCCCAGGGGACGTTGATGCCGGGACGCTTTATCCGCGTGCGCAAGATGAAAGAGCAGGAGGCCGACGGCGACTTGCCCGCGTTCGCTGCTGCGATGGACATCATCGGCGCGAGCTATGTGGAGACGCTGGACACCAAAGGCACCGACGGCTCCAACATCCACCTGGGCGGCCCGGCGACGATCACCGGCTACTTCGGCGGCGTGGGACAGCCCAACGAGCACGCACTCCGGTGGCTCGACGAGTTTCTCTACTACTACACCAGCTATGGCGTCCGGCAGGTGTTGAACATCAACCCCGGTACGGTGCTGCTCGGCTATCTGCTCTACCGGCTGGGGGTGGATATCGAATTCAAGATTTCGGTCTTCATGGGCAATGACAACCCCTACGCCGCATTGTGGACGTTAATCGGCGCAAAGCTGTTCGCCCGCGACGATGGTACCTCGCCGCTGATCGGCTTCAACTGGAGCAACTCGATCACCAACGAGACAATGGAGATCACGGCGCAATTCCGTAAGGCACTCGGCTTCGAGGATGTGGTGCGCTTCGAGCACCATATCACCGAAACGTGGAAGAGCATCGTGCGCCAGCCTTACCTGCGCCGTGAGGAACTCTGTGCCGTCGCCGACCACGTCGCCAACATCTCCGCCAAACACGAAGGCGGCGACCCGGAAATCGAGCAGACGCGCGAGCATCCATCGGACATCCTCGACTACTTCCGTGACAAAAGTGAAGTCATCGCGGCCGGCGACTGGGACAACCTGTTGCTCAACTTTTTGGACAAAATGGACGCGACGAATCGCACGGCCTGGGCACTCACCGAGCGCGGCCTGTCGTTCATCGCGGCGCAGAATCTTCACAAGTAGACAGTAGACGGGGGATGTTTAAGCAAGCCCTGTCTACATATATCGTCTACTGTCTATCAACAAGGAGGCTTTTATGGCTAAAGGATTCATCGTTATTGACGTGGATCGTTGTAAGGGGTGCGGGTTGTGTACGCACGTGTGCCCGGCGAACATTTTGACGTTATCGCCGGATACATTCAATGCCAAAGGCTACCATCCCGTCGTCGTCACCGACGTGGAGAAGTGCATCGGCTGCGCGTCATGCGCCCGGATATGCCCCGATGTGGTATTCACCGTCTACCGGCAAAAGCGCCAGACACAGCGCGCCGGTGTGCAGGCCGCCGTTGCCGTCGGTGCGCCTGCGGCATAGGAGGGAATCACTATGACCAAAGAACTGCTCAAAGGCAACGTGGCATTTGCAGAAGCGGCCGTGCGTTATGGCCTGCAGGCTTACTTCGGCTATCCCATCACCCCACAAAGCGAGGCGTTGGAGCACCTCGCGGAACGGATGATTGACGAGGGCCGCGTCTTCCTGCAAGCCGAAAGCGAAGTTGCTGCAATCAACATGGTCTACGGCGCGGCCTGCGCGGGCGTGCGGGTGATGACCTCCACCTCCGGCCCCGGCTTCAGCCTGATGGCCGAGGGTTTCTCCTACATCGCCGGTTCGGAAGTGCCCGCGGTGGCGGTCAACATGATGCGTGGCGGGCCGGGTCTGGGCAACATCCAGCCCTCGCAGAGCGATTATTTCTTTATGACCAAAAGCGCCGGGCATGGCGATTTTCACCCCATCGTCCTGGCCCCCGCCAATGTCCAGGAATTGATTGATATGATGGGACTGGCGTTCGACCTGGCAGAAAAATACCGCACACTCGTCTTTATGGCCGGGGATGGCGCGCTCGGTCAGATGATGGAATCGGCGGAGCTGCCCCCCATGCAGCCGCTGCGCACAGAGCGTCCCGACTGGGCAGTGACGGGCAATGCCGGCCGCGCTTCGCGGGTCATCACTTCGCTCTACCTGGATCCCACACAGCTCGAAAAACTGAATTTGCGCTTGCAACACAAGCTGGCGATCATCAAAGCCAATGAGGTGCGCTGGCGGGAATACCAGACTGGGGATGCGGACTTGCTGTTGATCGCCTACGGGATGGTGGGGCGGATTTGCCTCTCGGTCATGCGTGAGGCGCGCCAGCAGGGTCTCAAGGTGGGGCTGCTGCGTCCGCAGACGCTCTGGCCCTTCCCCGAAGCGCGCATTGCCGAACTCGCGGGGCGGGTGCGTGGCATCCTGGTCGCCGAAATGAGTGCTGGACAGATGCTCGAAGATGTCGAGCGGGTTGTCAAAGGCAAAGTCCCCATCCGCTTCCACGGTCGCATGGGCGGCATCATGCCGATGGTGGATGAGATTTTGGCGGATGTGGAGAAGTTGGCGGGAGAAGTCGGAGTAGGGAGTAGGGAGTAAGGAGTATGGGCATACAAGCGAATATCCCCGAAGAAATGGAATTGGTTTATGGTTATCCGGCGGCGTTGACGGCGCGGAGCACGCACTATTGCCCCGGCTGCACGCATGGTATCGTGCATCGGTTGATTGCGGAAGTCATAGACGAGTTGGGCATCCAGGGACAAACCATCGGCGTCGCGCCGGTAGGGTGCGCAGTGCTGGCCTATGACTATTTCGATATGGACTTCGTCGAGGCGTCGCACGGGCGCGCGCCGGCCATGGCGACCGGCATCAAGCGTGTCAGTCCCGACAAAATCGTTTTTACCTACCAGGGCGATGGCGATCTGGCAGCGATCGGCACGGCAGAAATCATCCAGGCGGCCAATCGCGGTGAGCTGATCACGACCATCTTCATCAATAATGCCATCTACGGGATGACGGGCGGGCAAATGGCGCCCACGACCCTGCCGGGGATGGTCACCACTTCCTCGCCGGCCGGGCGGGATTGTCGTCTCGCCGGGTATCCGGTGCAGATGTCCGAAATCCTTGCGGTGACTGCCGGCGCCGCTTATATCACCCGCGAGACCGTCGCCGACATTCCGAGCATCAACAAGACCAGGAACGCCATCAAGCGTGCGTTTATGACGCAAATGGCGGGTCTGGGCTTCGCCTGCGTGGAAGTGCTCTCCACCTGCCCCACCAACTGGAATATGGACCCCTGGAAGGCAATGGAATGGGCAAAGGAGAACATGACCAAGACTTTCCCACTGGGCACGTTCAAGATGACGGATGCGGTCAAGGCGTTGAAGGCTTAGTCAGCAGATTAAGCGGATTGAGCAGATTTTTAACCGCGGATCACGCGAATCTTCGCTAATTTTTTGGGGACTTGCGTAGATTAGCGGTTTCTTCTTGAAGGAGCGATTATGAAGCATGAGGATATAATTTTCGCCGGGTTTGGGGGACAGGGTGTACTGTTTGCGGGTCAGTTGCTCTCCTATGCGGGCATGGCCGAAAATCTACATGTGACCTGGATTCCATCTTATGGACCGGAAATGCGCGGCGGTACGGCCAACTGCACCGTCATCCTTTCAGAAGAGGAGATCGGCGCGCCCATCGTGCGCCATCCGACCATCGCGGCCGTTTTCAATATCCCTTCGATGGAGAAGTACGAACCACTGGTCAAACCGGGCGGATTGTTGCTGGTGAACAGCTCATTGATTCCTATGCCCAGCCAGCGCGAAGACATCCGCATCCTCTATGTTCCTGCCAGCGATCTCGCCACCGAGTTGGGCAACCCACGCATGGCCAACATGATCGTTCTCGGTGCGTTGGTCGGCGCGACGAACCTTGTCTCCCTGGAATCGGTCATCCGGCAGCTCGACGAGCACCTCTCACAGCGCCAGCGCAAGTGGCTGGAGCCGAACATCGTGGCGTTGAAAAAGGGCGCGGAACTCGGGAAATAGCTATCAGCGGTCAATTATCAGCCGTCAGATTCTGGCTGAAGGTTGAAGGCTGATAGCTGACCGCTCTTTGGGCAATTTAAGCACCGCAAAGCCCGACACTGCCGTGACCACACACCCCACGTAGAAAGGCATGGTCAGCGAGATGGCGCCCACCCATCCGCCGATCGTTGGGCCGATGGCGTTTGAAAGCGAGACGGCCATCGAATCCAGCCCATAAGCGGTGCCGGCTTTCCCTTGCGGCGCGCAGCGTCCGATATAGGCACTGATGATCGAAAGCGTCCCACCTACCGCCAGCCCGATGAAGATCTGCGTGATCAGTAGAACCCAATAGGCCGGCGCGATGGCCTGGATGCCAATAGCGATCGCCAGCATAAATGTCGTGATCAGCAGCGGCGTGCGCCCACCGTGACTATCTCCCCACCGGCCCATAATCGGCGCTGCGATCGCGCTGAAAAGGCCCGAAACCGTGGTCAACAGCCCCGCCGCCGAGCCGAGAAAGGTACTTTCCGGCAACATTCTCTGCACAACCAGGGGCAACATAGGCGTCGAAATTTGCAATCCCAGGCGCAGGGCAAAACGCAGCCCTAGCACCAGCCCCAACATCGAACCGACAAAGAGCGCGCTCATCTCCATGCGCACACGCCGGATGAGAGAGCCGGATTGCTTTTCTCGTTTGACCGGTGTGAAGTCTTCCTGAACCAGAAACAACATCAGGAAGCCGGCCAGGAGCAAGTAAGCGCCGGTCATCCAGAATGTGGGACGGTACCCGAACATGTCGGAAATGAATCCTCCCAGGCTCGGCCCCACAAACTGCCCCAGGAAGATTGCAAGTTGCAGTTTGCCCAATGTCTCCCCCAATCGTTCACGTGGCGTGGTGCTCGCCACCAACGTTGTCGCCGCCGCCACCGTGCCGGTGAGCACCCCCTGTAATAGCCGCAAAATGAAGACCTGTTCGACGGTCCGCGCAAAACCCATCAGCGCCAGCAGCACTGAGCCACCGAACATCGCGCGCATCACCATCAACTTGCGCCCGTAGCGGTCGCTGAGCATCCCCCAAATCGGCCCCATCACCGCCATCGTAAACGCCGGGGCAGAGACAATAAGCCCGTTCCACCGCGCCACCGCGTCGCCATGCACACCGAGGTCTTGAATATAGTAGGCCCACAGCGGGGCAGTAGCCGAAAACCCCATCAACGCTAAAAATTCGGCGGCCCAGGTAGCCCATAAGTTGCGTTGCCATCTTTTTGTTGTCACGATATGTCTCCTGAGGAAGAAATGGGAAATGAGTAATGAGAAATGAGTGATCGGTAATCAGTCGGTTTTTACGGTGACGCTGGTAAGGTTAATGGCGTCGCCCTGCGATGAACCATCGGCGGTAAAAACGGGGAGACGGGCAATATCCACCAGCCCGTACATGCCGATTTCCAGGGTATAGACGCCCGGTGGCGCAGCGGCATCCACGGGGATACGGTAAGGATCCACAATCACCGCGCCCGGTGTCCACAATGTCGTCAACGCCTGTCCGTTGCCGGGTTCGTTATCCTGTTGTCCCCACAAGAAATTATCCGTCGCCGCATTGTACACCTCACCAAGCAGGTGTGTGAACACTTTGTAGCGCGTGGTGAGCGTCTTTGTCGTCTGCCAGTAAAGCGTGAGTTCGATCACACCGCCGGGCTGCACCGTGGTCTGCGGCAGATCATAGCCGATGAGACGGATGGATTCGCCCAGGCGATAATCCACACGATGCTGAATATCACCGGACGCGATGTTAGCCCCGGCGGCGCTGCGCACCAGCGTAAAATGTCCCACATAAACGCGCGTGTCCCCGGAGACAATAAACAAGCGGTAGTGTCCACCCGGCAAATCCGGTGTGAGGGGGATGTCCAACAGTTGGCGTGTCACCCCCTGTGTCATCGGAGATGTGGGGACGGCGAACTCGCGCGTCTCCGGCCCGGTAAGAAGTGCCGTCACCGCCCCAGAAGGCGGTGGTGACCAGTAGAGCGCCGGCCGCGCCGTGTCGCCGGTGCGATAGCGCGTTTGCGGCAACGTCGCCCCGCGCAGCAGCCCTGTTCCCACCCGCGCGTTCACGTTCGATGGCGGGACAAAATCCGGTGCGAGCGCATCGAATGTAGCCCGTCGCGCCTCGGTGCGTGCATAAAACGTGAGCGCGTTCTCGCCGGCGATCCACGTGCGCCAGGCCAGCGCATGCGCCGCAAGCCACGTCGGGACGGCCTGGGTTGGATCGGTTTGCAAGGCTTCGGGTGTTGTCACCAGCCACAGACCCTCGGCCTGCTCCCACAGCGGCGTCAGGCGGGCGTCGGCAGCGGTGGCATCGAGCGGGGCGCCATACGCCAGATTGTGACGCGGGCCGGCGTACTGCGCCTCGAACAGTGGCCAGTCGCGGTCAACATAGAGCACGACGATATCGTTGGGGTGCACATGCGCGCGCAATGTCGCCGCGATACTTGCGTAATCATCGCGCCGCGCCCGCCCAGGATAGAACGTCCACAAGCCCAGGAGAGCGGCAAAGATGACGATGGTCATAGGTAGACGGTAGACAGTAGACAATAGACGGGGGAGAGAGGGGAAGGGAGTGACGTGTTGATTTGCCGATTTGCTGATTTGCCGATTCACCATTCGCCATTCGCCATTCGACATTCCCAATGCCCGATTTCCCATTCTCGCCATTCCCCATGCCAGCAGTATGTAAAAATTTCCTGCCAGAAGCAAGAGGTAGCGCGGTTCAAGTGGGCGGGCGAAACCCGGGACAATGCCGAAACAGACAGCATAAACGGTGAACGCCTGCACGATCAGGCCCAGCACCAGCAACGCGAGTCCGGCCTGTTGATGAAGTGTTTTTCGCGCACGCCAGAGCATGACCAAACCGACAAACGCGATCCCACACACGCACAACGTCAACGGCAGGTAAGCCTCCAGGTTAAGTGGCACGCCGACAACGAGCATGGTAGTGTAAAGACGAACATACTGCCAGAGCGTGATCGGTTCGACAATCGCCCAGGTTGTTGCCGTTGTGATATTGCGGAGCATCCACGGCAAGAAGAGCACGAAGGCAGCGAGGTGTGCCGTCAGCCATTGCACAAGCATCCGGCGTGGGCGTCCGCGCCGCCACCAAACGAAAGGGAAAACGAGATTGGCCGTCAGCGGCGCGGCGATGGTCAAATAGAGGCTAAGCAGACCGCCGGTGAGACAAAGCGTGTACGCGAGCCACGCCCGCCAGCGTCCGCCGTGCCAGAGTTCGAGCGCGGCCCACAGCATCCCCGTCGTCAAGAGCGTGGCCCAGGTGTACATGCGCACAGATTGCGCCCAGGTGATCGCAAAACGCGAGAGCGCGAGCAACAATGCCGCCAGCGTGCCCACGCGCCGTCCGCCGAGCGTCCGCCCCAACCTGTAGATCAGCACCACCCCCACGCATCCAAACAACACCGAAGGGAAGCGCATTCCATACTCACCATCGCCGACGAGCAGCCACCACCCCCGCAAGAGGAGGTTGTGCAGCGGCGGATGATTGTCATGCGCGGCGACCTGAAGAATATCCGCCACCGGACGACGTGCCAGCGAGACACTCCACCCCTCATCCCACCAGATATTGGAGTCTGCAAGCCCGGCAACGCGCAGGGCAAAGGCGAGGAGCAGGATTCCCCCTAAGAGCAGCTTATGGATAGGACGTGTGTGTTTCACGGGGGGTATTATAGCATGGGTGAGGGGGTGGGGAAACAGAAGAGGCCAGATATTCTCTAGTATCTCCATTCTTTGTCTCCCTCCCCCATCTCTCCCGCTTGACACCTTCCCCGAACCCATTACAATACCCCCCAATCGCATACATCCAGGCTGAGTGCCCGCACCCCCGGATGGGTCGGGCTAAGAGCGAAGCCGGTTCAAGTCCGGCGCTGACGCGCAACTGTGAGTGCCCAAGCCTCTAGGGGCTATGCACAAGCCAGGTCGCCTGCTCAGCCTGTTGTGGCTACACCCTCGCGACAAGGGGTGAGGCCGACGGAGTGTGATGACACTACCGGAAGGTTTCTATCCCTTGCTCGTGAGCAAGGGATTTTTTATTTTGTCAGCAGATTAAGCAGATTTAGCAGATGCTATTTAATCAAAATCTGCTTAATCCGCTAAATCTGCTGACAGAAAAACACTATACAAACGCGGAGGTTATAGATGAAGAAGTTCGGTTTGATGGTTTTGGTGCTCGGTTTGGTGTTGGCCTGGACTGCGCCGGTAACGGCGGCGCGACGCTCACAGGACGAGGCTGCCCTGGCCTGGCTGCGCGGCTTCCAGCAGGCCGACGGCGGCTTCACGAATGGGTTTTCCGCCGGTTCGGACATCGGCGCGACGACCGAGGTGATCCTGGCCGCCGCAGCCGCCGGCCAGGATTGCAGCACCTGGCTTTCGACGGCGGGAAATTCACCGTTGGATTACCTGGTCGCGCAGGTGCAACAGGGTACAGTGAAGGACGCCGCAGGGTTGAGCCGGGCGGTGCTCGCAGCCGTGGCGACCGGACAGGATCCACGCAATTTCGGCGGCAAGGACCTGGTACAAGCCTTGCTGGCAGCACAGGATAAGGCCACGGGACGCTTCGGGGATTCGCTGTACGCGCACGCTTACGCGATGCTTGCGCTCCACAACGCCGGCGCGCCTGTTCCTCAGAGCGCAGTGACGTTGCTCAAAACGCAGATCGCCGACGATGGCGCATGGTCGCTTTTCGGCGGGCCGACGGCAGGTCTGGCGGATACGAACACGACCGCCTTGGCGATGCAAGCTCTGCTCGCCGTGGGTGAGCGTGATGCCGCAAGTGGTGCGCTGCCGTATCTCCAGCGCATGCAAAACACCGACGGCGGTTTCCCCTATCAGAAGCCCTCGGCATGGGGGACCGATACCGATGCCAATTCCACAGCCGTGGTGCTCCAGGCATTGTACGCACTCGGCGAGCCGTTGGGTAACTGGGCCGGCAGCGGAACGGACCCGCTCGGTGCGCTCCTTGCGCTCTGGGATGCGGCCAGCGGTGGTTATTACTGGCAGGCGGCCGTCCCGTTTGCCAACATTATGGCGACCGCACAGGCTGTGCAGGCCGTCGAAGGGATGCACCTGGTCAATGTAGCGGTCGTCGGGGCGGCACGCACACCGCAGGTGAAGACGACGACCGCGCCGGTCACCGCTTCCGACGTGCCACTGCTGCCGATGTCGGGCGGATTTGCACCGGGTTACGCGCTCATTTTTGCGGGCTTGTTGATGATGGGCGCAGGTCTTACGTTGCGCAAGCGGTAAAAAGAAGCAGGATGCAAGAGGCAGGATCAGATGGTTGCTGTAAAGTTTGATGTTAGCGCACCAAAGAGCGGCGGACTGTGGTCCGCCGCAAGCGATAAAGAGAGGGCTTGCGCGTTACAATCTTTTGCTTGCGCCGGATTGCCCTCTTTTGCTTGCACCGGATCACCTGCTTTTGCTTGCGCCGGATCACAATCCGGCGCTTCTCAAAAGCGCAATCACTTTTGGGTGCTCTTGCTGCTCCTTGCCTTCTTGCTCGCGCTGCTGCCATCGCCCGCGCTGGCGCAGGAAGGCGGGACGAATCGCGCGGGGCTGATCGTCGTCCACGGCGACGGGCGCGTGCTGACGCGCTGCGTGACGTTCACCGAGGAGCGGATCTCCGGCCTGGCGTTATTGCAACGCTCGGGGCTGGCCATGGATGCCAACACCGGCCCGATGGGATCGGCGATCTGCACGATCAACGGCGAGGGCTGTCCGGCGAAGGATTGCTTCTGCAAATGCAAGAGCAATCCCTGCACCTATTGGAATTATTTTCACCGTAATCCCGACGGTTCATGGGTCTATTCGGGCATGGGTGCGGCCATGTGGACGGTAGGCAACGGCGACGTTGAAGGTTGGGTGTGGGGCGACGGTTCCGCATCCCCACCCAACCTCACCTTTGAAGCCATCTGCTCTGCGGCACTCACCTCCGCTGTGTCCACAATGTCATCATCAGCCGATCCAGACGTGACTACGCCAACAGCAACGGTAACCGCCGCTCCGGCCACCCCCACGCCAACAGCGACGGCAACCACCGTTCCATCCACCCCCACGCCAACAGCGACGGCAACCACCGTTCCATCCACCTCCACGCCAACAGCGACGGCAACCGCCACTCCCTCTCACCCGCTCACCCCTTCACCCGCTTTCCCCGCCTCTCCCGCGCCTTCAGTCACCTACGCCCTTTCTTTTCCGGTTGTGGTCTCACCGGGGACGGCGACATATCGCGCACCGAACCCGCTTCTCAAGTACATTCCTTACGCACTGCTCCTGATCTGCATTGTGGGTCTGGCGTGGCTTAAACGTACAGGAGGAGGCAGGAAATAAGGGGCAGGAGGCAGGAAGTAAGGGGCAGGGGACAAGAGATGGGGGAAGAAGCAAGGGATAAAGATGATAGATGAGGGGTAGGAACTTGTTCGCCGCGCTTATTTATGGGCTGACGGCCGCCGTGGGACTGTTGGCGTTTCTGTACCCTGTTATTACTGCCGGGCGAACGACAAATACGCCCTTGTTGCTTGCCTTCGTGGTGGGGCTGAGCTTTGTGGCGTTGTTGCTCGAAGTGCAGGGCGACGCGGCAAACACCAGATTCGTGGCGTTGTTGGGGATTCTCACGGCAATAAACGCCGTGCTGCGCTTCGCCGAGGTCGCCATCCCCGGCCCGGGTGGCTTTAGCCCCGTCTTTTTCCTCATCATTCTGACCGGTTACGTCTATGGTGGACGCTTCGGTTTCCTGCTCGGCGCGCTGACGTTGCTCGTTTCAGCCTTGATCACCGGCGGCGTGGGACCGTGGTTACCCTATCAAATGCTCACCGCCGGCTGGGTGGGCCTATCGGCGCCACTGCTGCGTCCACCGATCCGGCGGCTGCACGCAGAAGGACGCCGCCCGGAGATCGGACTGCTGGCACTGTTCGGTCTGGTCTGGGGATTGTTGTATGGGGCGCTGATGAACCTGTCGTCGTGGAGCTTCATTGTGGGACCGGGCGCCCCGATGCCGACAACATTCCGCGAGATCGTGCGCCTGTACACAGCCTTTTACGTGACCACGTCGCTGTTGTGGGACCTGGCGCGTGGATTCGGCAACGTGGCGCTCATCCTGGCGTTTGGCGCACCGACGCTGCGCGCGCTGCGACGTTTTCATAAGCGTTTCAGCTTCACCTATCAGCCGCAAACCGCGTGAGGAACCGTGCTCCACGCTGCCGCCTGGCTTGTTTGGCTTGCCGCCGCGCTGATCATCGCCTCGGTCACGCGCAATCCGCTGTATCTCACGCTGCTGCTCGCCGTGCTGATGACCACGATCCGTACCATCCGCCGACCGGAGACGCCGTCCACCGCACCCCTCGCGCCGGGCCGTTTCGCGCTCTATGTGATCCCACTCGCAGCAATCATCAACGCGCTGCTCTCCCGCGTAGGTGAGACCGTGCTATGCACCATCCCCACAAACTGGCCACTGATCGGCGGCCCCATCACCGCCGAAGCGTTGACCTACGGCGCGCTCAACGGCCTGCTGTTGACGACGCTCTTCGCAGCGTTCACCGTGCTCAATCTCGCCGTGCCTGTGCACGACCTGATCCGCTTTGTCCCGCGGGCCTTCTATCCCGTAGCGGTCATCACCTCCATTGCCGTAACCTTCGTCCCCACAACACTGCGGCAAATACAACAAATCCGCGAGGCGCAGGCCATTCGTGGACATCGAATGAGGCGCCTGCGCGACTGGTTGCCGCTGTTCATGCCGCTGTTGATCGGCGGGTTGGAACGCGCCTTACAGCTCGCCGAGGCGCTGGCAGCGCGCGGCTTCGCGGCCGAGACGGTGAAGGCGCGCGCCGGTGGCACTCAGACCATCTCCATCGCGGGGCTACTCGCCATCCTTGGCGGGGGATTGCTGGTCGCCTGGCAAGAGGTGCGCTGGGGGACGGTGCTCCTCGGCGTCGGCGGTGCGGCAATTGTGGGGACGCTCTGGCTCGCCGGGCGCCGTGTCCCCCACACGACATACCGGCGCACGCCCTGGGGGTATCGAGAATGGCTTGTGACCGGCGGCGCGTTTGTCGCCGGCGCAGGGTTTTTGTTTTTTGGACAGGCGACACGGGTCTACAATCCCTATCCGGCTCTGACGTGGCCCGCTTTCGATATACTGACCGGTACGGCACTGCTCGGCCTGCTCCTTCCGGTTCTGGTGGCAGAATCCGAATGAGTATCCGATACCGGACTGACGACTAACAGACCGGTGACAAATGATCCATTTTGAGCATGTGACATATACCTACCCGGACGCAGCACGCCCTGCCCTGCGCGATGTGAGCCTCCCCATCCCCGCGGGTGCGTTCGCCCTGGTGATGGGAGCTTCGGGGGTGGGCAAATCCACACTGCTGCGCTGCCTCAACGGGCTGGTGCCACACTTCAGCGGAGGGACGTTGACCGGGCGCGTGACCGTGGAGGGTCATGATCCGGTCACACGTGGGCCGCAAGAGATGAGCCGGCTTGTCGGATTCGTCTTCCAGGACCCCGAAGCGCAATTCGTGATGGATCGTGTGGAAGACGAAATCGCCTTCGCGCTGGAAAACGCCGCCATCCCGACCGGAGAAATGAGCGCGTGTGTAGAAGGGGCACTTGAACAACTCCATTTAATCCCCCTGCGCCGACGCAAGCTGGAGACACTTTCCGGGGGCGAAAAACAGCGCGTTGCCATCGCCTCCGCGTTAGCCTTGCATCCGCGTGTCCTGGTGCTCGATGAACCCACCTCACAGCTTGATCCGCAATCGGCAGCAGAATTGCTGGATGCGCTTGTCCGGCTGAACAAAACCCTGGGGTTGACGGTGGTGCTGGCGGAACACCGGCTGGAGCGCATCCTGCCGTTCGTGGATCAGGTCATCTATCTGCCCGACGATGACGCGCCCGTGCTCAGCGGCCCACCACGCCGGGTTCTGCCGCATGTTCCCCTTCTGCCACCTCTGCAAACCCTGGCACAGGCACTGGGGTGGTCGCCGTTGCCGCTCACACTGGAAGAAGCCCGACATTTTGTGTCAACGGATTCAACGGATTCAACGGATGAAACGGATTCCTTCAATCCGTTAAAATCCGTTCAATCCGTTGATAGAACCCCTGCCGTTGTCCGGGCACGCGGTCTGGAAGTAGCCTATGGCCCAACACTGGCGTTGCGCGGGGTGGACATGGCACTCTATCGCGGGGAAATTGTGGCCTTGCTGGGCCGCAACGGTGCGGGGAAGACAACGCTGCTCAAGAGTCTGGTGGGGTTGTTACGCCCGCAACGCGGTGAGGTACAACTCGAAGGACACCCCATCGCCACGATGGATGTGGCCGAAGTATGCCGGCGGGTAGGATACCTGCCGCAGGACCCCAACGCCCTGCTGTTTGCCGATACGGTGCTGGATGAATTGCACATCACGCTGCACAACCACGGCCTGACGCCATCCACCGCTCCCATCGCGCCGGAGACGCTGTTGGCGCACTTGGGACTGGCGGATAAAGCGCAGCAGTATCCCCGCGACCTGAGTGTGGGGGAACGGCAACGTGTGGCCCTGGGAGCCATCATGGTCACGCAGCCGGCTGCGCTGTTGCTGGATGAACCCACGCGCGGCCTCGACTATCGCGCCAAGACGCAGTTGCGTGACCTGTTACGCGCCTGGCGTGATGCGGCGCTGGCGATTCTGCTCGTCAGCCATGACGTGGAATTGATTGCGGAGACCGCCGACCGCGTGATGGTGATGGATCAGGGCGTCATCGTGGCGCATGGTCGCCCTGCTGAAGTGCTGCGCGCCTGGCCCACATTCACCCCGCAGATCGCGCAGATGTTCCCGAAGCAATCCTGGCTCACGGTCAAAGAGGCATTGGCGGGGATAGTGGGAATCTGAGAAGCTATGGGAGATTACCGACGATTCCCTCGAAGCCATACCAGGCACACGGTAAAACTTCTCGACGCCGGCGGCCCTACGGCTTATCCTGCGCTTCGATGCCTTCGTCGTAGAAGACTTCGCCGCTGCTGGTGATCTTCTTGTAAGCCCCCAGGTCCAGCGCGTAATCCGTCCCCGGCCAGATCGGCGCCTCCGTCGAATAGCCGCCCACGGTGGGCCAATAGCCGCGCAATTCCTCATTCGCAAACACGATGCGGGTGATGGCCTTGGGGCCTTTGTAGCCGTATTTTGCGGGCACGATCAACCGCAGGGGCGCGCCGTATTCCGGCGGCAGTAGCGCGTCGTTCATCCGGTAAGCAAGAAGCACGCGCTCCACCAAAAACTCGGCAAGCTCCAGCGATTCGTAGTAACCATCGGCGGAATAGAAGTGCACCCACGTCGCGTCGGCCTGCGGCTCGACCAGCTCCACCAGGGTTTGCGGCGTAAAGCCTTCCCACTTCGCAGCGGACGACCAGCCCTCGACACAAACCATCCGCGAATGTTGCGTCACGCGCGGAAGCGTTTGCATATCGGCGAAAGATAGCTTCTGGGGATGACGCACCTTTCCCCCCACCTCCAACGTCCACCGCTCAGGATCAACCGCTTCGAAAGGGGTGTAGTAACGGATGTAAAACCCTTTGCGGTTCTCGTTGCGCAACAAACGCGGCCTTGAAGTCGGCGTCGGTGGTTCTTGGGAGGACGTCGGTGCAGGGGATGCAGATGGCGCGATAGCCGGCGCACAACGGGCCAAAACGCCCGCTGCCGCACTCCCCACCAGTACACGTAAAAAATCACGCCGGTTCATGGCTGAAGGACTCCGAGAGCGAGATTTGCGGTGGTCAACAACCTGACCTTGAGTTTGGAAACCATATTCCACCTCGCTTACTATTGACGTTAATTCTATGATTTATAACAATTTTATATATTATACTACGAGAATCTTAAAAAATCAAGGGGAGTTAATTTAACATGTCGAGGTAGTATAGTATAATGGTGGGAACGATACAGAATAAGGATTCAGGTTATGGGCAAACATCTCAAAGAACTGTGGACGTACCGCGAACTGGTATACAATCTGGTGGTGCGCGATCTCAAGGTACGTTACAAGAATTCATTGCTCGGTGTGCTGTGGTCGTGGTTGAACCCGCTGCTGATGATGTTGATTTTTACATTCGTGTTCGGCTACATGTGGCGCAACCGCACCATCCCGCACCCGCACATCCTTTTCCTGAGCGCCCTCCTGCCGTGGAACTTCTTTACCGGCGCGGTGATGGGGGGAATCCAAAGTGTGGTGGGGAGCAGCTCTTTGGTGAAAAAGGTCTACTTCCCCAGAGAAGTGTTGCCCATCTCGGTGGTGCTCTCCAACCTGATCAACTTCTTAATCTCACTGCCGGTGCTCTTGATCCTGATCATCCTCTCCGGCATACCGTTGACGGGCTGGCTGTTGCTGTTGCCGCTGCCGATTCTGATCCAGGTGACGTTTGCCATCGGGATTGTGTTGTTCCTTTCGGCGTTGGAGGTTTTTTACCGGGACACGCATATGATGATGGACGTGGGTATGCAGGCGTGGTTCTTTCTAACGCCGATCGTGTACACGTACCGCGACCTGCCGCAGAAAGCGACGTTGTTCGGTGTCACGTTCAACCCGCAAATCTGGCTGTTCCGGCTCAACCCGATGGCGTCCATCATCAACACCTACCAGGACCTTCTCTACAACGGCGCGCTGACGCAGCTTGATTTCCTTGCCCGCACGGCGGTGACGGCGCTGCTGGTGCTAATCCTTGGGTACTGGTTCTTTATAAAGCACAGCAAACGTTTTGGCGAGATGGCGTAAGGTCTGAACGTGGGGAGGTGATCAGATGCACGACTTATTTGAACTGTGGGAAACGCCCAAGGCCAAAGAGAAGTACATGATCGCCGGCTGGCATCAATGGGCCGATGCCGGTTCGATTTCATCGGGATTGCCGCAATATCTCATCGAAAAGACAAACGCGCGCCGCATTGGTGAGCTGAACTCGGAAGAATTCTACCTGTTTCAAATTCCCGGGACGCACCACTTCCTGCGCCCACAGGTCAAGCTCGAAGAGGGCTATCGGCTTTCCATGTCCACCCACAACAACGAGTTCTTCTATACCGGCGACGCCGAGAAGGGACTGGTGATCTTCCTGGGAGAAGAACCGCACATGCGCGTGGAACAGTACGCCGACGCCTTTTTCGATATGGTGGAGATTCTGGGAGTGAAGCGGGTTGCGACCGTCGGGGGAGTATACGGCGCCGTGCCGTATGATAAGGACCGCGAGGTCTCGTGCGTGTACAGCCTCAAAGCGATGAAGGACGAGTTGAGCCGCTACGCGCTGCAATTTTCGGATTACGAAGGCGGCACGACGATCTGCACCTACCTGGCAGACCGGGCCGAGCAACGGGGCATCGAGTTCCTGGCCTTTTATGCCTTCGTGCCGGCGTATGATCTATCTCAAATCTCCAACTCGGTGCAAGGCTTCAGTATCGAGAACGACTTCAAAGCCTGGTATGATCTCATCCGGCGCTTCAACCACATGTTCAACCTGTCGCTGGATCTGGCGGATCTCGAAGCCGAAAGCAACCGGCTGCTGGCATCCATCGAAGAAGAGATTGACCGGCTGGAGGAACAATCGCCGGGGCTGCAAATTCGGGAATACATCGCCACGCTGTCCGAAGATTTCACAGAGAAGCGTTTTGTGCCGCTCGGCGACATGTGGGCGCGGGGATTGCGCGACCTGTTCGACGACAACAACGGCAATTCGTAACCGGGGCTTTATCATTCTCGTTATAATGACTTCAACTGGTTGCGAGCGGATCGCCAGATCCGCGTTTCTCGCTAAAAACGGGGAACTGGCGTTCCCTTCGGAGCAAGAAGGATAAGGCCCTGATTCGTAACCGATGGCTGTTGACAATACCGCTACTTGTGGTAAACTCTCTCCGTCGTGAGCATGGGATGCCGTCGCGGCCCCATCTTCACCTTGCGGGGCTGTAGCTCAGCTGGGAGAGCACTACAATCGCACTGTAGGGGTCAGGGGTTCGAATCCCCTCAGCTCCATCGGAGTTACATGCCTTGCAGTTGATCAAACATGGGCCTGTGGCGCAGTTGGGAGCGCGCTTCAATGGCATTGAAGAGGTCAAGGGTTCGAATCCCTTCAGGTCCACAAAAAGTTGCCCGCCCGGATATGGATATCCGGGCTTTTTTTGTGCCCCGGTAAACTTGCTGTAACCCGACAATCTTAAATCTTACGTCACTTGCCCTTTTGCCTTTTTGCCCTATACTGCCGGTAAAAGCTATAGCGCAAGCTGAGAGCCTGCACTACAGCATCAATGGCGATGCACAAGCTGTACATTTGCAATAAAAAGCGCGTCGCCGGGAGGGGCTATAGGATGCGTCGCTCTACGTTGAAGGAAAATGTGCTTCCTTTCATCCTGATGCTTATAGGATGTCTGATCATCCTGGCTCTCAGCTTGTATCTGTTCCAGACCGATTATCCCCTGCTCGGCGCGCTGCTGATGGGGCTGTTGGCGATTGCGATCGGCGTCGTCGGCATTGTGCTGACTTCACCCAAACCCCCGCAGGGCGCACCATCCGAAGGCGACGCCGCCCCGCAGGTCATTTCATCCTCAAGCGTTACGGGGCCATCGGAGGGTTTTCCTGCCGGCGTGATCGCTCCTGACGTTGCGCCGCCGGTGACACCTTTTGCGACCGTGTACGTTTCTCCCACAAAACAGTACACTTTGACCTTCTCCAAACCGGTGTTGATTGCCGGAACGGTCGTGTTCATCTGCATTGCGCTCCTGCTGCTGTTCGGTTTGGGGGCGGCGACGCGTTCGCTGCTTATCACCCGCGATACGCGGATTGTGGATTGCCGGGAAGCCGCTACCGCTATTACCCAGGGATGGCACGTGGTGTTGACCTACACCTACAACGCCGAAGAAGCTGCCTCCGGCGCGACCCTCTACAGCGCGTGCGTGTTAGAACGCGAGCGGTATGTGTGGGAAAAGGAAAAACGCACCGCCAAAGAAAAGGCACCCACAGAAACCGTCGAACCCGGGGCGCGCGGCTTGCCGACCTGGACACCTTCCCCGTGGCCGGTCGCCTCCTATACGCCATCGCCCGCGTCCACCGCCGGTATCCCCGGTGCGTCATTCCCAACAGAGACGCCCTTCTCTCCACCGGTTGCCGGCGCCACACAGACGCCGTGGCCTACCGCCACGCCTTTCTCTCCGCCCACCACCGGGGTTACACAGACGCCGTGGCCTACCGCCACGCCTTTCTCTCCGCCCACCGCCGGGGTTACACAGACGCCGTGGCCCACCGCCACGCCTTTCTCGCCGCCCACCGCCGGGGTTACACAGACACCCCAGCCCTCGCCGCCTTCGTCCTCCCCAGGCAGTGAGGTGGACGTGTGCACGACCATATCGAATGACGCCTACCTCAATGCTTCGGTCAAATGGAGCGGCCTGATTGTGGAAGACCCCAGCGATGAGGATGAAGGCGTGTTGTTCAAGGTCCTGTGGACGAATCCGAACACCGGCAGCGGATGTTCCGAGGCGATCTTCTTCGTCCTCTACGTTGGCGACGAACGGTTTTTCCAGGAAGATCAGATCATCGTCAGGGGGACGATCACCAACACGCGCTATGAGTACGAGACAGAAGCAGGCGAGAGCGCTTTCACCGTGCTTGTGCGCACCGACGCCGTTGAATTGCTCGACGAGCCGTAAATTCGGCGATTGATGAAGAGAGGGTTCACGCCAATCCATAGAAAACCTTCACCACACCATCAACGTCAAAGCAGTGCCTCAGTAAGGAGTACACAATGACCCAACGTAAGAACGAGACCAAAGTTCCACAGAGTCAATGGGCACGCCTGCGCTATATGCTGGCCCAACTGCGCATCAAAATCACCGTCCCCTACGTCTTGTTGGCGCTCATCGTCACCTTTGCTGCCGCTTTCATCGTCACGCGGTTGCTGGCGAGCCTCCTGGAAGATCGGTTCCATGCCGCATTAACCGACGCCGGGCGCAAGGCCGCCGACAGTCTGGCGGCGTTGGAAGAGGAACAACTGGCGGCCTGGCGCAATCTTGCCTTCAGCGAAGGTTTTGACAAAGCCGTGGTTACAGGCGATAGAGCGGCGTTGGAACAGATAGCGGTGCCCGTTGCCGTCAATCATCAGCTCGACGCGCTCGAAGTCCTGAACCGCGATGGCGCCTCCCTCTTTGCTATGTACCACATCCCGGGCGGCAGCGTTGCCGACTACGATGCCACCCCGGGCACGGGACGAGATGCCTGGCCCACCGTACAGGCTGTGCTCCAAAAACAAACCGACCCCCTGGGCGATAAATACGCCGCTTTTATCGAAACCGAACGCGGCTGGATTTTCTACACCCTCGGCCCCATCCACCACGAAGGTCAGGTGGTGGGCGCACTGCTGGTAGGGACGTATCTGGATCATCTGGTCGCGCGGCTGGATGCGGCGGCCCTGGCGCGCGTCTCGATCTATCTGAATGCCGGCCCACCCCAGGCCAGCACGCTGGCGCCGACAACGCCGGCGCTTCTGGCGCTCGACGCCGACACCTTCCACGAATATCTGGAACGGCAAACCTATCAGTCACCGCGCCGTGATATTCAGGTCGGCGGGCGGTCGTATGCCGAGGTTTTTGGCGGCCTGAAGGTGCGCCTGATTCAAAACGCGGGGCTGTTTTCCGTAGCCCTGCCACTGTCGTTCGTGACCGATTCCGGCAGTGCGACACGCGAGTCTATGCTGTCACTCTTCGGCGTTTTCATCATCGTCGTGATGATTGTCGGCATGATCATAGCCAACGCGGTCGTACGCCGCGTGCAGCGTCTGGCCACAGCGACCCGCCAGGTCGCCGGCGGGGACTTGAACGTTCAGGTTGACGTCAAAGGGATTGATGAGATCGCCGCGCTCTCCCACGATTTCAACCAAATGGTCAACCAGTTGCGCGAGGGACGCCTCTATCGGGATTTGCTCGGTATGACGGCCAGCCCCGAGGTCGCCACCCGCTTGCGTGACGAGCTAAAGCAGGGACGCCTTGAACTGGGCGCGCAAACCATCGAGGCGACCATCTTGTTTGCGGACATTCGCGGCTTTACAACCCTGTCAGAAGGCCACGAGCCGGCGTACATCATTGACATGCTCAACGAATATTTTCAGGGGATTGTCGCCGTCATCCGTGAACATAATGGCGTGGTGAACAAGTTTATCGGCGATGCGGTGCTGGCTTTCTTCGGCGTGCTGCCGGAAAATACCCCGCCGGAACAGAGCGCGCGCGACGCGGTTGCCGCCGCGCTGGGCATGCTGGACTACGTCGCCACAATCAATCGGCGGCGGTTGGCGCAAGGGGAATTGCCCATCCGGTTGGGCATCGGCGTCAATACCGGCCCGGTCGTGGCCGGCATCCTGGGGTCAGAAGTTCGCTTCGAGTACGCCATCCTCGGCGACACGGTCAACGTCGCGCAACGGCTCAGCGACCTGAACAAAGTGTTCCCCGATTACGACCTCTTTATCCACGACACGACCTGGCTGCGGCTCGGTCCCACGCCGTCGGTGGAAGCCGACCATCTGGGCGATGTCGAAGTCAAAGGCCGCGTCCAGCCGGTCAATACCTATGCGGTGAAGGCATAAGCTATGGAAAAGGGACGTAGACTGACCTGGGGGCTATTCAGTCTGATCACCCTCGCCTTTTCCGTCGGCGTGGTGATCCTGGCGATTTACCTGGGGCTGTTGCCCCGCTGGCCTTCGTGGTACGATGAGACCTTGGTATCGGCGCGTTATGCCGATTACAGCGTGGATCCGGTAGACCGGCCACGTTTTGCGCCCCTCAAACCGGAGCTGATCATAGATGTGCTTCAACAAGAGAGCATCGGCCAGATGCCGACCGCCGGGCCGTTAAGCACGTTGATCGCGCGCACCAGCGCCACCCCCACGCCCACGCCAACCCATACGCCGACCGCGACGCCCACACCCACCCGCACGCCCACGCCGACGCCCACCCCCACGCCGACCCCCACGCCGACTCCCACCGATACCCCAACGCCCACGCCGACCCCGACGCCGACTCCCACGCCAACAAGGACACCGCGGCCCACACCGACAAGAACGCCGTTGCCCACAGACACGCCGACGCCCGAACCGACTACGGAGCCTGGCCCAGGGCCAACAACACCGCCGCCGCCAACCACGCCACCGCCAACCACGCCACCGCCAACCACGCCGCCCATCTCACCGCTGGCGACCCCGCCGCCGCCGTCGTGGTAGACTTCAGAGGTTGATTTTCACGGGGAGAAAAATGTCGTGGGGATAAATACGCGCCAGGGGAGCACCTCGATGGCGTAGACGCGGTTCAGGTAATCCCCGCTCCACCCACCGATGGCATAAAGAGAAGTTTCGTAAGCCGTCAATCCCAGGTTGCGCCACTCACCGACGATAGGGGTTTTGATCACCGTCCAGGTATCACTGGCAGGATCGTAACACTCGTTGAATCCCAGGTAATTGCTCCAGCCACCGCCGAGAGCATACAGTCGTCCCCCGATGGCCGCCAGCCCCAGTCCGCCACGCGGCAACAGCAACGGCGCGCACCTGTCCCAGCGTTCCTCTTTGGGGAGGTAGACCTCACAAGTCGTCCATTCGCGCCGGTCGTCGTAGCCCCCCACATAGAAGATGCGGTCGGCCAGGGTCGCTGCCGCGCCGAACCCGCGCGCCTCGGCAGGAGGCGGAGCTTCGCTCCAGGTATTGGTCACGGCGTCGTAAACGTAGGTCACCGCCTGGTAGGTTTTACCGTTCCAACCGCCGAAAAGGTAAGCTCGTCCACCGTAGACCGTCAGCGCGTAAGCACACAACGGCTGAGGCAGCGGCGCCACTTCGGTCCACGTATCGGTTTCCGGCGCGTACAAATGGACCACGGCGGAAGGCTTCCCGCCGGCGTCACAGCCGCCGGGAACGAGTAGCCCGGTTTCCAATGCCGCAACGCCGATGTTCGCCAGCACCGCCGGACGCGCCGTCCCACTGTACCACTCGCCGTTTTCGATGGCGTAAATATCCAGCCGCCCGGTGAGGCCGTTCTCCGTCATCCCTCCGACAACGTAAATCCGATTGCGATAGGCCGCCATGCCGATACGCGCACGGCGCACCGGCAACGGCGCCAGTTCCTGCCAGCCATCCTCACTTGTAGGCGCGGTAGCAACGGTCAACGCCCGCGGCTGATCCACCAACCCACTCATAGCCGGCGCGGCAGCCTGTCCGACAGGTTGACGCGGCAGCAAGAGCACAACGAAGGCCAAAATCAGGCCGGCCGCCAGCGCCACCCAACGCCCAGACGGCCAGGGAGGCACAACCGGTTGGGATGGCAGCTCCGACGTGGCGGTTTCGGTCACCTTCGTCACCGCCATCGCCGAGGCGTCGTTGACCACCGTATCCGGGATGCCGGGCATGCTGATCCATCCCTGCTGCATCGCCAGCACGGTCAATTCGGTGCGCGAAGCCACACCGGTCTTGGTGAAAATGTTGCGCAGGTGTACCTTGACTGTGTTGGGGCTGAGGTAGGTGCGCAACGCGATCTCGCGGTTGGTCAACCCATCGGCGACCAATTTTACGATCTCGATTTCACGTTCACTTAGCGGTTCACCGTATTCGACAGGCATAGAGAATCAAAGAATCAAAGAATCAGCGGTTACGAATTGCGAGTTGCGAATTACGAGGCCCCAATCCCTAATGTACAGTCTTCCGGGGGTGGGAATTCGACGAACTCTTTCCCCGCCAGTTTATCCACCACGCGCTCGGTGATGATCTCCAGGTGTTGAGGATAGCGCACGAAGTCCAGTCTATCCCCCGGCACGGTCAGCACGGGACACAGGTCGAAGCTCGCCATCCACTCATCGTAAAACCGTCCCAGTAAATCCAGGTAGGCCGCGTCAATGCTGTTCTCGATAGCGCGTCCACGTCGGCGAATGTGGGCCAACAGCGTGGGCGTGCTCGCTTTGATATAGATGAGCAACGCCGGTCGCGGGAGGGTATCTACCACCAGTTGATAGAGCCGCCGGTAGGCTTGATAGTCTCGATCGGTCATGTTGCCGAGATCGTGGAGCGCCCGCGCGAAGATGTGCGCGTCCTCGTAGATACTGCGATCAATGACAACCGATTGCGGCAGTTCCATCAGGGAACGATGTTGTTCGGCGCGGTGTCCCAGGAAGAAGACTTGCAGATGGAAACTCCAGGTGCGCATGTCGGCGTAGAAGTCGGCCAGGTAAGGGTTGTCATCCACCGACTCATACGCCACATGCCAGCCGAGACGCGCCGCCAGCCTTTCGGCCAACGAGGTTTTCCCCGCCCCGATGTTTCCCGCGACCAGCACAAGATGTTTAGGCATACTCTCCCCCTCTTGCAGATAACTCCTAAAAACACCGCGGGCACGCGGCAATGTTCACGCTCTGGTGAAACGTAGATAGACCACGCGCCGTGTGTCAGGGCGCACGGCGGCGGCTTCGCTCAACCGCACTCCCACCACCCACAAAATCCGTCCCCCGGCTTCCAACAGCGGCACGTAATCGCGCCAGGGACGCGGCATTTTTACATTGGTCAACAGCGCGCTCAAGCGCACCGTAGCACCGCCTAGCCCTTGCGGTTGGAAGGTGTCGCCGCGCCGTCGGGTGCGCAGGATGGGCGCATCCCCCAAGACATCGGCATCCATCCAGGCAACCAGAGGATTGCAGTTGTTGGCGAGGACCTCCAGATTCCAATGCGGGACCTCCTGGATATGCAGCCGCCAGCCACCCGGCAGAGAGATTTCGCCGGGCACAGGGCAGGGCAAGCGCGCGTCGAGTTCCAGCCAGGGTTTCTCCGGCGGCAGATCAAGAGCTTCTCCGGCAGCGATGGTGAGGGTTGTGTAACCGACCGTCAGGCGCAGACCATGGGGCAGCGTCGCCTGGGCGCCGGTGACGCCGTGCTGCGCCACGCGCACCGCATCTTCGATGTGCACGAAGCTCACATCGCGCAGCGAACGGCACAACTGATACGCGGCACAGCGGATAATGGCGCGTTGGATCGCCAGCGGTTGCCCACGCCAGCCCGCCAGGTTGAAAGATAACATAGTGGCGGATTCTTTGACAAGCAATGTGTCCCACGCCACACTCACAAACTCGTGGAGCATATCGTAATCGGCCCGCACGACTTCGGCCAGATGGCACAGGCGCTGCGCAATGCGGGGACTGATCTGCGCCAGATAGGGCAATACCTCGTGGCGCAGCCGATTGCGGAAAAAGGTTGTGTCGAGGTTGGAACGGTCGAAGCGCGTTTCGAGCTGTTGTTCCGCACAATACGCTTCGATGTCGGCGCGGGGGACGTACAACAAGGGACGGATGAGCTTCATCTCCGGCGGCGGGTTCAGGCTGGAAGCCAGCAGATGGTAATCGCAGAGCCGCGTCTCCGGCAGCATGCCGCGCAAACCGGCCGGCCCCGCACCACGCAACAGATGCATCAACACCGTCTCGGCCTGGTCATCGGCATTGTGGCCTACGGCGATGCGTGTCGCGCCGATGGATTGGGCCACACGGCACAAAAAAGCATAACGGGCGTGTCGGGCAGCTTCTTCCAGCGCCAGCTTTTCGCGCTCGGCGATCGCCTGCACATCAACACGCTCGACCGTGCAGGGAAGTCCCCACGCTGCCGCCAGTGCCGCGACAAACCCGGCGTCGGCGTCGGCGTCGGCGCCGCGGATAGCATGATGGAGGTGCGCGACATGCAGGCCGAGGTTCAACGGGCCGGATAGACGCCGCAAGACGTGCAGCAGCGTCACCGAATCCGGCCCGCCGGAGACCCCCACGACCACCCGTGCTCCCGGTTGCAGGAGGTGGTACGTTTCAATGGTACGCTGAACCTCGCGCAGGATGTCCATCGAATGTTAAAAACTTTACTTTTAGATGTTGATGACCGCGCCGCAATAAGCGCACTCCACCTGCTTCATCCCTGCATAAATGGGCGGGAGCGTAGCGTTGCAATTTGGGCAACGGGTGGGCAATTCGGGACGCGGCGCAGCAGCTTCGGCGGCGACGGCGGCGGCCATCTGTTCCTGCGGTGGCGGCGCTCCAAACATATCGGCCGCCAGTTGTCCGCTTTCCGCGCGGCGGATCATTTTAAGCCACTCCTCATTGGTGGCACCGCCCTTGAGTTGCAAGGTGATGTCACCGGGCAGCTCACGCGTGCGTTCGGCAAAACGCAGGACGAGGATCTCTTGCCGCCCCAACCCCAGGAAGCCCGATTTTTTATCCTCTATCTCAAGCTCCGCGACCGCCCCCACGGGAGCCTCCCATAACTTCGTCTTGACGAGTTCCTTTTCGGATGAGAAGAGCTTCTTTTTAATCACGCGCTCTTCACGTTGTTCAAAGATGAGGCGGTTGTTGGTCAGGAACAGCAACCCTTCTGGCTGTTGATTATCGCTGATCCATTTAGCTTCGCAGACGGCCGCGCCGTACTCACCGGGCAACAGTTGGAAAGAAGCCTCATCCAACGCATCGAGCAGTTTTTGCACGCGCCGCACCTCGGCCTGAAGCTGGTTAAGTTCTTGCTCCGTCTTGTCAAAAACCCCCTGGACACTGCGTTGCGCCTCGTTGACGTGGTTTTCCAGCGCCCAGAGACGGTCACCCAGCGTATCCAACAAGCCGTAGTTGTGTTCCGCCTGCCCCAGCAGCCGCTGGACTTCGTTCACGGCATTTTGAAGCACCAGACGTTGGTCCTGCAATAGTCGCCGGGCCTCTGACTGTTGCTGTGGCCAACGTCCTTTTAAGACGGCCGTGTGCTCTTCCAGATAGCGTCCGAAACGATACCCGCGGGCACGAATTGTGGCCACATCCTTATCCAGGCGGTCAACTTTGCTGGTGATGTCCTCGATCTGGTCAAGGACCGTGCTCAAGGTCGCCGTGCTGGCCAGTTTTTCATAGCGGGTACGCGCGTCGGCGAGTTTGGCGACCCGCTCATCCACCTGGGTTGCCGGTGTGGAGGCCGGCATTGAGGCTGCCGGCGCGGCCGGTCTGTTCACCGCATGCATAGGATTCACCGCTTGAGGCGTAGCAGGACGCGGTGGAATAACCCGGCCGCCTTGTTGTGAGCCGGGCGGCGTTTTTTGGCCACCGTGTTGCGATGTGCTGTCAGGCTCTTTAAGAGCGCTGCAACGCCGCACACCAAACATACCTGTGTTTCTTTGCCGATTGAACATGGTTATCCTCCTTAAAAGTGAGTGAACAGGGACTGATAATCAGGGATCAGGGCGCTCCTACTCGTTTATCGTGTAGCGCAGATATGCCTCCATAAAGGCATCCAGATCCCCATCAAAAACTGCCTGCACATTGCCGGTCTCGTAATCGGTGCGGTGGTCTTTCACCATCTGGTAAGGATGGATCACATACGAACGAATCTGATTGCCCCATCCGGCATCCACGTGTTCGCCTTTCAACTCCTGAAGCTGTTGGTGACGTTTTTCTTCCTCAAGCTGCATCAGGCGCGCTTTGAGCACCCGCATGGCGACCTCGCGGTTTTGTGTCTGTGAACGTTCATTCTGACACGAAGAGACAATCCCCGTCGGCAAGTGGGTGATGCGCACTGCCGTCTCGTTCTTCTGCATGTGTTGTCCGCCGGCAGAAGAAGCGCGATACGTCTCGATCTTCAGATCGTCAGGGTTGATCTCCAACGGCATGTCATCCCCCAGGTCAGGCCAGACTTCGACAAGCGCGAACGAAGTATGCCGCCGATGCGCTGCGTCGAAGGGCGAGAGGCGTACCAGACGGTGGACGCCACGCTCAGAGCGCAGATAGCCGTAGGCATATTCACCGCGAACGCTCACCATGACGCTTTTGATGCCGGCACCTTCGCCTTCCATCTCATCGAGGACCTCGGTCTTGAAACGGTGCCGCTCCGACCAGCGCAAGAACATCCGCAGCAACATCGCAGCCCAGTCCTGCGAATCTGTCCCACCAGCCCCGGCATGGATCGCCAGAATTGCATCCTCCCGGTCGTGCGGGCCGGAGAACAGTAACTCGAATTCGGCGCGCGCCAGTTCCGCTTCTAGCTTATCGGTCGTGTGTTCAAGTTCATCGAGCAGGGTTTCATCGCCGAGGGCGTGAAACTCCTGCGTATCCTGAATCTCTTGACGCAGATGCGTCCAGTAAGTGATGTCTTCCTGGAGCGCTGCAAGCTGTTGCATCACCTTCCGGGCATTTTCGGGATCGTCCCATAAGGCAGGATTAAGGCTTTGCTGCTGCAGAGCTTCCGCCTCCCGGATTTTGCCGGGGATGTCAAAGACGCCTCCAAATTGCTTCCACGCGGGAAGCCAGATTATCCAACCGATCTACTAATTCTGTCATTGATGCTCCTCATAAAAATAGTCTGGTAGTCGTTAGTCTGGTAGTCGTTAGTCTGGTAGTCGTTAGTCTGGTAGTCGTTAGTGTGGTAGTCGTTAGTCAGGTAGTCGTTAGTCTGGTAGTCGTTAGTCTGGTAGTCGTTAGTCAGGTGGTCGTTAGTCTGGTAGTTGTTAGTCTGGTAGTCGGTACGTTGGTACTTTGAGATACTACCATTTGCCATTCGCCATTCGCCACTTGCCATTTGCTATTCGCCATTTGCCATTCGCCACTTGCCATTTGCCATTCGCCATTTGCCATTTGCCATTCGCCCTTCCTACTTTCCCAACAATCCTTCCACGAAAGCCTCACGGTCGAAAAGCGCCAGGTCTTCGATATGCTCCCCCGTCCCCACAAAACGCACCGGCAGGCCCAATTGATGGCCGATCGAGAGCACCATCCCGCCTTTGGCGCTGCCGTCCAGCTTCGCCAAAACAATCCCGCTGACTTTGACGGCATTGAGGAATTGCTGCGCTTGTGCCAGGCCGTTCTGTCCGGTGTTGGCGTCGAGGACCAGAAACGTCTCATGCGGCGCCCACGCTACACGTTTGGCAATCACGCGCTGAATCTTCTCCAACTCGGCCATCAGATTATGCTGGGTGTGTAGACGACCCGCCGTATCCACGATCACCATATCGGCCTTGTGCGCCTGCGCGTACTGAATGGCATCGTAAGCCACAGAGCTGGGGTCACCGCCTTCCGGTCCGGTAATCACCGGCACACCAACGCGCTGTCCCCAGATAACCAGTTGATCCATCGCCGCAGCGCGGAAAGTATCGGCGGCCGCCAGCACAACCTTGCGTCCGGCGCGCTTGAAGTAAGCCGTCAGTTTGCCGATGCTCGTTGTCTTCCCCGAACCGTTGACGCCGACAATGAGAATCACAGCCAGGGGATAGTCTAGGTTAAGCGGTTTCGACTCCGGCAACAGCGCGTACAGTTCCTCGCGTAACACCTTCTGCAGGTCGGCGGCGCGATAGATTCCTTCATCGCTGGCGCGCTTGCGCAGCCGCTCGACCAGCGCCAGCGATGTTTCCACTCCCACATCGCCCTGAATCAACAACGCTTCCAGATCTTCCCAGGTTTCGGCGTTGATGTCGCCGGCCCCCAGAAGATTGACGATTTGCCCGAAAATGGCATTCCGCGTCTTGCGCAGACTCTCGAAAATCCCTTTCATGCTATGTACATCTCCTCTTGCGTGATTATATCCTGAGGGGATAGGAGCGTCAAGCCGTCCAACAACAAAAAGACAAACAAAGCGGGTGAACTTGGCGTTCACCCGCTTATGCGTTATAATGCCGAAGGTGGGAGTCGAACCCACACGGGGATCACCCGAGCGATTTTGAGTCGCTTGCGTCTGCCTATTCCGCCACTTCGGCTTACTGTGTAGTATAGCGAAATTTAAGAATACGTCAAGCGTGCCATAATTCGCAATTCGCAAAACAAAATCCAATGGCCATCACACCACCCTGGGATGAACAAGCGTTAGTCCAGAGCGCCCAAAGAGGCAATCTGGAGGCTTTCAACGCGCTCATCCTGCATTATCAAACGCAGGTATACAACCTGGCGCTCCATCTGCTGGGCGACGCAGCCGCAGCGGACGACGCGGCGCAGGAGGCTTTTATTTCGGCTTACAAGGCGCTGGCGAAGTTCCGCGGCGGATCTTTCCGCGCCTGGCTGCTCCGCATTGTCTCCAACGCCTGCTACGACGAGATGCGCCGTCACAAACGCCACCCCACGACCTCGTGGGACGATTTCGGCGATATGGACGACGAAGCCAATCCACATCTGACGGATGGCGGGCCGCTGCCTGAGCAAACCCTGCAACAGTACGAACTACGCGCTCTGTTGGAACGGGCGCTCGCCAAATTGCCCGAAGATCAGCGAATGACTCTGCTGCTAGTGGATCAGTTCGGATTCTCATATCAGGAAGTCGCCGAAACGATGCATGTGCGCCTGGGTACCGTCAAATCGCGGCTGGCGCGCGCCCGTCTGGCCATGCAAAGTCTGCTTCAGGAGGAAGGGGAACTTTTGCCAGGCCGTTATCGTCTAAACAGTGAGACCGAGACATAATGTGGGGATTTCCCATTGGGGAGTGTTTTAGGGATGAACGCAACCTGGAATGACGTAGATATTTCTGCCTATGTAGACGGGCAATTGGACCCGGCAACGCAATCCCGCTTCGAGACCGATCTGGCGACCGACCCTACCTTGCGCCAACGTGTGGATGCGGTGCGGGAGGTCGTGACCTTGATGCGTTCTGTCCCTTTGCGCGAGCCGCCGCGCAATTATCTGCTGACCCCCGCGATGGTTGCACAGTCCGTCAAGCGGGTTGCGCCGCGCCGTCCCCCACTGTTGATGATGCGTCTGGCAACCTCACTGGCGGCGCTGGCGTTTGTGGTGACGGTCGGATTGAACCTGATGCGTCAGGGAATCAGCCCGATGGCGATGGTGATGGAGCAGCAACAACCCACTGTAGAAACCCAAGAGGTCGTCGTCGTCACCCAACAGGTCGAACTGCTCTCTGCCGCCCCAACGGAAATGGCCGTTGAGATGGCAGCACCCGCTCCGGCGGAAGAGCAGTCCATGAAGAAGTCCCTGGCGCCGGCGGAAACGCAATCGGTGGAGAAATACGTTGAGGCAGAAACACCGCGAGCCGAGCTGGTCGCGCAGCCTACGCCGATCCCCGCCATACAAGTTCCGGAGGCCGAAGCCGGCGCGTCGAGCGCAGAGGATGGCATCACCGTTGAAGCTGAGCGTGTAATGCAACCCACAGCCACATTGCTCCCCGCAGGTACCCCCGTGGCAAACGATGCTTATGCAGAGACCGACATTCAACAACCGACAGAAGCCCCGGGCGCCTTGACATACGGCCTCACCTCCGAACCCCAAAAGCCGGTGCGGAAATCCGCAGTTTCCCCCTGGGGGATTTCTGGTATACTGGGGATTGTGACGCTCTGCCTGGCGGGGGTAACATACTATCTGTCCCGCCGCCGTTGACGTTTATCATCAAGCGCGAGAGCGAATACCGATCGCTCTCGCGTTTATGTGTCATCAACGGATTGAACGGATTATAACGGATTTTTAACTTGCGTAACATAAGATTTGTAACGTGCGTTGGTGACTTTCACAATAAACGTGACAACGTGCTAACGTTCCAACGATTAGGAGCCTGACTTATGCCGAGTCGCCGTGTATTGTGCATTTTCCTGCTGCTTTGCCTGGCAGGATGTCGTGCCACGTCTAAGGCCGGTATCGGGAGTCCTGCCCCTAAAAAGCTCGCCGAAGCCGCCACGTTAGCCACCATGACCCCGCTGCCCACATCTACGGCGACGGCCACCGCTACGGCGACGCTGCTCCCTACTCCCACCCCCACACCGACCAACACGCCCACGCCTTCACCCATCCCCACGGCGACTCCCGCCCCCACAGCGTCCCCTACCCCCCTCCCGCCGCCGACGGAAACGCCCACCCCACTGCCACCCACACCCACATATCCACCGCCACCGCAAGCCGTGCACGTGCCGATTTTGATGTACCATTACATCTCCGAGCTGCCGCCCGATGCCGATGTCTACCGCCGCGACCTCACCGTGACACCGGCGCGGTTTGAGGAACAATTGCAATACTTACAGACACAGGGCTACCACAGCGTCTTGTTGGCGGATATTTACGAAACGCTCACGACCGGCAAGCCGCTGCCGGAAAAACCCATCGTGTTGACATTCGACGATGGTTACAAAGATGCCTTCACAGATGCGTTGCCGCTGCTGCAAAAATACGGCTTCGTGGGCGAATTCTTCGTGCTGGCGACCCCCGCGCACTACGAAGCGCCGCAATACCTCACCTGGGCCGACATTCGTGCGATGGCCGATGCCGGCATGTCCATGCAGGCGCATGGCCGCGATCACTATGACCTGACCAATCGCAGCTACGATTTCCTGGTCTACCAGATCCTGGGCGCGCGTGAAGCCGTCGAAGCGCATACAGAGCGGCCCGTGCGCTTCTTCTGCTATCCATCGGGGCGCTACGATGCGGCGACCCTCGCCGTCGTCGAATCTGCCGGCTACTGGGGCGCCGTGACCACCGTCTGGGGCACCGAATTGCGTCTGGACAACCGCTACACCTGGCCACGCATCCGCGTGAAAGGGGCATGGTCGTTGGAATCTTTCGCGCGTGTATTGCAACAGGTATCCCAATAGCCGCCGAACGGTTCTTCCACTCCAAAGGGAATTCCCCATAAACCCGTAGTCCACCGGCTGTCGGGTGAAGATTGGGTCAACCGCTCAAAACAGAGAACCCAAGTTCGCAGAGACTTCTTAGATTCCTCAATGCTCTCTGTGTTCTCTGGGGTTAAAAACAGGCCCGCGACATTCAACAAAGAGACTATCGGCCCAGGGTTGTAGCACAAATCGGCGACTTGTACTATAATAAACACGCAAACGTTCCAACGTGTTAAGTTTCAACGTTCAAACGGATTTTCAGGGGAACGGACGATGAGCGAGAGTGAATTGGATATATGGTTTCCGCGTCCCAAACCGGTCGAAGCGGGTGTGTTGGGCCATGTGGTCAGCGGCAGCCTTAGCCGGGGACTGGAGGCCAAGCTGTCGCCGCAACGCTTCATCGAAGGGCTGGCTGTGGGGCGTTACGTTGTCGTGCGTGGGCAAACCGAGCGCAGCTTCTTCGGCATGATTACCGATGTGGCGCTGGAAACCCGCGCGCCGGAGTTGGAACAATTGCCGCCGGAAGACCCCGACAGTTTCCTGGCGCGGGTTTATCGCGGCACGCTGACCTACGGACGCATCCACGTCACACCGATGCTGGTCGTCGAAAACGGACAGGTGCGGCCGGCCAAAACCATTCCCGGTCACTTCACGCACGTATACGAAGCCACACCGGAGGAGGTGGCGCAGATTTTCGGCGATCCCGACGCTCCCGGGCGGTTTTACGTCGGCGAGCCACTGGAGATGGAAAACACGCGCATCGCGCTGGACTTACAGCGTTTTGTGGAGCGTTCCAGCGGAATCTTCGGGAAGAGCGGCACCGGCAAAACATTCCTCACCCGCATGATCCTTGCCGGTATCATCCAGCACCGGGCGGCCGTCAATCTGATCTTCGACATGCACAACGAGTACGGCTGGAAGAGTCAGGACGAATCCCGGCAAGACGTCAAAGGGCTGCGCCAGCTTTTCTTCGATGGACGGGTGACGGTGTTCACGCTTGATCCCGAATCGTCACGGCGGCGCGGCAGCAAGGTGGATTTCAACGTCACCATCGGCTACGAGCAACTGGAGCCGGAAGACCTGGAATTGTTGACCCCTCTCTTCGGATTTACCGAAGTGCAATCGAACGCGCTGTATATGTTGCGACGGCGGCTGGGCACCGGATGGGTGCGCCGATTGCTGGCAGAAGAGCCGGACGAAACGCTCATTGACATCCTGGAGAACAATCAGCTCCATGAAGGCACCCTGGGCGCTATCAAACGCAAACTGGAGCAATTGCGGCGCTTTGAGTTCCTGGTGGACCATGTCACCGATGATCCCATTGGCCGAATTCTGGACTACATCAACAGCAACGTCAGCGTCATCCTGGAGTTTGGGCGCTACGGGAATGCCCTGGAAGCCTACCTGCTGGTAGCCAACTACATCACCCGGCGGATTCACAAAGCTTATGTGGACCGCAAGGAATCGGCGTTGGGCGGCAAGGGCAGCGAACCGCGTCCCCTGGTCATCACCATCGAGGAAGCCCACAAATTCCTCGATCCGGCGATTGCGCGCCATACCATTTTTGGCACCATTGCGCGGGAGATGCGCAAATACAACGTCACCCTGCTGGTGGTGGATCAGCGTCCCAGTGGCATTGACCCGGAAGTGATGAGCCAGATCGGGACGCGGGTGACGGCACTGCTGGATGAGGAGAACGACATCCGCGCGGTGTTTTCGGGGCTGGCGGGGACGGCGGCGTTGCGCGAAGTCCTGGCGCGCCTGGAGACCAAACAGCAGGCTATGATTCTGGGGCATGCTGTGCCAATGCCGATCGTCATCCACACCCGCGACTATCAAGACTTGTATGGCGAGATCGCCGGCAAAGGCATTGATGTTCAGGATGCCACGGCGGCTCTGTTTGGATAAATTGCGTTATAATGTCTTGAAGAAACATTTATCAGGCATCTAAGTATTGTGACTGCGTGGCATAAAGAACGATGAATGAAACCGATGTTCCCAAAGCCAACATTTTGATCGTGGATGATACTCCACTCAATCTGCGGTTCTTAAGCGAAATTTTGAGTCGGGAAGAATACGCCGTGCAATCCGCCTCTGACGGGGCACAGGCACTGGAGCTTGTGCAAACGTTCATCCCTGACTTGATTTTGCTCGACATCATGATGCCCGGCTTATCCGGCTATGAGGTCTGCGAGCGGCTGAAGGCCGATCCCCGGACCCGCGACATCCCGGTCATCTTCCTGAGCGCGTTGAATCAGGAACTCGATAAAGTGCGCGCCTTCGCGGTCGGCGGTGTGGACTACATCAGCAAGCCCTTCCAGATCAAAGAAGTTTTGGCGCGCCTCGAAACCCATCTGAACTTACGGCGCTTACAGCAGCGGCTGGAAGAAAACAACGCCGCCTTGCAACAAGAAATTACAGAGCGCGCCCGCGTTGAAGAGAACCTGCGCCACTATGTCGAGCGGCTGCGCGTCCTGCACGAAATTGACCAGGCGATTGTGGCGGCACGGTCGCCGGCGACGATCGCCGGCGCTGCGGTCGGCCGCATCCGCCAGCTTATCCCCTGTGAACGGGCCACCGTGATCGCGATGACCGACACCGGAGACTGCAAAGTGCTCGCTGCCGAATCCAGCGGTACACTGACGTTAAGTATTGACGCGCAGATTTACCGCGAAGTTTACGACAACCCGACCTTATGCGGTGGACAGCCCCTGAGTGTTCCCGACCTCCTCGACGTATCACCACACACACCGTTGCAACAGCGCATGGCATCCGAAAATGTACGCAGCTACATCACCGTGCCTCTCTTTACACACGAGGCGTTGATGGGCATCCTGCACCTGGAATCGCTCCGGCCGGCAGCGTTCGATGAGACGTACATTGCCATTGCCACCGAAATTGCAGCCCTGCTCGCCATTGCCATCCATCAGGCGCATCTGTACGAACTGGCGCAGCAGGAAATCGCCGAGCGGAAGATGGCCGAGGAAGCATTGCGCCGGCAAACCGTCGAACTGGAAGCGCGCAACGCGGAGCTGGATGCCTTCGCCCACACCGTCGCACACGATCTGAAGACCCCACTGACGGCGCTGGTGGGGTTCAGCGATTTGCTGCAACGGCGCTATACCCAAATTCCCCCTGAGAAGCTAGGCGATACGCTGGCGATCATCGCGCAAAACGGCCGGCGTATGGCAAACATCATCAACGAACTGCTGTTGCTCGCCAGTGTCCGTAAGATGGATGAGGTTCCCATATCCCGCCTGGACATGCAGAAAATCGTGGCGGCAGTGCTGGAGAGGGTCGGGGATCTGGTGAAAACTTCCCAGGCCCGGATCATCGTCCCTGAAACCTGGCCGGTGGCCTATGGCTACGGCCCGTGGCTCGAAGAGGTGTGGATCAACTACATCAGCAATGCCATCAAATACGGCGGCGTACCACCGCGCGTGGAATTGGGAGGGGCTGCGGTAACACCGGAGACCGCGTACTTCTGGGTGCGCGATAACGGCCGGGGACTTACTGAAGAGGAGCAGGCCCATCTGTTCACCGCTTTCACACGCCTGCATCAGGATTACGGGGAGGGACACGGTCTGGGACTTTCGATCGTGCAGCGCATTGTCACGCGGCTCGGCGGCGAGGTGGGGGTCCAAAGCACCGTAGGGCGTGGAAGCGAATTCTATTTCACCCTGCCCTCCACCCCACCGCCCGCAAACACAGCCAACAAGGACAAACATCCGTCAGCGGACTAAGTCAAACGGACTTCTCGACACTCGCAATTCATAATTCGTAATCCGTAATTCGTAATTCGTAATCACATTCACCATTTTCTGAGAGGATATGGAACAAACGATTTTTGAAACCCAGATGCGCTTCAAAGTCTTTCCTCCATTGGAGATGATTTACATTATCTACCGACGGCTGTATGAGCAAGGATTGCGCGCCACTTACTATTGGATACAAGATAAAATTCTGCGCCGCACGCTCGGTTTTTCGCCGCCGCACATTAGCCGGGTGCAACCGCTGCTGTACGTCGGCGGGCAGCATCGGCGACGTGGGTTGGCGCGCATGCGTGAATTGGGCATCGCAGCGGTCGTTAACATGCGTGAGGAATCCGACGACGCGCGGCGCGGGCTGGCGTTGGATCACTACCTCTGGCTGGCGACCACCGACGATACACCGCCGACGTCGGAAGACCTGAAGCGTGGCGTAGCGTTCATCGCCGAACACATCGCCGCCGGACGTGGGGTTTATATCCACTGCGCGGCAGGTGTGGGACGCGCACCGGCAATGGCGGCCGCCTACCTTGTGCACACCGGCATGAGCGCCGCGCAGGCATGGGACGCCATCCGCCGCACCCGCCCCTTCATCCGCCCGACCCCCTCACAGATTGCTGCTCTCGAAACGTTCGCTGCGCAGCAAAAATATGCACCATGAACCCGCAGTTCACCTGTGGCTGGTTGAAACATTTGAACGTTCAAACGGATTTTCAAGGAAGGCATGGCCATGAATACGTCCCCAACCCGTAGAGAAGCTGTTCTGGACACGCCAGACATCCAAAACAGGCTGCGCACGGCAAGCGAGCGCATTGTCGGCGATTCATCGCTGACCGCCGACTTGCTGGACGCCGAGGCCCGCACTTTGTTGCATTGGGCGCAGGCCGAAGTCGAACGCCTGGTCCTGAAGACCGCCGACCTGGACGACGATATGGCCTGGCAGACACTTGATCCGGCCCTGCGCACCCTGCGACGCTACATTCGCCGTGTCGCCCGGGCGAGCGCGAAGGCCGATGATCCCGCCGCAATGCTGCGCACGTTGCTGGCCACACCGCCCGTTTATGAGGAGGCTTGATCTATGCCCCCGGCCCACACTCCAGTTGGCGGGAAAAAAGCCCGCTTCGGATGGAAAGAACTGCTGATCTCTCTGTTTCTGGTAATCGTGGCCTGGGCCGGCATTGACCTCTTGGGATCGTGTGGGGCCTCGAAACCCATCGAGACGACCGAAGACGCCAACATTCAAGTTTTCTTCACCACGCCGCGCTCCCCCGACAAAGCCGCCTATCACCAGGGCGGCCTGGACGAGAAGCTGGTGGCCGCCATTGATGGCGCGCAGAAAAGCATAGATGTCGCCGTCTTCGAGATTGACCTGGCCAATGTGACCGAGGCCCTGATCCGCGCCCATAAGCGCGGCGTCAAAGTGCGCGTGGTGACGGATTCGGATTATGCCGGGGAACTGGGGCCAGAACGCCTGCTGGCGGCGCAAATCCACGTAGTCTTCGATGATAGCCAACCGTTTATGCACGACAAATTTGTCATCATTGACGGCAAACAGGTATGGACCGGCTCCTGGAATCTGACGGATAACGACACTTATCGCAACAACAACAACGTCGTCGTGGTCAACTCAAAGCTGCTCGCCGAAAACTACACGACGGAATTCGAGGAGATGTATGTTGACGGCAAATTCGGGCCTTTTTCGCCTGACAACACCCCTTATCCCCTTCTTAGCATCGCCGGTGTGCAAGTGGAAAACTTCTTCGAGCCTGAAGGCAACGCGCGGGCACGGATCATTAAGCTGATCGAGGAGGCGCAATCCAGCATTGACGTGATGGCGTTCGTGTTCACCGATGACCAGATCGCCCGCGCCATCGTCGCACGCCACCGTGCCGGGGTGAAAGTGCGCATGGTCATCGAAACGCGCAACCTGGATGCCGATGGCTCCGATGTAGTGGCCTTTCAGAAAGCCGGCGTGGATATCCTCCTCGACGGCAACCCTTACATGCTGCACCACAAAGTCATTGTGATTGACAACGCGGTGGTGATCACGGGGTCGTACAATTTCAGCAGCAGTGCCGCCGAGCAGAACGACGAGAACGTACTCATCCTGCACAGCGCGGAAATCGCCGGGGAATACACCGCCGAATTCGAGCGGGTGTACGCACAAGCCAAAGCGGCGCAATGAAGTAACGCGGGGGCAAAGCCCAATGCTATATCCGTTCAACGTGCGTTGAGCATGGCTTCCAGACGTTGATACCCGGCCGGCGTCCCCATATCTACAAACGTCTCACGGACCACAAAACCGTATAGCGACTCCGCATGGCGCAACAGCGACGGAAATACCTCACGCTCCAACGAGACCTTTGCGCCTGCCGGAATGTAATCCAAAATGTGCGGCTCGAAAACGTAAACGCCCGCGTTGACCAGACCGCGCCCCACCCCGGTCTGCTTTTCACGAAAGGCAACGATCCGGTCGCTTGCGTCCAGAAGCACTTGCCCGGATTGCCCGGCGTCCCCGACTTCACAGACGACAATGGTGCCGCTGGCGCCCGGATGCTGCCTGTGATAAGCGACAACGGCCTGATAGTCTGTATCAAGATAAGTATCGCCGTTAAGCACCAGCGCCAGCGCATCGAAGAACGGCGCCGCATAGCGCAAGGCCCCCCCCGTTCCCAACGGCGCGGGTTCCTGCGAGTAGACAATCTCCACCCCCAGACGTTGCCCATCCCCGAAATACGCCGTAATCGCCTCCGCCTGGTGACTCACACAAAGCACGAACCGGCAAAAGCCCTGCCGGGACAGCAACGCGATCAGATGTTCCAGGAACGGCTTGCCGCCGAAGGGGATCATACTCTTGGGACGGTCGGGGAACAGGGAACGGATGCGCGTCCCAAGCCCGCCAGCCAGGATAAAGACCCTCATCCCCGCACTTCCCACGTCTGCAAGCCCTTGAGGTCGAAATGGAAGTCTACGACGCGCGCGCCGAGTTTCTCCAGCGCTTCGGCGACGCGGTAGCGCCGTTGGAAGGGACAGTACACCATCATAAAGCCACCACCGCCGGCCCCGCTGATCTTGCCCCCCAGCGCCCCGGCCTGACGCGCCGTCGCATACAGCTCCTGCACAAAAGGCGGGCTGATCTGCTCGGCCATCTTCTGCTTGTTTTCCCAGGCGTCGTTGAGCAATGCCCCGAAGTCGTTGAGGCGTCCCTGCAACAAGGCGTTCTTCATCGCCGTAGCGATAGCTTTGAGTTCCTCCATGGCCTGCACAACCTCTTTTTTGCCCCGCACGTAATTTTCCACCTGCGAGGTGATAATGCCGGCCGAGACGCGCGTTTTGCCGGTATAACACAGCAACAAGTTGTAGTTCAGCTCGTTGAGCGTCTCGTAAGGGATGCGCAGTGGATTGACAATGGTGGCGTCTTTGGTGAACTCGATGAAATTGAAGCCGCCGAACGTCGCCGCATACTGATCCTGTCGTCCGCCGCGAATGTTCATATCCACGCGCTCGATCTGGTAGGCCAGCTCGGCAATGTCGTAATTCGTCAGCGGCAGATGGCGCCAGTGCTGAAAAAGCCCGATCAGCGAGACGACCATGCTGGACGATGACCCCAACCCCGATCCCGGCGGCGCGTCGGTATGCATGAAGACGTTCAAGCCTTGCGTGCTGTTCTCCGGAATCAAGCGGTTGATGACCGCTTTCACCAGATCGAGCCGCCCGTCATAAGGCAGGGGCTTGTCCACATCGTATTTGGCGATGACATCATAATCCAGGGAATGGACGGTGATTTCCGGTGCGTCGCTCAATTCGAGCGTGGCATAGGAGTATTTGTCAATGGTCGCGTTGAGCACCAAACCGCCCCGCTCCTCGGTATACGGCGAGACATCGGTGCCGCCGCCGGCGAAGGAAATGCGCAAGGGTGCTTTTGAACGAATGAGCATTTATGCTTACCTCCCCCAAACTGCATTATGCCTAAAGTGGCCGGTAACCGGTCAATGCTTTATTTGCCGATAATATTCTGGTAAAAGGCCAGGATTTGATTGAGCATGGCCTCTTTGGACAGCTCATCGTGAGCGCGCCGATAGGCCGCCTCGCCCAGGCGCGCGCGCAACGCAGGATCATCAATCAACTGCCGCATTGCCGCCGCCAGCGCCACCGGATCACCGGGCGGGACAACCAGACCGGTGACGTTGTGTTGATTCACATAGGTCGTGCCGGTGCCCAGTTCAGTGCAGATGACCGGCAGGCCACAGGCCATCGCTTCCACCTGTGCGGTGCCCCACGTCTCGGCGCGGTTGGTGGAGGGGAAAGCGAAGATGTCGGCGGCATGGTACAGCGCCACCAGCTCGGCCTCCGGCACTTCACCGAGGAAGATTGCCCGTTCGGCCAGGCCCTCATCGCGCGCCTTCTGTCGCCAGAGCGCCCCCATCGGCCCCTCGCCGACGATCAGCGCGCGCGCCTGCACCTGCTTAAGCGCGTCAATAAGCACATCAATTCCCTTATAGTGGCGCAGCTTCCCCACGGCCAGCACCAACGGCAGATCGCCGTACTGCTGACGAATAGCCGCGACGCGCTGTTGTACCTGCGGCGTCGGCGTGAAGCGGCTCAGGTCAACCCCGTGGTGAATGACCACACACTTATCCGCAAAAGGCCGCAAAAAGCGCGAAGTCTGGATGTACTGTGGATTGGAGACGGTGATCCGTTCCGCACGGCGGAGCACCTGCCAGAGGAACGGACGGTAGAAAAATCCCAGGACTTTCTGGCGCACGATGTCGCTATGGTAGCTGAGAACGAAGTGCTTGCCGCGTCCCAAAAACAACTGACCGATTTCTGCCGGCGGATAGGGGAAATGCAAATGGACAATGTCGGCGTCGCGGCTCATGCGGGCCAGCCGTCCATAAAAGGCGAGACTGATGGGCGCAGAGGAGATATTGAGCAGCCGGCCGGTCTTGGTCACAGGCACACCGTTGATTTCACCCTCGATGGTGCGCCGCCCGGTATTGGTCACCAGCACGCGCGTATCCACACCGCGCTCGCGCAACCCTTCGGCAAGCAACTGGATGTGATGCTCAATCCCACCGACAACGGGATAGTAATCTTTGTAAACCAGTAAGACGCGCATAGCCCTCCCTGGAAAATGGTGATTAGGGATTCAGGATTGGGGATCAGGTACGGCTCACCCCCTATTCCCCAATGCAAGTTAAAAATACGTTCAATCTGTTGAGGTATCCCCAAGCAAATACGCGGCGACGGCAGACAGGTCCGGCAAGATGGCATCGGGCATGAACGGCAGCGTTTCGGGATGGGCGGCCAGTGTCGCTCCGTATCCCGTCTGCACCAGAATCGTGCGGCAGCCGAGTGCGCGCCCTGGCTCCAGATCACTCATCTTATCCCCCACAGCGACACACGGCGTCTGCTCCAGATGCAGATCGGCGAGCGCCTGCCGAAACAACGCCGGTTTGGGTTTGCGACACTCACACTGCGCGTCGGGATGGTGCGGGCAGACGTAAATGGCGTCCACGCGCGCGCCCTGAGCCGCCAGTGCAGCCACCAGCGCCGCGTTGACCGCCGCAACATCTTCCGCCGTGAAGTAGCCCCGCCCGATACCCGACTGATTGGTGATGATCACCACGGCCCAGCCGGCAGCATTGAAGCGCCGGATGGCCTCTGCCGCACCGGGCAAAAGCTGTAGCCCGGCAGGGTCGCTCAGGTAATTGACCTCGACGTTGACTGTGCCATCACGGTCGAGGAAAAGGACATGCCGATATGGGTTCTGCACGCTCATCCCTCGATTATGCCCTCGTTCTCAAAAGCCACAACCCGGCGGTATAGGGCAAGCGTTTCCCGCGCGGTGCGTGCCCACGAGAATCGCGCGGCCTGTGCCAGACCGCGCCGCCGCAGATCGGCATGCAGCTCGCCATCGCACAACAACCGGCGCAGTGCCTCGGCGATCTTTGCCGTCCGTGTCGGATCGAACAACACCGCCGCATCCCCCGCAACCTCCGGCAGCGATGAGGTGTTGGCGCAGGCAACCGGCGTCCCACAGGCCATTGCTTCAATCACCGGCAAGCCAAATCCCTCGTACAGGCTGGGGAAGACGAAGACGTCAGCCGCCGCATACAGCGCAGGCAGGTCGGCGTCGGGCAGCGGCCCAAGCCAGCAAACGCGGTCGGCGATCCGCAAAGCGTGTGCGCGTTCCTGGGGTTCCGGATGCTGCGGCAGCCACGCGCCGGCGATGACGAGTACGTAGTCCGGCACTTCCGCCTGCACGCCGGCCCAGGCTTCGATGAGCCGCACAAGGTTCTTGTGCGGTTTATTGCTTCCCAGATACAAGATGAACTTTTCCGGCAGGGGATAACGCGCACGTAGGGCAGCGACGACCTCGGCAGTTTGCGGTGTAAAAGCCGGATCGGCGGCCAGCGGGATCGCCAGAATTTGCTCAGGCCGCAGGGGAAAACGGCTCAGAAAATCGCGCCGCGTGGCCTCGGAGATTGCCAGTGCACACCGCGCCGCACGCAGCGCCAACATCGTCGTCGAGCGAAAAAGCAAGCGCGCCCGCACCGTGCTGTGTTCGGGAAAGTAAATCGGGATGAGATCGTAAAGTGTGAGCAGTGTAGGGACGCCGGGGCGGTAGGGCATCAAATAATAAGCACTGTGGTAAAGATCGGCCCGTAACTGCCGCAGCAAATGAGGAATCACCCATTGCTGCTTGAGCGAGAAGGGTGAAACTGCGACCGGCAGACAATGCGCGACATCACCGGCGGGCAGGTCGAGTGGATGCGCCGGATCGAAGAATATGGTGAGTCGTTCATCGGGGGTGAGCTGCGGGATCAGCGCGCGGGCCAGATTCGTGACATAGCGTCCGATGCCGGGGAAATGCGGCGTTGCGGTGCGGGCATCCAGGACGTAATGCGGCATAACAAAAGTTCCTATGGCAATGCCGATTGACGACGCACATAAAGAGTCAATTCTGCCTTGTAACGATAGGCTTCACGTTGCGTCAAAAGCATCTTGAAACGCCGGTATCCAGGCGTGACTTCGGCATATCCCCAATGTCCGGTTGTCACATACTGCGTCTGTAGCCACGTCATAAAATTCGGATCAGGTTCGACACCCCCGCGATCCCGGTTCACCGTGACCAACCACAGTCGGGTATATTGGTTTTGCTCAATAGATGTCCTCAGCTCATCCGCCATCTGGCTATCCAAAATGGGATAGTCCATGCGATATGCTCTGTAGTAACGTTCCACGATGCTATCCCTTGAAGCAATGATGGCGTCCCCCGGTTGAATCTGCGTCACAATATGTGCAGCTATCGTTTTAGAGGGGATGACATATACCGGATTTTGAAAATCACGATTTGTGTAGTCATTAACGTTTGCATAAAGGAAAACCACAGCAATGAATCCAAGAACCAGGCGACGCATTGTGGGAGATTTGAGCGCGCTGATCCCCGCTGCAACTAACATCACATAGAAGGGAAATGCCTGGAGTGTACGTGCGCCGATCCAGGCAAACGTCATATACCGCACCAGAAAGCCGGTCACAATAAACACGGTAAAAAGGACCGGTATGATAACGCTAAAGATGATAAACCAACTCTCAAGTTGTCTCTGCCGCCATAATTGCCATAATCCCAACAGCGCCAAACCGCTGATCATGAGCAGTCCCAAGCCCCCGATAGGATTCCAGGGATGCAGAGTCTCTCCCAGGCTAAAAACGAGAACCGGCTGGGCTAATTTGACCGCATAGCCGCTGATTCCCTGGGTCAAATCGGCCAACCGAATAGGAGTTTGATAACGCGCGGTGTGCTGGAGCAATGAAGGTAGCCAGGGAATAAACCCCAGAATCAAGAGCACTTGTATCGCTGCCCAACGCCCCCATAAGTACCGTGAATTGCGCCAGAAACTCACCAGGATTAAGTTGGGAATCAGTAAGATTGAGGCCGTCATATAGTCCGTATACAGCAGCCCCCATCCGGCCAGCAGATACCCTCCCCACCATAAAGACTCAGGCCGATCTAGCCAACGTATGAAACAATAGCAGGTCAACAAAGCCCAGCAAACTGCCATAAAATATGCGCGCGCCATCCGAGCGTACAGAAGGAATAACGGCGCAAAAGCAAATAACAAGAACGTACTCCAGGCAATCTGCCGATTAGACAACCGGCGCGCCAACCCATAAACAAGCGGTAAGCACAGAAAAGCCGGTGCGATCGAGAAAAACCTTAGGGCAAAATCACTCGTTCCCGCAAAGCGCGTCCAGAAATGGAGAAGCAGGTAATATAACGGTGGACGGCCCTCGGTGGCGCGCACTGCGGCAATGATCCTCTGGACTGTGGGCTGCGCGACAATCTCGGCAGTGAAGAGTTCATCAATCCAGAGGCTTTTGGCATCGAGTTGCCATAACAGGCAGAAACTACTGCCCAATAAAACAAGAAGCGTAAGCCAGCGCCGATTCACGTGCGAGGAAATCCGTGACGGTTGTGATAACGCCAGCGAGGTCATACTCTGTCTTCGCGGAAAGCCTGCCAGATCAGTTTAAGATTGGCAAGCACGTTGCGGCCCACCCGCATTTTACTGACACCGGGTTTCAAATCGTAATGGAGCACCATTGGTACCTCGACAGCAATGGCCCTCAACTGCCGCATACGCAACAAGAGCCGGGGCATACTGGAAAAGTCCTGCCGGTCAATAAACTGCGGCCCCCACTGGGCAATAGCACGTTTGATGAGAGAAGCGCGGTAAGCCCGAAACCCTGAGGTATAATCGCGCACGCCGGGCATGGGCAGACACAGGCGAAACAGCAAACCGGCGCCCCAACTCAGAAACTGACGTAAAGGCGTCACGCCAAGTGTGCGTGAGTCAGGTTGGTAGCGCGAAGCAATCACCAGTTCATACCCTTCGTTGAGCCTTTGTAACATGCGGATAATCAAACCGGGGTTGTGGGTATCATCGGCATCCATAGTAATAATGGCGTCTTCATCGGCGGCGATGCTTGCAGCATACGTCAGTCCGGTGCGTATGGCGGCACCCAGTCCCATATTGTGGAGGTGAGAAATGAGATGGACAGGTGGGGGATAACTGCGCACAACCTCGGCCGTCTGATCGGTAGAACCATCATCAACGACCACAACCTCGCCGTGCAATCCGCCTTCGACATAAAGCGGCAAGATCTTCGACAATAAGCGCGGCAATGCTTCGGCCTCATTGTAAGCCGGGAGTACAATAAGGGTTTGCCGTAGCATAGTGACTTCCTGAAAGCTACAACGTCCCCAACAACTTTTTGTACACGCCCATCGTCTCCTGCGCAGCGCGTCCCCACGAAAAACACGCGGCGCGTTGGATGCCCAATTCCTGCAGGCGTGCGCGCAAATCCTTGTCTTTGACAATGCGCCGCAGCGCCTCGGCGATGGCGGCATCATCGGTGGGATCGAACGTCAATGCCGCCTCGCCCACCACCTCGGGCAACGAGGACGTATTGGAACAAACGACAGGCGTGCCACACGACATCGCTTCCAGCGGTGGCAACCCAAACCCTTCACACAAGCTGGGGAAAACGAACGCCACAGCGCCATCGTAGATCGCCGGCAAATCGCAATCCTGAACATGCCCCATCAGCAGGACCCCATCGCGCGCCGGACTTTTCTCCAACGCCGCGAAGAAATCGGCGCTCAACCACCCGCGCTGGCCGGCAATCACCAACGACGGCACCTCATGCGCCAGATAAAACGGCTCCCACACCCGCAACAAGCGCGTCAGGTTCTTGCGTGGCTCGATGGTCCCCACATACAGCAGATATTCTTGCGGCAGGTGATAACGGGTGCGCACCGCTTCCACAGCCGTGCGCAATTGTGGCTCAAAGCGCGGGTCCGCCGCCTCGTAGATGACCGTGATCTTCTCCGGGGGGATGTGATAGGCGGCCATAATATCGCGGCGCGTGGCCTCCGATACGGCAATGATGTGGCTGGCGTGACGGCAATACAACGGCATCGTCAAGTTCAGATACCAGCGGTTGAGCGGTTTATGGTGTTCCGGGAAATTGCGGAAGATAAGATCGTGGACGGTAAGCACCGTCGGCACACCCTTCAAGTACGGCACCAGATGTTCGGTAGCATGAAAGAGCGCCGCGTGAGGAAGTAGATGGTTGAACGGGATATGCCCAAGCTGTCCCAGCCACACCATCATCCGCCAGGACTTGTACCCATAAACAACAGTACGCGCGGGCACATGCTCCAGACCCGGCAGTATCACAACGCCCTTTTCTCGGTTGTAGAACAACATCAAGCGATGTGAGAGGCGTGGCAACAAAGCCTGCGTCAGACTGGCGGCATAACGCCCCAAGCCTGCACGTTGGTGTACGGCTGCGGAAACGTCCACATAGATCGTCATAGGTTGTTATTATACCCACAGTGACGCTTAAGGCAAGTGTGTATAGGGGAGGGTCTTATCATTCTTGCGCCAGTTCCCCGTTTTTAGCTGATATAGTCGAGAAACGCGGATCTGGCTATCCAACGCGGATCTGACGATCCGCTCGCAGCCAAATGAAGTCACTGTAACGAGAATGCCTGGTGTATAGGGCTATCGCATTTGGCTACTTCCGGCAACTGAATATGGCCTAAAAAGTGCGTATTGCTTTTTTAATGGTTTTCCTCTACAATGGAAACATAAATGACACTCACATGCCAACGTGCCACGTGCCAACGCTCCAACGTGTCAATGCGCCAACTTTCAAACGCATAAGGAGGGTATGATGCCAAGTAAACTAGGAATTCACGGCATTTTGCCGGGCGAAACGTTAAAAGTGCTACAAAATCTCCTGGCGGCCGGGGCGACGATGACCACGGTGAAATCCGTGGAAGGCATCGGCTGGCTGAAGGATGTGAAAGCACTCGATGCGCGCGTACAAACTGTAGGCCGCTACATGCGCGGCGCGGATCCGACCGTCAACGTCGAAGGCCCTCCGCTGGACGACGACCTGCGCAAAGTCGCCCGCAAGGTGATGGATAGCCTGCTGCCCAAATGGGCGCCCCATCGCGCTTATGTGGACTACTGGGAAATCATCAACGAGCAGGACCCACCCGGGCCGGATGGACACCGTAAACTGGCCGAGCTGATGATCCACTGTATGGACATCGCCGATCGAGAAGGGTACAAGCTGGCGCTGTTTTCCTACAGCATGGGCACGCCGGAATGGGATGAAATGGAAGCCATCGTCGCTACCGGCGTTTTCGCTCGGGCCAAGGCGGGCGGGCACGCGCTTGCGCTCCACGAGTATGCCTATCCCATGAACGTGTGGTTTGGTGAACCCCTGCCGGGACGCCCCACCTACCCGGATCGCGGCCCGCTGGCCTGCCGCTACCGCTGGCTATATGAAGATTTCCTCAAGCCGCGCAACGAGGTCGTTCCCCTTTTCTTAACCGAAGTTAACCTGGCAAAAGACCTGCCGCAGGTTTCCGTCGAAGAATGGATGCAGCAGATGAAATGGTACGATGCGCGGTTGCGGGAAGACTACTACGTCGTCGGCGCCCATCTGTTCTCCCTGGGTGGCGCGGGCAGTTGGGACAATTACGACTTCACCCGCATGCTGCCGGAGATGGTCAAATATATGATCTCCATTAAGGATACACAGGACCCCACCTGGGAAGAGGCCGGCCCTGCCGCGCCGGTCATATCCACGCCGCCGCTGCCCCCCGAACCTGCGCCCCCGCCTGCGCCCTGCCAACCCCGTGAACCTTTCAACCGCCATTACCTGCTCCTGCCGCCGGGCGCGGATTGGCGTTGGATCGAGGCATGCCGTCTCTACTGGGAGACCTATCACGTCACCATCGGCTCCAGCGCCGATGATGCCGCTTATGGTCCCGGCCTCGGCGAGCGCGCCGTCACCGCCGTCAACCCGGCATGGTGGCCTGACGACCTGCAAGCGTTTTTCGAGACCTACTATCCGGGCGTGCGGTATGATCCCCTCGTCGCGCAAACGCCGCAGGAATTGGAAAATATCCTCCGGCAGCGCGTCGAACGTCGGCAACGTTTTGGATAACCGCGTATATTTTTGGTTGACAAATCGGTTAATATGTGTATACTTACCGACGCTCGGTAGGGAATATGAATCTTGACCCTTGATGCCGGTGTGTTATAATCGTCGAACGCCGACGTAGCTCAAACGGCGGAGCATCCGCCTTGTAAGCGGAGGGTTGTGGGTTCAATTCCCACCGTCGGCTTTCTGGGCAGTTGTTCCGAGCGGCAAAGGAGACTGACTGTAAATCAGTTGGCGCAACGCCTTCGGGGGTTCGAGTCCCTCACTGCCCACCTTATGGAAGCCTGCCCATGTAGCTCAGTCGGTAGAGCACTTTCTTGGTAAGAAAGGGGTCATCAGTTCAAGTCTGATCATGGGCTTTGGGTAGGGTCAATGGAGCAGTTTGCTCCTGCAAGTCAAATTATATAGGCGAGTAGCTCAACAGGCAGAGCAACGGTCTCCAAAACCGTAGGTTGCGGGTTCAATTCCTGCCTCGCCTGTCTGAATAAAAAAAACAACACCGCCGCATCAGGCGGTGTTTTAGAGTGTCAATAAGGGGATGGAGGCGCTTGTGGCTGCTGACCAGAAGGCAAAAGTCAAAAAGGATAATCCGATTGTGGCGTATTTCCGCACCACCCGTGCGGAATTGGGCCGCGTGCATTGGCCTACGCTGCAACAGGGCTGGGCGATGACCAAAATCGTTCTGGTGGTCACCGTGGCTATGGCCTTATTTCTGGGCGTGCTGGATTTCTTCTTCGGGTGGCTGTTGAGCAACCTTGTCACCCGCAATGTCTTGTTTATGGTTTTGGGTGTGGTCGTCGTCGTGGTATTGCTCGGTACCGCCTACTGGATCGGACGAGGGGAAGAGGCTTAGTTTTCATGGACGATGATCGTTCGTATTATGAAGAAGACGAGGACTTCGCAGCGGATGAATCCGAACTGAAAGACACGTTCGAGGTTCTCCCTGAGCTGGACCTCCCGCCGGAGTCGCTCTTCGAACGGTTTGGGCTGAATGTTCCGCCACCGGCAGAGGGCGTCGGCGCTCCCACCGAAAGTAAACCAACCGAAGTGGTGGGGGTGTTGCCGGAGCCTTTCGCCGAAGAAGAAGCCAAACCGGAAGCAGACGAACGCGCCTGGTACATCATTCATTGCTATTCCGGCTACGAACACAAAGTCAAGCATAACCTGGAACAACGCATCGAATCCATGGGCATGCAGGACTACATCTTTCAAGTTGTAGTCCCCACCGTAGAAGAAATCGAAATTCGAGATGGCAAACGGCGTACCGTGGAGCGGTGTCTCTATCCGGGCTATATCATGGTACAGTTGCGGCTGACGGATGATTCCTGGTACGTGGTGCGCAATACCCCCGGCGTCACCGGGTTCGTAGGGATGGGAAATACGCCGACGCCATTGCGCCCGGAGGCCGTCCAGGGCATTCTGCGGCGGATGGAAGCGGCAGCGCCGCAGGTGCGCGCCACCTTCAAACCCGGCCAGAAAGTGCGTATCATCGAGGGGCCATTTGCCGATTTTATCGGCACGGTGGATGACATTGATGAAGAACGCACCAAAGTTCGCGTCCTGGTTTCGTTCTTCGGGCGCGAAACCCCGGTGGAGTTAGATTTTCTGCAAGTGGAAAAAGCATAAGGTTGGGGCTTATCTATAGGCCCACATTGAGGGAGTATCAAAGATGGCAAAGAAAAAGATCAAGGCAGTGGTGAGATTACAGCTTCAGGCGGGCAAGGCCAATCCTGCCCCGCCCGTTGGCCCGGCGTTGGCTCCGCACGGCATCAACTTGATGAACTTCGTCAAAGAATACAATGCGAAGACTGCCCATCTGGCGGGCAACGTCGTTCCGGTTGACATTACGATTTATCAGGACTCATCGTTCTCGCTGGAATTCAGGACGCCCCCCACACCGGACCTGCTACGCAAGGCCGCCGGCGTCCCCAAAGGTTCGGCAGAACCCAACCGTAACAAGGTCGGCACCATCACGCGCCAGCAGTTGCGCGAGATCGCCGAGATGAAAATGAAGGACCTGAACGCGAATGACATCGAGGCCGCCGAAATGATGATTCGTGGCACGGCGCGCAGCATGGGAATCGCGGTCCAGGACTAGGCGCACAGCCGGTCTTTTAAGTGGGAGGGAAATCCCGTTATCTACCACAAGGAGCAGTAACAATGCCTAAACGAGGAAAAAAGTATCTGGAAGTCATCCAAAAGGTTGACCGTGACCGCTATTACACACCGCAAGAAGCGGTCAAACTGGTCAAAGAAGTCAGTTATACGTCTTTTGATGGTACCGTTGAGTTACACCTGCGCATGGGATTGGATCCGCGCCGTTCCGAACAACAGATCCGTGGCGTGGTGCGTCTGCCCTACGGGCTGGGCAAGACCGTGCGTGTACTGGTGTTCGCGGCAGGGGCGGATGCGCAAATCGCCCGCGACGCCGGCGCCGATTACATCATGGCCGACGACGAGGACATCCAGAAGATCATGGATGGCTGGGTGGACTTCGATATCGCCATCGCAGTGCCGGATATGATGCGCAAAGTCGGGCGTTTGGGCCGCGTGCTGGGGCGCCGGGGTTTGATGCCCACCCCCAAGACCGGCACCGTCGTCCAACCGGAAGACTTGCCGCGTGTGATTGACGAGGCGAAAGCCGGGCGTGTGGAATACCGCCTCGACCGTACCGCCAACATTCACTGCCCGATTGGGAAGGTGAGCTTCACCGACGAGCAGTTGCTCGGCAACCTTGCGGCAATTATGGATGCCATCCGGCGGGCCAAACCGGCCGCTGCCAAGGGCACCTACGTCAAGCGGGTCACCCTGGCGCCTTCGATGGGGCCGGGGGTGCGGGTTGATGCCGCACAAGCCTTAGCTTTGGAAGCCACCAAATAGTCGTATAACCCTGTCACTCGTTGTATCGTCTGCTGAAGACAGCAGGGGCCGCTTGAGGCTTAATCATCCTGCCGAGGCATGACCATCTTATTATAACCAAGCTCATCCATGAGCGCGATGGTCCTTGCATCGGCAGATGCAAGGACTTTTTTGTTGAGGGTCCATCGTTTGCAATCTTATAAGGAGGTGAGAAAGGTTGGCTATATCACGTGAACGCAAAGAAGAGCTGGTTGCCATTTACCGGAAACAAATGGCGGAGAGCCAGGGTGTGGTGCTGGCAAGCTACACGGCGCTCACCATGCCGCAGATGCAAGACCTGCGCCGCCGCGCCCGTGAGTTGGATGCACAAGTGTTTGTGATCAAAAACACGCTGCTCGACGTCATGCTGAAGGAGCAAGGGCTTCAAGCGCCCCAGGGGTTGCTCACCGGCGCAACGATGGCGGCTTTTTGCCATCGCGATGTTCCCCCGGTCGCCAAAATGCTCCTCGGTTTTAGCAAGGAAATGGAAGAAGGACGTTTCCAGGTAAAGGGCAGTGTTATGGAACGGCGATTTTTGAACCAGGCGCAAACCCAGGCGCTCGCCGATTTGCCAGGCCGTGAGGTGCTGTTAAGCCAGGTGTTGCGCTCGATCAACGCCCCGGCTTCGCAGGTGGTCGGTGTTGTGGCAAGCGGTATCCGCCAGGTGCTCAATGTCTTGCAGGCGTATGTGGATAAACTGGAAGGCGCCGGCAAGAACGCTTCCGCCGAAGCTGCAGCTTAAATGTACAAAAAAATCAAAATCAATGAACCCGAAAGGTAAAATGGAGGTTGAATTACAATGGCAGATCTAGCAAAGTTAGTTGAAGAAATCAGTGCGTTGACGTTAATCGAAGCCGCCGAACTGGTGAAGAAGCTCGAGGAGAAACTCGGTGTGAGTGCGGCTGCACCTGTTGCGATGGTGAGCGCTGCTGCGCCCGTCGCCGCCGAAGCTGAACCGGAAGAAGAACAGACCGAATTCACCGTCTTCCTCAAGGACTTCGGCCCCAAGAAGATCGAGGTCATCAAGGTCGTCCGCCAGATCACCAACCTGGGTCTCAAAGAGGCCAAAGAATTGGTCGAAGGCGCGCCCTCGAAAATCCTCGAGGCGGTCAGCAAGGAAGTGGCCGAAGACACCAAGGCCAAGCTGGAAGCCGTCAGCGCCGTCGTCGAACTCAAGTAAGTATCCCGGCACCACACGTCACCGTGACCCCCTCTTTATGGAGGGGGTCTTTTTGTAGACGGCTCTTGGGTTTCTGCGAGGCTGTGTTATACTTACAAGCGTTACAACGACCGGTGCAACAACTGGTCGTTATATGCATCTGGAACAGGACACGGGGATATGGAAAACCAATATAACCAACCTTTGCCGGAATCTATAGTGATCGAGCGTCTGCGCGCCGCGTTGCGACCGTTTATGGTCGTCGAGGAAGTGAAAGTGCTTTCCGGCGACGCCAAACCCGTTGTGCAATTCAGTGGACAACTCATGGCCGGCGATGACGAAGAAGCCGTTTTCGACGAGATCGTGCGGCGCTTCGCCGAACTGGGGTATACGCCGCTATTGACCCAGGGGGATGGTGAACAGCACCTGCAAGCCATCCCCGTCGTCGCCGACAACAAGACCGGCAAGCCGTGGCTTAACGCCTTGCTCTTTGTCCTCACCTTGCTATCCACATTGTTCGTGGGCGCCTTTCAAGAGAACGTCATCCCGCGCCGTCTTGCCGATATATGGCGCGGCTGGCCCTTCGCCCTGACCCTGCTCGCCATCCTGACCGCGCACGAGTTCAGCCACTACTTTGTGGGACGTCGCTACGCTTCACCGGTGAGCCTGCCGTATTTTATCCCCCTGCCCTTGCCGGGGAGCCTGGGAACTCTGGGGGCGATCATCTTCCAACGTGGTCCGATGCGCAGCCGCAAGGCGTTGTTCGACATCGGCATCGCCGGGCCGCTGGGCGGGCTGATCGTCGCCATTCCGCTCCTCTTATTCGGCCTCTCCAGGACTGAAGTGGGCACGCCGCGCTCATTCCTCGATCTTCCGCCCAATGAACCCGTTATGGTGTCGCAGGAGGGGAACTCGCTGCTTTATCTTGCCGCGAAGTACATCATTCATGGGCGGATCCTGCCCGACAAGAAAACCGGTGAGGATGTGTGGCTCTCTCCACCCAGCGCCGGGGGTTCGATTACCTTCGCCGCGTGGGTGGGCTTGCTGGTGACAATGTATAATCTCTTGCCGGTGGGGCAATTGGACGGCGGGCATGTCGCCTATGCGATGTGGGGACGCAAAGCATGGAAAATCGCCCGCGTCACCCTTTTTGTGATATGGGCGTGGGCTATTTTCTTGCTGGTGACGGGGAACTGGGGCGGATTGACCTGGGTCATGGTGGGCTTACTGGGGCGGTTCGTCGGCCCGCACCATCCACCACCCCTTAACGATCTTACTCCCCTGGACCCCCGTCGCAGGGTGTTGGGATGGGTGATGGTCATCATCTTCTTCCTGCTTCTCACCCCGATTCCCTGGACGAACTTCACGCTATAGGCCAGAGTTGCACGACCGTGGAAGGTTCAAGCAGGCCGACGCTTGGCATAGATGCCAGTCGCGCCTTCAGCGCCGCGCCGACCGGCACAGAAGGCTATTCTTATCACCTGATCCGCGCCCTGCTGCCGCTGCTTAATGCGCGCTATCGGGTGCGGCTGTACTTCCGCACGCTTCCGGCCTCAGGTGTTTTCCCTGACGCGGAGATACGCGTGATCCCCTTCCCACGGCTATGGACACACCTGCGCCTGTCGTGGGAAATGGTGTGCCATCCGCCCGATCTGCTCTTTGTGCCTGCGCATGTGCTGCCGCCGGTCCGCCCCCGTCGCACGCTGGTGACAATCCACGACCTGGGTTATCGCTATTTTCCGGAGGCACATCCGCCTGGGCAGCGGCTCTATCTGGATTGGAGTACCCGCTGGAATGTGCACATCGCCACACACATCCTGGCCGACTCCCACGCCACACGCGATGCCCTGATGCAAGAGTACGGCGTCGCCGCAGCGAAAATCACCGTGGCCTACCCCGGCTACGACAGTGACCTGGCGCCGGTACGTGATCCGGCGACGCTGGCCACGGTCCGGGCGCGTTATGGCATTCCCGGCCCCTATATCCTCTTTATGGGACGGATACAGCCGCGCAAAAATCTGGCGCGTTTGATCGGAGCGTTCGCGCGCCTTGTTCCCACACACCCGGATCTGTCGCTGGTGCTCGCCGGGCCGCTGGGCTGGCTGGCCGAACCGATCCGCGCACGGGTGCATGAAGTGGGACTGGAAGGGCGGGTGCTCTTTCCGGGCTACGTCGCCGCCGCCGATAAAGCTGCTCTGCTCTCCGGCGCGCAGGTCTTCGCCTATCCTTCGCTCTATGAGGGGTTTGGTTTTCCCGTGTTGGAGGCGCAGGCGTGCGGTGTACCGCTCCTGGCGAGCAACATTTCAAGCCTGCCGGAGGTGGTAGGCGATGGCGGGTTGCTGGTGGACCCGCTGGATGAAGCCGCCATTGCCGACGGCCTGGCGCGTCTGTTGGATGATGATATGTTGCGGCGCACCCTCGTCGCGCTCGGAGCGGCGAACCTGCGACGTTTCTCGTGGGAAGCCACAGCGCGCACGGTCTTGACCGTGATTGAAAATCTCTGAGGACCTCCTGGGATAAACAAAAATATCCCAAATAAAATTTGGGATATTTGGGATATTGTTCGGATTCAGGTTTAAAAACAGTTAGTCACATCAAGCGCAGTCCCGGATCAATATCGAGATCCCAGCCGGCGCGCACCCCGGCCTGATAACGATACGTCCCGGCAGCGGCAACCATGGCCGCGTTATCGGTGCACAGAATGAGCGGCAACACGTAGACAGGAACCTCCACGCGGGCACGGGTCGCCGCGCGCAGTGAAGCGTTGGCGGAGACGCCACCGGAAAGCAGCACGGCCTGCGCATTGTGTGCCTTTGCTGCCTGCGCGGTCTTCTCGGCAAGCACTTCGACCACCGACGCCTGAAAAGCCGCTGCCATATCGGCGATGAACTTCGGGGGGCGCGGGCCGTTGAAACGCTGCAAAGTACGCAGCACCGCCGTTTTCAGTCCGCTAAAGCTGAAATCAAAGGTCCCCGGCAACCACGCGCGGGGAAAGTCGAATGCGCGCGGATTCCCCTGCCGCGCAGCTTTCTCAATGACGGGGCCGCCGGGATAGCCGAGTTCCAGCAGCCGCGCCACCTTGTCGAACGCTTCACCGGCCGCATCATCCAACGTGCCACCGAGGTAGATGTAGCGCCCGTGGTCATGCATCAGGATCAATTCTGTGTGCCCGCCGGAGACGATCAGCGCCACGAGCGGAAACGGCGGCGCTCCGTCGGGTACGTCATCCTTCACGTCGGTATGCAGCCAGTGTGCGTACAAATGCGCCTCCAGATGGTTGACCGGCACGAGGGGCAGGCCCTTACCGAACGCCGCGCCTTTCGCAAAATTCACGCCCACAAGCAGCGAGCCGGGCAGCCCCGGCCCATACGTCACGGCGATGGCATCCAGATCATCCCATCCCACGTGCGCCTCGCGGAGCGACTGCTCGACGACAGGCGCGATGGCCTCGACGTGGGCGCGCGAGGCCAGTTCCGGGAAGACACCGCCGTACTGCGCGTGTAAATCCACCTGCGACGCAATCACATTGGACAGGATGGTGTGTCCATCCTCAACGACTGCGGCAGCCGTCTCATCGCACGATGTCTCAATCCCCAAAATCCGCATGGTGCCTCCCTCGAAAATGGTGATCAGGGATTCGGGATCAGGATACTACCTCACCCCCTACTCCCGGATAGTCTCTCAATTGAGTGTTGGTGGCCTATCTTTAACCACAGAGAAAACGAAGAGCACTTAACCCTTTCCCCACACCGGCGTGAACATCATCCATTCGTCGGGGCGTTGACGGATGAAATCCTCGACCTGTTCCAGAATACGCCGCAGGTTCACCGCCACATCTTGCTGTCGGTCGCCGGTATGCACCAGTTCAAACGGTGGATTGGCGACGACCTTGTAGATACCGTCCTCATAACGGGGCGCCAGAACGATCACGGGACTGTTGGTCCGCAATGGAATCCGCACATAACCGCTCGGCAGGTGCGCCGGCGCCCCGAAAAACTCCACCGGTTCATCGCCATTATGAACGGGATAGTCCGGCCCGGTCACGACAATGCCGCCGTTCTCCAAACGCTCCAGGGCCTCACGCAGGGACTCCGGGCTGATGGGCGTCATCCGCGCACCACAACGCTCACGCAATTGATTAAAGGCCACCACATCAGGCGTCGGATCGGCCAGCGAGAGGGCCTGCAAGGAGCCCGGCACGCTTTGCGCCAGGGCAATGCCGCACAAATCGAAGTTGGACATGTGACACGCCAGGATGAAGACACCCCGCCCGGCACTCAAAGCCTGTTCGATGTAGGCCAGCGTCTCCGGAGGAATGATGACCGGAGGGCGGAAATCCGCTGCACGGGTGATGCCGCGCCCTAGATTGTAAAAGGTTTCGTAGTAACGCCGCCCGGTGTTGTAGAAAAGCCGGTAGAGCGTCCGGTTTAGCGTTGCCGTAGATGCCGTTTCGCCCAGAACGTGGCGCAGGTTGGCCCGCGCGGCGTGATACATCGGCGGCTTGACCCACGTGACGAGACGCGCCCAGAGGAAGGCGACAAGGCGCCTCCCCCGGAAAGGCTGGTATTTCATAATGCGGAGCGCAAGCCGCACAAAGCTACCTGTGGTAATGAGTTGACGTTTGCGCATAAAGTCGGATAGTCGGATAGTCAGATAGTCGGATAGTCAGATAGTCATTAGTCGGATAGTCAGATAGTCGAATAGTCGGATAGTCGGATAGTCGGATAGTCGGAAAACTTGAGAGCTTGGCGGCAAGATTTCGTCTACGTATCATAAAAGAATCTGCGTGCCGTTACGATGCCATTGGCACGACCAGGTCGTAGGGATAATCGGTGAGGTTGCAGATATTGCCGCTTTCATCCAGCCACAGGGTATCCTCAATGCGGCATCCCATCCCCTGCTCAGGGTAGTACAGCCCCGGTTCGAGGGTAAAGACGTGGCCGGGCGTCAGGCGCGCAGTGTTTCCCTCATAGTCGAAGAACGAAGGCGCTTCGTGGATGTCCAGTCCGACGCCGTGTCCCAGCCCGTGGACATAGCCTTCAAGCGTCATCGGATCGCTGCCGATGCTGGGGTGTCCGCGCCCCTCGAAGAAAGCGCAGGCCATACGCTGGTAACTGCGGGTTTCTTCGCCAGACTTCAGTGCCGCCCTGAGATACGCCGCGCAGTCCATAACATCGCGGTACAAGCGCGATACCCCATCGGGCGCGTAGCCCAGGCAAAAAGTGCGTGTCATGTCGAAGAAGTAGCCGCCCCCGATCTCGCGTGGGTAGATGTCGAAGATGATGGTCTCACCCAGCCGCAGCGGCATATCGAGGGTGCCGTGATTGTGCGGTACGGCGGCGTCGCGCCCGGCCGCAAAGATGAAGCCCTCGGCATCATCCAGCCCTTGTTGCAGGATGAGGTGGTGAATGTGTGCGTGAACATCGCCGACGGTGAGGGCGCGATTTTCGGTCGCGTGGCGCAGCGTCTCGTCAGCGCCGACGGCGTGCCCTTGCAGAAACGCCACCGTCTGGCGCACGACGTCAGCGGTGCGGCGGCCCACCTCGCGGATGCGGGCAACTTCGGCAGCGTCCTTCGTCGCGCGCGCTTGTTCGATGAGATTAGGCTCCAATTCGCCCACGATCTCGATAGCCGGCAGCGCCGCATCCAGCGCCTTGAGGAAGGCATAGGCGCTGCCCTGATCACGGTAGCCGTAGACGCCCACCCGCCCGGTCACGCCCAGGTCGGCGAAGATGGCGGCCTGGTAGGCCACGGACGCAGCCAGGACATCGCCGCCGTGCTGTTTCAGCAGCCCGCCATAGTCGTAGCGGGTGTTGATGATCACCGGATACCCGGCAGCGGCAGCCTCCTCGCGCTCGATGGGGCTGGCGATGATGGTAGGGGGTTCGCCGCGCTTTTTGACGAGCAGGGCCTGCGTCATCCGCGCGCCGTTGAGCATGTAGATGAGCGGTGAATTGCCCGCCACTTTGCCGCTGACGACGATGGCATCGAGGTTGCGGGTGGCCATCAGTGTGTCTAGATCACGTTGCATATTGTAGTCCTTTCATTTGACCGACCTGCACAGGTTGCGATTGGGCGCGCTATGCAGTTTTCCCTTTGAAATTTCGTAAGGGTTCCAGGCACGCCATCACTTTGATAATAGCATCGAAATCAGTCGCGGCAAGTTTGGGAGGCATGACTCTCCTGAAAAAAGGGCTACCGATACTGACCTGAAGTACAGGTGCAAATTCGTTCTGGTGGGCAATGTCACTCTGCCGAATTTCGTTTATAATGGGCGTAATTCGCGATTCGTAATTCGTAATCGGAGAGGATTTTATGACTACAGTTTCAGTTTCACATATCAGCAAATCTTTCGGCGCGGTAAAAGCCGTCCAGGATGTTTCCTTCGAGGTTTATCCGGGCGAGGTATTCGGTTTGCTGGGGCCGAACGGTGCCGGCAAGACCACGACAATTCGCATGATGCTGGATATTTTCCGGCCCGACAGCGGCGAGATCACAATCTTCGACGGCAAGCTGACCGAAGACAAGAAAAACCGCATCGGCTATATGCCGGAGGAGCGCGGGCTGTACAAAGACTTGAAGCTAGAGCCGACGCTGATCTTTCTGGCAACGCTCAAGGGTCTCGATGAGGCCACCGCACGGGCGCGATTGGGTCCCTGGCTGGAGCGCTTCGAGTTAACCGACTTCCGCCAGCAGAAGATTCAAAACCTCAGCAAAGGCATGCAGCAGAAGGCACAGCTCATCGCCACCCTGCTCCACGACCCCGATTTGCTGATCGTGGATGAGCCGTTCTCAGGATTGGACCCGGTGAACACACGCCTGGTGAAGGACATCATCGAGGAATTGCGCCAGCAGGGCAAGACGATCATTATGTCGGCCCACCAGATGCATCAGGTGGAGGCGCTGTGCAACCGCATCGTGCTCATCAACCGTGGGCGTACCGTCCTCTACGGCGAAGTGAGCAAGATCAAGCGCGACTTCGCCGGCAACGCGCTGACCATCGAGGGACAGGGCGATTTTACCGGCCTGCCCGGCGTGCTGGAAGCCCGCCGTCACAACGGGACCTGGAATCTGACGTTGGATGTGGGCGTGGATTCCCAGGATGTGCTGCGGGCCATTATGCGTCGGGACAACGTCAGGTTGGAGCGTTTTGAAATCGCTGAACCCTCGCTGGAGGACATCTTCGTCACCGTCGTGCAGCGCGCCGGAGATGATGATAGGGATAGGGATAAGGAGACAGTATATGCGTAAGTTCTGGCTGATCGCCAAACACGAGTACCTGAAAATCGTCAGGCAGAAGTCGTTCCTGGTCGGCACACTCGGCATGCCGGTGTTGATTATCCTGGTGATGGCGGTCAGTATCCTGGTAGCCCTGGGACAACGCGGGAACCTGCCATTGGGCTACGTGGACCACACCGGCCTCTTGAGCGAATCCGTGGTCTTGCCGGCCCCCAAAAGGGGCGAAGAACCGCCGGTCGCCATTCGCGCTTTCGCCGACGAAGCCGCCGCACAGGCCGCGCTGGAAGCCGGCATCATCCGGGCATACTATGTTGTGCCCGCCGACTATGTGCAGTCCGGGCGTGTGCAGCTCTTCTTCCTCAACAAACGCCCCGGCGAGCGCGTTCAGGAAGACTTCGCGGACTTTCTGCGGGTCAATCTGCTGGCTACGTATCCCCCCGCCGTTCAACAACGTTTGCTGGAAGGTTCCTCGGTGACGTTCCGTTCCATAGATGGCGGCCGGGAGCTGGAAAGTGACAGTGTGATCGGATTCATCGTGCCGTTTGTGGCGGCGTTCTTCTTCATCTTTGCGGTGCTGAATTCTGGCAGCTACATGCTCCAGGCGGTGACCGATGAGAAGGAGAATCGCACGGTCGAGGTTCTCGCCACATCTATCCGCCCCGAAGAATTGATCGGTGGCAAGGCGTTGGGGTTGATGAGCGTGGGACTGACCCAATTGGGCATCTGGGTTCTCACCAGCGTCATCGCGCTGTTCGCGGCTTCGTTTTTCGTGCCGGAGGTGCGGATGCTGCGCGTCCCGTGGTCATTCCTCGGCGTTGTGGCGCTGTTCTTCGTGCCGGCCTACGCGCTGATTGCCGGGTTGATGACCGCCATAGGCGGCATGGTCACCGATCTGCGTCAGGGGCAGCAAATCACGGGCATCCTCAACCTTTTCTTCTCACTGCCGTTCTTCTTCATGGCATTGATGATGGCGAAACCCAACAGTCCGTTGATCATTGCCCTGACGCTGTTCCCAACGACGGCCTTCGTCACCATCACTATGCGCTGGGCGATGACGACGGTGCCGCTGTGGCAACTGGGATTAAGTCTGGTGTTTTTGGTCACGTCTGCCGTGGTGAGCGTGTGGCTTGCAGCGCGTATCTTCCGTTTGGGAATGTTACAGTACGGACAACCGCTGAAGGTCAAAACCATCGTCGCTGCACTGCGCAACGACAATGGATTGCGGACACAGCGACTATGAACGAGGTGCGACAATGCGCAATGTGATGATCGTCATCAAACATGAGATTCGCAACACCCTGGGGAAGCCTTCTTTTTGGTTAACCACGTTTCTTCTGCCGGCCATCATCATGGTCTTTACGTTTGGCGCGCAATTTCTTAGCCGCAAGGCGTTTGAGACAGAAAAGGATGTGTTATCCAGCGACACTAAAAGCGAAGTCTGGGCGATCGGTTATGTGGATTATGCCGGGGTGATTAAAACGCTGCCTCCCGACGTTCCGCCGGCGCTTGTGCGGGCATTTCCCGATGAAGACGCCGCGCACGCCGCCCTGACTGCCGGTCAACTACGCGAGTATTACATCATTCCGGCAGATTATATGGATACCGGGAAACTCACGGCAGTAGAAAAGGAATTTGCGCCGCTGGGCGGCATCGGTACGGCTGATGTTTTTTCGTATATTGTACATTACAATCTGGTCGGGGATGTGACACTAGCCAGACGGATTTCCGACCCGCTTTACAGTGTGGAAACGACGGCAGTTGCAGCGCCGGACGCCAATGCCGGCGAAGACTACGGGACGCGCTTCATCGTCGGTTATGGGATGCTCTTCATCTTCTTTTTCGTACTGACGATGAGCAGCAGTTTTATGTTGCAAAGCGTCTCGCGGGAGAAAGAGAATCGCACGGTGGAGGTGTTACTGGTCAGCCTGCGCCCACGCGAGTTAATGTTGGGGAAAGTGTTAGGGCTGGGGATCGTGGCCCTGGTGCAAATGGCGGTCTGGCTTGGCGGCAGCTATCTGACGTTGGATCGTGGCGGCTCGACCCTGGCAACGCTCGGCGTCTTCATTGGAAACATCACCCTGCCAAAGGGACTTATGGTGTGGGGACTGCTCTACTTCGTGCTTGGCTACATCCTCTATGCCTCGATCCTGGGCGCGATCGGCGCGCTGGCACCGAATGCCCGCGAGACGGGGCAGTTTACCTTCCTTGCCATGTTGCCGTTGATGTTACCTTTGTGGTTCAACAGCGCCTTTGTCGAAGCGTCCAACGACATCGTGGCGACCATCCTGAGTCTCATCCCCTTGACCGCGCCGACTTCGATGCTGCCGCGCCTGGCCGCAGGCGGTGTGCCGCTCTGGCAACCGCCGGTCAGCCTGGCCGGCCTGGCCGTGACGACCTATCTCTTCGTCCTGCTTTCCGCACGCTTCTTCCGCGCCGATACCCTGCTCTCCAGTACAAGCATGAGCTGGAGGCGACTGCGGGAAGAATTCGAGAAGGGGAATGAGAAACGAGTAATGAGAAATGAGTAATGAGCTATCTCTTTGCCTCTTAACTCATTTCTCTTTACCCTTTACTCATCACTTCAAAATGTAATACGTTCCCCGCTTTTCCCCGACCTTGAGGATGATGCCGCGCTCGACGAGGTCGGCGAGGTCCAGACGCAAGGTTTCGGCGGTCACATCGGGGCAGAGCGCCTGGTAATCGCGGTTGGTGATGCGGCCATGCTGCTGCAAAAAGGCCAAAGCCTTCGCCTGACGTTCGTTCATCGTCAGATCGGCGCCGGCAGGCAACAGCACAGGCTGACGCTGTTGCACGCTCTCGAAAATGACGGTAAACGAGTAGTCCGTCGGGCGGAACTGCGGCGGTGAATGGCCTGCGTTCACCATGTCCTGGATCATCAAGTCCACCCCCAGCCCCAATTCTTCGATGTAGCCCCACTGATACAACCCGTTGACGATGCGCGGATTGCGCGAGAAGTGCTCATCCACAATGTTTTCCAGCGTGATGTAGCCGGGCAGACCACCGGGGCTGGAAATCTCCAGCCGATTGCTGAACATGCGCACCTCGATCGCACGCCCGCGTAGACGATAATCGCGGTGCGCCACCGCATTGACCAGCGCCTCGCGGATGGCCGACGGCGGATATAGCCACTGTTCTTTGCGTTCCAGGCCACGCACCACCGCCCCCACACGGATTTCGGCTTGCAAGATGTCCCACGCACGCTGGATGATGTGCGCCAGTGGGCCGTCGAACTCCACCCGCCGCCCATAACCCGGCTCACCACTTTCCTTGTGCACCTGAACGCCGTCAAAGCGCACGAATGTCAACCCGCTACGGGGTATAAACGCTTGCGGTTTTTTCCCAAACAACAGCATCCCCGCCACGGTCGGCCGGCCTCCGGGGAGCAACCAGCCCATTTCCAGCAGCACATCATCAATGGGGCGACTTAGCGGGCGTCCCTGGCGCTTCTCCCACATCTCGACGAATTCACGCAGCGTTTCGGGATCGAGATCGTCGCGCGTCGCGCCGGGGACCGGCTCGGCTTCGTATTCACCGGCGGAGCGACTGGCGGTAAGCTGCTGCAACTGCTCACCGGTCAGCGGGCGGTTTTCCACGCCGGTACGGATAAGCACCCGACCATCGTGCAACGTGTGTAACTCGGCGCTACGCTGCACGCGCCCCACGAAGACGAACGCCCCGCCGACCTCTACCTGCTCCCACGTGATGGGAATCGGCGGACGGCAAAGCCTTTCGGCCTGCGGCACGATCTCGCCGAACTCTTCGGGATAGACATCGCCGCTCGGGGTGCCGCCTTCGTCAACACCAACGTAAACCGTTCCCCCGTCGGCGTTGGCAAACGCGATGAGGGTCTCGGCCAACGACATCGCGTCCGCTGTCGGTAACAACGCCGTCAATTGACTGGAGCGAGGCCGGATTGTGTCGTGCATATCAAGCTCCTTTTCCGATTACCAATCCCCAGTTACTCATCCCCGGTTACCAGTTCCTCATCGCCATTGTTGCTGGCCGTATCCCCATTGCCGTTACTTTCACCACCGCTGGGCAGACGCGCGATGGTCGCCACGCGGTCACCATTCTTCAAATCCATCATCTGCACGCCGCGTGTGTACCGTCCCATCTTGGGGATTTTGTCCACGCGGATACGCAGAACAATGCCATTTTCAGACATCAACGTGATTTCGTCATCATCCTGGACAACGCGCCCATCCACAACCGGCCCGCTCTTGTCGTTGGCCCGGTAAGCCTGAACGCCCTTGCCGCCGCGTCCCTGGGTGCGGAACTCATCCAGCAGCGTGCAACGCCCGAAGCCCTTCAGCGAAACCAGGAAAAGTGAACCGTCCGGTTCGACCACCTCGGCAACACTCAAACGGTCGCCCTCTTCCAGGCTTATGGCGATGACGCCTGCTGCGGCGCGGCCCATCGGACGCACTTCCTGTTCATTGAAACGCAACGCCTGCCCCTGTGCCGTCACCAGGATCAGATCATCGGTGCCGCGCGTCAGCCGCACCCAACCCAGTTCGTCACCCTCGTTAAGCGAAATGGCAATCAGCCCGCTGGGACGCACATTGCTGAACTCTGACAGCGACACGCGCTTGATGCGCCCCTGGCGTGTGACCATCGAGAGATAACGCGCGTCATCGAAGCTCGACACAGGCACAACGGCAGTCACACGCTCCTCAGGGTCTATCGCCAGAATACCGGCAATGAGCGAGCCTTTGGCCGTGCGCCCGGCGTCGGGAATCTGGTACACTTTTTCCTGGTACACCTTTCCCTTATCGGTGAAAAAGAGGAGCGTGTCGTGGCTGTGCGCCGAAAGCAGCGCGGTGATCTCGTCCTCGTCGCCGGTGGCCATGCCGATGACGCCGCGCCCCCCGCGTTCCTGCGCGCGGAAAGTCGTCCACGGCATGCGCTTGATGTAGCCGCGTTGGGTGATGGAGATCAGGACGCTCTCCTCTTCCACCAGGTCTTCTTCGTCAATGGCGGCATCTGCGTGGGGACGGATGACGGTGCGGCGCGGGTCGGCGTAGTGCTCGCGCAACTCCAGCAAGTCCTGACGGATGACCTGACGCTGCTGCAACGGTGAGGCCAGCAGCCCCTCCAGATAAGAAATCGTCTTGAGCAACTCGGCATATTCCTCCTCGAGCTTCTGGCGCTCCAGCCCGGTGAGGCGGCGCAGTTGCATATCGAGGATCGCCTGCGCCTGAATCTCGGTCAGCCCGAAGTTGCTCATCAGGCGATTGCGGGCGGTATCCACGTCCGGCGACTCGCGGATCGTCTTGATAATGGCGTCCAGGTGATCCAGCGCGATGAGCAGGCCCTCGACGATGTGCGCACGGGCCTGGGCCTTATTGAGATCAAACTGGGCGCGGCGCACCAGCACTTCAATGCGGTGATCGAGGAATACCTGGAGCAAGCGCCGCAACGGCAGGATGCGCGGCACGCCATCCACCAGCGCCAGCAGTTGGATGCCGAACGTGGATTGCAGGGGCGTGTGCTTATACAGGCGGTTCAACGCCTTTTGTGGTTGCGCGCCGCGCTTGAGTTCGATGACGATGCTCATCCCGCGCTTATCCGATTCATCGCGCAGATCGCTGATCTCGTCCAGTTTGCCTTCGCGGACAAGGGCCGCGATGCGCTCAAGCAAGCTGGACTTGTTCAGTTGATAGGGAATTTCGGTGACGACGATGCGGAAGCGTCCACCGCGCATTTCTTCGATGTTGGCGACGGCACGCACGACCGCTTGTCCACGTCCGGTGGCATACGCCTTGACAATCGGTTCCTGCCCCAGGATCTGGCCGCCGGTGGGAAAATCCGGCCCTTTGACGTATTCCAACAGCTCTTCGACGGCAATTTCCTCGCGGCGGTCCCAGTTGTCGAGGATGTGCACCAGCGCGTCCACAATTTCGCCCAGATTGTGCGGCGGGATGTTGGTTGCCATCCCCACGGCGATGCCCGAGGCACCGTTGACGATCAGGTTGGGCAGGCGGGCGGGCAGGACGGTGGGTTCTTTCAGACTGCCGTCAAAGTTGTCGGTCCAGTCTACGGTGTCTTTTTCGATGTCATTGAGCAGCTCCATCGCAATGGGCGAGAGACGCGCCTCGGTGTAACGCATCGCGGCCGGGGAGTCGCCGTCAATCGAGCCGAAGTTGCCCTGCCCATCTACCAGCAAATAGCGCATGGAGAAATCCTGCGCCATACGCGCCATCGCCTCATACACGGCGGAATCGCCGTGGGGGTGATACTTACCGAGCACCTCACCGACGATACGGGCAGATTTCTTGTGCGGTGTGTTGGGACGCACACCCATGTCGTGCATGGCATAGAGGATGCGCCGTTGCACGGGCTTGAGGCCGTCGCGCGCGTCGGGCAATGCCCGCGCCACGATCACGCTCATCGCATAATCGAGATACGCCGTGCGCATCTCGTGTTGGATGTCTACCGTTTTGATGATACCGATCTGGTCTTCTATACTCAAAAAACTCTCTCCTCCACAGGGTTGCCATGTGGTGCCGCGAAATTCTTTCGGCCACGGATTTCACGAATTTCACGCAGGTATGTGAAATTCGCGGCATTTGTGGCAGAAAATCGGGGAATGTATCGGTTCCCGAAAGAGTATTATACCCCAAAAGGGAGAGAGAGCGAACGGGTATGAGGAGGCTTCACAGGGCCTCATCATGCTTGCGCCGAGGGGAACGCCAGTTCCCCTGTATGCCCGCCATTCAGGTCAGCGTTTGTGCTCGATCTCTTCCAACTCGTGGCTTTTCGTCTCGTAGGGATTGGCGATCAAGATGATGCCGATGGGAAGTAGCATAAGGCCGGCCGCGACGACCCAAAACCACTCCATGGTGGGAAAAACCTTTAGCAAAACTGCCGCCAGCGCCGGTCCAACGACGTAGGAAACGCGCGCCACCGTGGTTGTCCAGCCGATGCACGCGCCGCGCCGTTCGGTGGGGAAGACTTCCGGCACGTAGACGACGATCCAGGTATAGGTGAAGGAAGTGAAGAAGCCGGTAAGCGCCGCAGCGACAGGGAGCACCCACCCACGCCCAAAGCCCAGGACAACGAGAATCGCCGCCAGGCACAGGCATCCGCCGACGAACGCCGGCGTGCGTCCGATGCGATCCATAATCGCACCGGCGCTCACCCCACCGATGATCGCCAGCACCAGTGAAGCCAGCAGCACCGTAGACCATTGTCCAAGAGTGTAGCCGTGGAGGGTCATAAAGTAGTAGCCGGCCCAGAAGTAAAGGAACTGGTAGATCAGCCAGCACAGCCAGACCGCGGAGGCAATGATGATGTAGCGCACGTCCTGACGGTTGATCACGCCCAACCCAAAAAAGTGATTTTTGCGGGTTCCTGCGCGCCGCTCGCCCTTGACGACCTCGTAGCGTCCGGTTTCGCGCATGAAGAACCACATCGCCAGTGCCGGCAGCATCAGCACGAATACGACACCGTACATCCATTTCCAACTCAGCCCCAGGACGTTCATCAACAGCGGCGGCAGGATCGCTTGCAGGGGCAACAGTCCGATGACGTAGACGATGGCCACGTACTTGGCGCGTTTATCGGCGGGCGCTTCCTCGCTGACCGGAATGGACCACATGTTGGAGACCGTAGTAAACATCGCAATCGTGTAGAACACCATAAACAGGTGTAACGTCGGCGTGAATAGTACCACGCCAAGCGATGACAGTCCCATCATCAACACCAGGACAAGGATGGAATACTTGCGTCCGATGATGTCGTTGAGGCCGTTCAACAAGAAAATGAGAAACGTGGTAGCCAGATAGAGTGCCTCGTACCAGGAAAAATCCGAAGCGGTGATGTCATAGGCTTCGATGATATAGGGGATCGCCGTGGTTTTGATCATCGAGATGTACTGATCCAGCAAGGCTACCCAGCCCATAAAAATAACCAGGAAGATGAGATAATTTCTGCTGCGCACTACACTTTTGCTCTTGAGGGTGTCAGTTGTACCTGCTGTCATAGTCTTCTTCCTTCAACGTTTGTTGATTTTTGTTATGTGGTCGGCCTCCACTCCCCAGGGCCTTATCAGATAAAGCCCTGCTCCATTTCCAGGGAGACTTGACGTCAAACCAGAGATATTGTAACATAGTTTCGCGAAGGGGGTAGCCTACTCTGTCTGGGCCAATTGCTCTGTTTGAAGCGTACTTTTATTTTTCAGATTTATCTTCAGAAAGGAACACCAATGAACATCACCATTGTTAACGGCAACAGTCATCCTCATCAGACGACCTTTGAGACTTATCTGAGCACACTCGCGGCGCAATTGACGGCAGAGGGTCATACCGTTACCCCATACACGCTGCGCGAGATGGATATCCGCTATTGCGTCGGCTGCTTTGGCTGCTGGGTGAAGACGCCCGGCGAATGTGTGGCCCGTGATGCTTCGCGGGAGGTATGCCGCACGCTCATCAACAGCGATTTTGCGCTGTGGGCCGCGCCACTGCGCCTGGGATTCCCCGATGCAATGCTAAAGAAGATGTTGGACAAGTCCATCCCTTTGCTTCATCCGTACTTTCTAATAGACGATGGCGAGGTGCGCCACCGTCCCCGCTACGACCACTATCCGCGCGTCGGGCTGTTGCTGGAAAAAGAGGCCGATACCGATGCGGAAGATTTGCGCATTGTGGGTGAAATCCTCACCCGCACGGCAAAGGGTTTAAAGAGCCGCATGGAGTTTGTGCTCACAACCGAGCAGCCGGTGACGGATGTGGTACACGCCATAACGAACGGCGGAGGGAGCGTGCCCTTCACCCCGCAGCTTGCCCCCATTCCCGGCGTGCGCGTCACCCCACCGGGACGCCTGACCGTGTTCAACGGTTCGCCGCGCGGCGCAAAAGGCAACACGCCGCTGCTCCTGGAGCACGTGATGCAAGGGTTCACCGCCGCCGGCAACCGCACCGCCGAGATGTTCCATCTGGTACGCCAGAATGAGCTTGAGTCCTATCGGGAAATGTTCGCTGCGGCCGAGGCAGTGCTTGTGGGATTCCCGCTGTATACCGATGCGATGCCGGGCATCGTCAAAGCGTTCATCGAGGCCCTTGAGCCGCTGCGTGGACGGGCCGGCAATCCCCCGTTGGGCTTCCTGGTGCAGTCGGGATTTCCGGAGTCGCTGCACTTGCGCTATGTGGAACGTTACCTGGCGAAGCTCGCCACACGCCTGGGCTGTCCGTATCTCGGCACAATCGTCAAAGGCGGCTGTGAGAGTGTGCGTTTGATGCCGGAAATCCTAAACCGCAAGTTATTTGCGCAATTGTTTGAATTGGGCAAACAGCTTGGGGAAACCGGCCAGTTCGATATGGCGCGCCTGCAAAAATTAGCCAGGCCGGAACGCTATCCGGGCTATATGAAGCCGGCAATTGAGGGAATGCTGTTGTTTTTCTCGGTGTATTGGAGCAATCAACTCAAGGAAAACGGCGTTTACGAACAACGGTCGGCGCGTCCCTACCAGGATTGAGAGCCAGCCACAGAGAGCGGGGCAACCCGCTGGTTCGAGCGCGCCCCTCCTGTCGCAATGGGCCTAGATGCGCTCATTCACCCATTCGCCCTGTTCGTTGCGATAGGCAATGTGCGCCGTCTGCGTGTTCAAATCCACATGCAGGGTACAGGTGGCGTCGCCATGGTCCCACCTCAGCCCCAACGCATGCCCGGATGTGTCCAGCACGCTGAACGCGCCGTTGAAGGCCGGGTAAGTGTTGCGGAAGCGGATCAGCCGGAAGAGACGCTGCACCACCGGACGTTGGACGGCGGCCTCGATCTCGTCCAGCGTGTAGTTGTGGCGGTTGATGGCGCGGCGTTCCCCTGTTTCCGCGACCGCCGCATAGTCATTTTCACCTGCCAACAAGCCCACGTAGTAGATTTGCGGGATGCCCGGTGCAAAAAGTTGAATGGCCCGCGCAATCACATAAGCGTCATCGTCGGCATTGAGCGCGGAGTAATAGGTGATGTTCACCTGATGCGCGTCGAAGTCGGGATGGGCGGCCGGCGGTGTCATCAGGCGGGTGAGATTCGCGCCGCGCGCAAGCAACTGCTCTACGACCGGACGTGCTTCCTCTGAAGTGAACAGCCCATCCAGGTCAGGCTGGACGGGGATGCCGTCGTGACAATCGAGCGTGGTAAATTGCTGGCGCGGGCAAATCCGCAGGTAATCGCACAATTTGCGGCTTGAGCGATTAAACAGGGTGTGGAGCGTCAGAAACGGCAGGATGAAATCGTAGACCGGATAGCCGTGATCGGCCAATGCGCGCTGCGTGACGAAGGGCGCGTGGACTTCGGGCAGCAATGTGAGGCCGATCTCGTCCGCGTAGGCGCGCAGCCAATCGAAGAAAGCGTAAATCTCCGGTTCGACGAAAAAGCAGCTCGTCCCCGCCTTCTTGATGACATAGCCCACGGCGTCCAGCCGCACGATGCGGATGTTTTGCGCGCGCAGGTGGCGCAGTTCCGCCTGAAGCAACGCCCGTGTCTTGGGGGAGTTCACATCCAGGTCAATCTGCTCCACCCAATCGCGGCCACCGAAGGTGGCCCAGATGCGTTCTACGGCGCCCGTCTCCTCGATGGTGACATCGGTGAACGGGTGTTCCGGGCGACGCAGGGCAATGCGAGCCACATCGGAGGCCGGTGGGTTGCCGTCGGGCCAGACTTTGTCCAACGTGATAAACAGGTCGGCGTATTCGGAGGCACGTCCACGTCGGGCAAAATCCTGGAAATAGGTCGAACGCCGCGAGATGTGGTTGACCATCAGATCGGCGGCCACGTCAAACTCCGCACCGATGCGGCGGATGTCGTCCCACGTTCCAAATTGCGGCGCCACTTCGCGGTAGGTGATGGGCGCAAAGCCTCGATCTCCCGACGAGGGATAAAACGGCAGAATGTGAACGCCGCCGAACAGTCCGGCGAGCGGGCCGGTGAGGGTGCCGTACAGCGCGGACAAGTCACCCCCCAGCGAATCCGGGTAGGTAATAAGCTGTGCCTGGTTGCGAACTGCCAGTGGTTTCATTCTATGTCTCCCTGTTTAGTCGTTAGTTTGATAGTCTTGTAGTGTCTTCTCAGCCATAAGCTTCTGCATCCTCACGCCTCTGCACATAAATGGATGTCCGCGGGGGTGCCTTGCCCCTACCCCAATATACATCGGTCGCCAATCCGCGCAACTTTCCCAAACTTATAGAGCTTCCGGCAACTGAATATGGCCTAAAGGCCAGGGAAAGAGGGGGATGTGGTGGGGCACACCCCACTAAAGATACCGCTTTAGCGGCACAACAGACAGCACGAGGGGAACTATCCATCCAGAAAATCCTACCCAAAAGAGGATAAAACACATAACAATCGAACAAAATATGTGGTATCATGACGCTGTAAAGTCGCAAGTAAGGAGATGAACATGCACAAACAATTAAAAGAACAGATTGCACGTCTTCGAGATGCCGGTGCGTTGTACGTAGATGCGCGCTGGTATCCCTTCGAGGAAACCAACGAACTGCTGATGTGGAACGGCAATCTCAAGGAAGCCACCGCCACGCGCGAAAGCGGCGTCGGCGTGCGGGTGCTATACAAAGGGGCCTGGGGTTTCTCGGCGGCCTCCGACCTCAGCAACCTCACGGCATTGTTCGATAAGGCATTCGACAATGCCCGCGTCGCCGCCGAACGGGTCACCTTCCCCGTGCGCCTGGCCGAAAAGGATGCCATCCAGGCCACCTTCAGAAGCCCCAACAAGATTGATCCCTTTACCGTGCCGCTGTCCGAAAAAGTGGCCTTCCTGCAAGCGATGGATCAAAAGCTGAACCAGCCGGGCGTCTTTCAACGGGTCTGCGCGTTGACCTTCATCCGCAAGCAGGTCGTCTTTATGGATTCGGAGGGCAGCGAAATCGAAAAGATCATCGTCGAGGTCTTTCCTTCGATCGAAGTGGCCGGTCTGGACGCACAAGGTCAGATGCACTCACGCAAGTACAGTCCACCGCGCCTGGGCGACACCCGTGGATGGGAAACCCTCGATATGGATGTGTTCAATGCCAATGCCGAGCGCATTGTGCGCGAGATGAATGAGGTGCTGGCAGCCGAGGATTGTCCCAAAGATGTACGTTCGGTCATCCTGCTGCCCGGCATTATGTTCCTGCAAACACACGAGACGATCGGCCACGCCCTGGAGCTGGACCGCATTCTGGGCTACGAGCTGGCCTTCGCCGGTGGGTCGTTCGTCCGCCTCAGCGATTTCGGCACACTGCGCTATGGCTCGGAAAAACTGACGGTTCGTGCGGACGCAACCATCCCCAACAGCCCCGGCAGCTTTGGCTACGATGATGACGGCGTCCCCGCTCAAAACAATCTGCTAATTGACAAAGGGCTGCTTGTGGGCGCCATCACCGGGCGTCAAATGGTCGAGGAAGCTAACGCGCGCGCCGGTAGGATCATTTTTGAGGGCAGCAGCGGCGCTAACCGCGCCACCGCGTTCTACCGCGTGCCTATCGAGCGCATGACCAACATCAACGTTGATCCCGGCAACGACGGCACGCTGGATGACATCATCCGCAACACCGAACGAGGGATTGTGCTGGACGGCGACAAAAGCTGGTCCATCGGCTCCAACCGCGAGCAGTTTCACTTCGCTACCGAGATCGGCTGGTTGGTGGAAGATGGGCAGGTCACACGGGTAGTCAAAAATGCCACCTACCAGGGCGAGACCATCCCCTTCTACAACTCGCTGTCGGCAGTGGGCGATGCCTCTACCTGGGAAGTGCGCTACGTTTCCAACTGTGGCAAAGGGCAGCCCAACCAGATTATGCAACTAGGCCATGGGGTTCCGGTATGCCGTTTCGACCATGTGAGGATAGGAGAATAACCGTGAAAGATCGCATTTTAGCCACCCTGCATGACTTACGCGCTTACGCCCTGGCGAAAGGCGTGGAAGCCACGTTCCTCTACCACGAAGAAGACAGTTACCTGATGCGCTTTGCCAACTCGGCCATTTCTTTGAATACCAACGAGCACCTCATCCGCCTGGAGATCACTGCCTACCGCGATCGGCAACGCGCCAGCTATGGGATGATCACCGCGCTGGACAAGCTGGATGAAATGCGACGCGGCGTAGACATTGCCGCCGAGATGGTACAGCATGCCCAACCCTTGAATTATCAACCGACCATCCCGGTGTACGCCGAGTCCTTCAGTGATGAGAGTGCCTATGATCCCGCCCTGGCGACGCTCAGCAATCAAGAGCGTCTGGCATTTTTCAATCAGGCGGCGGCCGGGTTGGAGACGGATGAAATTCGCCTTTCGGGCATTTTCTCGTGCGGCGCGAACACCCTCGCTCAGATCAACACCCGCTCGGAGCATACGCAATATTTCAAGACTTCAGATGCGCAGATCAACATCGTACTGTCGCACACAATGCTTAAATGGGAAGTGAGCGCCGGGCAATCCGCACAGCAGAAAGGTGATCTGAATCCCGCTGCGCTACAGCGCGATCTGGCGTTCCTGGTGGACCACTACCGCCATGACACACCGCAACAATTGCCACTGGGGATGTATGACATCGTTTTCGGCCCGGCGGCCATCGCCGAATTGCTGGAGTTTTTCAGCTATATCGGCTACAACGGAGGCTTGATGAAACGCGGTTACTCGTGTCTGAGCGAGGCACAGGTCGGGCAGCGCGTTTTATCCCCCCACTTTACCCTGACGGACGATCCCACACGCAACGAGACCTTCCCGTTCCGGCGTGACTTGATGGGTATGCCGCGCCGGCCGTTCCCCATCTTTGTTGACGGGGTATTCCAGGGCTTTATCTGGTCTCAGGACGATGCCGATGAGTTCGGCGCGCAGCCTACCGGCCACACCGTACCGCACATCAGCATGGTCATGCAAGGCGGCAACGGCACAGCAAACACCCTGCCGGAGCTGGTCGCCATGCCGCGCGAGGACGACATCCTCTACATCCCCTACCTGCACTATATGAACATCGTGAACCCTTCCAAAGGTGTGATCACCGGCAGTTCACGTTTTGGCACGTTGCTGTTGAAGCGTGACGGCACCGTGGCTGTGCCCTACAATGTGCGCCTGACGCAAAGCCTGCTCGACCTCTTCGGTGACAGGGTGAACTGGCTCTCGCCGGCACAAGTCGTCGTCAATACATCTTCAAGCTACGGCGCACGCAACCCACAGGCGATCATCGTGCCGGCACTGATGCAGATCAACGGCATAGAGATTTCACACTCCAATTCGTCTTATTAGATCAAAACAGACCTGACAGGTTTTGGAAAACCCGTCAGGTCTGTTGTTCACTATTCCACCGTCACACTCTTCGCCAGATTGCGCGGCTGATCCACATCCGCCCCACGACGGACGGCCATGGCGTAGGCCAACCACTGCAACGGGATGATGTTGAGCACCGGGGAGAGAAATTGCGGCGCAACGGGCACTTCGAGCACGTAATCCGCTTTGCCGCGCGCCACTTCATCACCTTCTTGCAGCAGGCCGATGACGGTCCCGCTGCGCGCTTTCACCTGCTCCATCTGGCTGATCATCTTCTCGTAGACGGTGTCGCGCGAAGCAACCGTCACCACGGGCATGGCCTCATCAATGAGCGCGATGGGACCGTGCTTCATTTCACCGGCGGGATAGCCTTCCGCATGAATGTAGGAAATCTCCTTGAGTTTGAGCGCACCTTCCAGCGCCACCGGATAGTTGAGACCGCGCCCCAGGAAGAGAAAGTGCTCGCGTTTGAAGAAAATCTCGGCCAGCTCGTCGTAGATCGGCAACGGCTCCGAAACGCGCCCGACCAGATCAGGCAGACGGGCCAGATCATTCACCGCGCGTCGCAGTACCTCCGCAGGAAGCGTCTCACGCAATTGCCCCAGGTGCAACGCCAGCAGGTACAGGTCCACCAGGCTCGCCGTGAACGCCTTCGTCGTCGCCACGCCGATCTCCAGGCCGGCCTGCATGAGGATATGCCCATCGGCCAGACGATGCGCCTGACTGCCAATGACGTTGACGATGGACCATAACCTGGCGCCATGCTCACGTCCGGCTTCCATGGCAGCCAGCGTGTCCACCGTTTCGCCGGACTGGGTGATCGCCAGCAGCGCCGTCGTCGGTGTGATCAGCGGATTGCGGTAGCGGAACTCTGAACCGTAATCCACCTCGACCGGCAAGCGCGCCAGCGTTTCGATCATAAACTTCCCGACCAGTCCGGCATGGTAGGAAGAGCCGCATGCCGCGATGATGACCCGGTCCAGCTTCTGCGCTTCGGCCGGTGTGAGCGGCACACTGTCGAGCACCACACGCCCACGGTGAAAATCCACACGCCCGCGAATCGTATCGGTGATCGCGCGGGGCTGCTCCGAAATCTCCTTCTGCATAAAGTGGCGATAGGGGCCTTTTTCTGCCGATACCGGATCCCAGGGGATAGTGTGAACCCGCATCTGAACCGGCGTACCATCGAAAGTGAAGATCTCGACGCCATCACGGTTAACACGCGCCATCTGCCGATTTTCCAGAAAGATGACGTTGCGGGTGTACTCGAGGATCGCCGGGATGTCCGAAGCGACGAACATCTCGCCGTCGCCGATCCCTACCACGATCCCGCCGGCGTTCCCCAGGCGTGCCACCACCAGACTCTCCGGCTCCTGAGGGCTGAGAAAGACAAAGGCACTGGCCCCCTGGATGGACGGCAAGGCGCGTCGCACTGCCGTTAGCAGGTCGGCCCCTCCGGCCAGATAACCATCCACCAGATGCGCTGCCACTTCGGTATCGGTTTCAGAGTTGAAAGCGATCCCTTCAGCGGTCATCTCCTGGCGCAGTTCGGCGTAATTTTCGATGATGCCGTTGTGGACGACGGCCACCCGTCCGTTTCGCCCGACATGCGGGTGGGCGTTGAATTCCGTCACACCACCGTGGGTGGCCCAGCGCGTGTGTCCAATCCCAATTGTACCGATGAGCGGCTTTTGATATAGCCGCTCTTGCAGATTGCTCAGCTTGCCGACGGCGCGTTCGACCTCAATGTCGCCATTGGCGTGTAGAACGGCGATGCCGGCGGAGTCATAGCCGCGATATTCCAGCTTTTTCAATCCCCCCAACACAATCGGCGCCGCCTGTCGCGGCCCGACATACCCAACAATGCCACACATAGTTCACCTCCTGGCAAAATGCCAACCCATGAAATAACGCATTGCGCAAGCAACACGCGCAGAACACGCCATGCCCATTGACATGCGTTACCAACTGGCAGCTAACAGCCAATAGCTGACAACTGAGAACTGACAACTAGCAACAGGAATAGACACCCACCCGTAGATGGTGGGGCAGCCTTGCCGCACTTTTGTCCCGCCGGTTGCCCAACGGTTTTGTGATGCGGCTTTCTCAATTTTTGGGGGACATCGGAGAGGGGAAGGCTGTTCCCCTGGCGGTACCCGCCGAAAATCCGGCACAGGCCAGATATGTTCGATAAACCGCCGCCTCGTCACCCGGTCAGACCGGGTCTGGCGCTTGCGTCCCGACAGTTACGCACATTTCTCGATAGGCATCACCTCCCTGCAAGATTGTTGAAACATTCACATTTTACCACACAATCGCGACGTTACAATGACTTCAACCAGCTTCGAGCGGATCGCCAGATCCGCGTTGCTCAACCAGCTTCGAGCGGATCGCCGGATCCGCGTTGCTCAACCAGCTTCGAGCGGATCGCCAGATCCGCGTTGCTCAACCAGCTTCGAGCGGATCGCCGGATCCGCGTTGCTCAACCAGCTTCGAGCGGATCGCCAGATCCGCGTTGCTCAACCAGCTTCGAGCGGATCGCCAGATCCGCGTTGGCTCAACCAGCTTCGAGCGGATCGCCAGATCCGCGTTGGCTCAACTAGCTTCGAGCGGATCGCCAGATCCGCGTTGGCTCAACTAGCTTCGAGCGGATCGCCAGATCCGCGTTGCTCAACCAGCTTCGAGCGGATCGCCAGATCCGCGTTGGCTCAACCAGCTTCGAGCGGATCGCCAGATCCGCGTTGCTCAACTAGCTTCGAGCGGATCGCC